>Ga0302325_10005762_pt1 | contig 28063 bp, 24 predicted proteins | sample Palsa_T0_2_FD_201948 | JGI IMG/M metagenome (GOLD analysis project Ga0302325, IMG submission 201948) | Peat permafrost microbial communities from Stordalen Mire near Abisko, Sweden - Palsa_T0_2 | ecosystem: Environmental > Terrestrial > Soil > Palsa > Peat permafrost | place: Sweden: Abisko... | reverse complement strand
GTGATAGCCGGGGATTCGGTCGTCTGTCCCAATACGATATTGCAATACGGTGTCCCCTATACGGAAAACACCACCTATCAATGGCTGCCCCCGCCGGGCTGGTCGGTGGAGGGCCCGCCCGGTGGCGATGACGTCAACCTGCTATCGGGCGCGAATTCGGGCACTGTCGTCCTAAATGAGCAGTATGGCTGTCTCAATCTGCAGTCGATGCTTAAGGTGGCGACCATCCCGCCGAGTATTGCGGGGGCGGTCAGCGGCGGGACGGAAGTCTGTACGGGGACGAATGCCGTTACGCTGACTTCGGCGGGTAACCAAGGCAGCATCGTAGCGTGGCTGGCCACGACGGATGGCATTAGCTACACGACGCTGAATGATACGACCTTGCAGTATCCGGCCCGGAACCTGTCTGCCACCACGACCTTTCGGACTGTCGTACAAAACGGGCCAACCTGTGCGGCGGATACGAGCTCGGGATCAACGATTGTGGTGGACCCGTTGAGTGTCGGCGGGGAATTGTCGCCGACCGATCTGCAATTCTGCGAGGACCAGGACAAGAATGCCCTGTTGCAGTTGATCGGTCAGACGGGTAATCCGGTTAACTGGCAGACTTCGGCGGATGCTATCAGCTGGGCGGGGGTGACGCCGGCGGATACGACGACGGTTTATAACATTGGTAATCTGACGGCGCTTGCCTTTTACCGGGTGATCGTACAAAGCGGGGTCTGCCCGGTCGATACCAGCACGATGGTGGAAGTTAATTATGTGGGTGTGCCTTTCCCCCGGGCAGCTATCGATCCTTCGGATACGCTAATCTGTTATGGTGCGTCGGCGGCGCTGGATGCGGTGATCAGTATCGGGACGAATTATACCTGGACCAACGCCGGTACGCTGGCAAACCAGGGGAGTGGGATAGTCAATGGGCTACCCGATGTCCTTCAGCCGGTTGCGACTCCCGGAAAAACTACGGACTATGTGTTGAGTATCGGGAATGCGGGTTGTCCCAATCTCCTGTTGGATACATTCCAGGTACGGGTGTTGCCGCCTATCGTTGTCAATGCGGGCGATGACACGTCGGTGGTGATTGGCGAGCCGTTGCAGCTGCGGGCTATTTCCAATGACACGGCAACGCCGGGGGGAGATGTTTTTCTTTGGGCGCCGGCCACGGGGTTGAGTAATGCGACTATTTTCAACCCTGTTGCTACTTATCCTGTGACGGATTCTATCCGGTTGCAAGTGATGGCTACGGCGGCCAATGGGTGTACCGGCATTGCCAGCATCCTGATCAAGGTGTTTGGGACGGGTGCGGGCCTTTTTGTACCCGGTGCTTTTACTCCGGGTGCTGTCGCCAATTCCATTTTCCGTCCGGTGGCGGTGGGCATTTCCAATCTTGCCTATTTCCGGGTGTATAATCGTTGGGGGCAGCTGGTATATAGTACGACTGCGTTAGGGGCAGGATGGGATGGGCGTATCAACGGTCATTTGGCGGAGAGCGGCGCTTATGTCTGGATGGTACGCGGGACGGCTTATACGGGACAGGTGATTGCGCATGAAGGGACGATGCTGTTGATACGGTAGTTGTTTGACGAAAAATGCCTATCTTAATGGCGAACCAACTGCAGTAATGTGAGAACTCTTTTTTTCCCGCTTTTATTATTTGTGGGCGTCCCGGGGCTGGCGAGTGTTTCGGGTGATGCGGTGATGGATACGACCGGGATGCGGCGCGAGATCCTCGATGTGTATAGCCGGGAGCCGCAGGGGAGCTTTGCCGTGGCATTTGAAGACCTTTCCACGGGGGATCGGCTTTTGCTGAATGAGCATACCAGCTATCATGCAGCCAGCACGATGAAGACACCGGTGCTGATCGAAACGTTCCGGCAGGTGGCCGCGCACCGGCTGGCGCTGACGGATTCCCTGCTGATCCATACCGATTTTGTAAGCATTGCCGACAGCAGCCGGTATGAGCTGGATTCTATGACGGACAGTGAAAGGGACTTGTACCGGCAGGCGGGGAAAAGGCTGCCGCTGCGTGAGCTATTGTACCGCATGATCACTCAAAGCAGCAATCTTTCCACCAACCTGGTGATCGAGACGGTAGGCGCCAAAAATGTGCTGGCGACGATGCGGCAGCTGGGTGCGATGGATATACAGGTACTCCGGGGTGTGGAGGATCAAAAAGCTTTTGATAAGGGGATGAACAATACGACGACGGCGTACGATCTGCTATTGATCTTTGACCGGATAGCGACGGGGAAGGCGGTGGACCCTGCTGCCTGTAGCGCGATGATCGATATGCTGAAGGCGCAGCATTTTAAGGAGGTGATAGGGGGGAAGCTGCCGGAAGGGGTGCAGGTTGCGAGCAAAAGCGGTTGGATCGATGGGATCTGTCATGATTCGGGGATCGTTTTTTTGCCGGACGGTCGTAAATATGTGCTGGTGTTATTGTCAAAGGGGGTTGTGGATTATAGTGAGGCGGTGGAGATGGAGGCGACGGTGTCGAGGATCGTTTATGATCATATGATGGGGAAGCCGGTGGCGCAAGATACGGTGGTGAGAAGGGGGATGGGGGTACCGGAGGCAGGGATGGGGAGGCAGGGGTTGGGGGAGGAGATGGATACGGCGCGTCTGGGTGCGGCTTTTCCGGTGATCGATAAGCTGTTTAAAAATTATGCGGCAAAAAATCATTGGCCCGGGCTGGTATATGGGGTTGTTGCCGGCGGCAAGCTGATATACACCGGTGGTGAGGGCTATGGCGATATTGACAGCAAGACGAATGTCGGTCCGCAGTCTGATTTTCGGATTGCCTCGATGACGAAGAGCTTTGTGTCGGTGGCGATTCTGCAGCTGCGGGATGCGGGTAAGCTGCGGCTGGATGATCCGGCCTGGCAGTATATTCCCGAGCTGAAGGATCAGCGGGGGCCGGCCGCGGACGCCCCGGTCATCACGATCCGGAATTTGCTCACACATTCGGCGGGCTTCCCGGAAGACAATCCCTGGGGGGACCGGCAGCTGGCCGACAGCGATGAGGAATTACTGGCCATGGTGAAAAAAGGGCTTTCTTTTTCCAACAGCCCGGGTATGGGGTATGAGTATAGCAATACGGGTTTCGCCCTGCTGGGTTATATCATCCGTCAGGTCTCGGGTGAGCCGTATGAGCAATATATCACCGGGCATATTTTACAGCCGTTGGGGATGGATCATACGTATTGGGAATATACAACCGTGCCGGCGGACCGCCTGGTCCACGGGTATCGATGGCTGAATGGAGATTGGGTGGAGCAGCCGCTCCTGCATGACGGTGCTTATGGTGCGATGGGCGGGATGATCACGACGTTGGAAGACTTTGCGAAATATGAGGCTTTTCAGCTGGATGCCTGGCCGTCCCGCAGCGGGGGAGGAGAAGGGCGCGGCGGAGGGGATGGAATATTAAAGCGTAGCAGCCGCCGCGAGATGCAGCAACCCCGGACTTTTAACAATCTGAATGCCGCCTTTAGTTATTATGGGGGTGGGGCTGTTTGTCCCATGGTTTCTTTTTATGGGTATGGATTGCGCTGGTCGCATGATTGCAAGGGCCGGACGCTGGTTGGTCATACGGGTGGGCTGCCGGGTTTTGGGAGTAACTGGAATATGCTGACCGATTATGGGATCGGGGTGATCAGCTGTGCCAATCTGACTTATGCGAATACGGGGGCGATCAATTTGCAGGTGTTGGACACGCTGGTGACGCTGGCGCGGTTAAAGCCAAGGGGTGTCCCGGTGTCCCCGATCCTGGAGCAACGGAAAAAGGAGTTGGTGGCGCTATTGCCTGGCTGGGAGGGGGCGAGGGAGAGCCCGATCTTTGCCGGTAATTTCTGGCTCGACTATTTTGTGGATACGCTGCGTGCGGAGGCCAGGGCCATTTTTGCCCGGGCGGGAAAGATCGTCCGGGCGGGGGATATGCGACCGGATAATGGGTTGAGGGGTTCCTTTATACTGGAAGGGGAAAGGGCGGATATCGAAGTGAGATTTACCTTGACGCCGGAGAACCCGGCGAAGATCCAGGAGTATCATATCTGGCTGGTAGAGAAGCGATAGGGGGGAATGTTAACGGATGAATAAGGAATGGAGGGATATGTTAATGGGTACAATAAAGGATAAGCCTTTGCCGTTCTTGCTGGAAACCATAAAAACAGAGTATGAAAAAACTAATCTTTTCCCTTTCGATCTTGTTGCTGGTTTCTTCTTTGGGTTTTGCGAACCCCCCTTTTATCAGCATCGATGTAATCATCGGGAACCGGCCGCCCGCTCCCAATGAATTAAACCTGATGAGAGCTGAGGAGAACAAGCATCCTAACATTGCCAAGGCTATGCACGACATCGAAAACTCCATGAGAGCTTTACATGCTGCTCCGGATGATTTCGGTGGTCACAAGGGACAAGCCGAAAGCGACTTAAAGGCGGCTTATATTTCCCTGAGGAAGGCTTTGTATTTCCGCCTTTACCAGGATACGCATTAATAGTATCGATTTTTTTGCAAAACCCCTGCCTGCGCGGGGGTTTTGTCATTCAAGTATTCGTTCTTCCAACCGGACGGTAATTTTGTCGCCGGCTTCTTTTCCAATTGCTGCCCTTAGCTCTGCTTTAATGGGAAGCTTGTGCGTGCCATTGCCCAGTGCCATAAATGAGCTGCGAAATGGCTGCCCGTCCACGGTGCCTTTCACTTTTACAAGGCCTTTGGTTTTAAAAAACGCGACGGAGTCGGGCCATACGACATAATGCCAGCCGTTTTTGCTGGTGCTTTTCTCCAGTGTTGCCGTAAACTGGCTGTTCAGTTTCATTTGTAATAGTTTATATTATTATGGATGTTGGGGCGGTCTTGCGTGCCGTGGCTGATAGACGCCGAGGTTGCCGCCGCCCGGCAGGACTAATTGTGTCAGCAATCCCCAGCCCCGATCCGTTATCGGGCCGCAGGTGATGTTGTGTTGAGCCATTTCCTGAACGAAGGCTGAAATGTCGTCACACATCAGATAGAGTTCGTGTTTATCATTCTCCGGTGAAGGATGTACGGCCAATTCCGAAGGTGGCAGACCGAAGATGAGCCAGCCATGGCCTGCGTCTACATTTGTCAGTCTGAGCACATCGCGGAAAAAAGCGAGATCGGCCGCCGAATCTTTGCTATAGATGATGCTGTGGACGCCGGTAATCATAACTTTAAGCTTTATTGGACTCCTAATGTAGGAAGATAAATTTCATGGGGGAAATAAAATCATTTCGAAAGACGAGGATTGCGCCGACGCCAAGCGGGTATCTGCATTTGGGGAATGTGCTGTCTTTTGTCCTGACGGCTGCGCTGGCGGGGCGGGGGGCATCGCTTGCGGCAAGCCTTCGGCGGCCGCAGGGGGCGGCGATCTTTTTGCGGATCGATGATTTTGACAGGCAAAGGGTGAGCAGGGACTATGTGGAGGATATTTTTGAGACGCTGGATTTTCTTGGGATACCCTGGGATGAAGGGCCGCGGAATTTTGCGGAATATGAGCAGATGTATTCGCAGGTACACCGGCTGGAGCTATACCGGGCAGCGCTGCAGCAACTGAGGGTGGGTGGGAAGCTGTTTGCCTGTGACTGCAGCAGGGCAAAGGTATTGCGGGAGAGTCCTGACGGTTGGTATCCGGGCACTTGCCGGGAAAAGAGACTGTCTTTGGATGCGGAAGGATGTAGTTGGAGGATAAATACGGATGGGGCTGCCTTACCGGCGGAGATGACGGACTTTGTAGTGCGGAAGAAGGATGGCTTTCCGGCTTATCAGCTCATCTCGGTAGTGGATGACCTATATTATGGTGTAGACCTGGTGGTACGGGGTGAGGATCTGTGGCCTTCTACGCTGGCGCAGCAGTGGCTGGCTGGGCAGTTGGGGCGGGAGGAGTTCGGCAGGATCGGTTTTTTTCATCATCCGCTGTTGATGACATTGAATGGGGGGAAGCTGTCGAAGTCGGCGGGGGCCGATTCGGTCCATTATCTCCGGCTGCAGGGGGTTGAGCCATCGGGGTTGTACGGGATGATCGTACGGATGCTGGGATTGGATTTTCACGCCGGTAGCTGGGAGGAACTGGCGAGGGGATTAAGCAAGGAGTGGAGTGATTTTGAGTGGTGAGTTGGGGCGCTGGAGGGTGTCGGGGGTATTTGGAGGGCGCGGAGGTAGCGTAGTATCACCAAAGTTCGCCGATATTTACGAAGAGCCCGTTGGAGCCCTGTTCGCCGAAGCCGTAGTCGATGTCCAGGTTTGTCCGGGAGGTTTTGTTGAGCTTGAGGCGAAGTCCTGCGCCCCAGCCGGGCTGGAAGGATTGCAGGTGGTGGGAGTCGAGACCGGAGACTGATTCGGCATTGACGAAAACGACGGCGCCCAGGAAGCCGTTGGCGGTCAGGGGGAAACGGTATTCCGATTCCAGATCCACCATTTCGTCGCCGCGGAACCGGCCCTGGATATAGCCTCTTCCGGTGCTGGAATAGGTATCCCAGTTGGTGGAGGGCAGGTCGAGGAAGGGCGGTTTACCGTTCAGGACCAGCCAGTCATAGCTCCAGAAAGCCAGCACGTTCCGGGAGCCGGCGGGCCATTGAAAATATTTCCGTACGTCGAGGATCAGGGATTGCCAATTGCTGTTGCTGCCCATAAAGGCGAGGTTATCGCGAAAGGTGGTGTTGGCGTAGAAGCCCTTGTATGGATTGATCGAATTGTCCCGGGTGTCATAGAGTGCATTTAAGGTAAACCCTGTCGAGGTGGAAGAGGATTGCGGTCCATACTTTTCGTAATCGGAAAGGATGGGTGCGCGGGTGTTGACATCGGTGATGTGATAACGCCAATCTATAATATAGCCGGCTCCTGCAAAAAAGTTTGGCGTGATCTGGCGCAGGACGATCTCGTAGAACCGGATATAGTTATACTGCATGGAATCCACGTTGCCGATCCAGGAATTGGAGCCCAGGCCAAAGCTAGCCTGTGGGTATTTCATAAAGTGGATGTCCCCTACGAAGTTAAATTTATTCCCTTTGGTCCAGATATTGGTTTCGAGGGGGACGGAGAACTGTTTGTTCTCGGTATAGGCTGCGCTGGAAGTAATGGTGGAGATCCTTGAAGTCGAGTCCATCCGGAAGGCGGCGTTGCCGGTAAAGGTAACGGCTGCCCGGGTGGTCAGGGTATAGCCAACGGCCGGCAGAGCGGACAAGGCTAGTTTGCGGACATCCTGTACGCTGTCGGATTTCTTTTTATGGGGGAACAGGAAGTGCAGTTCGTCGGTAATATCTTTCTGTGGGACTTCATATCTATGGTGATGTGTGCTATCCTTTTCGGAGATGCGGGCATTTTTTGCTACGGTGAGGGGGACGTCTTTTCCGACTTGAGCGTGAAGTGAGCCTGCGAGTAAGAGGTACAATACGCATAGCCAGCCACTGCCTGCCTTTGGCGGAAAGAATGAACGGACGTTAAACAACTGTTTCAGCGAATTTAGAAATAAAGCGCAAATATCGGTGAAATGTGTCTACGGTCAGTCATTTGGGTAAAATTTATGAGACTTCCCACAATAGGCGAACAAGGCCTGGCTATGCCGGTTCTTCATGCATAGTGGCCTTGTTCTTTGTATTGATTGAGGGTTAGCGGGCTGCGATATCTTTTGAGACGATGCGGGCGATGGCCCAGGTAATGGAATGGGTCGTATTAAGCTTGACCTTCTGGTCTGCGTTTTCCAGGGTGATATAATAAGAGACTTTGCCGTTGGCGTTCTCCTTGTAGAGATCGGTGATCCAATAGTCTTTGTAGGTTTTTCTGATCACCGTCAACAACCTTGCGGGCAATTGATTGGAAAGGATGTTGTGAACGGCGGGAGCGCTCTTCCCATTGTCTTTGGGACCATCGGCGGCCCGGAGTTGGGAAATCCCGAGGGATAATACGAGGAAGAGAATAGTAGTTTTCATAAGAATTGCTTTCTTAGGGTTTTACAGATTATGGCCTATAAACGCAGTTTGGGGTACAAACGTATATACCGGGGTGTTTTTCAATAAAATTCATGGTAAATGGGGAGGGAAGCCGGGGGGCCTGCGTCGGGTAGTGGACGAGTTGATTTCGAGGTGGCGGGGAAATCTTACCTTAGTAAGATGAAAATCTCATCTTATTTAATGGCGATAGTTATGCTGACGGGAAGCACCGCGGGTGCACAGGAAGGCGGGCTAAAGGCGGCGATGGCCACGACGGTGAATGGGGTGGTGGAGGGGACGGCAGAGGCGTCCGGGGTCCGTTCTTTTAAAGGCGTCCCTTTTGCGGCGCCGCCGGTGGGGGCGCTGCGGTTTGCGGAGCCGCAGCCTGTTCAATCCTGGCAAGGGGTCAGAAAGGCGCAGGCTTTTGGTCCCAGGGCCATGCAGCTGCCGTTATTCGGCGATATGAAATTCCGTTCCGATGGGGTGAGCGAGGATTGTTTATATCTGAATGTATGGACGCCGGCGACGGCGGCGGGCGCGCATTTGCCGGTGTTGGTGTATTTCTATGGGGGTGGTTTTGTCGCCGGCGACGGGAGTGAATACCGGTATGATGGGGAGAGTATGGCTAAGAGAGGGATTGTAGCTGTCACGGTGAATTATCGGCTGGGGGTATTTGGGTTCCTGGCGCATCCGGATCTGACCAGGGAGTCGGCGCATCATTCATCGGGCAACTATGGGTTATTGGATCAACATGCAGCGCTCGCGTGGGTGCAGCAAAATATTGCGGCGTTTGGCGGTGACCCGGCCCGCGTCACCATTGCCGGTGAGTCGGCGGGGTCGAGTTCGGTGTGCGCGCAGATGGCATCTCCGCTTTCGAAGGGATTGTTTGCCGGCGCCATTGGGGAAAGCGGGTCGTTGCTGGGCAGTATCAAACCTGCTGAATTGGTGACGGCCGAGCAGACGGGGGTCGCTTTTGCTGCCGGGTTGGGCGATAAATCCATTGCTGACCTGCGTGCGATGCCGGCATCGGATCTGCTGAAGGCTACAACAAATGGAGGGCGTTTCCCCATTGTCATCGATGGCTATTTTCTGCCGGAATCTCCGGAGGATATCTATTCCAGGGGGGATCAGATGAAGGTGCCTTTACTGGCGGGATGGAATTCCGCTGAAGTGTCTTATGGCGCCTTGCTGGCTGGTGCGGCGCCTACGGTTGAAAGTTATGAAGCGGCTGTGCGGAAGATATATGGGGATAAGGCGGATGAGGTGTTGCCGTTGTATAAGGCAAGCACTACGGAGGAGGTAGAGCAGGCGGCGACGGACCTGGTGACGGACCGGTTTATTGCCTATAGTACGTGGAAATGGATAGACCGGGCGGCTGCCACCGGTGGCAAGCCGGTTTACCGTTATCTGTATGCGCATCCCCGGCCGCCGGCGGTAGGAGCTGCGGCGGGTGGGACCGCTTCGGGCGGGGGGCCGGTGATGGGGGCAGGGCATTCCTGGGAGATCGAGTATGCGTTGGGCAATCTGCATACGAATACGGTTTATGCGTGGACGGCGGATGATGATAAGGTGTCGGGCACTATGGAAGCCTATTTTGCAAATTTTATAAAGAGCGGGGATCCGAATGGTAAAGGGGTGCCGACCTGGCCGCCGATGAAGGCGGGGGTATCGGAGATCATGGTGATCGATGTTCATACGCATGCGGAAAAGGAGAAGCACCAGGAGCGGTACCGCTGGATGGATGGGCAGAACTAATGTCGCTGCGAGGTCGCTGCGAGGTCGCTGCGAGGTCGCTGCGAGGAGTGCGAGGGAGTGCGAGGGAGTGCGGCGGGTGGTTATGGCATTACTTCCACCGGTAATTGGTCTTCTTTTATTTTTCCGTCCGCAACAGATACGTAATAAGTATGACTGTTTTGGTCTGCGGCTACCGATTTTATCAATTTTTCATTTTGGAACAGGATGCCGGCTCTGTCGTCGCAGGCATAACCGGGGCCGAGCATTCCGGTGAGGATGGCCTGCTGGTAAAGTGGTCTCCGGGTGGGCTCACTGTGATAATGGGGGCAGTGGCTGGTCTGGATAAAACCCAGGCATTCTACAAGGCTAAGTTTTATCGGTCTGGAGTCCGTCAGGCCGCCGGTAAACCAGCATAGTGAGCCGGCGCTGCCGCCGGCCATGACGATACCTTTCTCATAGGCCTTACGAAGGACGGTGTCGATACCCTGTGCCTTCCAGATGGCGATCATGTTCAGGGTGCTACCGCCGCCTACTATAATGGCGTCCATACTCAGGATGGTCTCTTCAAAGGTCTTTTGTTCGGGGGAGGAGTTGAGGAAGGTGCGCAGGACAAAAGGTTTTGCGGGTAATTCGGAGCATAGTTCATACCAGTGGGTGATGCCATAGGGATTGTCTGCGCTGGCGGTGGGAATATAGCAAATCCTGGGATTGGGTTTATGGGTGAGGGCGATGACGTAGTTGATAAAGGGCGTTCCAAAGTCGCCGCCGGTTATAAAGATCGTTCTTGTCGGTTGTGCGTCCATGCTGATAAAAAAAAATAGCGTTAGGAGTAATAGTGTTATCTTTTTCATGAAAGAAGCTGATGTTTTGCCGATCAAGGTATGCATTTATTTATTAATTTAAAGGACAGACAGGGTTATGCAGCATAAAAAGAAAATTTTATTAGTGGATGACGATGCCGATGACTTAGAGCTCTTTAGCGAGGCGGTTGGAGAAGTGGATGGTTCGGTATTTTGCGATTGTGCTTCGGATGGAAATGAGGTGCTGGAACAACTGAAGGAGCAAGGGATCGGCGCGCCCGATGTCATCTTTCTCGATCTTAATATGCCGGCTATGAGCGGGTGGCAATTCCTGGAAAGGGTAAAAGGGAATGAATTGCTCAGGGATATCCCGGTCATTATCTATTCTACCTCCTCTCAGCGAAATGATATCCTGCATGCGAAGGCTTCCGGCGCTTTATGTTTTGTGACCAAGCCCGAGAATTACGGCCGGTTGAAAAAAATCCTGGAGATCGTGATCACCTATCTGGATAAGGGCGCTTTGGATACTGTCTGTGAGGCCGTGAACGCGTATTTGGCCAGAAGTAATTAACTACAAAAAACAGCAGGAGGATCAGGCTGCCGATCAGCACGGGAATGAACCGGTGCCGGCGGGAAGGAGTTTGTCCGATAGTGACTGCCGATCCTGTCAGGAGGGGGGCGGCCCAATAATAAGGCAGGCTTTGTTCGCCGGATGTGTGTTGCAGGAATTCTTTTTTTGCGCGCTGCAAGGCCAGGTCGGCGGGATCGCCGGTGGAAAGATATTTGTAAAAGAGTTCGGTCAGCTGGTAGGTGGCTTTGTTGTCGACGGACCAGCAATTGACGATGGAGGCGGGGATGCCCAGGGCGGCAAATTCCCGGTTAAAGCTAAAGATGCCTTCGCCCTGGTAGAATTGTCCGTTGCCCGATTCACAGGCTGACAGGACGATCAGCCGGGTAGCGGGTTTGTTTTCCGGGATCAGTTCGGAAAGGGATAAGGACGAGTCGGCAAAATAAATAGTGGGTTCTTTTCCGCTATTTCCGATGGCGTGGGTATAGAGTTGGATAATGCGGTATTGGGAAAAATTTTGCAGGAACCGGTTCCTGGAAGCCTGTGCGGCGGTGAATTGATCGGAGCTTGTAAAGTAGGAGCCGATGCGGCTCAGGGAGAGGTCGCTGCCCTGCAATGCGGGCAGATGCTGGTAGGCAGCGTATTGTACGGGCGCCATGCCCATAAAGTCCTTGGGAATGGAAGCGTTATCGGGGGAGGCGTTATCGGGAGAGGGATTGTCGGGTTGTATTGTTTGCAGTAAATAGCCGGAGGAGTAGGTATAGCAGATTGGATGGTCATAGAGGAACCAGGCCGGATTTTGCAGGGAGTCGTTTGTTACGAGGGATTCGAAAGGGAAATAATTTCCGTCCGGGGAAATGATGATCCTGCCGTTCGGGGCGGCTACGGGGAAGAGGAGCCGGTACAGGTGGTAAGCGGTCCGGATATATCCGGGCATATCGTGGTTGAGCCGGGAGGGATCGGAGAGGTAGGACATATATGATCGGATCGTGCTGTCGTAATCCGCTTTGCCGATCCTGTTCAGGTAAGTGTGACCGGGAGTGATGAGCATCGTGTAGATGGCGCTGTCGCCGGTGTAGAATTCGAGCATGCTTTGGTGGTTGTCGATCAGGTAGGTGCGAAGGTCCGCCAGTTTAATAAAGGCGGTGTCGAGGAAATTTTGGTAGTATAGGGGATTGCGTTGTTTGATCGACTGTTCCTGTTCGGTCAGGGCCTGTTTGGCTGAAAAGAGGTCCGATTGTATTTGCCGGTTGTTGGCGGAATCGCCGGTCGTCGTTTCCAGCTCTTTTTGCAGATAAAGGATATTCTTTTTTAGCTGCGCTTCTTTCAGGATGTCTTCGTTGGCAGACCATCGTTGTTGAGTCAATTGATCATTCAGGAGAACGGCCCGGCTTTTTTCCAGGAAATAAAAGACGGTGTTGGAGTCTCCGAGCTGCCAGGCGGTGGTGATGCCGTGTTCATAGAGCCGGTGGCTGTTGGTCCGCCAGAACAGGCGGGAGGTCATATCCGTTTGTTCTGCTTTGAGGCGATTGAGCAGGCGGTCTGCGGCTTTGTAGACGAGGATAGCGTGTTGAAGGGTCGTTTTGTCCTTTGTGTGGTCGTATTGCTGTTGTAAGACATCTCCTTTATCCAGTATAAGTGTGGTCACGTATTCCGCCATATTATTTATTGTCCGGGTGAGTGATCCTTCCAGCAGTGTTGTCTCGTCTATATGGGGGGCGATCTGGTCGAAGGCCTGTTGAAAATAGAAGAGGGCGGAATCGTATTGTCGTTCACCGGCGAACAGGAGGGCGATATTGTCATAGATGCTGATAGCTTCTGTCGGGTTTCTATACGTAAGCGCCTGCCGGTAGTAGCGGAGGGCATTACGGAAGTCGTGTCGTTTTTCGAAATAAAGGTAGCCGATGGCGTTCAGGGATACGGCGCAGCCGATGGTATAGCGGAGATTGCGGGAGTAATCGAATTCGTGGCGGAAGTCGGCCAGGGCCAGGGGAAAATCTTCTTTACCCCGGGCGATATTGGCGGCGATCCCATAGAGGGCGCCAAGGCTGTTCTTGTCTTTTTCTTTCAGGGCCGTTGCCATTTTAGCGGCGAGTATGGTGTCTGCGGCGGCATAATTTTTTAGTGCCAGCAGGGCATCCAGCCGGCAGGTCAGGATGAGATCCCGGTTGTTTTTAGTGAGTAGATCAGTGCGGGTCGCTATCAGGTCCGGGATACTGCTGTAAGAGATACATTGCTGATAGTCTCCTGCGTACAGGCAATACCGGACCCTCTCGAATAAGCCGTCATAAAACCTCGGACCGAGGAAATTTACTTTTAAGGCCACGGTAATAAAACTATCCAGTGCGTTATTGTGCTCCGGAATAAGTTTCAATGAATCATAGATCAGGCTAAGGTTAAAGTAGGTTCGCGCGAGCTGGTCCGGCTTTATCCTGACGGAGCCTTTATTGGCGGTGATCACATTCAGGGAAGCCTTGATATATCGAAATGCGTTTACTTCGTCTGTCATTACATGATAGTCTATGCCTATCCTTTGCAGGAGAAAAACATAGGTGGAGTCGTTCTGAAAATGGCATTTTTTCATACTATCCAATGTGGGCAGCAGCACCTTTAATTGATCAGCCTCGGGAACCATGCCCGAGTCCCTGAAAAATTCCAGGCGTTTCCATAAGGCAGCGTGATCGGGGCATTGTCCGAAGAGGTATCCTGTTTGCAGGAAGAGGCAGCAAAGGATGGGCAGGGACTTTAGCATTCCGATACGATTTTCCGTCTTGTCAATAAGAATACGGTATGAATTTGCCGGATCGGACATAAGGTTGCAATGTTTTGGCCTTGGGGGCGTGCAGATTCAGCCAGTCTTTGGGATCGAAAGTCGGAGGGCTACCGTTGCCAGTTGCAGGTTCGTTAGCAAGGATATTCATCAGCGTTCCGCTGACGATAGGTGTCGAGAAGGAAGATCCCTCCACATATTCCCCCCCCTTCAGGTAAGGGATGAAAAAGCTGCAGCAGGACACAGCGGACCTTTTGCTCGTTGCCAGGATCCAAACACCTATATCAATGTGCCGGCGCGAGAAATTCTGGTAATAGCAGGGCAGGGTGTCAGAATTTACACCGGTCACGCTGATAACATTATGCATTTGCTCAGAAAAGAAGGCGGGGTAGAAGGGATTGGATTTATCCAGGCTGTCGGAATGATTGATAATGTCCTGGCAGAGGAGACTGTCATTATGATCCCTGCTTGTGTCATTTCCCGCCGCTACTATAACGGGGATCTTCATCGAATCAGCTCTTTTAAAATAACGCCTCAGGATCGTGTCTTCGTTACCGGAATAGCCAAGGCTGGCATTGATCATATTCACCTTGTTTTGGAGGGCATAGCTCATTGCGCAGCTGACTGTAAACACGCTGCCCCGGCCCAGCGAATCCAACGCTTTCAACGCCATTATCCTCGGGTAATTGGCGCTGCCTGCCAAAAGCGAGATATAGGTCACCGAAGTGCCGTGCATGAAGCTGGTCTCATCGTCTTTCATCTGTGACGGATCGGCGTCCACCAGGAAATTATAAAGGGTTGGCTTTGCCGACGGGTCGCGCCAGACCAGGGGGAGTTTTGTCATCTTAAGGGTGTTTTTTACGGCTATTGAATCCAACCCGGTGTCAATCACTGCGAGGACGAGGCCGGAATTCGGTTGAAAGACTTTGAAATTCTTAATTGAATCCGGCGGGGTGAGGGTCGGATCAGGCAGGTGCCCCGCATTATGAAATTCGGGGATAGTAATCGGCGTATTTGGTGCAGAGGCATATACGCTACCTCCAGCGCCGACGGTTTTAGGAGTAGTAGTGGTAACGGGTCCCGGCGGCGTGACCGGGTTCCCGCTTTCATTGATCAATGCTATGTCTACGTTCACCAGGGTAGTGTCGCAGGGACAGAAATGAGGACGAACCAGGGGGCGTACCTCCAATGTATCGATTCCATTGGCGACGAGATATTTTAACAGGGAATCGATGACCTGCTCGGTGACCTGCGCTCTTGTGATGGAGGAAGCATCATTGTTGAACTGGATATTCCAGCTGACCCAGGGAATGGTATCGGTCTTGCAGTTAGTGCAATGTTTCGGGCATTTGCACCGATAGCAGACGATGCCAAGGGTGAGGAGGAGGATAAGAATAATGAGGAGCAGCAGGATGACCTGCCAGCTCGGCCGGTGTTTTTGGGGAGGCATAAAAAGGATATTTAATAATTATCAATAAGTCACCACTTATTCAGCCATTGCTGCGCCTGTGTCTTTTCCGCCAGATTGCGGTCGACCACTTCCTGCAGCAGCTGCCTTGCCAATTTGTCGTCGCCGGGCAGATGGCGTTTCATGAGAGTCAGGGATTGGTAAAAGAGGGCCGGATTGAGATAGAGGGCGGTGTCGGCCGCCAGCTGTTGAAAATAATGCAGTGCTTTGTCGTAATCCTTTAACCGGAGGCAAACAATTCCGGCGCTGATGATGGCGTCGCTGTTCTTCGGGTTCTGTTGTCCGATTTCGTCGAATAAGCGGAGGGCGCCGGGCAGATCGTTGTCATTATACTTGTTTTTCGCCAGTTGCAGGCTGTCCTGTACGCCGCCCATTTTTGTATCCATGGTCAGCAGCGATTGCCTGATATAGGTATCTGCCAGCTGCTGCGGGTCGGGATGGCGCAGGAACAGCCACCAGCCGCCGAGGACGGCAACCACTATGGCGGCTGCTACGGCCAGGGTGCGCATGGTCCTTACCGGGTTTTGCCGGGAGGGGAGGGTTTTGCTTTGTTCATAGAGCTCTTTGAACCGGGCTTTTTTATCGGCCGTCAGCTGTTCTTTGAGTATGTCCAGGGCGCTGACATAGAAGGCGAGCTCTTCTGCAAAAGAGGGGTCCGATAAGATTTTCCGTTCAAATTGTTCTTTTTGTTCGTCGGTAAGCAAACCCTTAAAATAGTCATCGATCAGTTCCAGGGTATCCATGTTAATTCTTTAATAAGTTATAAGACTGGCGTAATTTCTCAAGGCATCTTAGCCGGCTGGTCTTTACAACTTCCGCAGTCTTGTATTCCATGGTGACTGCAATTTCTTTGTCACTATATCCATCTGCGAACAGCGCCAGCAACTTCCGGCAGTTGTCACCCAATTCCTTTAGCCTTTCTTTTAGCAGGTCAAAGTCGGATCGGTCAACCAACTGCTGGATGGCCGATTTTGCTGAATCGGAAAGCTGTGACAACAGGGCCGGGTCGGTGGTGGTCCGGTGGATCTTGTTCTTATTAGTCGTCAATTTCCGGACCTGGTCAACGCATTTGTTGTGAAAGATCCGAAAAAGGTAAGTTTTCAGGGAGGAGCGGCCTTCAAAAAGGCCGGTGCTGATTTTTTCGATGGCGGAAAGGATGGTATCGGAGTATACGTCGAAGGCGTCTTCCTCGGTGAGGGAATATTTACGGATGCCTTCCCGGATAAAATAGACGAATCGGTTAAACAAATGTTCTTCTGTTTTTCGTCTGTTCGTATCGTTTTGCCTGAGTTTTTCGACTATATCCAGGTCGTTAGGTATAGGTAAGGTCTTATCAGGGTCCATTGGTGGCACTTTACAGAAAATTAAGCGAAAAAAAATTAAAAACAAAATCCGGGTTTTTGTTTCCTCCTGTCCTTGATCTACGACAAAGTTTGCCATGATCTATGACGTACTAAACTTTTTAAAGCAACGGCTGGAGGCTTTTTTATCCGAGGGGAGGGCATCTGCGGAGCCGTTGATCGTCCTGGCGAATCCGTGGTCGAATAATGACAGCAATAAGAGCGCGTCTTTTTTGAATGCGTTTTCGCTGATAAATGTGGAAGAGGAGAAGATCTTCAAGAGCCAGGTCCCTTCGTTTGTGCAGAAAGGGAATGGTCAATACATGATGAAGGAGCCCGACATAAAGCTGAACCTTTATGTCCTTATCAGCGCTTATCATAAGAATTATGATGACGGGCTGAAATTCCTTTCCCGGGTGCTGAGGTTCTTCCAGATGAACCCCGTGTTCGAAAACACGCCGGGGGGGCTTTCCCGTAAGGAAGAATTGCCGGAGGGGGTGGAGAAGATCATCGTGGAGCTGTATACGGCCGGGTTCGAGCAGCAAAATCAGATCTGGGCTTCGCTTAGTACGGGTTATATTCCTTCGGTGATCTTCAAGATCCGGATGATCATCATTGATGCCGCTGTGGACCGGGCGGTGAGTGTAGTCAGGGAGATAAAAACAAATTTGAAGAGTATTGATCCGGCATAACCTTTTTTATCATACATAAAACCATTAAAATGACAACAGAACAAAAAACACCGGGCGTGTATGTGCAGGAGATATCCACGTTACCGCCATCGGTGGCGGAAGTAGAGACTGCCATACCGGCTTTTATCGGCTATACGGAGACCGGTATTCCGAATGATCCGCAGCGTATTTCTTCGCTGGTAGAGTTCCAATCGTATTTTGGGAGCGCCGAGCCCGAGAAAAGCATCTCGGTTACGGTCACTGCCAAGGGCGACAGTGCCGGGAGCGTAACGATCGATCCGGCCAAAAAATCAAAGAACGTGTTGTTCTATGCTATGCAGCTGTATTTCGCCAATGGCGGCGGGGCGTGCTTCATCGTATCCACGGGGGGCTTTGCGGATGGGGGCAATGCGTCCCTGGATGTATACAGCGCTGCGCTGGCTACGCTTGAAAAAGAGGATGAGCCTACGCTGCTGGTATTCCCCGATGCTCCGGGCTATCTCCAGCCGAAACAATATTATGACCTGATGAACCTTGCGCTGATGCAGTGTGAGAAATTGGGGGATCGGTTTGCGATCATCGATGTAGTGGATACGGGTGGTCTCGATAAATCCAAGAAGGATTTCCGCGATGGGATCACCAACAATCTGGACCAGGCGAAATATGGTGCGGCGTATTATCCGTACTTGTCTACGGCGTTGAGCTATCAATACGATGTGAATGCCATCAACATCAGCGTGGCTGCCGATGCAGATACGGTCAGGAATCAGCAGGAGAATTCGCATGCTGCGACGGCCGCCCGGGCGTCAGCTACTACTGCCAGGGCCGAAGCTGACAGGCTGAAAAAGATTTCGGATGATACTCCGGCGGATGACGCTGCGAGGAAGGCTGCCGACACGGCGAACAGAAGAGCGACAACTGCCGAGACGAATGCGAAAAGGCTGGAAGATCTGGTCACGGCTGCCCAGGCGGGGATGCAAAGCCAGACTTTTAGCTCTTTGTCGAATGCCTTGCAGAACCAGGTCAAGCAGGATATCCGCGATCTGGGCGTGGTCCTGACGCCCTGTGCTGCCGTTGCCGGTGTCTATGCCGCTGTAGACAGCAGCCGTGGTGTTTGGAAAGCGCCTGCCAATGTGAGCCTGAACTATGTTGATGGTCCTGCGGTAAAGATCACGCACGACGACCAGGAAGACCTGAACATCGATGTGACGGCCGGTAAGTCGATCAATGCGATCCGGGCTTTTACGGGGAAGGGTACTATTGTCTGGGGTGCGCGCACTTTAGCGGGTAATGATAACGAATGGCGTTATGTCAATGTACGCCGCTTCTTTAATATGGTAGAGGAATCCGTCAAGCGTTCCACCGGCTGGGCGGTGTTCGAGCCAAACGATTCGAACACCTGGGTCAGGGTAAGGGCGATGATCGAGAATTACCTGATCCTGAAATGGAAAGACGGGGCGCTGGCCGGGGCCAAGCCCGATGATGCCTTCTTTGTGCGGGTGGGGCTGGGCCAGACCATGACACCGGAAGACGTGCTGGAAGGCCGGATGAATGTAGAGATCGGCATGGCTGCTGTAAGGCCGGCTGAATTTATCATCCTGAAATTCTCTCACAAGCTGCAGATATCATAATCACTAACCTTTAAAAAAGTAATTGTATGGCTAAGAATGATTATCCAATTCCCGTATTTCATTTTAAGGTGGATTGGAAAGGTAATAATGTAGGATTTTCCGAGGCATCGGGTATGACCCAGGAGCTTCAGCTGCTGGAATACCGGGAGGGCAACAGTCCTGATTTTTCCACGAAGAAGCAGCCCGGGCTGCATAAATATAACAATATAACCCTAAAGCGTGGGGTCGGGAAGGGCGACAATGATTTCTTCAAATGGCTGAATACGGTCAAGATGAACCAGATCGAACGCCGGGACCTGACGATCAGTCTGCTCAATGAAAAGCATGAGCCGCTGATGGTCTGGAAATGTCACAATGCTTTCCCGGTCAAGGTCGATGGTCCGCAGCTGAAGGCATCGGGCAATGAGATAGCGGTCGAAAGCATCGAGATTGCGCATGAAGGCTGTACTATTCAAAATGATTGATTGATCGTTCAACACCTGAAGTATGTCATCGACAAACTATCCACCCGTCAGTTTCCATTTCAAGGTACAATTTCAGGGAGTGGGCAATGGAGATCCGGATGTCCGGTTCCAGGAGGTCAGCGGGTTGACCGCGGAGATCGGGACGGAAGAATTACCGGTAGGTGGGGAGAATCGCTTCACCTACCGGCTGCCCGCGGCGCCGAAATATGGCAATCTCGTCCTCAAGCGGGGGATGCTGACGGATTCGGGGCTGATCGACTGGTTCCGCCAGGCGGTTGAGAATTTCAGCTTTAAGCCTGCGGATGTGCAGGTGTTTCTTCTCGATGAAGAGCATCAGGCTATTACAACGTGGGTGTTCATCCAGGCTTATCCCGTCAAGTGGGTGATATCGGACCTGCGGGCGCTCGAGAATGCGCTGGCGGTCGAGACGATCGAGCTGTCGTATCAATATTACAGGAGGACATAGTTTATGCCGGTACAAATCAACGAAATGGTGATCAGGGCCCATATAAAGGAGCCTGGTGAAAAGGGCGAAAAGATGAAAAAGGCAGCGTCTGTCCCGCAAGGGGCTGCTATGGACAAGGACGAGATCATCAAAGAGTGCACCGAGGCTGTGCTGGAATTGCTCAGCCGTAAAAACGAACGATAATGAGTGAAGCCAACCTGAAGATCATCGCTTATGACAGCCCGGACGGGGGCAAGGATGCGAGCAAGATCGATGAATTTACGGTGTTGTTCAACCCGGCCACGTTTACCATCGAGACGAAGGTAGATTACAAGCAGCCGGATGCCAAAGGGCAGAGCGGCGGTGATCCCGTATTTGAAAAGATCCCGCCGATGGAGTTCAGCATCGAGATCGTCATCGACGGGACGGGTGTGGGTCCGGGCAATGCAGGCAGGGGAGATGGGGACTATGTCAAGAACCAGGTAAAGAAGTTCCGGGAAGTGACGGGTTGCAGCATCAATGGCGACATCCACCGGCCCAATTATCTCGCTGTGCTCTGGGGGACGATCTTCATCGAGTGTGTCATCACCTCTTTAAGCGTAAACTTTTATCTTTTCGACCCGCAGGGGTCGCCCTTGCGGGCCAAGCTGACCTGTGGATTCCTGGAGAGGATCGGGCCGGGAAAAGACGGCCGTCAGTCGCGGCTGGAGTCGCCGGACCTGACGAAGGTCCTGAGCGTGAAAGTGGGTGATACGCTGGATCTTATTGCGGACAACAACTATGACGATCCTTCTTACTACCTGCAGCTGGCCAGGGCCAACCGATTAAAGAACTTCCGGAAACTGAAGCCGGGGATGCGGCTGATCCTTCCGCCCATATCTGACGACAAATGAAAGAGAATAACGACCAGGCCAGCGACCAGATCCATTTTAAGGTAATCCTGAATGGAACGGCCATGAGCGGAGAATACAAGCTCATCGGTCTTCGTGTTGAAAAGGCGTTCAACCGGATAGCCGCTGCCAGACTGGTCCTGGCGGACGGCGACCCTTCCCTGCAGGACTTTCCGATCAGCAGTAAAGACGATGGCTGCAAGCCTGGCGGTACGCTGGAGATCCGGATGGGTTATCATGCGGAGGCGAAGCCTGTCTATAAAGGGATCATTGTCAGTCATTCGATCCGGTCTGCCAGGGGCAAGCCTTCCTTCCTCATCCTGGAAGCGAGGGATCAGGCTTATCGGCTTTGCCTGGGGCGACATAATCAGTGTTTTACCGACCAGAGCGACTCCGATGTGCTGGAGGCCATTACAAAGAAAGCCGGTTATGCGGGCAGTGATGTGGATATTACTGCCTGTACTTTCAAGCACAAGCAGATGGTGCAGTATAATACGACGGACTGGGATTTTATCGTCTCGCGGGCGGAGATGAACGGGATGCTGGTGTTGACGGATGACAACAAGCTTAGCATAAAAAAGCCGGATACGAGTGGTCAGCCGGGGTTGGTTATTACGTATGGTGTCGATGTCATTTCCTTTGATAGCGGTGTCGATGCGCGCAGCCAGCTAAAGGAGGTGAAGACGCATGCCTGGAATTACCAGGATCAGAAAGTGGAGGATTCTCCGGACGCCACGGTGGTTTTTACCGAAAGCGGGAATTGGCAAGCCGACGACCTGGCGGAGGCGCTGAAAGTGCCGGCGGACAACCTGGTTCATAGTGGTGATTTGAGTGATGAGGAGCTGGCGTCCTGGGGTAATTCAAAGCTTTTGAAGAGCAGGATGGCCAAGATCTGCGGTAAAGTCACGATCAAAGGCGCGACGGGCATTGTGCCGGGGCAGCTGTTGGGCCTCAAGGGCTTTAGCAAACGATTTAACGGGTCGCTGCTTGTTACCGGTGTGGTGCAGCATTTCGACAAATCTATCTGGGAAACGGAGATACAATTCGGGTTACCGACTCAATGGTTCTATCAGAAGGAGGAGCTCTCCGACAAGCCTGCGGGGGGGCTTTTACCCGGTGTCAGTGGTTTGCAGATCGGTATTGTCCTTCAATTGGAAAATGACCCGGACAAGCAGGCCCGGATAAAGATACAGTTGCCGCTGGTAGATAGCCAGGAGGGTATCTGGGCCCGGGTAGCCAGTCTGGATGCGGGGAATAACCGGGGGAGTTTTTTCCGGCCCGAGATCAAGGATGAGGTGGTGGTGGGGTTTTTAAATGACGATCCCCGTCATGCGGTAGTCCTGGGGATGTTGAACAGCAGTGCCAAGCCGGCCCCTATCGAAGCAAAGGACAGCAATCCCCAGAAAGGTTTTGTGACGCGCGGTCAGCTGAAATTCCTGTTCGACGATGAAAAGAAGACCGTCACGCTGGAGACGCCGAAGGGCAAGACTTTTTGCGTGGACGATGAAGGTGATTCGATTGTGTTATCGGACCAGCATGGAAATAAAATTTCGATGACGGCGGATGGCATTACCCTGGAAAGCGGCAAGGACTTGAATTTGAAAGCCGCTACGGGGACGATCAGCCTGGAGGGACTGAATATAGATCAGAAGGCGGACGCCAAATTTTCGGCGCAGGGCAATGCGCAGGCTGCTTTGCAATCGAGCGGGCAGACCGTTGTGAAGGGGTCGATCGTCAATATCAACTAAACTTATTTTTTATGCCACCGGCAGCCAGAATTACCGATATGCATGTTTGTCCGATGGTCACCGGCCTGGTGCCGCATGTGGGTGGCCCGATCCTGCCGCCCGGCAGTGTGACGGTCCTGATTGGCGGCTTGCCGGCGGCTACGCTGGGGGATATGTTGGTTTGTGCGGGTGGTCCGGACAGCATTGTGAAAGGGTCCGCTACTGTTCTCATCAATAATAAACCGGCGGCGCGAATGGGGGATGTGACGGCCCACGGGGGTGTTATCGTGTTGGGTTGTATAACCGTAAATATCGGAGGATAGATGATGCAAGATCAGACAAAGGCTTTTATGGGCAGGGGGTGGGCCTTCCCCATCGCATTCGACGACCATACCGGCGCGGTGCGGATGCTCGACGACGAAGAGGACATAAAAAACAGTCTCCAGGTATTGTTTGGCACCCGGGTGGGCGAGCGGATCATGCAGCCCGATTTTGGATCGGAGCTGGACTCGTTTGTTTTTGCCCCGATGAATAAAAGTACGATCACTTATATGCAGGCGCTTATCAGTGATGCGATCCTCTTTTTCGAGCCGAGGATCGTTACGGAGGAAATAAGGGTAGAGCCTGCCATAGGGGAGGAGGGGTTGCTGTATATCCTCGTGAAATACCGGGTATCGGCGACGAACAACCGGTATAATTATGTTTATCCCTTCTATATAAAAGAGGGAACCAATCTGAACAGATGAACAATCATGAAAAAAACTTCAGTCAGCTCTTCCACCAGGAAGGGACGGCGCGGGACGAAAGGTTCCTTCCGGCATTGGATCCGGGTACTATTATGCTGGATGATCGCCGGTTGAAGGATCTTTTGCTGTATGTGCAGCGGTTGTCGGGGTATGTGCTGTTTAGTCCGGGGGCTGGGGGGCATGAGGGGAGGCCGGGGGATCCGGGGGGGACGGGGAATCCGGGGGGGGCGGGGAATCCGGGGCCGACGGGGGAGCCGGGGCCGACGTGGAAGGATTTTCTGCAAAAAGATATTGTCCTTCTGCTGGCGGATATAGCGGCCTGTTCGGTACCGGAGATCAGGAAAGCCTATCATCTGCTGGAGGAGGCCTTTGATCGGGACCGGACGCCAGGTCGGTTCGATTTGTTGATGGATCTTGTTTTTTCTGTTTTTGAGAAGCTGGATCGCTGGTACGAGAAAGCGGCTGCGGAGAGTTCGGACGGAAAGCTGAGAAAGGATCTGCGGCTTTATATCCAGTCTTATCTTGCCAGGAAATTGGCCGAGCTCCGCCAGATCCGGTTACATGCGGAGAGTCTGTCGCCGGATGATAAACGAAAAACGCTACCGGTATATATTTTTCGCAATACCGACCAGGTGTGGGGCAATCCGGATGCCGGTGAGCGCTCGTATGGCGAGCGCATCTTTGTCGGTCAACGGGATGAAGAAAAGCTGCTGAATGCCGCAGTCCGGCTAAAGGAGATCTATGATACGGTACTGCATGTGCTGGAGCAGGTGGTTGGCAACAGTAATTTATACCTGGAGGAGACTCTTCATGCAAAGAAGGATCACCAGCCGCATATCGCGCTGATGATTACTTTTCTGGAATTATATGGTTATGCGCGGGACGAGATCAACAAGATCCCGCGGCGGCATTTGGATTTCTATTATGAGCAGATCTTATCGATCGGGCGCCGGGAAGCTGTAGCCGATTGTGTCTTTGTAAACTTCGAGCTTGGGAAAGGATTTGGACCCTGCGAACTAAAGAAAGGCAGTATGTTGTCGGCAGGAAAGGATGCGTTGAACAAGGAACTGGTTTATGAGACGGCCCGGGATCTGGTCATTAATAATGCAAAGGTAAATGCGTTACGCACGTTGTTTATCGATAAAGATGAGCAGGGGCGGGTGGTGCAATATTATCCGAACGGGATGGGCTTGCCTGCGGCCGGGGAGGCGTCGGTAGGGGCCCTTTCCCTGTTCGGGGATAAGACGGGCAGGGGGGTAGGTTCCGGTGCGTCGGCGGGTTCGGGTGGGTCGGCGGGTTCTGGTGTGGGGATGGGTTCTGGTGGGGGGGCGGGTGCCGGTGGAGATGGGGGTGCGGGGCATGCCAGCGGAAGGATTGGTTTTGCCATTGCGTCCGGGCAGTTTTATCTGGCGAAAGGTGAGCGGAATGTTGTCCTTCGCTTTGAACTGGAAAAAGATCTGCCGGTTGTGCCGCTTGATGGGAATCTTTTTGAGCTGTGGCTTACGGGTGAGAAAGGTTGGCTTAGCAGCGGGCGGACCGGGGATGGTATCCGGGTGAATTCGGTCGGCCGGGTAGAGGATAAGGTGCTGGAATTGAATTTTACGGTGAGTATCGGTCAGCCTTCGGCTATCGTTGGATTTAATCCAAAAATTCATGATGGGGGATTCGATACGGATATGCCGATGTTGCAGGTGCTATTAGCTGGTGATGCGAAGGGGTTAGCCAGTCTGGATGCCTTTTTCGGGATGCGGCCGGTGAATACGATCATTAATGCCCAGGTAGGAAGTCTGAATGCTACTGCCAGTTTTGATGGGGTGAGGGATCTCAGTCTGCAAAATCATGAGGCGGTGTTGGACGCGAAAAAGCCATTTTTCCCTTTTACCAGCGTACCGAAGGTGGGGTCTTCCTTTTATATCGGGTGCGGCGATCTCTTTTACAAACCGATCCAGTGGCTGAGCGTGAACCTGGAATGGATGCTGCCCGATCATTTTAATTCTTACTACGACAAATATATGCCGCCTTATGACTCGAATAAATTCAGGGCGTCGCTGAGTATTTTACAAAAGAAGAAATGGCGTAAAGTGATGGATACTTCCATTATCGATATGAATGCCACGGATCCGCGCTGGCGGTCGATAAAAATGGATCTCCGGCAGCTGAAGATGGAAGAGAAGGAGGATGCGTCGGGCGCCGTGGCCCGGTTCGATCCGTCAAAGATGGATGGCACGTTGAAATTGAAGCTGCTTTATCCTGATTTTGGACATGGCATCTATTCTCAATTGATCACTTCTACGGTGATGGAGAAAGCCTCGGGGCCGGCCATGCCCGATTTTTATAAAATGATCCGGCATCAGCTGCATGATTCGGTATTCTCGATCAAGCTGCCGCCGGATCCGGGTGATCGGGACGGGGCGTTCAAGGTAGTGGTATACGATGTGCTGGAGGGCAACGATCCGGATGAAAAGGTCCGGAGTATGATGATAAAAGGGGTGAGCGGGATCATCCGTTATTATAATGAGCGATATGTAGAGGCGGGGTCTGTGGGGACAGGGGGGGCTGCGGGGCCGGCGGAGCAGGTGGGGTCGCCGGGGAAGGCGGGAATGTCGGGTGCGCCGGTTGCTGCGGCGGATGAGCAACGCGTCTATGTCAATGACGATAGCTTCCTGGAAAGGATCCTGCGGAAATTAAAGATCATTCCTTCGACGGCTGCTTATGATAAGGACAAGGAAAGCGTAGGCGATGAGGCGGCTGCGATAGAAAAGAAAATATTACCTGCCGCCGATTTTATCCTACCCAGTAAAAAGGAATTGGCGGGCATTATCAATAGCGTCACCGACAGCGCGATCGATCAGATCGTCATCAAGGTAGCCGATCGGATACTGGCCATGCGTCAGAAAGGCGCCAGCGGGAAGGACATCGCTACCATCTTTAAGGAGGAGTTCGAGCAGGCCAATAAGGTGATCAATGAAATGATCGCCCGCAAGATCGCGACGGTATTGATGACGGGGGAGATGCCACCGGCGCCTTATACACCTGTGATCAATATGATTTCCGTGAATTATATCTCGTCGCGTTCCTGTAACGGGGAAGAGGACCGGTTTTTCCGGGTGAGCCCTTTTGGTCATTCGGCGATTGCGACGGATGACGCTTTTTTTGATGAAGCGAGTCTGCGGACGCCTTCCGGTCAGCTTTTTATCGGGATCGGGGATTGCGAACCGGGGAGGGAACTGTCGTTATTGTTCCGCTTTGCCGAAGGGACGGGAAGAACCGACAAGACTCCGCCGGTCATTCAATGGAAATACCTGGCGGATAACGACTGGCGGCCGCTGCCGGAAGAGTGCCAGTCCGCCGACAGTACTTATGGGCTGCAGACGACGGGTATTCTGCAGCTTTCCATGCCGTTGCGGGCCAACAATAGAAATACTTTATTCGATGTGCCGGGTCTTTACTGGTTGTGTGCGTCGGTAGTGGGGCAGACGGATGCTTTTCCCGGGCTGATCGGGATCAGTTCGAATGCCGTACTGGCTTGCTTCAAAGACCAGGGTAACGATCCCCGTCATGCAGGCGTGCCTTTACCGGCGGGCAGGATCAGCAAATTGACGGATAAGATCCCGGCTATAAAAAAAGTGCAGCAGCAGCTTGCCAGCTTTGACGGGAGGGTGAAGGAAGAGGAAAAAGAATACTATACCCGGGTGAGCGAGCGGCTTCGGCATAAGTCGAGGGCGATCGATAGCTGGGACTATGAGCACCTGGTGCTGGAAAACTTTCCGACGGTGTTTAAGGTGAAATGTCTGAGCGACTATTGGGATGGGCGTTCCGTGCGGGGGCATGTTACCGTTGTGCCGATCTGCGATCTGCAAAATCGCGCCGATACGAGCGAGAGCCGGCTGGCGCCTCGTGCCAGCTATAAGGTGTTGCGGGAGATAGAACTATTTCTGAGTAAAAGAACTTCTCCTTTTGTGCGGGTGCATGCGATCAATCCGCAATTGAGCTCGGTGTTGATCCGCTGCCGGGTAAAATTCAAAAAAGCTGTCGATAAAGGGTATGCTTTACAAAAGCTGGAGAAGGAGCTGGTGGACTTTTTGACGCCCCGGGTGGGTGAAGGCAGCAAGCTGCGTTTCTCCGCGAAAATATATGCCTCCAATGTGATCAGCTATATCGGTGGGCGGGAGGATGTCGATTATGTGGAGGGTCTGGAGATGTTGCAGTATACGGAAAAGGAGAATGGGGACAAGGTTTTTTGCCGGGCGGCAAATCAGGATATCGCGCTGGTGGAGACGCAATTTATCAATGGGCACACGCTGCTGGTGTCGGCGCCGGTTCATAAAATAGACTTACTCGACTAATCGGAAAAATAAGTGTATGACAGAATCATTACGTATAAGTAAAGCTCAGGGGCGGCCGCCTGCCGAAGACTATGCCTACCTGCGGAGAAAGGGCATCGAGATGATCCAGGATCTTTGCGGGAAAAGCTGGACGGATTATAATGCGCACGATCCGGGTATTACGTTATTGGAGGCGTATTGTTATGCCCTGACTGAGCTGGGTTACCGGGTATCCTTCGATATGAAGGATATTCTGGCGACGCGGCGGTCGGAACGGGAGGATTGGGCCGGCATTTTTTATACGCCGGAGAGGATACTGCCCTGTAACCCTGTTACGATAACGGATTATCGTAAGCTGGTTGTCGATATCGCGGGGATCCGGAATGTCTGGGTAGAAAAAAGCGAGGACTATGAGGTCCCCATCTATCTGGGTCAGGGTCATAAGGGATATGAGCTTACTTATGAGGCCGGGCATGGGATCGCTCTTTTACCGTTAAAGGGGCTATACCGGGTGCTGGTTGAATTTGAAGAGGATGTAATCCG
>Ga0302325_10005761_pt1 | contig 28065 bp, 24 predicted proteins | sample Palsa_T0_2_FD_201948 | JGI IMG/M metagenome (GOLD analysis project Ga0302325, IMG submission 201948) | Peat permafrost microbial communities from Stordalen Mire near Abisko, Sweden - Palsa_T0_2 | ecosystem: Environmental > Terrestrial > Soil > Palsa > Peat permafrost | place: Sweden: Abisko... | reverse complement strand
TACCTGCGGATCGAACGCAAGGACGGCGAACAGGAGATCACCGGGTTCGCGACGCAGCTGCCGCCGGGGTTGACGGGCAACCTGTCGGGTATCGCGGAGTGCGGGGAAGCGGAAATCGCGGCCGCGCGCGGGCAGACGGGCGTGCAGGCGGAAACCGAACCGGCGTGCCCCGCGGGCAGTGAAATCGGTCATTCGATCGCCGAAGCCGGTGTCGGGAGCGTGCTCGTGCAGACCCCGGGGAAGATCTACCTCGGGGGGCCGTACGAGGGTGCGCCGTTCTCGGTCGTGGCGGTCACCGCGGCTCATGTCGGCCCCTTCGATTTGGGCACGGTCGTGATCCATTTCCCGCTGCAGATCAACCCGGAAACGGCGGCGGTGAGCATCCCCGCGGGCGCGGCCGATCAGATCCCGCACATCATCAAAGGCATCGTGATCCACGTCCGCGCGATCCGCGCATACATCAGCCGCAACGACTTCATGATCAACCCGACCAGCTGTAATCCGGCGACGCTGAGTGCGACCGTGTACGGCAACGGCGCGAGCGACAACACCGCGACGGTCTCAGATCCATTCCAGACAGCCGATTGCTCCAGCCTCAAGTTCGGACCAAAGCTCGCGGTCACCACGTCGGGGAAAACGAGCAAAGCCGACGGTGCGAGCCTCAGCTTCAAGTTCACCAACCCCGACACGGCGCAGGGAACGCAGGCGGACTTCGCGAAAGTCAAAGTCGAACTCCCCGTGCAGCTCCCCTCGCGCTTGACGACGCTGCAGAAAGCGTGCACGGAGGCGCAGTTCAACGCGAACCCGGCGGGTTGCCCGACGGCGTCGGTCGTGGGTCACATGCGGGTCCTCACCCCGATCCTGCCCGTCCCGGTGGAAGGCCCGATGTACTTCGTCAGCCACGGCGGCGAAGCGTTCCCGGAGCTGGAGGTCGTGCTACAGGGCGACGGCGTCACGGTCGTGCTGACGGGCGACACGTTCATCAGCAAAGCGGGGATCACGAGCAGCACGTTCAAGGCGCTCCCGGACATTCCGTTCAACACGGCCGAAGTGACCTTGCCCGAGGGCCCGTTCAGCGCCCTCGCGGCGAACGGGAGCCTGTGCAAGCCCGTGAAGACGGTGACTGTTAAGAAGAAGGTCACGCTCAAGGTCCACGGCAAGAAGAAGCAGGTGACGCGCAAGGTCAAGCAGACCGAGGCGGCGAGCCTGGTGGTTCCGACGGAAATGGTGGGTCAGAACGGCGATGTGATCCACCAGTCAACGCCCGTCAGTGTGGCGGGTTGCCCGAAGGCTCACAGGACGAAGGCAAAAAAGCACGCAAGGAAGACCAAAGTCAGGAATACAAACAAGAGGAGTCGGAGCTGATGGTATCGATACGCTGCCTAAAAATTTTTAGGTCCGTAGCTTACCGGCCGGCAAGTAAGTCCTCGATGACGTGTGCGGTCCTCCTCGCCGCCTCGGTCGCCCTCCTCGCCCCCACCGCCGCCAACGCCGGCTTTACCCGTAAGTTCGAAGGTGAAATAACTGGGACGTGTCCGGTGCTGGGGGAAACGCAGCAAGCCGGGGTGTGCGAACCGTCGGATGCGAAGGTGACGCGGTTCGACCCGACCGGGATCGCGGTGGATGGCAGCGAAGAACTGGTCGTGGCGGATGATTCCGCGTCGCTGGCGAAGTTCGGGCCGGCCCCGTCGAGCGCTTTCCAGGGGCTCCTACCCCTCGAAGGCTCCGCGGGTGCGGAAGGTGTGGCGGCGGAGCGCTCGATGCCCGCCGGCAACGGCGAGTTCTATGTCACGCACGGTAACGAAGTCGAAGCGTTCGAAGCCGACGGGAAACACCCGGAATCGTGGGGAGGGTTTACAGACCCTCGTGTCGTGGTCGACAACTCCACCGACATGTCGGACCCGTCCGCGTGCGGGACGATGCCGCTGTCCCCGGAAGAATGCACCTTGTACGTCGTAGCCGAAGAAGGAGTGGCAGAGCAGCGTGTGCTTGAGAAGTTCAATTCCAAACACAAACCCGAGGACTTCAGCGCGCTGGGCAGCAACGAGCTCACGCTCGGCGGATCGGGACCCAACAATGGTGATATCGGCGCGTCGGTCGCGGTCGACGCTGAGGGCGACATCTACGCGTTCGGCGACAGGGCCGTTGGGGTGTTCGCGCCGAGTGGGGAGGCGCTCGCGGAGAGCTTCTCGGTCGACCGCCCGGAAGTGCCGCTGGTCGAAGGGGAGGCCGGTGAAATCAAGGGTGTGGCGGTGGATCCGGTCAGCGGTCATCTGTTGGTGTCGGTCAACAACGGTTCAGTCGATGAATTCGATCTCGCGACGGGGAGGTTTGTCGCGCAGTTGACCGCGACGGGTGAAGGCGGCCATTTGCGGAACCCCGGGGCGATCGGGGTTGACTCCAAGGGCGATGTGTATGTCATGGACCCGAATTCGGGTGCGGTCGATGTGTGGGGTCCGGGGGCTTATCATCCGACGGTGACGCTTGGTGTCGCGGGTGAACGCGCGGCGGGTGGGGCGGTGTTGAGTGGGTCGGTCGATCCGGCGCAGGGCGAAAACGAATCGCCTGCGCCACTGGTGGAATGTTCTTTCCAGTACGTCGAAGAAGCAAAGTACGAGGAAGCGTTGGCGAAAAGGGAAGCTGAAGGCTTCGTTAAAGGCGTGGCTGCGAGTGAACCCTGTGAACACCCGGATGCCGCTGAAGTTCAGAGTAAATATGAAGAAGCTCCTGGGGCGTATCCCGTTCATGCCGCTATCAAAGGCTTGAAACCCGGTAAGACCTACCGTTACCGTCTGGTCGCGGAAACGGAGAAGACGGATAACGGTGGGATCGGGGTAAGCGAAGAAGCGCGGGCGTTCACCGAGCCGGCGGAACCTGTGATTCTCTCCAGCTCGGTCACAGGGGTGTCGTTGACGTTCGCGGAACTGCACGCGACGATCAACCCGTTGGGGGCGGACACGAGCTACCGTTTCGAATACCTGTCCGCGGCGGCGTTCGCGGCGGATGGGGGTTCCTTCGCCGGTCCGGACCCCGCCACGAGCGTTCCCGTTCCGAGCGGGACGATCGGTGCGGGTGGTCCGACGGGCGGCGCGGTGGAAAGCGTGTTGCAGGATCTTTCCGAGTTGACCCCGGGGACCGAATATCACTTCCGGGTCGTGGCCGCTAACGCGGTCGGGGTCAAGTACGGGCCGGATCGGTCGTTTGTGACCGAGCCCGAAGTGGTGCGTGGTGCGCCGGATGGTCGTTCGTATGAGTTGGTGACGCCGGCTGAACGGGTGGGTGGCAGCGATCTGTTCGCCGAACCCGAGGTCAACGGCGTGTTCGAGAACGAAGAGGATCTTGGTCTGCCGGCGGAATCTGGGGAAGCGTTTTTGTTGACGACCGAAGATGGGTTTGGGTCGTTCCCGTTCGCTGGTGGGCAGGCGTATGTGCTGCGTCGCGAACCGGCGAAGGGGGGGTGGTCCTATACGTCGCTGGCGGATCGTACGCTCGGGGTGCAGAACTTTCAGCAGGACGGGGTATTTGAACCGGCCGGTCTGTCGCGTGTCGCGTTCACCGACGGTGTCGGCTCGCTGGAGTCCGCCGAAGGCCAGCATTTGAGCGACCTCGCGGGTCCGCCGGGCGCCTCGGGGTTGTGTCCGGGTGGCGCCTCGCTCGAAGCCGCAGGCTCCACCGGCTGCTATATCGAGCTGGCGCGGGGCGCGAAAGTCACGGGCGCGTCGCAGAATCTCGAACACGTCGTCGTCGAACCCGAAAGCGTGACGCCGGCGGTGTGCTCCGATGGGACGCTGTGCGAATGGGCGGGCGGTTATCAGACGCTCCCGGACGGCGAAGTGCTGGCGCAGTTGAAGCCCGTCGATGTGAACGAAGAAGGTGAAGTGATTCCCTGTGGCGCTTCGCTCGGCGCGGGCCTCTTCGGCACGGGTGGCGGCTCTGGTTACCACGCGGTCTCGGCCGCCGGTTCGACGGTGCTGTTCAGCGCGGTGACGGGCGCGGAATGCAAGGGCGCGCCGCAGCTGTACGCGCGGATCGACGGGACCAGGACGGTGCAGCTCTCCGAACCCGAAGCAGGCGTCGACGAACCGGGCCAGCTTGGCGGGCACCCCAAGCAGTATCCCGCGCAGTATGTCGGCGCTTCCGCAGACGACTCGCGGGTGTTCTTCGCGACCGAAACATGGCTGACCGAAGACCACCCCACAGGGCACGACCTGGAGCTGTATGAATGGCGCGCGCAGCACACCGAAGGCGCGGCCGGGCCCTGTGCCAGCCCCGAAGGCTGCCTCACGCGCGTCTCGGTCCCGGTGCTAGCAGACGGCGAACCGGACTCGCCGGCCGGCGCCGGGCTGAACATCGCGCTCGCGGTCGCAGCAAACGGGTCGGCTGTCTATTTCACCGCCGACGGGGTGCTCTCGACGAACCATACCGCTGGCGCGCATGCCGAACCCGGCAGTTGCGAGCACGGCTCAAACGGGGCGGGGGCGTGTGCGCTCTACCGTTACCAGTCGGCCACCGCGGGCACGCCTGCGCAGAGCGCGTTCATCGCCACGATCCCGGTGACGACCTTTAGTCATCCCGGCAGTGGCGAGGGCTCCGTCACCCCCAAACCCAGGAAGACACCCGCGTACACGACGCCCGACGGGCGCTACCTGCTCTTCCAGAACGGCGGCAACAACTCGGCCGGTGGCCCGCTCTACCGCTATGACTCGGAAACTGGCAGCCTGGTCTCGATCGCCGAGGGCTCCTTCTACCGTTCGGCGCTGGAAGAGCCGTCGGTCGGCCCCGTGCGCGGCATGTCCGACGATGGCTCCTACGTGTTCTTCGACACCAGTGAGCAGCTCGCGCCGCAGGCCAAGAACCAGGAAGGCGAACACCCCACGCTCGACACCTATGAGTGGCACGAAAACACCGAAACACACGCGCAGAGCATCTCGCTGATCGGCTCCGGTACCAGCGAAGCGCCCACTTACTTCCTTGGCTACGCCCCCAACCCGGCCGCGCACTCAGAACAGGCGCGCGAAGCGGGCAACGTGTTCATCGGCACGCACGCCCAGCTCTCGACCCAGGACACCTCCGGGCTCGGCAACGTCTACGACGCCCGCGCCTGCGAACCGGACTCGCCCTGCATCGAACCGCCGCCCGTCGGCACTCGCCAGTGCGAAGACGGCGGCTGTCAGAACCCGCCGACGCTGCCGCTGTTCCAGACGCCCGCGACGAACACGCTCTCAAGCAGCGGCAACATCGCGCCCGAACCGCCGCCCGCGCTGAAGGTAACGAAAAAGACAACCCCGAAGTGCAAGAAGGGCGAGGTGAAGAAGAAGGTCAAGAAAAAGGAAGTGTGCGTGAAGAGGGCCAAGAAATCAGCTCACAAGTCGGCGAAGGGGAGCAAGTAAAATGACCAGCAAGATCAGCGGCGGAGATTACGGAGCTATTTTTCGTTCGAGAGAACGAAAAATAGTCCTAATCGCAGTCGCGGCTACCCTAGCTATCCTCGCCTTCGCCGCCGCGTCGGCTTCGGCCGAAACAACCGGTCCCCAATGGACCGTCTCCTCCGTCTCCCGCCCCACGAACTTCGCCGTGGGTGCCTCAGAAAATGCGTATGTGGTGTTGGTGACGAATACGGGTGGGTCGGCGAGCGTCGGTCCGGTGACGGTCACCGATGAATTGCCGGCGGGTTTCGCGCCGCTGCTGTCGGGTATCAAAGCCGTGGATCAGCTGGGCGCGGCCGAATCGGGGACTCACCCCGGTTATGATTTCAGCAAGTCTTGCGAAGCGACCGGCAGCGGTGGTGTGAGCTGCACGGATGATGGTGCGGTCGCGCCCGACGATACGCTGGTGCTGACGATCCCGGTGAGCGTGGCGGCGGGTGCGTCTGCGTCGGTGACGAACGTGGTGCGTGTCTCCGGTGGCGGCGCGCAGGCCGGCGCGGCGATGGAAACGCCGACGGATGTGTATGCGAGCGAAGCGGAAGCGCGGCGGGAAACGCCGTTCGGTGTCTCCGTGGGTGGCGCGACGACGGCGTTGTCGAGTGCGCGCGCGGGCGCGCACCCGGATATCACGACGACGTATGCGTTCAATACCGAAGATGGTGAAGGTGCGACGGCGGGCAGCGTGAAGAACATCGTCACGCTGGAGCCGCCGGGTGTCGCGCTCGATCTGACCGATACGCCCGTGTGCGAAGCGGGCCTCTTCTTGCAGGAAAAGTGTCCGATCGATACGCAGGTGGGTATCACGACCGTGGTCGTTGATCAGCGCGAAGCCGAGCAGTCGTATTTACAGCCTGTGTATAACGTCGCGCCGCAGTCTGGTTTCATCGCGCGGATCGGGTTCTTCATCGGCCAGCACCATTACATGGGCGATGTTTCGGTGCGCCTCCCGGGTGAAGCGGGCGCCTATGGTGGGCGGGTCGTGTTCGCTGATGCGACGGGTGGGTTTCTCGATGTCGATGGTGGCTCGTTGACGTTGTGGGGTGTCCCGGCGAGCCATGCGCATGACGCGTTGCGCTGGGACGATGAAAGCGAAAGCCTCGGCGACCGGCATTTCGGTGACGCCTCCAACGCGCCGCCGACGGCGTATTTCACAAACCCGACGGCGTGCGGCTCGGAGCCGCTGGAGGCGCAGTTCGAAGTGACGTCGTGGCAGGACCCGGCGCACAGCCCGCCGGCGACGGATATGCCGTTCGGTCCGATCGTCGGTTGTGAAGGCCCGACGCTGGCGTTCGATCCGTCGTTGATGGCCGAAACGACCAGCGACAGCGCATATGCACCGACGGGGCTGGATGTCGCCACGACCGTGCCGCAGACCTATCCTAACCCCGAACAGGTCGCGAGCTCGACGCTTGAGCGGGAGGTCGTGACGCTGCCGGAAGGGATGACGCTCAACCCCTCCGCGGGCGCGGGTCTACAGGGATGCACGGAAGCGCAGTTCGCGCAGGAAGGCGTGAGCGAACCGAACGCGACGCAGCAGAACGAAGGGTTTGGCTGCCCCGCGGCCTCGCGTCTGGCGACGGTGACGATCGAAACGCCGTTGCTGAAAGAACTTGTAAAAGGGTCGGTGTACCTCGCGACGCCGTATGCCAACCCGTTCTCGGAAGAAGGACACCCGGGGGGCTCGCTGCTGGCGTTGTATTTGATCGCGAGGATCCCGGCGCGCGGGGTGCTGATCAAGGTCCCGGGCCTCGTGCAGCTCGATCCGGTGACGGGTCGGGTCACGACGACGTTCGGTCTCCCGAACAAGCTCGAACCCGCGGGTCATGAACTCGAAGGCGGGTTGCCGCCGCTGCCGTTCACGGAAGCGACGTTCCAGTTCAACCAGGGTCCCACCGCGCCGCTGGTGACGCCGCCGACGTGCGGGGACTACACGGTCACGGCCGCGCTGACGCCGTGGTCAGATCCGCTCGGCGCGCCGTTCACCCCACCGATCCGGGCGTTCCCGATCACCGCGAACTGCCCCTCCGGGAACGTCCCACCATTCAACCCGGGTGTCACAGCGGGCACTGAAAACAATGACGCGGGCGCGTACAGTCCCCTGAGCATCCTGATCGCCCGTAAGGACGGCGAACAGGAGATCACGGGCTTCTCCTCGCAGCTGCCGTTGGGGTTGACGGGCAACTTGACGGGGATCCCGTTCTGCGGCGAAGCGGAAATCGCGCACGCCCGTGCGCAGACGGGTGTGGAAGCGGAAACGAGCCCGGCGTGCCCGGCCGCCTCGGAAATCGGGTATTCGGTCGCGGACGCGGGTGTCGGCAATGTGCTCGCGCAGGCGCCGGGGAAGATCTATCTCGGCGGGAAATTCGACGGCGCCCCGTTCTCGGTCGTCGCGATCACGGCGGCGCACGTCGGCCCGTTCGATCTCGGCACGGTCGTGATCCATTTTCCCCTGCAGATCAACCCGGAAACGACGCAGGTCACGATCCCCGCGGGCGCGGCCGATCAGATCCCGCACATCCTCGAGGGCATCGTGATCCACGTCCGTGAAGTCCGTGCGTACATCAGCCGTCACGATTTCATGATCAACCCGACCAGCTGTGCCCAGCAGGAGTTTGGCGCGAGCGTGATCGGCGGCGGCGCGCAACCGGGCAACCCGGCCGACAACGACCCGGTGACGGTCGAAACGCCGTTCCGCGTGACGGCGTGCCAGGCGCTGAAGTTCACGCCGAAGTTTTCTGCCACGACGCAGGGCAAGACCAGCAAAGCCGGCGGCGCGAGCCTGACGCTGAAGGTCACCCGCGCGAGCGGCCCGGCCAGCGACCAGGCGAACTTCGCGAAGGTCAAAGTCGAACTCCCCGTGCAATTACCATCGCGGTTGACGACGCTGCAGAAAGCCTGCACGGCCGCGCAGTTCAGCGCCAATCCGGCCGGCTGCCCGGCGGCGTCGGCGATCGGGCACGTGAAGGTCCTGACCCCGATCTTCCCGGTGCCGCTGGAAGGCCCCGCGTACTTCGTCTCCCACGGTGGTGAAGCGTTCCCGAGCCTCGTGTTCGTGCTGCAGGGCTACGGCGTCACGATCGACGTGACCTCGACCACGTTCATCAGCAAAGCCGGCATCACCAGCGGCACGCTGAAGGCCGTCCCCGACCAGCCCTTCACGAGCTTCGAATTGACGCTGCCGGAGGGCAAGTATTCAGCGCTGGCCGCGAACGGCGATCTGTGTAAGCCCGTAAAGACGGTGACGGTCAAGAAGCAGGTCAAAATCAAGGTGCATGGCAAGACCAAGACGGTCACGCGCAGGGTCAAGCAGACCGAGGCGGCGAGCCTGACGATCCCGACGGAATTTGTGGGGCAGAACGGAGCCACGATCCACCAGTCAACGCCGGTGGGGGTGACTGGATGCCCACCCGCCCGCCCGAAGGCTCACAAGGCGGCGAAGAAGGCCAAACACAAGTCCAAGGGCAAGAAGAAAGCCGGCAAGCGGTGACCCTGCGTGCTCTAGGACGGCGATCCTTACTGCTCGGGCGTGTCCTCCGTCGCGGGCTCCTGCTCGGCTTCCGTTTCCGCCTGCTCAACCAGAGTGCGGGCCCAGGTGACGGCATCGGTCATGACCGATACGGCCGCTTCACGGTCCAGCGGTTCCAGCATCTCGTATCGGAGCTGTGCCGCCCACGGCGTCAGCCAGCGTGCCGCTTGAATCGAGCTCGGGACCGGGACCCCGCCGTCGGCCGCGATATCCGTCAGCTCGCGGAGATCGTGCGAGTTCGGGAAGTCGATGTCCGCCAGCACGAGCGCAACCTTCAGCGCCTTCTCCACCGCCTGCTGGGCGTGGAAGCCGACGACATCGTCGAGTATGTCCTCGTCGGCGATCAGCACGTGGACGGCGGCGGAATCGCTCGCGGCGCGCTCGAGCAGCATGTTCGCATAGTCGAGCTGGTCAGAGCTCGGAGCCGGCAAGAACCTGGCCCTCCCGCAGGGCGTGATGAACCATCGTCCCGCGTACCCTCCCGCGACGGGCCGCCAGCTCCGCGTCTATCACGATCACATCGACCGGCCCACCGACTCGGCCAATCGCATCGCGCAGGCGCACGGCCTCAGCGACGCAATTGTCCACTTTGGGCTCGATCACAAGGAAGTCCAGATCGCTGTCTTGAGTCAGCTGCCCACGAGCAGCAGACCCGAACAGGATCACACGCGCCTGCGGCGCCGCCTCTGACAACCGCCGAGCGGCCTCAGCTATGACCGCGTCATCGAACATGCCCCGGATCTTAGCGTACGGCGAACGGGAGATAAGAGACGGGGGAAGGGGGGCAGGAGAAAGTAGACCGGAGAGGGTCTGACTTGTCTCATCCGGTAAACAAAACAAGGAGGAAGTATGCTCATGCATCATGTTTTGCGCCTGGCGGACGTTCGTCGGCGTATGCTCATCGTCGCGGTGGCCGTGATGGCGCCGCTGGCTGTCCTGGGGGCCGCTTCGCCGGCGCTCGCGGCCGAACATCACCCGAAAGGGCCGTTCGCGGTCTTCAGGAATTGTCCCCTGGGCAACGCGGGGACGAATGCCTGCGTGTACGCGCAGACCGAAAGCGGGGAGTTCGTCGTCGGTAAAGAAACGGTGCCGATCAAACACACGATCACGTTGCAGGGCGGCATTCACCAGACCGAATCGGGCGCGTTGGAATTCATCGGGGCTGAAAACGGCGAAACGCTGTCGAAAACGCCGCAGAGCGTTCCGGGTGGTCTGGCCGGGCTGGTGAAGTGCTATGAAATCAGCAATCTGTTGGAGCGGATCGCGTGTGAAGTGGTCTTCGAAAACAAAGCGACGGGTGTCAACGCGACGACCGAACTGGCCGCGCCGGCGAGCGCGATCGGGATAAACATCGAAAACCTCGTCAGCGAGTCGGGTACGGCGCTGTCGCTGCCGGTGAAGGTGCATCTCGAAAACCCGCTGCTCGGCAGCGGCTGCTACATCGGCTCGAACGCCAAACCGATCGAGCTGCCGTTGACGACGGGCACGACGAGCCCGCCGCCGCCGAACAAACCGATCAAAGGCAACGCGGGCACGATCGAAGACGAAGAAGGCGTGCTGATCCTCAAGAACAACGAACTGGTCAACAACTCCTTCGCGGCTCCCGGCGCCGAAGGCTGCGGTGGCCTGTTCGCGTTCCTGATCGACCCGCTCGTCGACGCGAAACTCGGCGTCCCCGCGGCGGCAGGGAAGAACACCGCGAAGCTCGAGGGCACACTGAAGACGGCGAGCGCGGAAGCGGTTAGGGAAAGCGAATAGAAAGTTGGTAAGGCCGGCGAATCGCAAGTGAGTCGAGTCGGCCAGTAGCGAGTAAAGCTGTGTAAATAGACCGATGCCGGAGCGTCCCTTTGTGAGAGGACGGCGCCCCGGCATCAGACCGATACAGAGGAATCGTATCACTAAATGGCAGCAGATGGCGACGTGTCACTCGGCGCGTCACAGGACACTCGGCCCCCAAACAGCGGGGTCGCCAGGCTGCAGCGCGAGCGGATTCTCGACGCGGTCGTAGCTGTTGTCGCCGAGCGCGGCGCCGCGGACGCGTCGGTGGAGCTCGTGATCGCGCGGGCGCGGGTCTCCAGGCGGACGTTCTACGAGTATTTCGGGGGTCTGGATGAGTGTCTGGTCGCGGTCCTCGATCGCGGGTTGGAGCGGGTCGGGTCGCTCGCGGCGCAGGCGTTTGAGGGGGCGGGGTCCTGGCGGGACGGGATGCGCCTGGCGCTGGCGGCGGTGCTGGGGTTCTTCGACGAAGAGCCGCAGCTGGCGCGGGTCTGCATGGTCGAGACGCTCGCGGGCGGCGCGCTCGTGGGCCGGTATCGCGAGCGCATCAACGACGCGTTCCGCGCGCTGGTCGTCGCGCGGATCAAGAGCGAAGTCTCGCACCCTTCGCCGCTCGCGCCGGAGGCCGTGCTGGGGTCGGTGATGGGGATCGTCAACGCGCGCCTGATCGCGCGTGGGGACGAGCCGCTGCTGGGGTTGCTCGGCCCGTTGATGGGGGTGATCGTCGGGCCGTTCATGGACGAGGAGCAGGTCGCGCGGGAGATCGACCGTGGCAACGAGCTGGCCAGGGCGATGCTTGCCGAGCGTTTGCGCTCGCCGCGGCGGGGGGCGCTGGTTCCGGAAGTGCTCGGGCGCCCGGGTGCTTTTCGTATCAGGGATTGTCTGTTGTTTGTCGCCGCGCATCCGGGGGTGAGCAACCGGGAGGTTGGTGGGGGTATCGGCGTCGCGCACAGTGGGCAATCCTCGGTGTTGCTGTCGCGGCTGGCCGGTATGGGTCTGCTCGTCAAGCGCTCCGAGGGTCCCGGGCGTCCAAATGTGTGGCGGGCGAGCACTGAGGGCGAGCTCGTGGCGCGGGCGCTCGAGCACGATCGGTACACCAGGTGAAAAGTATGAGGATATTCGGAATGAAAAGCGGGATTCCCGGGTCTGATCGGGCAATATTTGAGATAAGTGCTCACACGTGCGCGGGTGTTCGGTGCTCCGGTGTGAGATCTTGACAATGCCGGGCTCGTTTCATACGGTCGTCTCACCATAAAAGACCGGCGTCCGGGCGTCCCTTTTGTGAGAGGACGGCGCCTTCGGCGCCAGACCGATACGAAGAGGAGTCAGAAAATGAGATCGAGGTCAATGACCGTGCGGCTCGTGCTGTCGAGCCTGCTGGCCGCGCTCGCGCTGTGTGCCGTGGGCGCCGGTTCGGCGCTCGCGGTGGAAACGCCGGAATGGTTCAGCAGCACGAGCAAACCGGCGCCGGAATTCCAGCAGTCGGCCACCAAACTCAAAGAAGCCGTCGGGACGAAGTGGAAAGGGAAAGTCACCTTCGAAGATAGGAACGAGGACGCCGCGGTCGAATGCGAAGGCTCCGGAGAAGGCACCGCCGGCCTGGGCGCAGCGGACAAGGTCACGAGCTGGAGCATGACCGCCTGTACGCCGCCCGCGAAAGCGCTCAACCGGGAAGGAAAACTCGTCTCCAACGTCTGCGAAAAACACGAAACAGACGAACCGAAAGTCGAAATTGGCGGCCTGCCGTGGCGCTCGGAACTGACCGTCGCAAACCGGGGCCAGCACGATCTATTCAGCACCGAAGGCACCAAATACACCGGCTTCGTGATCACGTGCAGGGTCGCCGGCCTGAACAACAAAGACACCTGCAACCTTCCAACGCTGAGCGCCGCAGTCTCAAACGGGGGCCTGGGCGTCGAGGAGAACTTCAACGAACTGAACGGGGAAGCGCTCACATGCAGCCTTGGTGGGAAAGGTGGGGGCCATCTGGCGACCACCGCGGAAGTCGACGCCACCAAAGGTACGACGCTGGAAGCCAATGTCATCACGGCATTCAGCAAAGTCACCAGTGCCGTCAAAGTAACGGGCACTAGCGAACTCACGCTTGAAGACAAAGGCGATGGGGTCTGGAGCCCGCTCGGTATCACGTGCCCGGAGAAAACGGAAGGCACCGTCGAAGCCGGCGGCAAGGGAACGATCACAAACTTCGTGGCGTCCGAATGCAAACCGGTCGGGAAGTGCGAAAAAATAAATAATGTGACTGCGACCACCTTTCCGTGGAGCACTGAACTGTATGAAGCGGAAGGAGCCGTCAGGGACAGGATCGCCGGTGGGAACTATACGTTCGAATGCACGGACCAAGGGTTGAATACTTCGGATACGTGCAGTCTGAACGTGAGCCCGGAAATCACCAACGGCATCGAAGGCGACGTCTTCGCGCTGTTCAGCGAACGGACGACGGAGACCATCTGCAAATACGACCGCAAAGAAGGCGAAGCCCAGTGGCGAGGAGAACTCAAGCTCGTCCCGGCAAGCGGAGCGATCGCGGCGAAAAAATAGGAGGTAGGTAGATCCAGCAGGTAGGACATCCAGCAGGTAGACGGTCCGAGTAGCTTGGACGGACCGCGAGGCGAAGCGCATGGTGGGGCCGCCGGCAGGTGTGGCGGCCCCACTGCTCGTGTTAGGCCTCGAGGGGTCAGTACAAGGCAATGGACCGGATGATCCGCACACTATCTTTGCCGGGTCGAAGGTTCCGCCGGTGAGCGTTTGAGCGGTGGCCGCGATCAGGTCGAATCTCGGCTGTCGTGCGAGCTGGTGCAACTGCGGCACGTTCTCGGTAGCGACGGCCTCGATCAACGTTGCCTGCTGGAGCTGGGTTGCGGTTCGGCTCGCCTCGCTCGGCCGCCACAGCTCCGCGCTGATCGTCTCGCGGGTCGAGGGCGTCGACGATCTGCTCCACACCGACTCGGGTCACTTGCCCATATCCGCGCATCCACCATGCTCGGCGTCCCCCACACCTGGCTGTTGGCACAGGCCCGCGAGGGCCGCATACCCCACCACCGGCTCGGGCACTACGTCCGCTTCAACCCCGAAGACCTGAAGGAGTGGCTGCAGCGGCGGCGAGGCGTTGGTCGGCGTGGCGTTGGGCGTTGGGTGAGCGTCGTGAGGTGTCTTCAACTCAGAGTCCTCACCTCCGAGTTCTCCGATCAACCCGCTCACACGCGGTTTGAGCTGGCGAGGCGTTAGAGAGCCCGCCAGGGTGGGTGGGCACGCCATTCAGGCCTTTTACGCTCTGGTCTCCTTCGTGATGCTGGCTCGAATGAAGTGCCCACTCACTATGCGAAGTGTCGGTGGGCGGGCTATTAAATGACTCGGCCAGAGGCCTCGCTAAAAGCCTGCGGGCGCAGGCTGCATGGATGCCTCCACGGTGTCGTGCAATTAGATGGATGCGGGTGCACAGCTCGCTATGCCCCGTTGGGCAGATACCTGATGCGCGGCGTCCATGCCGCGAATAGGTGGGGGCAAATGCCAAAAGGCCTGTTGGGGCAACAGGTCTGGGTGAGCGGTTTGAGAGGCCTTTAGGCCAACCCTGAAGCTTTGCCCTTTGCGCCAAAAGTGTGACGCCCCGGCAGCGCCGCCCCCGAAGCTTCGCCCTTCGCGCCCAAATCGCGCCCCCGCAAGCGCCCGCCCCCATGAGCGTTCTCGCGCCAAGTTTTCTCCGCGATCCCCTGCAAACACTGGGAGCTCGAAACTTTCGCCCTGAGAATCACGCCTGCCGTCGCAGCAATCTGCTTTGATGCGTGTCGGTCGTGATCCGGCTGTCAACGGGGCCCGCTCGAGAAGCGGGACGGGAGGCAGTAAGAACCCGGCCAGCGCAGCACCGCAGTGCCGGCCGCACCAACCGCGGCCACCGCAGTTCCGCCGCACCAGCAGCATCGCTCCCGTAGCTCTTTGACAACCGCACATCGCCGATTCCCGGCAAATCGCTCGAATCACCGATTTGCCGGTAAATCGGAACACCCTTCGGTGATCTCCGATTTACCGGCAAACAGGTCGATTCCCCCGCTTCGGCAATGCAGACGACTGTCTCTTGACAGATCCGGGTGCGATCCGCTAAAAGTGTGAACAACAACGGGCGCAGCACTCGGGCCCGAGGACTCTCTTCGCGACACCGTCATGCGGCCGATCAGGCCCCGGATGTCCAGGGAGTCAGACGTTGAAGTGACGGGCGGTCCACGGCCACCGTCAAGATGCAAATGCCGAAGGGGAGGGAGGACGGTCAGGGACTAGGCAGCGACCACCGATAGCAAGCTCGTCCGCGCTCGGACGGTCAGGGGATCTCCCCGCGATCGTGTTGGGCACGGAGCCGTCTCAGCCTGGGACCGCGCCGCCGGCGCGCCGGGCAGGATCGGAAGAGCCCACGGCCGCGCCAAGGCGCCGGTCGTTCGGGGAACAGAAACCCCGCCCGCGAAACCAGCACAGTCCTCCCCGCAGGGCAAGCGGCAACAACACCCCACCCGCCGCCGAAGCTGGGGAGTGGGGGACGACCGAACGACCGAAGCTCGCACGCAACGAGCTCAGCAGTCCGGCGCCGGCCGAGAATTGACCCCCCGGGCGCAGTCGACGCCTCAGCTGGCCCCACCCCGCGGCCATCGGATCTCCCCAAGGGCGGCCATCGGCGCTCCCCACCGGCCTCCAGCACCCTTTGCCGTTTGGCCTGCGGCGCGGTACCCTGTCCGGTGTGACGCTTCGGAACACGTACCAGTTCGTCGCTCATCCCGATATCCGCCGTGCGCTCTCTTCACCGGGCGGACCGGTGGAGCCGCTGCTCACCGAGGACATGCTGCAGGCGGCGATCCCGGGTCTTATCGTGGAAGAGCTGACCAAACGCCAGTACGGTCCGCGCGTCGTCAACGTCCAGCTCGAGCGACCCACGCACGAACAGGCGCTGGATGAGATCTTCGCGGCCGTTGAGCGGCTCGGGTTCCGGCTCGGGCCGGCCATTGTCAGCGAGTGGTCCAGCAACGTGACCGAAGCAGCGATCCGGTCGGTGGTTGGCGACGCCGCAATGGAGGACCCGGTCATCGGATTCTTGGTGGCCATCGCCGCGGAGGTGGTTGGTCTTTTCGTCAGCTCGGAGGAGCAAAAGCTCCAGGCTCGATACGAAGCGCAGCCGCTCTACTTCGGTTGGGAACTCAGGCAGATTCCGCAGCAGCCGCTGTCCGTCCGGGGCCACCAGCCCGGCTTCTTGCCCGCCTGAGGCTCCGTCCCCGACGGCGTTTGCGTCCTATTGCGACGCTTTACGTCCCCCGCGACCAGTGGTACGCTGACAACATGGCGATTGATCAGGCCACGCTCAATACCGACACGCCCCGCACGCTCGATGGGCGCAGCTACCCTGAGCATCTGCGGGCGTACGAGAGCTTGGACTCGAAGCTTCTGCCGCTCTTGGATGACGTTGGGCCGGCGACCTTCGACGGCTTTATGACTCACATCGCAGACCCCCGCACGCGTGCCGCCGCGCCTCGCTGGCTGGCGTCCGCCGAGTGGCGCGGCTTGGTTGAGCGTCAGGATGAGGGCATGCGCGGTCCACGGCGGCTCGCCGTGACCGATCGTGGCCATAGTCGGCTGATACCGGCCTAAAGCCAACTGCTCCGCCCACATGACGTGAGCACGCCAGCGGATCGTTACGTTGATCGCGTCTTTCTCGCTAAGGATGGCTCTCCGCAGTTAGCGCGCTGCGCGTTGCTGTTTCTCGATTTGCTCGGCGTCAGGAAGATGGCGACTGGCCCGCAGGCCCAGCAGAATCTCATCGAGCTCGAGCAAGCGCTTCGGAGTCCGCTGAAAGGTCTCTTGGATCCAGAATCGGCCTTTCCAGCGGCCGTGTTCTCGGACACGCTCGTGATGGCATCTCCCACTGACCTATTCGGCGACGACGAGCACGCAATCGCTAACTTGCTCCTGCAGGCGGCTTGGCTGCAGATGAGCTTGGCTGAGCGGGGCTTCTTCGCGCGCGGCGCGATCACGCTCGGCGACTTCTACCTTCGCGACGACCTCGCTTATGGCCCGGCTCTTGTGGAGGCATATGACCTTGAGCGCAAAGACGCGATTCATCCACGTGTGATCCTGTCCGAGGAGGTGCAAGAGGCGCAACGTCAGAACCTGCAGGACTACGTGGCACGCAAGGGAGAGCCGAATACCACGTTGCTGCTGCGCGATCGCGACGGCCGCGCGTTTCTCAACTATCTCGAGGGCCTGCTCGAGGAAACAGGAGATCCCGAGCCACGGCTGCAAGCACACCACGATGCCTTGACTACTAAGCTGGAGATGTATCGGGACAAAAGCCGCGTCTGGGAGAAGTACCGCTGGGTCTCCGAGTACCACAACCACTTCTGCCGGAAGAGGCTGCCATCGAATCGGGACCTGCTGATCCCCGACACCGATCTGGCCCAAGAACTCCACCCGATCATCTGACCCCGCTCGGCATCGGCGTGCTGCTCGCTGCGGCCGAGCAAGAATAGTTACGCACCTGATCTCGTGGGCGGGTAGGCTGGTGGCAACCATGCTCGACGAGCTTCAACAGACCACGCTGGTCGCCATTGATCGTCTGACCCGTGACAACTACATATGGCGGCCTGGTGGCTGGCGCGCGAGCTGGGGCCGCCGTGGAGCGAGCTGGTGGCGCCCACGGTTTGGTTTGACCCACCCGACGCGCAGGACATCGGCTCCTGCGGGCCCGTGATCCTGGGTATGGGTGGGTATGCGTCCCTGCCGCGGCCCGGGGTGGGCTTCGATCGGCTCATCTCAGACGCGGCCTTCTTCGACGCGGTGATCGGCGCGCAAGACCGCCACGACCACAACCTCCGGGCGGAAATGCCTCCACGGCTGGCGTTGATCGACCACGGCTACGCTTTCGCTCGGACCGGTGATTGGCACAACCCTTATGAGGCAGCCGGCTTATTCCTGAAGATGCGCTTCGGTGAGCGCCACTTCCCCGTGCCCGACGGGCCGGTGCTCGACTACAGCGGCGTCGGGCCGCTTTCGCCGGCCCTGGGTGCGCATGAGCAGGCGGCGATAGCGCGCCTTGCCGCTGACCGAGATCTGCTTGGCGTCGCCCAGCTGCTGAGCGATGACCGGGCGCAGGCACTGCGCGACCGCGTCGCACGCATGGCAGGCTCGGGAGAGGTCTTGCACGCTGCTGATTTCTAGTTGACGACGATAGCCTGTTGAGCTATACTGACTTTTTCCCCCTTTTCAGATCGGAGCCCAGCGATGATCAAGGTCAGCATCTTCGCCAACGAGATCCGCGCGGAAGGCGAGCTCGTCGACCATCTTGCTGCCGTGTTTGAGGTGCGTGGGCAAAAGCTCACCCTCACCAAGGGCGACGCACACTTCATCCAACGCGGCATGCCGGTCTACAGCGAGCGCTACGACCGGCTCATCGACTTCGACACCGACGGCGAGGAGTGGGCGCGCAACCTGCCCACCGCCTACCGCAACGGCGCGGTGTACGTGTACGCCGAGGAGGTCCTCGAGCCGGCCGCGTCTATCTCGGTACGCCGCAGAAGGGCTCCGGCTCTAGCCTCCCAGCCAGCGCGCCAGCCCGACTGAGCGATTCGTGCCGCGGACCCGTCGCTCAGCCGTGCATGCGCAGCTCGTGGGACAGCGCATCCGCGCGGCTCGTGAAGAGATCGGGCTCACGCAGCTCCAGCTCGCCGACCGTATGCAAGTCTCCCAGCCGGTGATCGCCGCCCTGGAGGCCGGCCGGGGAAACCCGACCGTCGGCCAGCTCGCGGCTGTCGCCGAAGCCCTGCAGGTCGGCCTGGACGTGGAGTTTCCAGTGCTGCCCGGCACCCCGCGCGCCGGCGTGGTCGTGGCCCCCTGACAGCCGCTAGGATCGTGCAGGGTGACCGATGAGCCGCACACGCGATCTGCAGCAGCGGAGGGACGTGACGCGGCTGATCGTGGTGGTATCGAGTCCCCGAGGGTCGAGAAACATGGGTCGGAGCGTATCCATCTGTTCGGGTTGGACTAGACTTAAGGGGCATGGAGAACGACTTGCAGGCGAGCTGCGATGCCGTCTTGGGAGCGCTCCGTAGCAGCGGCGGAATGGCCGACGCGGACGGCTGGCGACACATCTACTCGACCGTTTCCGAAGCAGACGAGGCGGTCGTGCATCTGATCGACCAAGGAACGCTGTTCTACGACGGCAACGGCGTGTTGCGTATGAAGCGCCCCGGCTTAGTCAACCCGACCGGCGATCCTGTCAGCTAGTCATCTGGGCCCATGTCGGCGCTGGCCGTCGTAGTCATAGGGGCGATCCTCGGCGGCGTTGTGCAGGCCGTGTTTGCAGCCCGCGACCGCAAACGCGAAGCGCGGGCGGCGGCGCTGATCGTGGGCGACGCTCTGACTGAGGCGCTCATGCGAAACCACGAACCGCAGCGAAACCCTTTCCGGCCTGTGTTCATTGACTACGGCGCTTACGGCGTCGTGTGGGACACAGAGCGTAAGGCGCTGGCGAGGACCATGGCGAAGGACGACTTCCAGGCCGTGTCCAAGGCGTTTGGCGCGTTGCGGGTGCTCGGGAAGAAGGACGCCGCTGGCTATGACCTCAGCGACGATGTATTCGACGCCCTGTACCAGGCTGGGATGGCCTGCGAGTTTGGACGGCGCGCGCTCCACGCGTATTCGCTGTCGCGCCGAGAGAAGGTTCTGCTCGCGGTGCAACGGCGCTTGAAAGCAATCAAGCAGAGGATCGAGTTCCGACGGATGGGCCGCGAATGGCAGCGTGCTCGTCGGGCCGAAGCAGACGCAGACGACGGTCTATACCGCCGGTGACGCCAACCGTTCCCCCGACCGCGAGGCACTCCCCGAGCTCCGTCGCCTACGCGACAATGCGATCGACAGCGACGCTGACCAGCCAACCGACGCGCCACCGGCCGACTGATCACCCGAGCGGAGTAGGCTCGAGCTGGTGTCCTCTACTGGCTACTCGACGGAACCGAGGCTCCCTCGCGATCACCCCATGGCGGGGTGTCAAGAGAAGCTCTGGCGGGCTCACGAGCACTTTGACCTCCTTCAAGAGGAGATCGCCAAGCTACAGACCGGGGAAGCCCAACTCGCGACCTTTCGGACCGAGCCCAAGCCCAACGTGGAGAACACGCTCTGGACGGTCGTGGATGGCATCCGCGAGCCGGACCTGCGTCTCGCCACGATCCTCGGGGACATGATCCACAACCTGCGATCCAGCCTGGATAACCTCGTATTCGAGCTTGCCTTCCTCGGCATGAAGGGCCAGAAAATCCCCAAGAAAACTGCCTTCCCTAGTAGCGAGACGAGAACTAACTGGGATTCGTCATACGTGCAGAAGGTTCTCTTGGAAGGAGTGTTGAAGAAGCATCGGGCACTGCTTTACCAGGCGCAGCCCTGCTACCGGAAGAGGGATTCCGCGAGCGATCGGGCGCGCCGCCGACGGAAGCGGAACCCTGCTGCCGATCTGCACCATCTGTGGAACGAAGACAAGCACCGGATGGTTCTGCCCGTTGTGCTGACACCCGTCCAGGTTGAGCCCGTCATCGGTCCTTTTCACGCCTGCCGTCCTGATGGGGAGCCTACGATCAACATCGACTTTCTCGGGTCACCCGTAGAAGTGGGCACAGAGGTCCTCACGATCCCCGTTCGAGCCACCGGCGATGATCCGCGCGTGACGGTTCAGATCAAGATCGATGGCGAAATAAGCCTGAGAAACGGATTCCCGGTGCTAAATGCGATGATGAGCATTGGCAACTACGTCCGGGCGATCATCGCTCGTTTCGAGCCCATCTTCGAAACACCACAGGCTCGCCGTCTAGGGGGACTGCCGAGGGGAGGTTGGGTAGAACGAGAGCGTCCCGTCCTGGGACCAACGATACGCGCGGGCTGGAAAGTCACCAAAGGGCCACCTTCCTGATCCACCACCCAGCGCAGTCATGTACGTATCAGGATTTCCGGTGTTGAGCCGAGCATCTAAGGGCCTGGCCCGCTCTTGTAGTCAAGATAATTCAGTTCCAGGTCAATACGCTCAAGGTCTCGGAAGCTCTTGGGATCGCTGGCGGTGTCGGCCTCGTTGGTGTCCTTCAGTGCGAGCAGCACACGCGCTCGAAAGCGCTCGTGATACTCGCCGATCGTTTCGCGCCACCACTCCTGTAGGGACGATCTGTAGTCGTTCTGAACTCGCACGATCTGCTGGAAGCCCTCTTTCTCAAAAATATTGGCCGAAGTCCGGATCTCCTGAGGTTCCTTCGCTCGCGCAGCAATAAGGAACGCGTCGAAGTCCTTGAAAAGCTGGGCGTCGGGCTCGGGCTCCCCTGTGAGCCGTTCGACTTCCTTCCGTGCCTCGTTGCGCTGCTTTGGGAAGGCGCGAAGCCAGCAGATAATCGCGATCACCAGGGCGATCAGCAGGAACCCCACAACCGCGCCCACGACGCCGCAGACGACTTGGACGAGTACTGGTTCGCCGCTTGTCCAGACCGCCGCTAGGATGCCCACGACGGCAACGCCGGCCGCAGCGAGAGCGCCGAACAGAATCGGCCTGCCGGCAGCAAAGGACGACGTGTCCACCTTCGCCCGCTGCCAAGCCGTCTGCTTGATTGCTGGGACCGCTTTAGCCGAGGCGGTCCAGCGAAACAACCAAGCAAACCAGCGTTGCAGACGCTCGCGCACAGGAGCCAGCATCCGCCAGACTCTAGTCCTATCGTGCTCAAGACTGGTCAGAGCACAGCGATCTTCTCAGCCGACCTGGATGTGCGATCCGATAGACGTCACGCCCCGCGGTCCTTGAAGTGCGAGAAGCGCTTCCATCGCGCTCGGCGGCGTTCGCGCTTGTACGCAAGCACGTTGTCGGGATCCGACTCGAGGTCGCGAGCGTCTGGGTACGCGTGCGGCTTCAGATATCTACGTGCATCCGAGAGCGACGCGGCCAATACGCCCAGCTTATCCGTGTAGTGCTTCTCCAGCCGCATCGGCGCGGTACCCGGGTTTGCCGTAAAAACTTCACCCATCGCCTCCAGCCACACATTCAGCTCAGAGAAGAAATTGATGAGCGCCTGTGCCTCATCCTCTGGCAACGTCTCGGCGATGATCGCGCCATCGCGGTCCCACACGCCGCGGGGAACTGGGTAGCCACGTAGCCACCTGCCCGATTGAAGCGCGAGTTCGAGAGTGGCATTGATGACATCCAGCTCGCCGTACACCAGTCGAGCGGCGCCCCGCACCTGCCGCTCGTGGCGCTTGCGTTCCCGAGCAGCGTTGCGTTCATCGAGCGCATACGTGGCGCGCCCCAGCTTCCAGGTGAACACAGCCAGCAGCAAGGTCCCGGCGCCGACAATCGCGTCCCCAAGTGTCAAGCTGCCGCTGAGGCTGAACCAGCTGTGGTGCACGCTCAGCACTTCCACCGGGATTGCCCTATGCCCGGCTCGGACGACTTCGACCGGGAGTACGTGAACGGGGTTCATAGTCGCCATCATTTCGCGCGAGCAGGACGACATAGGCTTCGCCCCGTGTGGTTGGTCTACGGGGGCGGTATGGCTGGCGTGTCGTCGTCTGACTGCGATCCGATCGTGGAGTGCACCAGTCTAGGATCGTCCTCCCATTCGATTTGACCAGAGCCGTCTGGTGCCGCCCAGACCCATGCCTTTCGAGCCACGAGAAACGGGTTGTGTCCGCATACGATTTCCCCTCCCCACGGAACGTGCCGCCGCTGACCGCCGATCTCAATCTCGATTGTCCCCCAAGAAGCTTGGTAGGGCCGATGCCCGTTGGGTCGGATGGACTCGAGCATGTCGGTCGGCGAGTACTCACGCGACGCATAGAGCGCCTCCACGAGACGCAGGAGCTCCGCGCCTCCGCGCTGGGGTCGCCATACGGCGGCGACAGGTTGCTGGACGGCCGCGTGAGGGCCGCTCCACTCCCAGCGTACGACCCAAGCTCTGATGTCTTTTTTCGCGGCCATCGGGTGGAGGATCGCCAGTAAGTCTCGTCTTGGGTCTAGGGCACTTTTTTCTGTGTTTGCCGCCAGCGCACCTGGCCCCAGGCGTAAAACGCCGCTCCGCCGGCGACGGCTCCGGGCACGTGACCAAATGCCGCGCCGATGCCAACGCCCACCCCCGTGGTCGTCAGGTCCCAAATGTTCTTAGTGAGGGTCGCGATATCGGGCATCGGCGAGCCGGGATGTGGAGTAATGACGACCCCGGATGCGCCCGCACCGGCGTATACCGAAGCAGTCGCGACCTGAACCAACGGGACATGCGAGGTTGTTGCACCGCCAAAGGTCACTGCGCCGAAAGGCGCAGAGCCAAAACCGCCCCCGAAGGTAGGTGCGGGTGAAGTCCCGTCGTCAGGCGGCTCCTTGGAGGGATCGGACATGCATCCATGGTAGGCCCGGGTTCGGTCGCGCTTTACGATTATCTCTCTGCTCTGTATCGGCACTCGGCAGCTTAGCCCGCCTCTCCGGCTCCAAGCCGGCGCTCGAGCTTCCTCAGAAGCTCCGCTTGTTGTCAACTGGCAGGCGCTGCGAGTGCCTTGCTAGTCCACGGTGGGCTCCGCCTCGCCCCACCGCACGGCCTCGTTGGCAGCTTCAACGAAGCGCGCATGGTCGTATCCGTATTGGGTCAGGAGCCCATCCAATGATGCCTGAATCTCGGGCGTGGTTCTTCCTTCCTTCGCCCTTCGTCTCGCTAGGTGGACGAGTGTGTCGCCGTCGTTGGCGACTTCCTTGAGCTTCAACGCGATCGGTGCCTCCGGTCCGGCAAGGATCACGAGCGTCCTCGACCCGAGTCTCAGGCTCTCGCTCACGTCCGCGACCTCACTTACTAGCGGGACGATCTCGGAGGCCCAGGTTGCGTCATCGATTGGTTGTGTGCCGTCTACCTTGAGCCGCAGATGGAGTTTGTTGAAGGCATCCCAGTCGAGCGTCCGGGCGATTATGGGTGCAAGGGTCTCGCGCATGAGCTGTAGATCGCGCATCTCACGATCGTGAGCTAGCTCTTGCTCTCGCAGCTCGCGATCCTGCACGAGCTGCCGATCCAGCCGTTCAGACGCCGCCACAAGCTCCTCGCGGCGCATCTCGCGGTCGTGATCGAGCTGCCTGGTTAGGCCCGCTTTGTCAGAGCCGCGCTGTAGATGCGCAACCCAGAGGGTGATCGCCGCGACGATCCCGGCTGCTCCAAGGCTGCCTACTACGACGGGCCACGCTTCGGAGGCTTCCACGATGACGTTGCTCACGAACCGATCATCCCGCTGGACGCGGACGCCAAGTTCTTCACCGTGATGCAGCTCTACCCGCGATCCGGTCGCGTGCCGCTCTCCTGGCAAGTAGTCGCGTGTTAGCTGGTGGCCGCGAGCATCCGACGGTGCTCGTCGTCGGTCATCTCAAGCGTGACCGACCAGTGCGTTTCGTCCGCCGCGCCCAGGTCGCAGATCACGCCGTCAAAGTGCTCATCTCCCATCGCGAAGCTGTGGCGTCGCCGACGTGGAAGTTCGCATCGACGAACGCGCGAGTGATCGTAGTCGTTGGCATGGTCTGAAATATCGCAGCGTTACCGGTCGTTGGCATTGGCGCGGCTATTCCGTCACGCGGCGTGCCGGGTGATGTCGCAGAGCCGGCCGATCGCCGTGGGAGACTTGTCCCGTGGCTGATGATGTGACATTGGCGATCGCGCTCGTGGGTGCCGTAACGGGCACGGCAGCGAGTGCCGCGCAGGTCTACTCAATAGTTCGCGATCGTCCGAGACTCGAACTGGACGCGTCTACGCACGAATCGATCCATGACGCCCCGTCGCTGACGGTGACGGTATCCAACGCTGGGACGCGACCCACTACGGTTCGCGACGTCGGCTTCTTCTACGACGTGGTGGAGTTCAAAGCCATTCGGCCGGGTGAGGATCAGCCCGTCCACCACGGCAAGGGCGAGGCTGGCTGCTCGATAGCCAAAGGTGTCTTCTTGGAGGCCGGCGAGAGCAAGAACTTCGACGCCACGGATAAGGTATTCGGCCTAAACCTGCATGCGGACCAGCCGTTGCGACTCTACGCAAAGGACATGCGTGGTCGTCGCATCTGGGCTGGTGCGGTTCCCGTCGTGCGACTGCTGTCTGGGCCAGAGCCCGACGTCACCGCTCTGCCAGAGAGTGAGCGGTGGCGCTTTGAGGCCCCAGAGAAGCGCTTGCTGCCAGGCAAAGTCGAGCCCGCGTGGAAGTTCTGGGTCAAGAGCGATCTACGCAAGCCATCGTCCTGGCGTCCCCCGTGGGAGAAGTGATAGTGGGTCGGGTCCGTCGAGCCAGACAGGCGTGGAGAGCCCAGCTTCTCGCCGTTCAGCCAAATGTAAGCCACGGCCTGTCGAGAGAGCCGTCGTCAGGGAAGTCTTGGCTGGAGCCTTCGTCGTGACCGCTGTGCTATCCATAGTGTCACTAGCGTTCGCCGCTACGGCGCTGTCAATTAACGTTGCTGGTTTGGTGCGGCGGCCGCGGATCATCGCTGAGTGGGGACCTGTTCAGGATGAGCCACACTGGTACGAGGGGCTCGCCATCGTGGTGACAGCCAGACGGCGCTCGATCGAGGTGGATGAGATCGGGATCGTGCTGCTACCGAAGAAAACCAGACGCCGCCGAGCGCCGGAGTGGCTGCACGCCGAGCGTCCGTTCCGGCTACCTCTCGGTACAAAGAATCTGCCGAAGCGACTCCAAGATGGAGAGTCCGTTCGAGCGTTTGCCGAGCTCAATTCGACCATTGACGAGCTTCACGGCATAGATGGCGTTGCATATACGTACGTCAAGGCCAGCGGAACCGTCTATCTGGCCGCCGACTCGAAGTTGCGTAAACAGCTGCGACCCCGGCTCGGCAGTTGAGTCTTGTCCCCGGCGGTACCGCTGCACCTGGCTCCCGCCGTCCCACCCGCGCGGCCTGACCGTTACCGCGTTTAGTTCTTTTCCGCGTCGGGTGGGCGGGCCATTAATCGCTCCCACGCGGCTACTGCTCGGCGACAGGGCATGACCGCGGCCATGTTCGTTTTCGCGCCAAGTTTTCTCCGCGATCCCCTGTAAACATTGGGCGCCCGGACGGTTCTGGGCTCAAATCGCGGATACCGTCCCAAGCGAGCCCTAGCTTTTGGGCATGACTTCAATCAGAAAAATATTGCCGGTTCCGTCGGGTTGGCCTGAGCCTCCCGCTGCGGCTGCTTATCATGGTCTCGCTGGCGAGATCGTCGAGGCGATCGCGCCGCACACGGAGGCGGACCCGGTTGCTGTGCTCGTGCAGCTGTTGGTTGCGTATGGTGCGTTGATTGGGGGTGGCGCGTGGTTTGAGGTGGAGGCGGACCGCCATTACCCCAACGAGTTTGCCGTCCTTGTCGGCGATTCCGGTGTTTCTCGTAAGGGGTCTGCTCTTGGTCATGTCAAGCGGCTGTTCGGCGAAGTCGAGGGGGACTTTCCGTCGCGGGTGAAGAAGGGCCTGTCCACTGGCGAGGGTGTGGTGTGGATGTTGCGTGATCCGTCGGCCGATGATCCTGGGGCGCCGGATCGTCGGTTGCTGGTGACCGAGCCCGAGTTCGCCAAGGTGCTGAGCGGGCGGGAGCTGGCCTCGCTTTCACCGGTGTTGCGTGAGGCCTGGGACGGCGAAGATCTGGAAACGTTGACGCGTACTTCGCCATTGCGCGCGAGTAATGCGCGTCTCGCCTTGATCGGTCATATCACCGCGCTGGAGTTGCGTCATTGCTCGACCACGGTCAGCATGGCGAACGGTTTTTTGAATCGCTTCCTGTTCGTGGCGTGTCGCCGCACACAGCTGCTGCCCAAAGGCGGAGAAAAGAACCCCCTCGCGAAGACCGGCTTGAAGGATCGGCTTGCGCTGGTGCTCGAGCATGCCCGCTGTGCCGGTGAGCTTCCTCTGCACCCTGACGCTGACAAGCACTGGACCGCCACCTATGAACAGATGTCGGAGCGGTCGATGGACGGTCTCACGGGTGCGTTGACCGCGCGCGCTGAACCGCACACCATGCGGCTGGCGTTGATCTACGCGTTGCTGGACGGTGCGATGTCGATCAAGGTCGAGCATCTCGACGCGGCGCTCGCCGTGTGGGACTATGCGGCGCGGAGTGCTGAGTGGGCCTTCGGCGACGCGACGGGTGTCCCGCTCGCGGAGCGGATTCATAGCATTCTGGTGGATAATCCCCCAGAGCTCACGCTCACGCAGTTGCGCGACTTCCTCGGTCGTAATTATCCCGCGGCGCAGATCAAGGAAGCGCTCGAAGCGCTGGAGCAAGCCGGACGAGCCAAGCGCCGGAAGAGGAAGAATCCAGCTGGGGGACGGCCTGCCGAGGTGTGGACGGCCATTACACCTGAGTCGGCCGGTACACCTGAGCGCAGCGGCAGGCCAGTCCTCACCCGCGTCGCCTGACGGTTACCGCGTTTAGTTCTTAACCGCGTAAGCCTCGCCACCAACTGCCAGCCCGCCTGGTGGTTACCGCGTTTAGTTCTTAACCGCGTCGGCCTCGTCATCAACTGCTAGCCCGCCTGGCGGTTTCCGCGTTTAGTTCTTAACCGCGTAAGCCGTTCAACCTGGGCAACGTTGTCCTTAGGGCAGCTATCTATATCGATCCTTACACGGCGCAGGCGACTGATATCTCTGACCCGTTGCCGCACATCCTCAATGGGGTCCCGTTCCTAATCGGGCACGTCAACGTCAGCATCGACCGTCCCGGGCTTCACGTTCAACCCGACCAACTGCAAACCGATGAGCGGGACGGGGACGGGGACGGGGACGGGCGTCGAAGGGGCTAGCGCGTACCACTCGGTCCCGTTCCAGGTCACGAACTGCAACAGACTTCAAACCATCACAAGCAACAGCCTTAAGCAAAACGAGCAACCACAAAGAAAAAGGAAAAGCAGGCATGTCAAGCTTGTGCCACCGCATGAGGGTCCACAATCGAGTACCTCTGGCGGAACAACAGGATCAGCATCGGGCACCTCTGGAAGCTCTGGATCTGCATCGGGATCATCGGCTCCAACCGAGGAAGCAAACATTGCTCGGGTCAAGGTAGACCTACCTAAGCAACTCCCGTCGAGGTTGACTACGTTGCAGAAGGCATGCACAGCAGTTGTCTTTGATGCCAACCCGGCCGCTTGTCCAGCAGCGTCGATAGTTGCCTCTGCCAAGGCAATCACTCCTATCCTCCCGGTTCCGCTCGAAGGACCGGCTTACTTCGTGAGCCATGGAAACGAAGCCTTTCCACAATTGATTCTGGTATTGCAGGGTTACGGAATAACAATTGATCTAGTTGGCGATACGTTCATAAGCAAAGCTGGGATA
>Ga0302325_10005760_pt1 | contig 28068 bp, 22 predicted proteins | sample Palsa_T0_2_FD_201948 | JGI IMG/M metagenome (GOLD analysis project Ga0302325, IMG submission 201948) | Peat permafrost microbial communities from Stordalen Mire near Abisko, Sweden - Palsa_T0_2 | ecosystem: Environmental > Terrestrial > Soil > Palsa > Peat permafrost | place: Sweden: Abisko... | reverse complement strand
CGTAGGAGTTCTGCTCCAGGTAGTACGCCTTGGCCAGGGCCGCGTTGACCAGGATGGTCCGGGTGGACGCGACCGTCGGCATGCCCTTCCAGAAGACCAGGATGTCCAGCGTGTCCACGCCCGGCTTTTCCAGGCACAGCTGGGCGGCGATCTCGCCGGTGGTGTACATCTGGGCAATGCCCGGCGCGAGCAGCAGGCCTTTTTCCGCCATCCGCTTGCCGTAGTCCTCGTCGCAGGTGATCAGCCAGTCCTGCTCCCCGGTGGTGTCCAGGTAGTGGGTGCCGGCGTTGATGCAGGCCTCGACGACCTCGCCGCCGTACTGGCCGAACGGCCCGACGGTATTGCAGACGACGCTGGCGCCGGTGAACAGTTCCGTCAGCGGCCCCGCGTCGTGGGAAACCTCGACGATCTCGTGCTCCACCGTGTCGATGCCGGGCACCTTGTCCAGGGCCTCGGCGATGCGGGCCTTGTCGCGTCCGGCCGCCACGAACGGCACGTTGAACTCGCGCAGGTACTCGCAGATCAGGCGGCCGGTGTAGCCCGACGCGCCGTAGACGATGACAGGCTTGTCTGTGCTCACGATCAGTCCCTTTCCTTACATGCCCATGCCGCCGTCGACGGGCAGCCCGGCGCCGGTGATGAAACGAGCCGCGTCGGAGGCGAGGAAAACCACCGCGTCCGCCATGTCCTCGACCTCGGCGAGGCGACCCTGCGGGGTGAGCCCGATGACGGCGCCGATGGCCTCGGGCACGCTCGGGAACAGCCCGAGTGTCACCACGTCCTGCGCCAGCTGGTTACCCATCTCGGTGGGGCACAGGCCCGGGTAGATGCAGTTCACCCGGACGCCGTAGCCGAGCTTGCCGGATTCCATGGCCGCCACGCGGGTCAGCCGGTCGATCGCGGATTTGGTCGCGGAGTAGACCGCGATCCCGGGGAACGCGATCGTGGCGGCGACCGAGGAGATGTTGACCACGGCGCCGCCGCGGCCGGCCGGCCCTCCCGGGCGCATGGCGCGGAAGGCGTGCTTGAGGCCGAGCGCGGTGCCCACGATGTTGACGTCGAGCATCTTGCGGATGTCATCCGGGTCGAGGTCGGCCACCAGCTGGGTGATCTCGACGCCAGCGTTGTTGACCACGATGTCCAGGCCGCCGAGCTCGGCGATCGTGCCGTCGACGGCCCGCTCCCAGCTCGCGTCGTCGGTCACGTCGAGCGGGAGGAACGCGGCGTCGGCGCCGGTTTTCTTGATCGCGTCCGCGGTCGCCTCGCCGAGTTCTTCCCGTATGTCGCCGATGACGACGGCCGCCCCGGCGCGGGCGAGCGCCTCGGCCATGCCCGCGCCCAGCCCGCGCGCTCCGCCGGTGACCAGAGCCTTACGGCCGGTCAAGTCGTACGCACTCATGTGACATCTCCTCCTTGAGACGGCCCTTGCGCCGGCCGACGCTGACCCGCTGTACTGGTTCTTCCGGGCACTGCGACGTAGGTCACAGCGTAACGAAATCTGGACAGTCGTCAAGACTTTCTTGGACGATTGTCAAGTTCGTTCTGGGCCAGGCGCGTCATCCGGGATACAGTTAGTTCCGGGCTCGCAGGGTGCGTGCCTCAGGAGCCGACGGGAAACGTGCCGTGACCGTGGCAGAGACGAACCGGGAGCGGGTCTCGCGGCGGCAGGTCGACAAGTTCTCCGAACGGCGAGCCCAGCTGGCCGACGCCGCGCTGCAGACGCTCGCGGAACTCGGGTACGCCCGCACCAGCCTGCGCGAGATCGCGCAGAACTCGCAGTTCTCGCACGGCGTGCTGCACTATTACTTCAGCGACAAGGAAGACCTGATCACGCACTGCGTGCGCCAGTACGAGGCCGCCTGCGTCACCCGCTACGACGAGATCGTCGCCACCGCGGGCTCGGCCACCGAACTCAAGCGCGATTTCAGCGCGGCGATGGCGCAGACCCTGCGGACCGACGCCCCGATGCACCGGCTCTGGTACGACCTGCGCAACCAGAGCCTGTTCGAGGAGTCCTTCCGCACCGACGTGCTGGAGATCAACCAGCGCCGCGAGGAAATGATCTGGCGTGTCATCAGCCGGTACGCCGAGTTCGCCGGCATCACCGTCGCGCTGTCCCCCAGCGCCGCGTACGCGATCCTCGACGGCCTGTTCCAGCAGGCCCTGCTGCATCTGCTGGCCGGACACGACGAAGCGGCCGACGAGCTGCGGTCCAACGTCGTCGGTGTCCTGGACAGCCTGGCCAAGCCCGCGGCTAACTGAGGCCGCGCTGACATCAGGCGGGCCGGCGGCCGCCGTAGATGACGTGCTCTAGCTGCTTCCAGTAGACGTCGATGCCCTCGAATCCGGCTGACCGCAGGTACTCAAGCTGCGGGCCGAGCGGGAGGATGTAGCGGACATGGTTGTCCCAGCGCGCTTGCTCCAGCGGTGTCCGGTTCGCCCGCCTGGCCGCCGCCTCGGGGTCGCCGGCGTCGTTCACCCGTTCCCAGGTGGCTTCGACGACGGGATCCGCCGCGCTCACCGGGTCGTAATTGAGGTACCAGCCGCCGGGGGCCAGGCGGGCGAAGATCTCGGCGAACAGGGCCCGCTTGCGCTCGTCGGGAAGGTGGTGGACGCACAGCGAGGTGACCACCGCGTCCAGCGCCGCGGGGATCGCCGCGGGCCACGGGCCGCCGCCTGACATGTCGAACTCGACGTAGCGGTAGCGCCCCGCGAACGGCTGCATCTCCCGCTCGCCGGCCCGCATCATCTCGGCCGAGAAATCAGCAAGGATCGCCGCGGCGCCCGGGTGCTCGGCCAGGATCGTCCGCGACGCGGCGCCTGTGCCCGCCCCCAGGTCCAGGAACGTGAACGCCTCCCCCGGGGCGAACGGAAGCAGGCCCGCCATGAAGTGCCGGTGCGCCGCGCGAGCGCGTTCCTTTCGTCCCGCTTCCGCCGACCAGGCCTGCACCGCCTCCGCCGACTGCCAGATGGCCGCGTTCGTATCCGGCGAGGAGTCCATGGGGGCAAGGTTACCTAGCCGCCGGACGCACTTACTATGGCGTTATGACCGAGCAGGGCGAGGCAATTCGCACGGCCATCCTGACCGTAGACGACGACCCCGGCGTGTCCCGGGCCGTCGCCCGTGACCTGCGGCGCCGGTACGGGGAACGGCACCGGATCGTGCGGGCCGAATCGGGAACAGCGGCGCTGGACGCGCTGCGCCAGCTGAAGCTGCGCGGCGACCTGGTGGCGGTGATCCTGGCCGACTACCGGATGCCGGAGATGAACGGCATCGAGTTCCTCGAGCAGGCGATGGACATCTACCCGGGGGCGCGGCGAGTGCTGCTCACCGCCTACGCGGACACCGGGGCCGCGATCGACGCGATCAACGTGGTCGACCTGGACCACTACCTGCTCAAACCCTGGGACCCGCCGGAGGAAAAGCTTTACCCGGTGGTGGACTCGCTGCTCGACTCGTGGTTTTCCTCGGACCACCGGCCGGTGCCCGAGACCAAGGTCGTCGGCCACCGCTGGTCGGCACGCTCGTCCGAGGTCCGCGAGTTCCTCGCCCGCAACCAGGTGCCCTACCGCTGGTACGCCTCGGACGAGCCGGAGGGACAGCGGCTGCTCGACGCGGCCGGGGCGGACGGTCTTTCGCTCCCAGTGGTGATAACCCCGGACGGCGATCCGCTGATCGAGCCGAGCGACGCCGAGCTGGCGGCCCGGGTCGGGCTGGCGACCACGCCCTCGCAGGACTTCTACGACCTCATCGTGATCGGCGGCGGGCCCGCCGGGCTCGGGGCGGCGGTATACGGCGCCTCGGAGGGACTGCGCACCGTCCTGGTCGAGCGGACCGCGACCGGCGGCCAGGCCGGCCAGAGCTCACGGATCGAGAACTACCTGGGTTTCCCGGACGGGGTATCGGGCGCGCAACTGACCGACCGGGCCCGGCGCCAGGCCACCAAGTTCGGCGCCGAGGTGCTCACCACGCGGGACGTGGTGGGCCTGGACATCAAGGGATCGGCCCGCGGCGTCCGGTTCGCGGACGGCACGTCGATCAACGCGCACACCATCATCTTGGCCACCGGGGTGTCGTACCGGCAGCTGGACGCGCCCGGCCTGGCCGACCTGACCGGGCGCGGGGTGTACTACGGCTCCGCCCTGACCGAAGCCTCGGCCTGCCTGGGGCAGGACATCTTCGTCGTCGGCGGCGCGAACTCGGCCGGGCAGGCCGCGGTGTACCTGGCGCGGCACGCGAAGTCGGTGACGATCCTGGTCCGCGGGTCCTCGCTGGAAAGGTCGATGTCGTACTACCTGATCAAGCAAATCGCGGATATTCCGAACATCTCGGTGCGGACCTGCACCGAGGTCATCGCGGGTTCGGGCGATGACCACCTGGAGAACCTGACGCTGCGCAGCACAGCGACCGGTGAGACGGAAACAGTAGACGCCCAGTTGCTGTTCTTGTTTATCGGGGCGGCACCGCTCACCGAGTGGCTGGACGGAGTCGTGGTGCGAGACGACAAGGGTTTCGTGGTGGCGGGCCCTGACTTGTCCGTGGAGGGCGAGCGGCCGCGTGGCTGGGAGCTCGACCGGATGCCCTACCACCTGGAAACCAGCGTGCCCGGCGTGTTCGTGGCCGGGGACGCGCGATCGGAGTCGGCGAAGCGAGTCGCTTCGGCCGTCGGGGAAGGCGCGCTGGCCGTCATGCTGGTGCACCGTTATTTGGAGAAGACATGACCGCTGAGCCTGCTGAGCTTCCGGCGCCGCCAGAGACTGAGGTGCTGCAGTGCGACGTAGATGAACTGCGGACGCTATTCCTGTTCGAGAAGCTCACCGACGACCAGCTGCAGTGGCTGTGCGAGCGCGGGCACACCGAGCTGATCCAGCCCGGCCCGCTCTATGCCGAGGGCGCCCCGGCGACCTGCTTCTACGTGCTGCTTGAGGGCACCCTGGTGATGTCGCGCCGGGTGGGGACGGACGACATCGAGACCGGCCGGACGTCGGAGCGCGGCGTGTACGCGGGGGCCTTCATGGCCTACCTGGGTAACCGGATGCCGCAGTCCTACAACAACTCGGTGCGGCTCACCGAGCCGTCCCGGTTCTTCGTGCTCGACGCCGAGGTGTTCGCCGAGCTGATGCACGAGTGGTTCCCGATGGCGGTACACCTGCTGGAAGGGCTGTTCTTCGGCAACAAGAACGCGCAGCAGGCGATCGGGCAGCGGGAACGGCTGCTAGCTCTCGGCTCGCTGTCGGCGGGCCTGACCCACGAGCTGAACAACCCGGCCGCGGCGGCGGTGCGGGCCACGGCGGCGCTGCGCGAGCGAGTCGCCGGGATGCGGCACAAGCTCGGCATGATCGCGGGCGGTAAGTGGGACCGCACCACGCTGGAGACGCTGATCCGGCTCCAGGAAGAGGCGGCCGAGCGGGTACCCAAGGCCCTGGCCCTGGCGCCGATGGAGGCATCGGACCGCGAGGACGAGATGTCGGACTGGCTGGATGATCACAGCGTGCGGGACGGCTGGGACCTGGCGCCGACGTTCGTGGCGGCCGGACTAGACGTCGCGTGGCTCGAGCACGTCTCGATCACGGTGGAGCCGGAGATACTCGAGAGCGCGCTGCGGTGGCTGAACTACACCGTCGAGACCGAGCTGCTGATGAACGAGATCGAGGACTCCACCACCCGGGTCTCTACCCTGGTCGGCGCGGCCAAGCAGTACTCGCAGCTGGACCGGGCCCCGTACCAGGTCGTCGACGTGCACGAACTGCTGGACAGCACGCTGCTCATGCTGTCCGGGAAGTTCCCGCCCGGGATCACCGTGGTCAAGGACTACCAGGTCGGCCTGCCGCATATCCCGGCCTACGCCGGCGAGCTGAACCAGGTGTGGACGAACCTGATCGACAACGCGGTCTCGGCGATGGGTGGCTCTGGGACGCTGACCGTGCGCACCGGGCTGGACCGCGATCAGGTGTTCGTGGAGTTCGGCGATACCGGGCCGGGGGTGCCGCCGGAGATCAAGGACCGGATATTCGAGCCGTTCTTCACGACCAAGCCGGTGGGTGAGGGAACCGGTCTGGGGCTCGATATCAGCTTCCGCATCGTGGTCAACAAGCACCACGGGGAAATCAACCTAGAATCGTCACCTGGCGACACGCGCTTCCGGGTCTGGCTGCCGCTGACCGCGCAAAACGACACGGTAGCGGCACCGGACGGCCCGGACGCCGTGCACCTCGCCGCGGGCGGCGCGGGTAGCCCGTTTACTAAGGAGAGCTGAATGACCGAGATAGCCGGGATCGACCCTTCGGTGCCGCCCAGCGGAACCGGGTGCGTGGAGTGCGAGGAGGTCGCCGGCTGGTGGGTGCACCTGCGCCGGTGCGCCCAGTGCGGGCACATCGGGTGCTGCGACACCTCCCCCGCGCAGCACGCGTCCGCCCACGCCGCCGCGGCCGGGCACCCGTTCATCCGGAGCTTCGAGCCGGACGAGGACTGGTTCTACAGCTACGAAACCAAGGAAATGTACGAGGGCCCGGCGCTGGCGCCTCCGCAGAACCATCCGCTTGACCAGCCGGTGCCCGGGCCCGCGGGCCGGGTGCCGAGCGACTGGCGGTTCCACGTCCACTAGGCTGCCCCGTGGCCACGGCGTTTTGCCGCGCTACATGCCCACTTGATAGGCGGGGACCTCCTCGGAGACGGCGGGCCGCACCTGGGTCATGGGCGGACGCTCGAGTAGCTCGTTGAGGTGCTCGTCGAGACGGAGGCCGTCCTCGGTGGCGACCGCGTGCAGGTAGGTCTCGGGGCGGCGGAGTTCCCAGACGTCAGGCTCCCGCGGGGTGAGCATCTGCTGTTCCAGCCCGGGCACCCGGCGGGCCAGAGCGCGCAGCACGGTCGAGCTCATCCTGGTCAGGTCCCAGAGCGGCTGGTGGCGGTTCTGTCGCGAGCCGAGGTCCACCTGGGCCATTGCGGACAGCCCGGCGTGGGAGAACACGTCGATCAAGATCGCGATCTCGACCCCGTATCCGGTCAGGAACGGGGTGCGGAACAGCAGGTCGCGGTACCCGGCGAACTCTCCGGCCAGCGGCTGGACGAATCCGGCGAGCTCCGGGTAGAAGAAGTTCAGCAAGGGCTTGGCCATCAGCTCGGTCACCCGGCCGCCGCCGTCGACGACGGATTGGCTTTCGCTGGTGAAAGGGCGCCGGTAGGCGGCCTTGCTGAACTGGACTCCGGGCACCGCCAGGAGCGGTCCGACCGTGCCGTAGATGAAATGCTCGCCGAAACCAGGTGTGTCGGTGTCGGCGTACATGACGATATCGCCGCGTGCCGCCGACAGGCCGCGCCACATCGCGTCGCCCTTGCCCAGGGCAGGCCCGAACTCGGGCAGCAATTCGTTCTCCGAGTAGACCTCGGCCCCGTGGGCCCTGGCGATATCCGCGGTCCCGTCGGAGGAGTCCGCGTCGACCACCAGCACCTGATCGACCAGGCCAGTTCGTTCGTTCAGCCTGGCCACCGTGTCCAAGATCGGGCCGATGGTACCGGCGACCTCGCGGGTAGGCAGGATCAGCGTGATGGAGGGGTGGCGCCTCGTCTCCCCCGGATTGGCCAAACCGCCAAAGTCCCGGTAGTGAAACGATCGCCGTTCGAACCAATCCCAAACGGCCATTTATGTACGACCTTCGTTTTGGGCCCGCGCATTTCGCGGAGTAAGCGGGAGAAATGTCGGTGTCGTTGCCCCATTAGTGCCTTGCGATCACCCCCTCGCCGTCAGCCACAGCGGATGAGACACGGTAGCCCCGCATTGTTGACGGCTTGTGACAATTTGTTGCGTCCCGGTAAACCCGTTTGCGAAGGAACCCGGGTTACCGGTCCAGGCCCAGCGCCGCTGAGATAGCGTTTCATCGCCAGGTCGACAGATCGTTAACGCCGCCGGATCCCCTAAGCGGCTGAAGGAGGGGACGATGGAGCCCGATGGGTCGGCGCAAGTCGCCGTATTCGTGGATTTCGAGAACCTCGTCCTCGGCGCGGTCAAGGAACTGCCGGACCAGGCGAACCCGGCACCGTACGAGGCGCTGACCCGGCTGTGCCGCGGGTACGGCAACGCGTCGGTGCGGCGGGCGTACGCGGACTGGGCCAATACGCGCTTCGGCAGTCACCAGGAAGACCTGGCGATGAACGGCGTGGACCTCATCCAGGTCGCCCGGGTCGGCTTCCAGAACAAGAATGCCGCCGACATCAGGATGGCGGTCGACGCCATGGAGACCCTGATCGTTCACCCCGACATCAGTGTGTTCGTGCTGGTGAGCGGGGACGGGGACTACTCGCCTCTGGTGCAGCGGCTGCGGGAGTTCGGCAAGTGGGTGGTGGGTGTCGGCACCGAGGCGAACGCCAGCCGCAAGCTGGTGTCGGTCTGCTCGGAGTACAAGTACTGGGGCACGCTGGTCGCCGAGGTCGAGCCGGACGTGCGGCCCGCGGTGAACGCGGCCTTCGACATCGGCGAAGCGGAGCAGCTGCTGGTCCGGGCGTTCGAGGAATCCAACGCCGAGACGCTGACCGCGGGCGGCCTGAAGAGCAAGATGCTCGCGCTGGACGCGGCCTTCGACGAGCACAACTACGGGTGCCGGAGCTTCCGGGCGTTCCTGGCCATGCTCCCGCACCGCGTCCAGATCGTCGAAACCGACGGCCCCGACATCGTCGTCAAGCTGATCGAAGAACCGCGAAAGCCGACGAGGACAAGAAGCCGCAAGGCCTCGGCTCGGTCGAAGAGCTCCTCGACAGCGGCCGCGGCCGCGGCCCAGCCCGCTGAGGCCTAGACCTGAGCTCCGGCGAGGGCCGCGGCATGTCGTCGCCGGGAGTTCTCGCGGCCTGCTTCTCCCCCGAACGGCTCGCCGCGCGCCTGCCCCGGCCGGGTTCCTGGCGGCCGTACCCGGCGGTGACGGACCGGGCGGCCTGGGACGGCGTGCCCGCGGTGACCCGCGATCATCTGCTTGGCCAGGCGGCCCGCGTCCTGGCCGGTCCCTGGCCCGTGCTCACCGCGACCGACTACGGGCGATTCAGCCGGGACGGTGACCGCCAGGCCTACGAACGGCCCTACTTCGCCCGCCGCCCGGCTGGCCGCCGCCGTCCTGGCGGCGGCCCTGGCCGGGCCGACGCGGGAACGGATCGACGATGTCATCGATGGCGTGTGGCTGCTGTGCGAGGAGACCAGCTGGTGCCTGCCCGCCGCGGACCTGTTCGCACGCCGGGCCGGACAGCCCCTGCCTGACCCGGCGCAGCCCTGCGTCGACCTGTTTGCCGCGGAAACCGCCGCGCTGCTCGCCTACACCGACCTGCTGGCCGGCGACCTCATCGAGTCTTCCGCCCCCGTGGCCCGGAGCCGGCTGCGGGAGGAGGTCCGGGCCCGGGTGCTCGGTCCCTACCGGGACAGCGACCAGTGGTGGTGGCTGGGGCTGCGGAAGAAGGACCTGAACAACTGGACACCGTGGATCCACGCCAACCTGCTGGCAACGTCGCTGCTGCTCGATGACCGGCCGCAAGACGTCCTGGTGACCGCTGAACGCGCGGTCGGGGCGCTGGACCGCTACCTCAACGCCGTTGCTGATGACGGCGGCTGCGACGAGGGAATCAGCTACTGGTGGCGGGCGGGCGCCAGCCTTTTCGAGGGCCTGGAGACATTGGCCTGCGCCTGCGGCGAGGACTACGGCGTCTACGAGATCGGTAAAATTCGCGCGATCGCTACCAGATCGTCGACCGCCTCGCCCGCGACGGCCTGATCGAGTCCGAGCGCCAGCCGCAGCCCGTCAAGCCGGACCGGCTGGTCCACCAGATCACCCAGGCCGGGCGGGAGGAACTCGACCGCTGGCTGAACGAGCCCAGTGTGCGCACCCGCGGCTACCGCGACGATTTCTTCCTCAAGGTGATGGCCGCCGCCCAAGCAGGAGATCCGGCGACGCTGGCCGCCGTGCTGCGGCGCCAGCGGGTCCATCTGCTCACCGAACTGCGCAGCCTGGCCGAGGCCAGACAAGCCGCGTCGGAATCACCCGTGGTGGCCCTGCTCGTCAAGGCGGCCGAACTGCACGTCCGCGCCGATCTCGGGGTGGTCGACGCCGCCGAACACGACCTCACCCCCGAAACGCTCGCGGCACTGCGCGTCCACTCATCACCCGCCGCGGCACCCGGTGCTCGCGCCAACCCGGCGTCATGACCGGCCCGGGCCTCCGATGCCGCTAACGCTCAGCGGATCACGACCCGCCAGAGGATCTCGAATTCGGCCTCGCGATTGGCGTCCGCCGCATCGCAGATCTCTTCGACGACCCCGGCTACCTCACCGGCCGGGACGCGCCGCGAGAACACGCGGTCCGGGCGCGACGGCTCAACAGGACCGTTGTCTCCGTCGCGCAGCACCATGTCGTCGGCGAGCATGGTCAGGCCGGGCATGTTGATCTGCTGGCCCGCCCGGAGCCAGGCCCTGTCCGCCTGAATCGCGTAGCAGACCACGACGAGATCACGGACCGGGCCGGGCAGACCTGGCTGTTCGGAGTCGATCCACTCGCGCAGCTGGCGGACGCTCGCCTCGGGCGCGCGGTCGGCCTTCCGCTCGATCAGCTGCGGCCATTCCTGACCGAGCACGAAGGCGTCCCCGTGCATCACGCCGAGCTTGAGCGGGCTGGCGACCTTGTTAAGGGTGGCGAGGTCGGCCTGCGGAACCTCGTAACGACCGGCCTTGTCCCGCGCAGCCGCCTCGACCGCCCGCACCACGGTGTCGAGTTCGGTGACCTTGAGCTCCTGCCCCCGTACGTTCGGGTCAAAATCGGGATGGCCAGGGTAGAGGTGATCCAGAAGCTGAAAGCTGAGACGCTGCAGAGCTCCCCTCAGCGGCTGGCCGAGCAAGACCCGCGGCTCGAGCCCCGGCTCGAAGGCGAGCACCTGCTCCTCGGCGGCAGACCCGAGGTCGGAGTCTTCCGCGCTGTTCACCCCGTAGGCGCGGGTCAGCGCCTCACGCAGCCGGGCCGCGAGGGTGTCACGCCGGGTTTCGAGCTGAGCGCGCGCGTAGTACCGGTCGTCGGCGGTCAGGTTCGGGGTCAGGTCGGCCAGCCGGTCCTGTTCCAGCACGTAGTTGACCACGACCAGGTTGGACAGGTCGGCCTCGCGCGGCTGCGAAAGGTGATGCGCGAACCACACCAGCGTGGCTGGCCCGTTCAGCTCGTCACGCAGGCCGCGGACGCGGTTCAGCGCATCGGACGGGTTGAAGCCGGGGTCAACTGGATAGTCCATGACCACGCGGACCGTGCCCGCCTCGCCGGGAGCGAACTCCGCCTGAGGCAGCCGCTCCTTATCCCTGACGTTCTCCAGCACCACCTCGACCCGGCGCCCGGTGCCCCGCCAGATCAGCTTGGTCACGGCGACGGACGTACCCTGATCGGCCAGGCCGAGCTCTTCCCAGAGCAGATCCTTGACCACGCGCCGCCGGGCCGCATCGTCGTCGGCGTGACGCGCGTCGCCGAGAATCCCCTCGGTGTCGACGGCGACCAGCGCCAGGTCTGCCCGCGGGTCGACCTCGCGGGCGTGCGCCTCCGCCGGAATCGCGACGAGGTCCCGCAGGAGCCCTTCGGTCATGATCCTCCTCCCGCCGCCGCCTGCTGGCGGAACCCGCGGATCCGCTGGCGGACTAACCACTAGGTCCTTGAACGCTTCCGGCACCAGATCGGATACTGGATAGGAAAGGCGGACCAAATATCAGATTTGCCATTTACAGCTGAAGATTGAACCGCGTTCGGGGGATCGCTGGAACAACCGTATGGTCCAATTCCCGGAGACGCCAATTTCGAGCCGCCGGCGGCAGCAATCAGTACCGGGCATCGGGGTAGTGACGGCCGCAGAAGAGCCCGGGCCCGCACCAGCAATTCCGCTCGCCTTCGCGGGCCGGGCTCTCGCTGATCGTAGTCACCATTCCAGCCCGCTTCAGGCCGGGCATTAGGCGCATTTCGCCTCCGTGTACCCGGCTGCATGATGATCGCGTGCAGTTGCCCCCCGCCAGGCGAGCGGCCTGCCCGGTGTTCTACGCTTGCGGCCGTGACGAAGCTAGGCAAGACCGAGCGGAACGCGATGATCGTCGACCATCCTCCGGCTGGCCGGGAATCGATCGCGGCCTGCCGGCACTGGGCGCGCTGATTATGAGCGAATACCAGTACTACGAGTTCCTCGCGGTGGACCGCCCGCTGACAGCCGGCGAGCAGGCCGAGGTACGCGAGTTCTCCACCCGGGCCAGGATCACCGCCACCAGCTTCCACAACGAATACCACTGGGGCGACTTCCGCGGCCATCCCGGCGACCTGATGCGGCGTTACTACGACGCTCATTTGTACCTGGCCAACTGGGGCACGCGCCGGATCATGCTCCGGCTGCCGCGGACCCTTCTTGAGCCCGAGGTCGCGAGGCAGTACTCCGTCGATGATCAGGTGACCGTGACGCTCACCGACGAGCACGTGATCATCGACATGGTCAGCGAGGACGAGGAGGGCGAATGGGAAGAGGACACCGAGGATTCGCTGTCGGCGATCATCGGGGTCCGCGCCGAACTCGCCGCCGGAGACCTGCGGCCGCTCTACCTGGCGTGGCTGTCGGCCTACGGAGTGTGGGAGCGCGATGAGGACGCCTTCGACTCCGAAGACGAGGACATACCCGAACCGCCGGTGCCCGCGGGCCTGCAGTCGCTGACCGCGGCGCAGCGCGCCCTCGCCGACTTCCTGCGCCTGGATTCCGATCTGCTGGAGGTCGCGGCCGAGGCCAGTCCGCCCCGGCCTTCTGCCCAGGACGATCTGGGCGCGCTGGCCGCCTGGATCGCCGGCCTTCCTGACGATGAGAAGGCAAGGCTTCTCCTGCTGGTCGCTCAAGATCAAGGAGCACGGGCCAAGATGGAACTGCTGCGCAGGTTCCGCGGAGAGCCGGATAGCGGTGGTTCCCGGTCCACGCGCAGGGTGGGCACGCTGCTGGACGCCGCCGCGCTGCACCGCCAGTAGGTGTCTTAGGCGCAGTAGGTGTCTTAGCCGTTCCCGCTTCGCCGTGAGCGGCGTAAGGTAACCAGCGGCAGCATCACGATCGGGCGGGCAGGGAAAAGAACTTCGCGGTGGCGATGGCGATGGCAGGCGGCTCAGCCGATTCCTACGATCTTGATGCGCTGGCGGTCAGCGATAGGTTCCGGCTGTTCAACTTCACCCGCCGGGACGAGGCCCTCGCGTACCTGTGGGTGCTGCGCGCGATGGACCGGCTGCGCGGGATGCATGTGGCGCAGTCCCATACCGATGACGTGGCGGCCGTGCTGAACGAACTGGAAGCCGCGCACAACGGCGTCCCGCCATCCGTCGGCAACCTGCGGGAACGGCTGGACAACCTGTCCGACGACGGGGTGCTGCACCGGCTGGAGGACGCGTCGCGGGCCGGGAGCCTGGCGCGGTACCGGAACCGGCAGTCGGTCTATCAGTTCACCGAACTCGGGCACCGCGCCTATACGGCGGTCGAGGGCGTACTGGCGGCGCGGCTGCAGGACGCGAACCTGTCCCGGCTGGTGTTCTCCGACATCGTGCGCGACCTGCGCGGCCTCGCGGAGGCGAACCGCGACGGCGATGGCGACGAGGTGGTGCGCCGCCTGGCCAGCCTCGACCGGGTGACGGAGGATATGGCGCGCCGGTCGGACCTGTTCCACCTGACGCTCAGTGACATCACCCGCTCGACGGAGGCGTCGCCGGAGATGTTCCTGCGCTATAAGCACGCGCTGATGGCGCATATGAGCGACTTCATGGCCGAACTCGACCGCTACCTGCCGCGTTTGGCCCTGGCGGTCGAGCAGGTCGAGGCGACCGGCCTCGGGACGCTGCTGAATCGCGCGGCCGAGGCCGATGACCGGCCGCTGATGCGCCGCGACGAGGTGCTCGAGGACTGGCGGCGCCGGTGGGCGGCGATCCGCGCGTGGTTCGTGGTCGAGGCGGGCGAGCATTCGCGCGCCGCCGAGCTGGCGACGGCGACCCGGGCGGGCGTCTCCAGCGTGATCGCCTTGCTGCGCCAGATCACGGAGTCGCAGCGGGGCGGGGTCAACCGCTCCACCCAGCTCAGGCACCTGGCGCAGTGGGTATTCGACGCGGCCGACGAGGATGCCGCTCAGGCGCTGATGTCGGCCGCGTTCAACCTGCGGCTGGCGCGGCACGTCGGTGGCGTGCACGACGACAGCGACCTGATCTCGCCCCGGCTGTCCTGGCAGGACGCGCCGGGGGTGGAGGTGGCGATGACGCTGTTCCGCCGGGGCAAGGCGCCCAGCCCGGGCCTGCCGCAGCGTCTGGCGGCCCAGGCCGGGATCCGGGCCGAGCTGCGCCGGCGCCAGGCCGGCCAGCGGGCGGCGGAGCGCGACGCCGCGCAGCACCTGCTCGGCACGGGGGCGGGCGACCGGGTGCTTGATGAGGCCGAGACCAGGGTGCTGCTGAAGCTGCTGACCCGGGCGCTGGAAGCCAGGTCGGTGGTGGCGGGACGGATCACCGGCGGGACGGGCGGGAACGACGTGATGACCCTGCGGCTGGTGCCCTCGGCCGCCGGCAGCGCCGTACGCACGGTGCATGGCATTTTGCACCTGCCCGGCCTGCGTCTCGAAATCGCGCCCGCGCGGACGCTGGCCCGGGGGCCGGCCCGGATGGCGGTGGCTGATGGCTGAGCCGCGGGCGGCCGACGGGGTCGCGCCGAGCGATCTCGGCTCGTACCAGTACGCCGTTCGGCTGGTGCTGACGAACGATCTGATCACCGCGACGCGTCCCCGGGCCGGCGCGCTCGCGTCGGTGCTGCGCTGGGCGGACCTGATCGCCAGGGATTTCGCCGGGTTGCTCGGGTACACGCTGGTCGCGACCGCACACCAGGTGCGGCTGCTGCGACGGCTCGACACGCTCGACGCGACGCAGCGTTCGGTCTTCGCGGCCAGGAGCGGCAGGCAGTTCGACCGGCGGCGGCTTTCCTACCTGTGCCTGGTGCTCGCCGTCTTCCAGCGGTCCAGGATCGAGATCAACCTCGCGGATCTGGTCCGCACCTTCGCGCCGACGGCCAATGCGATCGACGGTCTCGGTTTCGATGCCACCATCACCGAGCACAAGCGCGCCGTCGTCGACGTCCTGGACTGGCTGACCGACCACGACGCGTTGCGCCTTTCCGACGGCTCGGCGGAGAACTGGGCGCACGACAGCGAACGCGGCGATGCCCTCTACGACATCGACCATGATGTGTGCGCTTCGCTGTTCCGGCCCGCGCGGCCGATCCAGCAGCTTGGCGGGGCCGCCGGGCTGCTCGACATCCCCGGCATCAGTAACCGGCGGTCCGCGCAGCGGGAGGCCGCCGCGCGGCGGGCCCGGCGCCTGCTGGTCGAGTACCCGGTGCTGTATTACTCAACTCTCGATGCCGAGACCGCCGCCGCGCTGCGCGGTACCGAGCTGGCCGACAACCTGGCCCGGCTCACCGGGCTGGTGGTGGAGCGCCGGGCCGAGGGCGTGATGCTCGTCGATCCCACCGGCCGATTCACGGACCAGCCGTTCCCCGGGCGCGGTGGCGCGGTCAACCGGACCGCCGGGCTGCTGCTCGCGAAGATCGCGGACGCTATCGAAGATCCAGACGACGGGCCGGCACTGACGCGGATACCCGTGCCTTCCGCCGTCGATGACCTGCACGATCTGCTGGAACGCATCGACGCCGGGATGCCGGGCGGCTCGGAAACCCAGGACGTGGCGGCCCTGGGGGACGGTGCGGGCGACCCGCTCGAGGTGCCTTTCATCGACCGGACCCGGCTGGAGCACATGCTCGACGAACTGTACGGGCACTTCGGTCCGGCCTCGTTCACCGTGCAGTGGCAATACGACCGGCGCGGGCTGCTCGATGCCGCGACCCGGCTCCTGGATGACCTGCGGCTGCTGCGCCGGATGCCCGGCGGGACGGCGATCCTGCCCGCGGCCACGCGCTACCGAAACATCACCGCGGCGCTGCCGGAAGGTGCCCGCCGCGACGGCCAGGCCATGTTCGACTTCTCCGGGCCGGGAGGACCCGCATGACCGAGACCCGGTTCAAGCCGGTCCGCGCCGGGATCATCAACCTGTGGGATTACTTCGACGAGGAGTTCGTCTTCGCCGACGGCCGACTCGCGCTGCGCGGCCACAACGGCTCGGGTAAGACCAAGGCCCTCGAGGTGCTCTTCCCGTTCGTCCTCGACGGCAGCCTGGACGCCCGCCGCCTCGACCCGTTCAGCGGCGAGAACCGCACCATGAAGGCGAACCTGCTCTACCGGGGGCAGGATTCCGAGCACGGCTATGTGTGGATGGAGTTCGCGCGACCGGGCGAGACCGTCACCCTGGTCGTCGGCCTGTCGGTGCACAAGAACATGGACCGCCCTCGTCCGGCGTTCTATGTCACCGGCAAGCGGATGGGCATCGATTTCGGGCTGCTGTCGGCCGATTCCCGGCCTCTGACGGCCAAGCAGCTGACCGCGATCCTCGGTCGCGATGCGTACTACGGAGACAAGCGGGGCGCGTACACCGATGCCGTGGACGCCCGGCTGTTCGGGCTCGGCCGGGAACGGTACGCCCAGCTGCTCGACCTGCTGATCGCGCTGCGCCGTCCGCTGCTCGCCAAAGACCTGGACCCGGGCAAGGTCTCCGAGACGCTCACGGCCGGCCTGAGCCCGGTCGACGACGATCTCGTCACGCAGGCGGCCAGGGATTTCGAGAACCTGGCCGCCGTCCAGAAGCAGTACGACGACCTCGCCGCCGCGGACGCCGCGGTGCGGGCCTTTCTCGATCAGTATGTCGCTTACCTGCGCGTCCACACACGGCATGAGCTTGATCAGGTGGCCGGACGGGTGTCGGCGGCGGCCGGTTCGGCGGCGGCGATCGGGACCGCCGCGCGGGAGGTCTCCCGGGCAGGCTCGCGGGAGCAGCGGTGGCGGCAGGCCGAAGCCGACGCGAAGACCAGCATCGAGACGGGCCAGGCCCGCCTGTTCGCGCTGAGGGACCGGGACGGGTACAAGGACCACGAGAAGCTCGCGCTTCGGCGCGGCCACCTGGAGCAGGAGAAACGGGACCTGGCGGCCGAGCAGGCCCGGCTGGGCCGTGCTCGCGCCAACGTGTCAGAGGAGTCGGCCGAGGCGGCTCGATTGGCGGACCGGCTGGCCGAGGTCGAGCGAGCGGCCGGCCGGCACGCGCGACAACTCGCCGAGGCCGCGGACAGCTCCGGCATCAGCCGGGATGGTTCACCGGCTGATACGGGTACGGATCTGCTGCTCACGGCCAGGGCCAGGGCCGCGGCTCGCCGCGATGACATCCGCGAGGTCCGCGACCATATCGCCCTCGTCCGCGACGCGGAACGGGACCGGGTCGGCGCCGAGAGCTCGCTCGGCACGGCCCGGCTTGCGCTGGAGACCTGCGAGAAGTCCTGCCGCGAGGCCGACGGCCGGCTGGCGGCGGCCCGCGTGGATCTGTCGGCTCGGCTGCAAGCCTGGGCAGGCCGGTGGACCGGCGACGAGCCGTATGCCGCGGTCACCGCCGGCCAGGCCGAACTGCTCGCGGCGGCGCTGGACCGGATCGGCGAACCGGACGCGCCGAGCCTGGCCGAGCTGTTCGGCACGCTGACCGCCGAACGCGGCCGTGCGCTGACCGCTCAGGGCCAGCGGCTGCGGACCCGCGACGCCGATCTTGGTGAAGCCGCGGCGCGGCTGGCCGGCGAGCGGGAGACCGTAGCGGGCGAGCGAGACGACGGACCGCCGGCGTCCGATCTGCGACCTGCCAGTCGAGCCGAACGAGCCGGGGCACCCCTGTGGCGGCTAGCGGATTTCCGTCCCGGGGTGGACGCCGACACCGCCGCCGCGATCGAAGGCGCGCTGTACGGCGCCGGCCTGCTTACCGCCTGGGTTCATCCCGATCCGTTGCTGACCAAGGCGGCTGTCGGCGCGACCGAGGCGGACGGTTACCTGATCGCGCTGCCGGCCGCGGCCCGGCCGGCCGGGCGGACGCTCGCTGAGGTCCTCGTCCCCGAGCAGCAGGACATGGTCGCGCCGGGGTTGGTCGAGGCGGTGCTCGCGTCGATCGCCCTATCCGAGTCGATACCGGCCGGTTCCTTGGCCGGTCCTGTCGTTTCCACCCAGGCCCAGTTCAGCTACGGCCCGCATCTCGGCGCGCGGCCCAAGCTGGCTCCGGAGTTCATCGGAGCGACCAACCGGGCGGCCAGGCGCCGCCTTCGCCTGGCCGAGCTCGACCGGCAGCTCGCCGAGATCAAGCGGCAGCGTGATGAGCTCGCGGCGGAACTTGGCCTCGTCGCCGACGCGCTGGCGAACTTCGAACTCGCCCGGCGCGAACTGCCACGGACCGCGCCGGTGCTTGATGCGCTGCAGAAGGTTAGCGAGGCCGCCGCCCATTTCGCGGCGGCCCGCGACCGGCTCGACGATGCGAAGGCGATCCTCGACGGGAAGATCGCGGAACTCGACGCAAGAACCCGGCGGCTGCGCCGGTCCGCGGCCGACCGGGACATGCCGGCCAGCCCGGACGAGGTCAGCACGGTGGAGCAGGCCGTGGCCGAGTTCGAGCGCACGGCCACCGATCTCGTCCGGGCCCGCGCCGATGCAGCCGACCTGGGCGCGGACCTGAAGGGGCGGCGCGACCGCATCGACCGCCTCATCCGCGAGAACGACGAGACCGCAGACCTGCTCGGCGAAAGGCAGTCCGGTTACCTGGCCAGCGAGGAGGAAGTTCGCGTCCTCGAGCAGGCCAGCGGAGCCGAGTACGAGCAGATCAGCGCCGAGATAGCCGAAACCGAGGGTGCCCTGCGCGCGGCGAAAGCGGAGCAGAAGACCGCTGGCGATAATGCCGCGGCGGAACACGACAAGCTCGTGGCCGGGCGGCGAGACCTGGAGCGAGGCGGCGAGGCGCTGGTGGTGGCGATTTCCGAGCTGTTCGCCCAGGCGGCCGTGTTCGCGCCGTACGCCCACGGCGACCTGCGCCCGCTGCTCGGCGTCACGGAAACCGCGCCCTGGCCTGGCGCCAGCTCATGGCCTGCTCCCGCGCAAGCAGCCGCCGCCCTCGCCGGCCAGGCGCCCCCCGTTGAGGCAGACCCTGCCGAATCAGACCCTGCCGAATCAGGCACCCTCGAGGCGATCCGTGCCGTCCTGCCGGCCGGCGTCACCGCGCTGCTCGACGCCTACACCGTCGCGACCAGGGGCGGCCGCGCTACTACCGACGGAGTACGGCAGAACGCCGTGGACCGGATGTGGGGCGCGTACCGGGAATTCGAGAACGCGCTCAAAGCGGGCGAGGACGGCTACCAGGCCGACCTGACCGGGAGCGCGCCCTTCATCGTCGAGGTCGCGACCAACGAGGGACGCAAGTCGGCAGCCGCCTTCGCCCGCAAGATCGCGGAGGACGTGGAGAACCAGGGCATCCTGCTGGAAGAGCGCGAACGGACGGTGCTTGAGGATTCGCTGCTCACCGCGCTCGCCCGGCAGATCCACTCCCGGGTGCTCGCGGCCAAGGACCTGGTCGCCGCGATGGACGCCGACACCCGCTCCAAGCCGATGTCGTCGGGCATGGCGATCGGGATCAGCTGGGTCCGTTCGGACAAGCGCACCGAGCAGCAGGCCCTGGTGTCGAGGTTGCTCGACCGGGACGCCGCCGGCCTCGGTGCGGAAGGGCTGGCCGAGTTGCGCGGACAGCTCCGGGCGATGATCCATGACCATCGCGCGGGCAATCCGCGCGATACCTACCGGGAAGTCCTCGCCGCGGTGCTCGACTACCGGTCCTGGCACGCCTTCGAACTTCAGCTGCTCTCCCCCGGCAGTCCTGCGCAGCGGCTGACCAGGAAGAAGCATTCCGAGATGTCCGGTGGGGAGAAGTCCGCCGCGATCCACATGCCGCTGTTCGCCGCGGCCAACGCGCTGTACCTGTCCTCGAAGCCGACCTGCCCGCGCATGGTCGCGCTCGATGAGGCGTTCGCGGGGATCGATGACAAGTTCAAGCCCGAGTTGCTGGGCCTGACGGTCAAATTCGACCTCGACCTGTTCATGACCGGACACGACCTGTGGGTCAACTATCCGACCGTTCCGTTGATCGCGCACTACGACATGCAGCACGACAAGGCCGCCCACGCGCTCTCGACCCTTCTTGTCCTCTGGGATGGCGAACAGCTCATCGACGCCGACGCCGGCTACGCGGGCAACGAAGAACTCTCCGCTGAACTGCTCGGCTTCCGTCCCACCCGGCACGTCCCCGCCGAGGCCGGCGGCACGCTCGTGGTAGCCGCCGTGGAGGATCTCGATGAGGACACGGACGCGGAATGAGCGGTTCGGAGGATCCTGAGCCGAGCCTGGACCGGTATCGCGGTCCTGAGTACGGGCGGCTCCTGGCTGCGGCGCGCCGATCCCTGGAGCGAACCGGCGGCCAGCTGACCGGCCGGATCAGCGTCGCGGACCCGGACGACGCCGAGCGCAAGGCGATTATCGGCATCACCGGCGTCCATCAGCCCGCGGGAACCAGGCGCATGACCGTACCGCTGGCCGAACTCGACGCTGCTCTGAGCCGGGCGACTGGCGTCGGCCTGGCGGGCGTGCTGGCCGGTCTCGGCGCGCCCCTGCGCAACCGGCCCGCCGAGACCGCTTGGCTGGCCGACGCCCGCGCTGGCCTGATCGCGGTGGCCCAGGGCAGTTCGCTGACCGGGTCCTGTCCCTGGTACCGCACCTGGCTGACTGACCTGAACGGGGACGGCACGATCACGCGCCTGGCCAACACCGGCGACACGGCGGCCCTGGGCCAGGCCATCCGGGTCCTGGAGTTCCTGGCCGCCCGCCCTGTCGACGCCCCGCCCACCGCGTTGCCCGCGCTCGCCGCCCGCATCACCGGCGACACGAAGGCACTGAATCACGGCAGCGCGCTCGCGACGCTGATCATGCGGGCGCTGGCCCTCCGCGAGGGCATGGCCCGCCCCGTCTCCGCCGCGCAGCGCCGCGAGCTGTGGGACCTTTCCGGCGTTATCGTCGATGACCTGGCCAGCCGGGTCCTCGTCCTCAACCTTCCCGCGCAGGGAGACGGCCTAGCCGAATGGCTGACCGGCGCGGCCCGCTACGGCACCCCGTTCCAGGTGACGCTGCAGCAGCTCGACGCCCACCCGATCCGGCTTGCTCCGGCCCGGATCTTCGCGTGCGAGAATCCCGCCGTGCTCCGGCGGGCCTGCACGGAACTCGGTCCCGCGTGCCCTCCGCTCCTCTGCGCGGAAGGCCAGCCGTCCACGGCGTTCCACAAGCTGGTACAGCTCGCCGTGGCGGCGGGCAGCCAACTGGCCTACCACGGCGATTTCGACTGGCCGGGCGTCGCCATCACCGCGAGGGTCATCGACCGTCACGGCGCCCGGTCCTGGCGGATGACCGCAGCTGACTACCTGTTGGGCGTCAAGGCCGGGGATACGGCGGTCGCGCTTAAGGGCGACCCCGTGCCGACGCCATGGGAACCCGGGCTTCGCGAGGCGATGCGCGAGATCGGGCGGGCGATATTCGAAGAGACCGTCGCCGACCAACTCCTGGCAGACCTCTCGGCGAGCTGACACGCGCGCTTAGAGCAGCATGCCCCAGGACCCGCGCAGTCCCGCGCTATCTGAGCGGCGTCATGGAGATCGTCCGCGAAAATGGCGGGGTCCACATGGGAACTCTGCTGCCCGCCCAGACGGAGATAAGCTCCACGTGGATATCGGCGGCCTGCGCGAGGTCCCGGAGGTCTTCCGGGTCTGAGGTCAGGATGTCATCCCCGTCCCCCGCCAGGCATACGACCGCTGCGTCGATCGCGTCCGCTCGTCCGCTGCGGGCCAGCAACGTTCCCGCGCGGCGTCCAAGCGCATCATCGAGCGGGACGACGTCTACCCCGGCCAGCAGCCGGCGGCCGGGGCCTGCCTGCCGCTACCGCCACGCCACACCTGGCCGACGACACCTCCGTTAGTGACCGCGCCCGCGCGCTAGTACGCGGGCGGTTCGGGATCTACTACACCTCGGCCGGGAGGCTTTACAACTGGGCCGCGGCGTCGGCGTTCAGGATCGAGTCGAGCAGGCCAGGGAAGCGGCGGTCTACGTCCTGCTTGCGTAGCTGGGCGTAGCCCTTAGCACCCTGGATCCGCTTGGTCACGAGCCCGGCTTCGCGCAGGATGCGCAGGTGGTGGGAGAAGGTCGACTTGCTCAGCTCGAGACCGGCATCCTGGATGACCTGAGTGCAGCACGACTCGCCGTGGCGCGCGAGGAACCGGACGGACGCTAGCCGGTGCGGGTCGGCCAGCGCGGCCAGTACCTTCGGCAGCAGCATGTCAGCCACCGCCGGCTCGGCTACGTCGTCCATCACGTGCACCAGCATAAATCAAAGTTGCGATGAGTTCGACGCCTGTCGTACTGTTCGATATAGGTCGAACTTCGATGACCTTCGAACACCCGAACCCTCGACTGCTGAGGAGCTGTCCGTGGCAGATAGGGCATCCTCACCGGCGCAGCCTCAGCCGCTCAGGCCCGGGCCGGAGCCACGTCGCTGGCTGATGCTGCCGGTGGTACTGCTGGCAATGTTCATGGCGGGCTTTGACATCTGGGTCGTGAACGTGGCCGCCCCTTCGCTGCAGCGCGATCTGCACGTGAGCGATGCGGCCCTCCAGCTGATCGTGGGCGGCTACGCGTTTATGTACGCCAGCGGAATGGTGACCGGCGGACGGCTGGGCGACCTGCTGGGATACCGGCGGATGTTCATGATCGGCGTGGCCAGCTTCGCCGCCGCCTCCCTGCTGTGCGGGCTGGCCCAGTCCCCCGCCGAGCTCGTCGCCGCCCGCCTGCTGCAAGGGCTCACCGGCGCCGCGATGGTGCCGCAGGTGCTGGCCCTGATCACCGCGATCTTCCCGGTTTCCGAACGCAGCAGGGCACTGTCCTGGTTCGGCGTCACCATCGGGCTGTCCTTCGTATCCGGTCAGATCCTCGGCGGGCTGCTGCTCCAGGCGAACGTCCTGGGCCTGACATGGCGCCCGATCTTCCTGGTGAACGTGCCGGTCGGCGCGGCCGCGCTGATCGCCGCGGCGCTGGTGATCCCGCGCACGGGCGGTCAGCGCAGGCCCCGACTCGATCCGGTCGGCGCGCTCGGGGTGTCGGGCTCCCTGGCCCTGGCGCTGGTGCCGCTGACCCTTGGTCACGACGAGGGCTGGCCGGCCTGGACCTGGGTGTCGATGGCGGCCTCGGTACCCGCCTTCGTGCTGACCGTGATCTGGGAGCGGCGACTGGCCCGCCGGGGCGGCGAGCCGCTGCTGGACCTCGCGTTGTTCCGCGACCGGGCCTTCTCCGCCGGAATCGGCGTGAACTCCGCCCTGCTCTTCTTCTTCGGCAGCTTCATGTTCGTGCTGACACTGCTGCTGCAGATTGGGCTGGGGCAGTCGCCGCTGCACGCGGGTCTGGAGACCGGCCCGCTGGCCCTCACCTTCACCCTGATGTCGATACTCGGGCCGCGGATGTCGGCCCGGTTCGGACCGCGTTCGATCACGATCGGAGCCGGGCTGGATATCTTCGGCACGATCGCGCTGATCGCGACGGGCGCGCGTTACGGCGGCCACCTGACCGCATGGGGCCTGGCGCCCGCGACCGCGGTGATCGGCCTGGGGCAAGGGCTGGCGATGCCGTCGCTGATCGGGGCCGCCCTGGCGGGCGTGCCCAGGGATCGAGCGGGCGCCGCGGCCGGGATCCTCACGACCATGCAGCAGTTCGGCACGGCGGCCGGCATCGCGGTCATCGGGGCGGTGTTCTACGACCGCCTGGGAGACGTGCCGTCACGCGGGAGTTCGGTGTCCGCGATGGTGCTGGCCATGGTGGTCGAAGCTGTGATCGTGCTCGGCGCGGCCGGGTTGACCTTTCTCCTGCCGCGGCGGGCAGGGCCGCGGAGCGAGGCCTTGGCAGAGGAACCCGCTGCGGAGTTCAGCGCCGGGGCGGTCCACTAGGAGGCGGGCATTGACATTGTCCGGCTACCGCTCGCGGGGTAGTTCCAGGCCGTGCAGGAGACGGTCGAGGACGGTGCCCATCGCGGCGCGGGCGGCGGGGCGGTCGGCGGCACGGGCTATGTAGAGGCTGGACTCGGAGATCATCGCGATCAGCAGGCGGGTGAGCGGCTCGATCGGCAGCGGGGCGATGCGGCCCTGCTTGACAGCGCGGGACAGCCATTCCGCCAGGAGGTTCGAGCCGTGGCGGGCCACCAGGTCGTCCCAGGCCTCGTGGCCGAGTACCGCAGGTCCTTCCACCAGGACGATGCGCTGAAAGTCATCGGTGACGACGCACAGGTCGAGGAACGCGCGCAGCCCGTCACGGACCTCGTCCCAGGCGTTGGCGGGGGGCTGGGACGGCGCGGCCGGGCGGGCGAGTTCCGCGTCGATGAGGTGCTCGGCGACCTCCCGGGCGATCTGCTCCATGACGGCGCGGAACAGGTCGGACTTGTCATGGAAGTGGTGATAGAGCGCGCCGCGCGTCACGCGGGCGGCGGCCACGATCTCCTCGGTGCCGGTGGCGGCGTAGCCCTGCTCGGTGAAGAGGGTACGCGCGGCATCGACCAGGGCCTGACGCGTATCGGCCACGTGCTCATCTCGACGGGTAGGGCTCATGGATGTATTGTCTTACATACAAGCTGTATGTAGCGAACATCGAGTATGGAGAGGGGTGGACGATGGGCTTGCCGTTGCACCTGTCGATCAAGCTCGGCACGCATCTGATGAAGATGAAGCTGCGCGGGGTCGAGAAGTTCCCGATGATCGTGGAGGTCGAGCCGCTGTTCGCGTGCAACCTCAAGTGCGTGGGCTGCGGGAAGATCCAGCATCCGGCGTCGGAGCTCAAGCGGCGGATGCCGGTGGAGCAGGCCGTCGCCGCGGTCGAAGAGTGCGGGGCGCCGATGGTGTCGCTGGCGGGCGGCGAACCGCTGATGCACCCGCAGATCCACGAGATGGTCAACGAGCTGGTCAAGCGCCGCAAGTTCGTGGTGCTATGCACCAACGCGGTGCTGCTGCCCAAGCACCTGCACAAGTTCACGCCGTCCAAGAACTTCGCCTGGATGGTGCACATCGACGGGTTGCGCGAGCGGCACGACGAGTCGGTCAGCAAGGAAGGCGTATTCGATCAGGCCGTGGCCGCCATCAAGCAGGCCAAGGCGGCCGGTTTCCAGGTCTACACCAACAGCACGTTTTTCAACACCGACTCGCCGCAGGCCGTGATCGACGTGCTGAATTACCTCAACGACGAGCTCAAGGTCGACCGGATGGAGATCTCGCCGGGCTATGCCTATGAGAAGGCCCCGGCCCAGGACCGGTTCCTGGGCGTGGAGCAGACCCGTGAGCTGTTCGGGGCCGCCTTCGCCGAGGGGCGCAGGAAGAAGTGGCGGCTGAACCATTCACCGCTGTTCCTGGATTTCCTCGAAGGCAAGCGGGACTTCGCGTGCACGCCCTGGGGCGTTCCCTCCTACTCACTGCTCGGCTGGCAGCGGCCGTGCTACCTGCTGGCCGATGGCTACGCCAAGACCTATGCCGAATTGCTCGACACGACCGACTGGGAGAACTTCGGCCGGGGCAAGGACCCGCGCTGCGACAACTGCATGGCGCACTGCGGCTACGAGCCAAGCGCCGTGCTGGCCACCATGAGCTCGCTACGGGAGAGTATCCGCGCCACCGTGTCCGTGTGACCATAAGGCCCTGGATGCCGCACTTCGCTAAACCAGATGCTAAAGGCGAAGCCTGGGGAACGAGCCGGGACAATAGTGCTTATGGAGCAGACCGGTGCAGGGCCCGAGGGCGCAGCTCCGCTGCGCCTGCGGCGGGCCGGGCGGGTGATCGTGCTTGACCCGGATGACCGGGTGCTGTTGTTCAGGTACGACGACGAGCTGCCCAACGGGCGGCACTGGTGCACGCCGGGCGGCGGACTGAACGACGGGGAGGACTACGCGGCGGGCGCGCGGCGGGAACTGGCTGAGGAGACCGGCTGGACCGATGTGCCGCTCAGTGGTGAGGTGCACGAGCGGACGCTGACCATGAAGTACGCGGACGAGGTAGTCCGGCAGCACGAGAGGTTCTTTCTCGGACGGGTGGAGCTGGTCCAGCGCGGGCTCGGTGAGGTAACGGCCATGCACACCTCGGACGGGATCGCCGCGTGGCACTGGTGGACTCTGGCGGAAATGGACACGACCACGGAAGTGATCTGGCCGCCCGGACTCGCCGACCTGATCAGGGCTCTGCTCGGCCAGCAGCCAGGCTCGTGGATGTAACTGGGCCAAGGCATGCTGAGCGCGCGGATTGCCTTCGGCCAGGTCCTGCAGCGGGATCGCGACAGCGTCCTCGCCGCGGGAGGCGATGACCGCGTGGCCTGCGGTGAGGTCGGCGATGAACGTGCAGAGGGTGGTGGCCGTGCTGTCCGGCCCGGGTTCGGCGCGGACGCCGTCGGGCAGCGGCGCGCCGGCCAGGACCTTCAGGAACCACGCCGGGCTCGGGTCACTGGCCGGGACGGCGAGGGTGTCGAGCAGCTTGCCTCGCGCCACACTGGTGCCCCGGCTGGATGGCTCGGCTCCGGGGACATACCGGCCGTGGTTGGTGTGCCACAGCAGCGGTCCGGACCCGGCGCCGGCCTCGACGAAGGCATGGCATCCGGCGGCGGCCTCGACATTGGCGACGCGCCCGGCCCGGTCGCCGATTGTGTAGGCGAATCCGCCCGCCGAGGGATTCGCTCGCAGGTAGTCAACGGCCGCCTCGACGGTGCGCGCCGATCGTTGCAGGCCACGACCCACAAAGTGACGGCCTGCGCCGTCGCCGGGCGAGGCGACCGGCAGGTGATCAATGGTCCACACCAGCCCGTCCCCGGTCACGGCGAACGCGTTGGCCGGCAGGAAGCCCGGATACCAGAAGGCGGTGACCGGCGGCCGCCCGTCGGCCGCCAGCGTGAGCAGCCCGCACCGTCCTACGTCTTCCGGCACGCCGTCCTCGTTGTGCGCGATGACAGAACGTTCCCGGCACCAGGCCAGGTCGCTGCAGCCGATACCCCCCTCTACCAGGCCGAGGTCACCACGGAAGTTCAGCAGCACCAGGTCGTCAAGCGGCACCGCGGCCCCCTCAGCGAACGCGGCCAGCTCGGCCCATTCCGGGCCGTAGCGCGCCGCGGTGGCCTGGCACACGGCGGACAGCCGATCGCGCCCCGGCGAGCCCGAGACATGGCGGCGCAGCCGGGGCAGCGCCGGCCAGGCCTGCGCCAGCGCGGTGAGCTCGCCCCGAACGTGCTCGCCGAGCGCGCGGAACGCCGCACGGTCCGGGCCGGTCAGCACGATCCAGCGAAGACGGCCCAGCCTATGCTCATCCAGTACGACGCTCATGTCCCCGGCTCCACGTTGACGTGCTCAGGTTTGAGTCCACCAGGGGCGATCGGCGGACGGCGGAGAGGAAGCTGACGGGGGCACGGGCGGTGCGGCGGCCGGCCGGGGTGCGTCGGGGACTGCCGGCCGGGGTGCGGTCCGGGAGTTGTAGAGAACCGCGGCGCCGAAGACCAGCGTGAGGACTCCGGCGACCAGGAGCCAGCCCACGGCCGCCTCGAGCGCGGTCACCAGGCCGCAGTCATGCGCCACCGTCGTGTCGAAACCCTGCGCGAGCTGGCCGATCCCCGACTGGCAGAGCGCCGCTTTGGGGGCCGCGAACTCGTGATCAACGATGCCCGCGATGACCAGGACAACCCCCACCGCGAGAGCGACTGCACCCGTGGTCTTCCGTCGCAACATGGCCGCTCCCGCAGACGTCGCCTCTTCGCCGCCAGCATTAGTCTGCGCGACGCCGGGTACTGGTTGCTACCCGGCCTCAGCGGTCAAGCGCACGGTCGAGGTTGACCGCCGCGCTGATCAGGGCCAGGTGGGTGAACGCCTGCGGGAAGTTTCCCAGCGCCTCCCCCGAGGCACCGACCTCCTCGGCGTAGAGCCCGAGGTGGTTGGCGTAGGTGAGCATCTTCTCGAAGATCATCCGGGCTTCCCGGACCCGGCCGGCCCGGGTGAGTGCCTCGACGTACCAGAACGAGCACAGGCTGA
>Ga0302325_10005758_pt1 | contig 28077 bp, 25 predicted proteins | sample Palsa_T0_2_FD_201948 | JGI IMG/M metagenome (GOLD analysis project Ga0302325, IMG submission 201948) | Peat permafrost microbial communities from Stordalen Mire near Abisko, Sweden - Palsa_T0_2 | ecosystem: Environmental > Terrestrial > Soil > Palsa > Peat permafrost | place: Sweden: Abisko... | reverse complement strand
TTCGCCACCGGCAAGCGCCACCCGACGGTGCAGGACAACGTCACGATCGGCTCCGGCGCGAAGCTGCTGGGGCCGATCACGATCGGTCACGGCGCCAAGATCGGCGCCAACAGCGTGGTCATCACCGACGTCCCCGCCAATTCCACGGTCGTCGGCAACCCCGGCCACCCGGTACGCGTCGACGGGCGGCGGATGGAGGGACCGGACGCCGACTGGATCCACCTGCCGGACCCGATCGCCGAGGCGATCCAGGCCCTCTCCAGCCGCATCGTCACGCTCGAACGACTGATCGCAGAGCTTTCCGACGAGCCGCAGGGTCAGCCGGCGGCAGAGGTCAGGCCGCTGCGCACGGTCAGGGGTCCCAACCCGGCCGGGGGATAGGCGAAGCGCCGGGCCTCCCGCCGCGTGCCCGCGCAACGCCGGCCGGGCGCGCATCTATGCTGGATTCGATGGCCGAGAATCCCCACGCCCAGCACTTGCAGGAGCTGCTCGCGGACCTCAACGAGCCCCAGCGCGAGGCGGTCACGCACGGCGAGGGGCCGCTGCTGATCCTGGCCGGGGCGGGCAGCGGCAAGACGCGCGTGCTCGCGCACCGGGTGGCGTTCCTGATCTACAGCGACCAGGCGCAGGCGGGGGAGATCCTCGCGATCACGTTCACCAACAAGGCCGCTGGGGAGATGCGCGAGCGGGTCGAGCGGCTGCTCGGGCACGGTACGCGCGGGATGTGGGTGATGACGTTCCACGCCGCCTGCGCGCGCATCTTGCGCGCGCAGGCGCAGCGCCTGGGCTACACGCGCCAGTTCACGATCTACGACCAGGCGGACGCGCGCAGGCTGACCAAGCGCTCGGCCGACGCCGTCGGCGTGGACCCCAAGCGCTTCACGCCGGCCGCGATCCACAACCACATCTCCGCCGCCAAGAACCGCCTGATCGATGCGGACGCGTATCGCCAGGCGGTCGGCTCGCAGTTCGAGGAGACGATCGCCGACGTATACGACATCTACCAGCGCGACCTGCACCGCATGAACGCGATGGACTTCGACGATCTGCTGTTCCGCACGGTCAACCTGCTGGAGCTGTTCGAGGACGTCCGCGAGCGCTACCGCGACACCTTCCGCCACGTGCTCGTCGACGAGTACCAGGACACCAACCACGCGCAGTACCGGATGCTGCAGCTGCTCGTCGGCGGCGGACGTGCGCCACAGGGCGACGCGCCGCAGCCCGGCGACCGCCCGACGTACTCGGGCCCGGTCGGCCGCCGCAACCTGGCGGTGGTCGGCGACGACGCGCAGTCGATCTATAGCTTCCGTCAAGCGGACATCCGCAACATCCTCGACTTCGCCGAGGACTTCCCCGACGCGCGCGTGGTCAAGCTCGAGCAGAACTACCGCTCCACGCAGACGATCCTGTCCGCCGCCAACGCGGTGATCGCCAACAACCGCGGCGGCATCGCCAAGCGCCTGTGGAGCGATCTCGGGCAGGGCGATCAGATCAAGCTGCGGGTGCTGGACGACGACTACGCGGAGGCGCGGTTCGTCGTCGGTGAGATCCAGCGCCTGCTCGACGACGGCGCCGCGCGCGCCGAGATCGCCGTGCTGTACCGCACCAACGCGCTGTCGCGGGTGCTCGAGGAAACGCTCACGCGCAGCGAGATGGCCTACCAGGTGATCGGCGGCACCAAGTTCTACGAACGCGCCGAGATCAAGGACGCGGTCGCCTACCTGTCGCTGATCGCCAACCCCGCCGACGTCGTCAGCTTCACACGCGTCGTCAACTCGCCGCGACGCGGGATCGGACAGACCTCGCTGTCGCGCGTGCTCGCCTGCTCCTCCTCGCTGGGCATCCCCGTGTGGGAGGCGGCCGCACAGCCCGACCAGGTGCCAGGACTGGGCGCGGCGGCGGTGAAGGCGCTGCGTCGCTTCATGGACACGATGCAGGAGCTGCGCGACATCGCGGGGATGGCTCCCGTCGGGGACCTACTGGGGGAGGTGCTCTCGCGCACGGGCTACGTCGAGGCGCTGGAGGCCGAGCGCACGATCGAGGCGCAGGGACGGGTCGAGAACCTCGAGCAGCTGGTCGAGGGCGCGCGCGAGTTCGACGCGCAGGCTGGCGCGGACGAGGACACGCTCGAGTCCTATCTGCAGCAGATCGCCCTGGTGGCCGACGCCGACACGCGCAGCGACGAGGGTCTGGTGACGCTGATGACGCTGCACAACGCCAAGGGCCTGGAGTACCCGATCGTGTTCATCGCCGGCTGTGAGGACGGCGTGTTCCCACATTCGCGCGCGATCGAGGAGGGCGCCCTGGAGGAGGAGCGGCGCCTGTTCTACGTCGGCGTGACCCGTGCGATGCGCCATCTGTACCTCACCCACGCGCGCCGGCGCGCGGTCTTCGGCGCGCAGACCTACGGCATGCGCAGCCGGTTCCTCGACGAGATCCCCACGGAGTTGCTGGACGAGCCAAGGCAGGATGTGTTTCGCGCGAGCGCGTTGTCGGGGGGCCTCGCGAACGTGGGCGCCACCTTCGGCCGCGGCTCGGCGGTCGCCGCACGCTGGGACGCCGGTGGCGATGAAACCTCGCGCGCGGCACGCGGGCGCGCGCGCGAAGGCGCCGCCGTGGTCACGCAGTTCCGCCTCGGCGAGGACGTCGTGCACGCCGCCTTCGGCGACGGCGTGGTGACCGGCGTGGAGCCCGGCGGGGTGATCGTCGTGCGCTTCGCCGGCGACGGCTCCGAGCGAAAGCTGATGGCCGAGTACGCTCCCGTCAGCAGGCGCTGACGCACGGGCCACGCCGCCGGTCGGCGCACAGCAACCGATAGTCAACACATAGCATCGAGCAATGAGCGCAACGATCATCGACGGCAAGGCGATCGCAGCGCGCGTGCGCGCACAGGTCGCGCGCGAGGTCGAGGGCTTCACGCGCAAGGTCGGCCGCGCGCCCGGCCTCGCGACGGTGCTGGTCGGCGGGGACCCCGCGTCGGCTGTGTACGTCGGCGCCAAGCAGCGCGCGTGCACGGAGGTCGGGATGACGCCGTTTGACCGGCGGCTGTCCGCGAGCGCCTCGTTCGAGGAGGTGGCCGAGGAGCTCGAGCGTCTGAACGCCGACCCGGCGGTCAACGGCGTGCTGCTGCAGCTGCCGGTGCCGGAGCACCTCGAGGGGTCGGCGCTGACCGCGATGATCAGCCCCGACAAGGACGTCGACGGGCTCACGCCGGTCAACGCCGGTCTGCTGTCGCTGGGGCGCCCGGGACTGCGGCCGTGCACCCCTCTGGGGGTGATGGAGCTGCTGGCCGACACGGACGTGGCGCTGGAGGGCGCGGAGGCGGTCGTGGTCGGACGCTCCAACCTGTTCGGCAAGCCGATGGCGCAGCTGCTGCTCGCCCACAACGCCACCGTCACCGTCTGCCACTCGCGCACGCGCGACCTCGCCGCGGTGTGCTCGCGCGCGGAGATCCTGATCGCCGCCGTCGGGCGCCCGCGGATCGTGCGCAGGGAGTTCGTCAGAAGCGGAGCCGTGGTGATCGACGTCGGCATGAACCGGCTGACCCCCGAGGAGGCGGGCAACAAGAGCGGTCTCGTCGGCGACGTCGACTTCGCCTCCGTCATCGACCTCGCGTCCGCGATCACACCCGTGCCCGGCGGCGTCGGCCCGATGACGATCGCGCTGCTGTTGCGCAACACGCTGCACGCCGCCCGCTATCAGGCCGAGCTCGAGGCGCTGCTCGCGGGCGTCGAGGAGGAGATCGCATGACGAGCCTCAGACGGCTTCGCACGGGTGAGCTGCTCGCGCTGGCGGGCGCGATCTGCGTGATCGTGTCGCTGTTCGAGCGGTGGTACGAGGCCCCGATCGGCAACCTCGACGCGTGGAACACGTTCGGCCCGACCATCGTGCTGCTGCTAGCCGCCGTCAGCGCCGCGCTCGCGATGGTGCTCGCGGCGCTCACCGAGCGCAGCCCGGCGCTGCCGGTCTCGACGGCCGTGTGGTGCGTGCTGCTCGGCCTGTTCGGCGTGATCGCCGCCGTCGTCAGAGCGCTCGAGCGCCCCGACCACGCGAACGAGGTCTGCATCGGCGTATGGCTGGCCCTGACCGGCGCGGTGCTGATGCTCGCCGGCGCGTGGCAGGTGCTGCGCGACGAACGGCCATCCCGATACCAGCCCGGGCGCCCGCAGCCGCGTCCCCGCCCCTAAGATCGCCACTGTGATCGCGCGCGAGGAGGTCCTGCACGTAGCCCGCCTGGCACGCCTGGCGCTCGCCGAGGACGAGATCGAGCCGATGGCGCGCGAGCTCTCCGCCGTGCTCGATCACGTCGCCAAAATCGGCGAGCTCGCGCTCGACGATGTCGCGCCGACCTCCCACGTGGTCGCGTCGTCATCGAAGGTGGACGTCACCGGCGCCCTGCGCCCCGACGAGCCGCGCCCGTGCCTGCCGCGCGAGGTCGCGCTCGCGCAGGCGCCCGCCGTCAGCGACGACGGGTTCCTCGTTCCAAGCCCCCAGGCATGAGCACGAGCGACGTGCTGGAGCTGACGGCCGCCGCCGCCGCCGAGGCGATCGCCGCGGGGTCACTCGACGCGAGCGAGCTGTTCGAGGCCTACCGTGCGCGCGCGGCGGCCGATCGCGCGGCCGGCGAGGATGGGCTCAACTGCTTCACCTGGGTCGCCGCCGAGGCACCCGATGCCGGCGCCCCGACTGCGACGGGTGCGCCGCTCGGCGGCGTGCCGTTGGCCGTCAAGGACCTGTTCTGCACGCAGGGCGTGCCCAGCCAGTCCGGCTCGCGCATTCTCGAGGGCTATGAGCCGCCGTACACCGCCAGCGTGGTCGCACGCCTGGGCGGCGCGGGGGCGAGCCTGTTGGCGAAGACCAATCAGGACGAGTTTGCGATGGGCTCCTCCAACGAGAACTCCGCGTTCGGAGCCGTGCGCAACCCGTGGGATCGCCAGCGCGTTCCCGGCGGCTCCTCGGGCGGCAGCGCCGCCGCCGTCGCGGCGGGCCTCGCGCCGTGGGCGCTCGGCACCGACACCGGCGGCTCGATCCGTCAGCCCGCCGCGCTGTGTGGGATCGTCGGCCTGAAACCAACCTACGGCGCGGTCTCGCGCTACGGCATGATCGCGTTCGCCTCCTCGCTCGACCAGGCCGGCCCGCTCACGCGCGACGTGCGCGACGCCGCGCTGATGCTGCGCCATATGGTCGGGCGCGACCCCTGCGACGCCACCTCGCTGGAGTTCCCCGAGCAGATCCAGCTGCCCACCGCCGAGCGCCTGGACGGCTTGCGCCTGGGCGTGCCCGAGGAGCTCAGCGGCGAGGGCGTCGAAGCGGGCGTGCTCGAGGCCTTCAACGCGGCGATCGCGCTCGCGGGCGAGCTCGGCGCGCACGTGCAGCAGGTCCGCCTGGCGCACGCACCGCACGCGCTCTCCGCCTACTACGTGCTCGCGCCCGCCGAGGCGTCATCGAACCTCGCGCGCTTCGACGGCATCCGCTACGGCCTGCGCGCGAGCGACCCCGACGGCTCGCAGGACCTGCTCGACATGTACACGCGCACGCGCCACGACGGCTTCGGCGCGGAGGTCAAGCGGCGCATCATGCTCGGCACCTACGCGCTCTCCTCCGGCTACTACGACGCCTACTACGGCCGCGCCCAGCGCGTGCGCACGAAGATCGCCGAGGACTTCGCTGCCGCCTTCGCCGACGTCGATTTCATTCTCACGCCGACCGCGCCGACGGTCGCGTTCAAGCTCGGCGAGAAGACCGGCGACCCGCTGGCGATGTACCTCAACGACTACTGCACCGTGCCGATGTCGCTCGCAGGCATCCCCGCCATCTCGATCCCGTGCGGGCTGGCCGGCGGGCTGCCCGTCGGCCTGCAGATCGCCGGACCGGCTTTCAGCGAGAACCGCCTGCTCGACGCCGCGCACGCGTTCGAGCGGGGCATCGGCTTCGATGGGACCGCCGCCCGTGGCTGAGCAACCGCGCACACCCACCCAGCCGCCCCCAGGCGGCTCCCCTCAAAACCAGGACTACGAGCCGGTGATCGGCCTGGAGATCCATGTTCAGCTCGCCACCACCACGAAGATGTTCTGCGGCTGCGAGCTGTCGTTCGGCGAGCCGCCCAACACGCGCACCTGCCCCGTCTGCCTGGGGCTGCCCGGCAGCCTGCCCGTGGCCAACGCCAACGCGGTGCACTTCGGGCTGATGATCGGCATCGCGCTCGGCTCCGAGCTCGCGCCGCGCTCGATCTTCCACCGCAAGAACTACTTCTATCCCGACCTGCCCAAGGGCTACCAGATCTCCCAGTACGACGAGCCGCTGTGCCGGGGCGGCCGGCTCGGCGACATTCGCATCCATCGCGTGCACCTCGAGGAGGACGCAGCCAAGCTAACACACGTCGGCTCGAGTGGACGTATCCACGGCTCGGACGCGAGCATCGTCGACTTCAACCGCGGCGGCACGCCGCTGGCGGAGATCGTCACCGAGCCCGACGTGCGCTCCCCCGAGCAGGCCGGCGAGTGGCTGAAGCTGCTGCGCGTCACGCTGCGCCAGCTCGGCGTCTCAGACGTCAACATGGAGGAGGGCTCGCTGCGCTGCGACGCCAACATCTCTCTGCGCCCGGCCGGCAGCGAGGAGCTCGGCGTCAAGACCGAGCTGAAGAACATGAACTCCTTCCGCTTCATCGAACGCGGGATCAGGGCGGAGATCGCACGCCAGCAGCGCATCCTGGAAGGCGGCGGGCGCGTCGTCCAGGAGACGCTCCACTACGACCCCGCGTCCGATCGCATCACCTCGCTGCGCTCCAAGGAGGAGGCGCACGACTACCGCTACTTCCCCGAGCCCGACCTGCTGCCGGTGGCGATCGACGAGCAGATGCTCGAGGACGCCCGCTCGGCGATGCCCGAGCTGCCCGCCGCGCGCGCCGAGCGCTTGGAGCGCGAGCTCGCGCTCAGCGCCGACAGCGCGCAGCTGCTCGCCTTCCGCGCCGAGCTCGGTGACTTCTTCGAGGCGGCGCTCGCCGCCGGCGTCGAGCCCGCGCCACCGCCGCAGGCGCTCGCCAACTGGGTCACCGGCGAGCTGCTCGCGCGCCTGGGCGAGGACGACGGCAGCGGCGGGACGGACGGGGGCGCCGGCGGGGGGGCGGGCGGGGATCCTTTTTCATCGCGCGTGCAGCCGCAGGCGCTCGCCGCGCTCGTCGGCATGGTCTCCGCCAAGAGCGTCAGCGTCGGGGCCGGGCGCCAGGTGCTCGACCGGCTGATCGCCGACGGCGGCGACCCGCAGGCGATCGTCGAGGCCGAGGGCCTCGCCGCGATCGGCGGCGGCGATGAGCTCGAGGCGATCGTCGCCGCCGCGCTCGCCGCCAACGCCGACGCGGCCGCGCGCGTGCGCGAAGGCAACGCCAAGGCGATCGGCCCGATCGTCGGACACGTCATGCGCGAGACCAACGGCCGCGCCGACGGCACCGAGGTTGCGCGGCTCGTGCACCAGCAGCTTGGCACTTAGCAGACCGCCGCGCGCCACATTTTGGACTTTGGGCCAAAGGCAGCGAAGCGGCGCTGCGCCAATATTCTCAGCGTGAACCGGTCAGCAACGAACAACAGCGTCTCAACTCCTCGGCGGTTCATCCTGTTGCCCGAGGAGTCGGTGGATGGTCCGCACCACGGGCCGCGTATTCGCCGCTACCAGCTCACAAGTGTCGGGCAGGGTGCGGGGCGCCGGTCCGCCGGTGTCAACAGCGTCGATCTAGCGTCGGCACGGATCGCTCGCGAGCTCGGTCGGCTGGGTCGTACATAGCGATTCCTCCCACATCGACAGTGCCGGCTTCCCTCGGCCGGCGCCACTGGGGTGCGGCCGGGCAGGGGTAGTCTTTCCTGTCCGGCCGCGCTACCATCCAGATATGCACGCAACGAACGAGCCGCCGACGAGATCATTCGGCAAGACTGCTCTGGCGGCGCTGGTGTTCCTGGTGGCGGCGTGGCTACTGCTGCACGTGATCATCGGCGTCCTGTCTTTCCTCTTCAGCGCGCTGCTGCTCGTCGTCGCCGTCGTCGCCGTCATCTGGGCGCTGCGGATCATCCTTTAAGGGGGGCGCGCGGCGATGGCGTACGTCATCATCGCGGTCTGCTTTGGGCTGTCCGGCGGGATTATCGGCAAGATCAAGGGCAGCTCGTTCCTGCTGTGGTTCCTGATCTCCGGCGGCATCCCGATCCTCGGGCTGCTCGCCGCCATTGCCTACCGCTTCGAGCGCAACGAGCTGCGCCGCGAGTGTCCCAACTGCGGGCGCGTGACCAAGCTGTATGACGCGCTGTGCACCCGCTGTGGTGCCGAGCTCGACTTCCCCGAGGTCGCGATCGCGCCCGAATCGTGGGAGCGCGTGCCCGCCGTGCCACAGCGCTGAGGACGACGTCCGGCCGGCCGACTCGCGCCAACAGCGACTTTGGCTGCCCTAAGCGAGATTCGGCCTACCTAAGCCGGTGCGTGTCATACGCTGCGTGCAGCTATGAGCACACAGGCCGACAGGGCGCCAGCCCGCGGGGATTCGACGATCACGCGCGCGATCCACCGCGCCGGCTTCAGCGGTGAGCGCGACTTCGTGCTGCGCGTCGTGCAGCCGGCGCTCGTCGGCATGATCGACGGCACCGTCTCCTCGCTCGCGCCGATCTTCGCCGCGGCGATCGCGTCGGACTCGCACACCGCGCTGCTCGTCGGTTTCTCCACCGCGCTCGGCGCCGGCGTCAGCATGGGCTGGTCGGAGGCGCTGTCGGACACCGGCGAGCAGACCGGCCGCGGCTCGGCCGTCGTGCGCGGCGCCATCACCGGTGGCATGACCACGCTCGGCGGCATCTTCCACACGCTGCCGTTCTTGATCTCGAACGTCCACAAAGCGCTGCTGGTAGCGGGCTGTGTCGTCGCGTTCGAGCTGTTCGCGATTGCATGGGTGCGCAACCGCTTCCTCGAGGTCTCCCTGCGCTCCTCGCTGCTCGTCGTCACCGTCGGCGGCGCGATCGTGTTGGCCATCGGCGTGGGTATCGGCAGCTCTTAGCGGTCGCCGGCGGGGCGCAAACCCGCTGGTACACTGGCTTTTCTGTGTAGTTGACCCCGATCGAAATGGAAGGAGGCGGCGAGATGCGGGCTGTTGATGCCTTGATGGAATGTCTGAAGGCGGAGGGCGTGGACGTCGTCTTCGGCCTGCCCGGCGGTGCCAACCTCCCGACCTACGATGCGTTCGTCAGCGGCGGCATCCGCCATATTCTCGTGCGTCACGAGGCCGGCGGCGGGCATGCGGCGGAGGGCTACGCGAAGGCGACGGGGAAGGTCGGGGTGGCGTTCGCGACCAGCGGTCCGGGCGCGACCAACCTGATCACGCCGATCTGCGACGCGATGATGGACTCCGTGCCGGTCGTGTTCATCACCGGCCAGGTGCGCACCGAGCTGCTCGGCACCGACGGCTTCCAGGAGGCTGACACGATCGGCATCACGATGCCGGTGGTCAAGCACTCGTTCATGATTCAGCACCCGCAGGAGCTGCCGCGGGCGATCCACGAGGCGTTCCATATCGCGCGTACGGGCCGTCCCGGCCCGGTGCTGGTGGACCTGCCGATGGACCTGTCGCGGGCGGAGATCGACTACGAGCCGGTGACCGATCTGCGTCTGCCCGGCTATCAGCCGAAGATCGAGGGCAACCAGAAGCAGATCCGCCAGGCGGCGAAGGCGCTGGCGGCGGCGCAGCGCCCGGTGATCTACGCTGGCGGCGGCGTCGTCAACGCGAATGCCTCCGAGGAGCTGCGGGAGTTCGCGCGCAGCGACCGTTTCCCGGTGACGTGCACGTTGATGGGGCTCGGCGCGTTTCCTGCGCCGGACGAGCAGTGGCTGGGCATGCTCGGGATGCACGGCACGCGGGCAGCCAACTACGCGATGGACGAGGCGGACCTGATCTGCGCGGTGGGCGCGCGCTTCGACGACCGCATCACCGGCAAGCTCTCGGAGTTCGCGCCGCGCGCGAAGTTCATCCACATCGATGTAGACCCGGCGGAGATCTCAAAGAACATACCCGCGCACATCCCGATCGTCGGCGACGCTAAGAACGTGCTCGCCAAGCTCGTGATCGAGTACCGCGCGATCGGCGCCGACCCCGCACGGCTGGATGCGTGGTGGAGTCGGATCGAGGGCTGGAAAGCCAAGTACCCACTCGGCTACGAGGACAGCAGCGACAGCGAGATCAAGCCGCAGTACATGATCCGGGCGCTGTACGAGGCCAGCGGCGGCGAGGCGATCGTCACCAGCGACGTCGGCCAGCACCAGATGTGGACGGCGCAGTACTACGACTTCCCGGCGCCGCGGCGGTGGATCAACTCGGGCGGCCTCGGCACGATGGGCTTCGGGCTGCCCGCGGCGATGGGCGCCGCCGTAGGAGCGCCCGAGCGCGTGGTGTGCTGCGTCGCGGGTGACGGCTCGGTGCAGATGAACGCGCAGGAGCTCGCCACCTGCGCGCAGAATCAGATACCGATCAAGGTGTTCATCATGAACAACGGCTATCTCGGCATGGTCCGCCAGTGGCAGGAGCTGTTCTGGGACGGCAAATACAGCCACGTCGACATGGGCGAGTTTCCCGACTTCGTCAAGCTCGCCGAGGCCTACGGCGTCACCGGCATGCGCTTCACCGACAAGACCACGCTCGTCGATGACATGAAGCGCGCGATCGCCACACCCGGCCCCGTGCTCGTCGACGTGCGCGTGACGCGCGAGGAGAACACCTACCCGATGATCCCCGCCGGCTCGGCCGCGCGCGAGATGGTGGGGTGAGCGCCGCTATGGGAGAACCTGGAACGAAGGCCCCGCTCAGCCTGGAGGAGCTGGAAGCGTCCACGAGCATGCGCACGGGGCGCAAGCACGTGCTGTCGATCCTCGTCGAAAACAAGTCGGGCGTTCTCACGCGCATCGCGGGCCTGTTCGCCAGGCGCGGCTTCAACATCGACACGCTCACGGTCGGCCCGACCGAGGACACGCAGGTCTCGCGCGTGACGCTGACCGTCGACGGGGCGCTTCACCCGATCGACCAGGTGACAAAGCAGCTGCACAAGCTCATCAACGTGCTGAAGATTCGCGACCTGGAGCCGGCCGATACGGTTGCGCGCGAGCTCGCGCTGTTCAAGATCTCCGCCGACGGCGTGCAGCGCGGCGAGCTGATGCAGATCGCGGAGATCTTCCGCGGCAAGGTCGTCGACGTGACCAAGCGCGCGGTCATCGTCGAGGTCACGGGCACGACCGAGAAGATCGAGGCGTTCGAGACGATGGTCCGCCCGTTCGGCCTGATCGAGATGATGCGCACCGGCGAGATCGCGATCTCGCGGGGACGCACCGAGACGTGACCGCCGGCCTGGCCGCCACCGGGCGCGACAGCCATGCGTTTGCGCTGAACGCACATGACCGCGAGCGCCTGTCCGCACGGCTCGCGCTGGCGGTCCGGCGCGCGCGCCGCGGCGGCAGCGAAGTGCTGGCGACGATCACGGTGGCGCTCGGCGCGGACGTCGACCCTGCGGGCGTCGTGTGCGCCTCGCGTCGGCCCGGCGAGCGCTGGTTCGTGTTCGAGCAGCCAGACCGCGCCCGCGCGGCGCTGGCGACGCTCGGGCAGGCCACGAGCGTGCAGGCCGCCGGCGCCGAGCGCTTCGCGACGGTCGCTGAGCGCTGGCGCGCGCTGTCGGCGGCTGCCGTCGCCGCGTCGTCATCGAAGCTGGATCCCGCCGATCAGTCGCCCGTCGGCGGGCTCGTGGCGGTGGGCGGCTTCGCGTTCGCCCCCGACGGCGGCGCGGCGCCGCATTGGCAGGGATTCGAGCCCGCCTCGCTGACCGTGCCCGAGGTCGCGCTCGCGCGCAGCGAGCGCGAGGGGCAGGCGCGCGTGGGGATGACGCTCACGGCGCTGGCGTGCCCCGACGACGTTCCCGAGGAGCTGCTAGCGCGCCTGGAGCGCAGGGTCGCGGAGCTGCGCATCGCGCCGCTCGAGCTGCTCGACCCCGCGCCCACCGGACGCTTCCAGGTGGCCAGCGCGATGCCGCCCGAGCACTACGAGCAGGCGGTCGCGCGCGCCACCGAGCTGATCGGCGCCGGCGAGCTGCAGAAGATCGTGCTCGCGCGCGAAGTGCTGGTCCACGCGGGTGGGGGGGCTCCCATCTATGACCCGGCGGCCGTGTTCGGCGTACTGCGCGAGGAGTTCCCATCGTGCTCGGTGCTGTGCGTCGGGCGCGGCGAGGCGACGCTCGTGGCGGCGAGCCCCGAGCTGCTCGTGCGCCGCCAGGGCCACCGCGTTAGCACGCTAGCGCTGGCCGGCTCCACGCGACGAAGCGCCGACCCCGCCGTCGACGCGCACCTCGGTGAGCAGCTGCTGCGCGACGAGAGCTACCGCGAGGAGCACGCGATCGTCGCGCGGCGCATCGAGCGCACGCTGCGCCCCCACGCGATCTGGGTGACCGCCGCCGGTGAGCCCGAGCTCGTGCGCATCGCCAACATCCAGCACCTCGCCACGCCGATCCGCGCGCAGCTCGCAGCGCCGATGGACGCGCTCGAGCTGGCCGAGCTGATGCACCCCACGCCCGCCGTCGGCGGCGAGCCGCTCGCGCGCGCCGCGCCGCTGATCCCCGCCCTCGAGGGACTCGACCGCGGCTGGTACACCGGCCCGGTGGGCTGGACCGACGCGACCGGCGACGGCGAATTCTGCGTCGCGCTCCGCTGTGCCCTGCTGCGCGGCAACGTCGCGCGCTGCTACGCCGGCAACGGCATCGTGCGCGACTCCAATCCCGCCAGTGAGCTCGCCGAGACCGAGATCAAGCTGCAGGCGTTGCTGCCGCTGCTCGCGGGCTGAGCCCTCATTCGCGTGAGACCGAGGCCCCGCCCGCGCGCTTGGGCGGGCGTCCGATGCCTTCGCGTATCGCTTCGCGCTCCGGCGCCCGCGGGTCGCCGCCGTCCGCGCAGAACCCCGATTCCGGCTGGTTTTCGCCGTCGGCCGTCAGGTGGCCGTTCTCCGCCTGCCACAGCGGCGATCGCGGGCCGGCGACGTCGTAGTAGTCGTCGATCGCGAGCTGGAGGCTGTCCTCGTCGTGCTTCGCGCCCTCGACCTCGCTGGGCGTCGCCACCCCGAAATGACCCTTCCAGCACGCCCACGGCGTCGAGGCGATGTCCACCAGCGGCGTGGTGCGCGCGCGGAAGGCGAACCTGCCCGGGCCGCACACCAGCCAGTCGCTGACGAGGCCTTTCAGCCCGTTCGCGTAGCGAGGGCGCGCGCCGCAGCCGGCGGGATAGGTCGGGTGCCCGCCGTAGGCGGCCTGCACCACCGGGTGCCCTTCGTCGAAGCTCAGCAGCGGGCTGTTCCACGGGAAGTACTCGCCCTCGTTGCTGTGGTGGGCCATGTAGATCCATTGCGGCTGTTTCGTCCTGGGGTCGATCAGCACCGTGATGTGCTCCCAGTCGCCCTGGTGCAGGTCGGTGTTGGCCACGTCCGCCGCGAGCGGGGCTTCATCCATCAGCCCGGGGTTGGTGAGGGTGGGGTAGTAGTTGTATGGATAGAAGAACCAGTACTGCAGGCCGACCAGGCCCGTGCCGATCGTGTGGTTTCGCGCGGGCCAGCGCGCCGGGTCGGCGGGCCCGGCGTAGAAGAAGTAGACCTGCGCGCTCGCCCACGGATCGAGCACGCCGGGGTCGGCGAGCAGTTGCGCGCGCGATGGGATCGGCGCGTTGCGCCCCTGCTGTCCGCGCAGGAACGCTTCGAGCTGTCCCGTCGGATCCTGGTCGAGGGCGGGCGTGGCCGGATATTCCAGGTAGTCCTGCGGGCTGCTCGCCTGTGGTTGCAGCTCGCTCGGCGTCGGGTGCGCGAGCGTGCACCGGCGAGCACCGTCGCGGTGCAGGCAGGTCGGCTGGCCGTCGCCGCCGATGTCTTCCAGCACCGCGCCCACCGACACGGGCCAGAAGGGATCGGTGACCGACACGAGCACCGTCGGCTGAAAGCGCCTGGCCAGTTCCGCCAGCTCGGGGGTGGTCTGCTCGATCGGCGGCTCGCCGTCGTGCGCGCGGCCGCCCGCCGGAGCGGGCCCGGCGAACACGCCGGAGCCCAGCTGAGGCGCCTGCAACCCCGGGCTCGGGCGCGGTGGCGGCTCGCCAGCGCATGGCGCGTGCCTTTCCTTCAGTTCTGGCCTGATCCACGCCGCGGTCTCGGTGTCGATGCCGAGCGCCCGCAGCGCGAGCGTTGGCAGCGACGGCCGGTAGCCGGTGTCGAGCGTGAACTCGGTGTCCGAGCTCGTCAGCGAGTCGATCGAGCTGGCCGGCACGAACACCACCCGGTCATCGGTCGAGGTGGCGTCGGCCAGCGGCGTGCACGCGACCAGATACGCACCGGCTCCGGTGCGTGCCAGGTAGCCGCCGAGTCGCTTGCCGCTGGTTGTCTGTACGAGCGTCTGCGGGAAGCTCACAGGGGGCATCGCGGCGTAGGAGAGCGCCACCAGTGCGTAGATCGTCAACAGCACCCACGGCAGCGGCGAGCGCAGGAAGTCGATCGTCGAAGACGGCAACGAACGGCTGCCGTACCACCGCCCGAACGTGCCGATCCCCATCCAGGTGAGCACCAGCAGCCCGACGGGCGCCGAGGTCACCATCGCGACGACGATCACGCACAGCCACAGCAACCCGTGTACGACGCGCCCGCCGCGCAGCGGGTTGACCTCTCGCAGCGCCAGCGCGGCGAGGATCGAGATCAGCGCCCACGGTGCGAGCAGCGCCCACCAGTGGCCCGGCTGCCACTGGTCGATCAGCGTCTTTGCGAACCTGCCCCCGACCAGGCCGAGCGTGGCGGACAGCACGCCGACGTTGAAGCCCGCGATCACGCGCACCAGGCCTTCCCGCGGCGTCAGCTTGCGGTGCACGCGCGGCGCGCGAGCGGAGCCCCTGGCGAGGTATTGCGCGCGCGCGCGGATGCGATCGGTTTCGACTATCTGGCTCCATGCGTCCGCGTGCTTGTCCCAGCGGCCGAGGTGAACGGCATACGCGACCGCGCACATAGCGCCGAACACAACCACCATCACGAGCACCGCGCGCACGCCGGTCGCGAGGATGACCTTGTCGTCGATCACCGGCAGCGACGCGTCGATCGGCAGGCGCACCGCCGCGAGTCGCACCCAGGTGAGCAGCCAGCCGATCGCGTACACGTAGCCGACCAACGCGAGCGACAGCGCGCTCACCTGCAACACGTCGGAGAATGCCGCTCGACGGTCGTCCATCGTCTGATCAACGTCGTTTCGGTTGCGCTAAGGCGACCGGTTCGATAGTTTGGAAACCTACCAGACAGCACTAAACCAAGGGGTGGCGATGACCGACGTGCGCAAGATCCAACGCTACGGCTGGCGGCCCGACCTTCCCGATCACCGCGATCGGATCTACAACCTCGAGCGCAAGGTCTACCGCTCCGAGGAGCTGCAGCCGGTGTTCTCGCTGCGCCAGCAGATGCCGGCGGTGTACAACCAGGGGCAGCTGGGGTCGTGCACGGGCAACGGCGTCGCGGCGGTGCTGGAGAGCGCCGAGATCAAACAGGGCGAAGGCTCGGTGACGCCCTCGAGGCTGTTCATCTACTACGGAGAGCGGGTCATCGAGGGGACCGTCGAACAGGACTCCGGCGCCCAGATTCGAGACGGCGTCAAGGTCGTCGCCGGCGAAGGCGCGCCGCCGGAGGAACTGTGGCCGTACGACATCACCAAGTTCAAGGAAAAACCGCCACCCGCGGCATACGAAGCGGCCAAACAGCACGAGGCGATCCAGTATCTGAAAGTCCTTCCGGGCACCGCCGGTTCACCGGTTCGCTCGCCGATCCAGGAAGGGCTGCCGGTCGTCTTCGGGTTCACCGTGCCGGCCATGTTCGAGAGCGAATCGTGGGCGCCGGCGACGCAGTACCTGCCGCTGCCGGCCAAGGGTGAAAAGAACATCGGCGGCCACTGCGTGGTGATCGTCGGCTGGGACTTCTCGCTACAGCGCTTCCCCGTGAACGTGTTCGAGATCCGCAACTCGTGGGGTCCCGAATGGGGCGATGCGGGCTACTTCTGGATGGACGCGCGGTGGATCTACGAACCGACCCGCGGCCTCAGCTCTGACTTCTGGGTGATCGACAAGGTCTCCTGATGCGCCGCTTCGGCATCGAGCCGGCGTCGGCGATCGAGCAGGCCCAGCGTGATCAGAGCACCGGCACGGCTGAACCGTTTCAGCCGTTGCCGGCGCCGACCGGCCCCGCGCCCTACCACCTCAGCCTGTCCGCGGTCACGCCCAGGCTGTCTGCCACGCAGCGCACGTTCCATGTGATCGGCGATCACGGCGGGGTCAAGGACCCCAATCCGCAGGCCGAGGTCGCCAAGGCGATGATCGCCGACCTGCAGGCGCAGCTCAACCCTGCGGAGTTCTGCTACTCGGTCGGCGACGTCGTCTACTTCAACGGCGCGAAAATCGAATACCCGCCACAGTTCTACGAGGCCTACGCCCACTACAACCTGCCGATCCTCGCGATCCCCGGCAACCACGACGGCGACCCCGAAGAAGACGGCGAAGCGAGCCTGCAGGCGTTCGTGCGCTACTTCTGTGACGCCACGCCGCAACTGCTGGCGGAGGTGGGCGAGTACAACCGCGACACGATGGATCAGCCGAACGTGTTCTGGACGCTCGAGGACTCACTCGTGACGATCGTCGGCCTGTACTCGAACGTCCCCAGCGGTGGCGTGATCCACCCCGACCAGCAGGAATGGCTCGCCGCGGAGCTGAAAGCGGCGCCCGCGGGACGCGCGCTGATCCTCGCGCTGCACCACCCGCCCTACTCCTGTGACGCACACCATGGCGGCTCAGAACAGATGGGCCAGGTGCTCGACCAGGCATTCGCCGCGGCCGCACGCTACCCCGACCTCGTGCTCACCGGGCACGTGCACAACTACCAGCGGTTCACCCGCACGCTCGCCGGCCGCCAGCTCCCGTACATCGTGTGTGGCGCCGGCGGATATCACAACCTGCACACCATGGCCAGCGGCGCCGAGCCCGGCCTGCAGGTCACCTCTGATTGCGTGCTGACGCAGTTCGACGCGTCGCAGTGGGGCTTCCTGCGCCTGGTCGTGACCGCCTCCCAGATCTCCGGTGAATACGTGGGCGTCGACAAGGAAGGCAACGTCACCCCGCATGTCGACGTGTTCGCGACGCCTGTCGCCGCCTAGCGCGCAGGCTCAGCGAGCATCGCCGCTGGCCTGCGAAACGGCGCTCCAGACGCGGCGGTGAAGCTCCACGTTGCGCGCGCGCTCGGTCTGCACCTGCACGATCGTCGAGCCGACCTGGGGTGAGAGCGCACGCTCCAGCGCCGCGCGCAGCTCCGGGGTCGTCGTGACGCGCTCGTGCCCCAGCCCGTACAGCGCCGCCGCGCGCGCGAAGTCTAGGCCCGTGGGGGTGGCGATGTGGCGCGTGTAGATGTCCTCGCGCTCGCCCGCGCCCGCGGGATCCTCCGCGGCCACCGGCCTGCTGGCGCGGGCCTCGGGCGCGAGCGCCATGCCCGCGTGGGAGACCGCCAGGAAGTCGAAGATCCCGCCGCCGCCGTTGTCGAGCAGAACGATCGTCAGCTTCAGCTCGAGCCGCGTGGCCGCCAGCAGCCCGCCGATGTCGTGTGCGAGCGCGACGTCGCCGATCAGCAGCACGACCGGGCCGGGGTCGCCCCCCGGGCAGGAGCCGTTGGCGGCCGCCCCGAACGCCGAGGAGACGGTCCCGTCGATGCCGTTGGCGCCGCGGTTGCAGAGCACGCGTGGCGGGTCCGGGCGGACCGGCCAGAAGGTCTCGATGTCGCGCACGGGCATCGAGGAGGCGACGAACAGGGTTGCCGTCTCGGGCAGCAGCACGCCCAGCTCGCCTGCCACCGCCGGCTCGGACAGCCCGTCCTTGGCGAGCACCCCCACGATCGCCTCCGCGGCGCGCTCGTCGGCGCTGCGCCAGCTCGCCAGCCAGTCCTCCTCCGTCGCCCGCTGCGAAGGGGACGCGGTTGCGCGGGCGCTCGCCAAATCGCGCAGGGCGCCGGCCGGGTCGAGCGCGAGCGAGTCCGACAGCACCGACCCCGGGTCCTGCGAGGCGCCCTCGGGGTCGAGCGCCACCTGACGCACCCCGTCCAACCCGGCGAGCCAGGTGCGCAGGGGCTTGGAGACGGGCAGGTCGCCGACCCTGACGATCAGATCGGGCGCCATCGAGGCCGCGAACGCCTCGTCTCGCAGCAGCGCGTCGTAGTGGGCGATAGCGGCCGCCCCGCGACGCGCACCCGACAGCGGATCGGCGAGCAGCGGCCAGCCGGCGCTGGCCGCGAATGCGGCCGCGGCCTCCCCGAAATCCGGTCGGCGCTCCTCGCGCCCGGCGACGAGCAGCCCCCGGCGCGAGCCCGTCACGAGCTCCCGCAGCGCCGTGTCCGGCGCGCCCAAGGAAGGCTCGCCCGCCCCGGCCGCGCCGTCGGCTGCAAACATGCGTGCGGCGCGCAGCGGTGCCCGACGCACGTACGGCTCTCCGTCGCGCCGGCCGCTGGTGTCGAGCGGCAGTTGATCCTCGCTCACCAACGGCTCGCGCAGCGGGAAGTTCAGGTGCACCGCGCCCGGGCGACCCTCAAGCGCAGTCCAGTAGGCGCGGCACGCGAGCGTGCGCATCCAGCGCAGCCGCTCGACGCCCGCCTCGTGCACGCCGACCTCGAAGAACCACTTGGCCGCGCCACCGAACAGCTTGAGCTGGTCGATCGCCTGGCCGGCGCCGTTCTCGCGCAGCTCCGCCGGCCGGTCGGCGGTCAGCAGCAGCAGCGGCACGCGTGCCTCGTGCGCCTCGATCGCCGCCGGCAACAGCTCCGCGGCGGCGGTGCCGGAAGTGCAGGCCACGGCCACCGGCAGGCCCGATGTCTTGGCCAGCCCGAGCGCGAAGAAGGACGCGCAGCGCTCGTCGACGTGCGAGAAGCAGTGCACCCGCGGCTCGCGTGCGAGCGACAGCACCAGCGGCGCGCTGCGCGAGCCCGGCGAGGTGCACGCCGCGCGCATGCCGCAGCGCGCGAGCTCGTCCACGAACGCCCGCAGCAGCGTGTACATGTCTGTGGTTGGGGTCATAGGATCGCCGGATGCCGGAGAGCGTCGTCCTGCTGCACGGGTTCAGCGGTACTCACCGCGCGTGGGACGGCGTGATCGCGGGCCTCGACCAGGAACGCTACCGGCCGCTGGCGCTCGACCTGCCCGGACACGGCCAGGCCGCCGACGCGCTGCGTCCGATCACGTTCGCCTCGTGCGTCGCGCACGTGCTCGCGCAATGCCCCGAGAGCTTCACGTTGTGCGGCTATTCGCTCGGTGGACGCGTGGCGCTGCACGTGGCGCTGGCCGCGCCCGAGCGCGTCAGACGCCTGGTGCTCGTCTCGTGCAGCGCCGGCATCGAGGACGCGGCCGAGCGCGTCGCCCGGCGCGAGGCCGACGCGCAGCTCGCGCGCGAGCTAGAACGGGTCCCGTTCGATGACTTCATCGAGCGCTGGCGCGCGCAGCCGCTGTTCGCGCGCCAGTCGCCCGAGGTGCGCGCGCTGGCGAGCGAGGATCAGCGCCGCAACCGCCCCGACGGGCTCGCCGCGGCGCTGCGCGGCATCGGCGTGGGGGAGATGCAGCCCCTGTGGGGGCGCCTGGGCGAGCTGAGAATGCCGGCGGCGGTGGTCGTCGGCGAGCGCGACCGCAAGTACGTGGCGCTCGGCCGGCGCATGGTCGAGCTGCTAGCGGACGCCGAGCTGGTCGTCCTCGACGCCGGCCACGGCCTGCAGCTGGAGAGCCCGCGGGCGTTGGCGGGCGTGCTCTCAGAACGGCTCGACGCCTAGGCCGGGGGCACTTGGCAGGGCGATACTGCCCGCGCGCGGCGCCAGCGGGTCCTCGAGACCGGCGAACAGGCCGAGCGTCGCGAGGCCGCAGTGCGGCATTGAACCGCGCGAGGCCAGCGCGGCGGCGGCGTGCAGCGCGGCGACGACCCCCAGCGGGCCGTCGAGTGTCGAGGCCAGGTAGACCTCCGCGCCGGTGGAGCGCACGAGCGCGGCGGCTGCGAGCAGCCCGGCGATCCCGCCGCAGCGGGAGACCTTCAGGCAGACGGCGTCGGCGACGCCCGCGGTCAGCGCGCCGTGCTCGCCAGCCGTCTCGTCGATCGCCACGCGCACGGCCACACGCTCACGCACCGTCCGCGTCGCGTGCAGCCCGTGCGTGGGCTCCTCGACCAGCTCGAGGCCGACAGGGGAAAGGGCCTCGATCGCGGCGACCGCCTCCTCGACGCCCCAGGCGCCGTTGGCGTCCAGGCGCAGCGCCATCCGCGGCCCGACCGCGGCTCGCACCGCCGCCACGCGGCCGGCGTCGTCGCCGAGCCCTACCTTCAGCTTCAGGCAGCCGAAGCCCTCCTGCGCCGCCGCGGCCGCTTGGCGCGCGGCGCCCGCGCGGTCAGTCGCCGACAGCGTCGCGTTGACGGGCACCCGCGTCGCGGCGTCGTCGCTCAAGAGCGCGGCGACCGGCTTGCCGGCACGCCGTCCGGCACGGTCCCACAGCGCCATGTCGATCGCCGCCAGCGCCTGCGGCAGATCCTCGACCTCGCGGCAGCTTTCCAGCAGCTGCGCGCCGTTCATCTCGCGCGAGTCGGCCAGCACTTCGGCGTAGCGCTCCAGCGCGCCGAGCGCGCGAGCTGTGCTGACGCCGTCATAGCTCTCTAGCGGCGCCGCTTCGCCGAACCCCGCAACGCCGTCCTCGTCGCTGAGCGTCACAACCAGCAGCTCCCGCTCGGCGACGGTGCCGTGCGCGCTCTGCAGCGGCTCCGTCAGCGCGAGCGTGCGTCTCTGGACGTCGAGCTTCACGCGCCGATGCCGCCGCTGGCGAGGATCCCGGCCGCGAACAGCAGGCAGAAGGCAAGCTGCAGCATCCCCGTTCCGGCGAGCGCGCCGTTGAGCGCGGGCCCGTCCGTGCGTGTGCGCACCACCCGTACCATTCGCACGGCGAGCGGGATCACCGCCCACGGCAACAACAGCCACGCGCGCATCGAGCCAAACGCCCATGGCAGCGGCGCCGTCACGAACGCGCCGCCGACCATCGCCGCGTACAGCCGGCGCGTGCGCGGGCGTCCGAGGCGCACCGCCAGCGTACGCTTGCCCGCGCGCCTGTCGGTCTCCAGGTCACGCACGTTGTTGACCACCAGGATCGCGCTCGCCAGCAGGCCGACGGGCACCGCGCACACGAACGCCTGCCACGGCAGGTGCTGCACCTGCACGAAGTAGGAGCCCGCCACCGCCACGATCCCGAAGAACAGGAACACGAACACCTCGCCCAGGCCCTCGTAGCCGTAGGGGCGGGGGCCGCCCGTGTACAGCACGCCGGCGAGAATCGACGCCGCGCCCACCGCCAGCAGCTCCGGACCGGCCACCGCCACCAGGTAGGCGCCGCACGCCACCGCCAGGCCGAACGTGACGTAGGTAGCGAGCAGCACCTGGCTGGGGGGGACCAGCCCGCCGGCGGTCACCCTCACCGGGCCGAGACGGTCCTCGGTGTCCGCGCCGCGTCGCGCGTCCGAGTAGTCGTTTGAGAGGTTCGTACCGACCTGGATGAAGACCGCGCCGAACAGCGCCGCGACGAACGCCAGCGGATGGAAGTGCCCGGCGCCGAGCGCCAGCGAGGTGCCGACGAGCACCGGCGCGACCGCGGCCGGCAGCGTGCGCACACGGGCCGCCATCACCCAGATGCGGATCGCGCTCACGCCGTCAGGCCCGCTTGGGGAAGCGCGAGAAGTCCGGCCTGCGCTTCTCCCGATACGCGTCCCGTCCCTCCTGGGCCTCCTCGCTGCCGTAGAACAGCAGGTTCGCGTCGTGCGCGAGCTGCTGGATCCCCGACAGCCCGTCCTCGGCCGCGTTGAAGCTCGCCTTCAGCAGCCGCAGCGCGAACGGCGAGAGCGCGAGCATCTCCTCGCACCACGCGACCGTCTCCGCCTCCAGGTGCTCCAGCGGCACGACCGTGTTCACTAGCCCCATCGCCAGAGCGTCCTCGGCGGAGTACTGGCGGCACAAAAACCAGATCTCCTTGGCCTTCTTCGGTCCCACCAGGTTCGCCAGCAGGCCCGCGCCGAAGCCGCCGTCGAAGGAGCCGACCTTCGGTCCGACCTGTCCGAAGCGCGCGTTCTCAGCGGCAATCGTCAGGTCGCAAACGAGATGCAGCACGTGCCCGCCGCCGATCGCATAGCCCGCGACCATCGCCACCACCGGCTTGGGCAGCCGCCGGATCTGGATGTGCAGGTCGGTCACGTGAAAGCGGCCAACGCCCGGGTGGGTGGGCGTCTGGATCTGCTCATCGCTGAGGTAGCCGGAGTCGCCGCGCACGCGCTGGTCGCCGCCGGAGCAGAACGCGTCCGGTCCCTCGCCGGTGAGGATGATCACGCCGATCGCCGTGTCCTCGCGCGCGTCCTCTAGGGCCCTGGAGATCTCGACGATCGTGCGCGGGCGAAACGCGTTTCTGACCTCCGGGCGGGCGATCGTGATCTTCGCGATCCCCGATGAGGACCCGCCGTCCCCCGCCGACTTCTCGTAGCGGATGTCGGTTAGCTCCTCCTGCGCGGGTGCGGTCGAGGCTATCCAGGTGACGCTCATCGCGCGAAGGCTAGCCTGTGAACCATGGAGGTCGAGGCATGGCTGTCGCGCGCGGCCGCCGCGCGCGGCGAGCACACGGCGCTTGAGACGCCCGCGGGGGCGTGGTCGTACGCGCGGCTGCATGCGGCCGCGAGCTTCGCGGCGCAGCGGCTGTCCGCTCAGGGCGCCCGCCGCGGCGAGCGCGTCGCGATCGCGCTACCCGCCGGGTTGGACTTCGCCCAGGCGCTGCACGCCTGCCTTCTGCTCGGCGCCGTCGCCGTGCCCGTCGACCTGCGCCTGTCGCAGTCCGAGCGCGCGCGCATCGCTGACGGCGCCGCGGTGATCGTGCAGGAGCCGCTGGGAGAGGGCCACGCGGCAGCCGCGCCACCGGCGCCCTGCACGCATGACCTAAACGCGACGGCCGTCGTGATCCACACCTCTGGAACCACCGCACAGCCGCGCGCGGTCGAGCTCACCTACGGCAACATCCTGTGGAGCGCACTCGGCTCGGCCGTCGCGCTCGGGCTGGACGCGCGCGAGCGCTGGCTGTGCGCGCTGCCGCTGTCGCACATCGGTGGCCTGTCGATCCTGCTGCGCTCGGCGATCTACGCGACCACAGCGGTCGTGCACGAGCGCTTCGAGCTCGAGCGCGTGACACACGCGCTGGGGGCGCAGGACGTGACGCTCGTGAGCCTCGTCGCGACGACGCTTGGGCGGCTGCTCGACGCCGGGCTCGAGCGGCCGCCGGCGCTGCGCTGCGCGCTGACCGGCGGCGGTCCGGTGCCCGCCGCGCTGCTCGCCCGCGCTCATGCCGCCGCCGTCCCCGTCGGTCTCACCTACGGCCTCACCGAGAGCTGCTCGCAGGCGACGACCACGCCGATCGCGCAGATCGGTCGGGAGCCCTCGAGCGCCGGGCCAGCGCTGTTCTGTACGCGGCTGCGGATCGCGCCGGACGGCGAGATCCTGATCGCCGGGCCGACCGTTGCCCCTGCGGCGGTCGCGGACGATGGCTGGCTGCACACGGGCGATCTCGGCGAGCTCGACGGCGACGGTCGCCTGCGCGTCAGCGGGCGCAGGGCAGACACGATCGTCAGCGGCGGCGAGAACGTGGCGCCCGCCGAGGTCGAGGCCGTGCTCGAGGCCCACCAGCACGTGCTCGAGGCGGCGGCGCTCGGCCGCTCGGACCCGCAGTGGGGGGAGGCGGTGACCGCGATTGTGGTCGCGCGTCCCGGCTGCGAGCTTGACGTCGAGGAGCTGCGCGCACACTGCGAGCGCTCGCTCGCCGCCTACAAGGTCCCCAAGCGCTTCGTGCTCGCCGCCGAGCCGCTGCCGCGCACGCGCTCGGGCAAGCTCGCACGCCGGGAGCTGCTGTGAGCTTCGACGCCGACGCTTACCGCCGCGCGAGCCTGGAGGGCTGGGAAGAGGCCGCCGGCGGATGGCGCCGGCGCCAGGAGATGATGCGCGAGTTCGCCGCTCCCGTCTCGCATTGGCTGATCGAGGAGATCTCGGCCCAGCCCGGCCAGCGCGTGCTCGAGCTCGCCGCCGGGCTCGGCGAGACGGGCATGCTCGCGGCGGAGCTGGTCGCGCCGCACGGCGGCGTGATCGTCTCAGACCAGGCCGAGGCGATGCTCGCCGGCGCACGTGCGCGCGCGCTCGAGCTGGGGCTCAGCAACGTCGAGTTCCAGGTGCTCGACGCCGAATGGATCGACCTGCCGCTCGCCGGCCTCGACGCCGTGGTGTGCCGCTGGGGCTACATGCTGATGGCCGATCCGGCCGCCGCGCTCGCCGAGACGCGGCGCGTTCTGCGCCCCGGCGGGCGCGTCTCGTTGGCGGTGTGGGACACGCTCGAAAGCAACCCGTGGGCGCTGCTACCGACGCAGGAGCTGATCGCGCGCGGTCTCGCGTCGCGGCCCGACCCCTCCGCTGCGCCCTCGCCGGGTCCGTTCGCGCTGGCGCAGCCCGCGCGCGTACGCGAGCTGCTCGAGGACGCCGGCTTCACCGAGGTGCGCGTCGAGCCGCTCGACCTCCTGCGCCGCCAGTCGAGCTTCGCGGAGCTGTGGGAGACGACGCTCGACCTGTCGCGCAACTTCCACGACGCGGTGCTCTCGCGCCCGGCGGGCGAGATCGCGCAGATCGAGGCGGCGGTGGCCGAGCGCTTCGCCCCCTACACCTCCGCCGACGGGACGCTCGAGATACCCGCGCGCACGCTGGTGGCCTGCGCGAGCGCCTGAGTCGCGTCCGTCCGTCCGCCCGCGCGTCGTCGTTTGGATAGCCTGCGGGCAATGATCTACGACGACGACGCAGACCTCACGCTCCTCGACGGCAAGACCGTCGCCATCATCGGCTACGGCTCTCAGGGCCACGCCCACGCGCTCAACCTGAAGGACTCGGGGGTCGACGTCCTCGTCGGCCTGCGCGAGGACTCCGCGTCGGTCGCGAAGGCGCGCGAGCAGGGCCTGGAGGTGCTGCCCGTCGTCGAGGCCGCAAGCCGCGGCGATCTCGTGATGATCCTGCTCCCCGACGAGCTCCATCGCCAGGTGTGGGAGGCCGAGATCCGCGACGGCATCGCCGAGGGCAACATGCTGCTGTTCGGCCACGGCTTCTCGATCCACTACAAGGAGGTCACGCCGCCCGCCGGCGTCGACGTGGCGATGATCGCGCCCAAGGGCCCCGGGCACCTGGTCCGCCGCCAGTTCACCGAAGGCAGCGGCGTCCCCGGGCTGATAGCGATCGAGCAGGACGCAACCGGCAACGCGCGCGCGCTCGCGCTCGCCTACGCCAAGGGCATCGGCTGCACGCGCGGCGGCGTGATCGAGACGAGCTTCAAGGACGAGACCGAGACGGACCTGTTCGGCGAGCAGGCGGTCCTCTGCGGCGGCGCCTCCGAGCTTGTGCAGGCGGGCTTCGAGACGCTCGTCGAAGCTGGCTATGACCCCGAGATGGCCTACTTCGAGTGCCTGCACGAGCTCAAGCTGATCGTCGATCTGATGCACGAGAAGGGCCTCGCGGGGATGCGCTTCTCGATCTCCAACACCGCCGAGTACGGCGACTACACGCGCGGCAAACGGGTCATCACCGAGCAGACGCGCGAGAACATGAAGAAGATCCTCCAGGAGATCCAGTCGGGGGACTTCGCGCGGGAGTGGATCGCCGAGAACCGCGCCGGTCAGGAGAGCTTCAAGCGCATGCGAGCCGAACAGGCGGACACCCAGGTCGAGCACGTCGGCGCCGAGCTGCGCTCGCACATGGACTGGATCAAGCCCGCCTTCTAGCACTGGAATCCCGGCCGACCCCTATCACCGTGCTGGCCTATCTCTTCTGGCACCGCCCGCTGGACCCGGCGAGCGTCGAGGCCTACGAGCAGGCGCAGATCGCCTTCCACCGCTCGCTCGCGCGCAGCCGTCCGGTCGGGATGTGCGGCTCGGCGAGCTTCCGGGTGCCCGACATCCCGTGGCTCGCCGCCGCGCCCGGCGGCGAGCGCGAGCCGGCCGCTCCCACGCCGGGCTATGAGGACTGGTATCTGGTCGAGGACTACACCGCGCTCGGCGTGCTGGGCGAGGCGGCCGTCGGCCACGGCCACCGCAGCTCGCACGACGAGGCCGCGCGCCGCTTCGGCGGCGGCGCCGGCGGTCTGTACGGGCTAATCGAGGGCGAGCGCGGCGACCCGATCTCGGCCGGGTCGGTGGCCGTGTGGGTGGCGCGCCCGCCCGGGTCCGAGCGCCGGCCGCTGGGCGAGATGCTCGGCGACGGCATGGACCCGCGTCACGCGAGCCTGTGGCGCCGCCAGCTGGTGTTCGGCCCCGCCCCCGAGTTCTGCCTGCTCGCCGGCGAGGTGCCGGCTGGGGTCGCGCCGGCGCGGCTTCCCGACGGCTGGAGCGCCACGACGCTCGAGCGGGAGGCCATCTGGAGTGGTTGACGACGTAATCGATGCCGAGCTGGCAAGTGGGGAGTTCGCCCGCCAGGAGAGCCGCTTTCGCGACTGGGTCGGTCCCGATCCGAGCAGCGGCGAGCTCGGCGAGCACCCGCCCGAGGCGGGCCGCTACCACCTGTATGTCTCGCTCGCCTGCCCGTGGTGCCACCGCACGGCGATCGTGCGCGAGCTGGCGGGCCTGCAGGAGGCGATGCCCGTCTCATACCTCGCGCCGTTCCGCGACGAGCGCGGCTGGGCGTTCACGGGCGAGCGCTTCGACGACGGTCCCGGGGGCGAGTACGCCGACGCGCTCAACGGCTGGGCGTTCATGAGTGAGGCCTACGGCGCGAGCGACCCCGGCTTCCGGGGGCGGATCACCGTCCCAGTGCTGTGGGACGCACACAGCGGGCGGATCGTCAACAACGAGTCCGCCGACATCATCCGCATGATGGCCAGCGCCGACTCGCTCGGCGGCCTCGGCCACGGCGCCGAGCTCGGCCTGTATCCGCCGGCGCTGCGCGCGCAGATAGACACGATCAACGCGCGCGTCTACGACACCGTCAACAACGGCGTCTACCGCGCCGGCTTCGCCCGCCGCCAGGACGCCTACGAGCGCGCGTTCGGCGAGCTGTTCGACAGCCTCGACTGGCTCGACGGGCTGCTCGGCGAGCGCCGCTACCTGATCGGCGAGCGCGTGACCGAGGCCGACTGGCGGCTGTTCCCGACGCTCGCGCGCTTCGACGAGGTCTACAACCTGCACTTCCGCTGCAACCGTCGGCGACTGGTCGACTACCCCAACCTGTGGGCCTACGCGCGCGAGCTCCACCAGTGGCCGGGCGTGGCTGGGACCGTCGCGATGGAGCAGATCAAGCGCCACTACTACACCACCCACGACGAGCTCAACCCCAAGCGCATCATTCCCGTCGGCCCGGGCTATGACTGGAGCGAGCCCCACGGCCGGGACAGCTGACAGGCGCTCGCGAGCGTTCTTCGCGAGCCCACGATCGCGCGCCGCGCGCGGTTCGATACACTCGCCTTCGTCGTCGCGACTGGCGCTCGGGTGGAGTCAACCACCGGGAAGCGACGATCAGCACAGCCGCGCGCCTGGGCACCCTCACAGCATCGACGATTCCGCGAGGTCCGACGAGACGAGGAGCCCAAAATGACGACGAGTCCACTGACAGAGCAGACACCGCTGGTCATCCCCGACGGGCTGAAGCCCGGCGACGGGCGCTTCGGCTGCGGGCCCTCGAAGGTCCGCCCGCAGGCGCTCGCGCGCCTCGCCGGCGACGGCGCGGCGGTGATGGGCACCTCGCACCGCCAGAGGCCGGTGAAGGCGCTCGTGGGCGAGATACGCGCGGGGCTGGCGGAGCTGTTCGCGGCCCCCGATGGCTACGAGGTGGCGCTCGGCAACGGCGGCGCGACCGCGTTCTGGGACGCAGCCGCCTTCGGGCTCGTGCGCGGCCGGGCGGCGCACATGTGCTTCGGCGAGTTCTCGCAGAAGTTCGCCACGGTCACCGCCGGCGCACCGTTCCTGGCAGACCCGCTCACGGTC
>Ga0302325_10005757_pt1 | contig 28077 bp, 22 predicted proteins | sample Palsa_T0_2_FD_201948 | JGI IMG/M metagenome (GOLD analysis project Ga0302325, IMG submission 201948) | Peat permafrost microbial communities from Stordalen Mire near Abisko, Sweden - Palsa_T0_2 | ecosystem: Environmental > Terrestrial > Soil > Palsa > Peat permafrost | place: Sweden: Abisko... | reverse complement strand
TTCCTCGGCCCGGACTATTCGCGAGTGATCCAGTACACCGTGGAAGAAGCACTGCGTGACAGCTTCCAGAGCAGCGAACAGGGAGGGAGCACGCTTTGAGTCTAGGTAGCTCTCCCGACATCTTTTGTGAAAGGGGAGCGCCTTTAGGCGCGCCGTAAAGCCGTCGAAATACGTCGGCTTTACAGTTTGCTGAAAAACTCCTGGCGAAGGAGAATTCAGGTAGAGCTGGCCTTCAGGCCAGCGTCTAAGCCCTTAGTTTCTCATCCTGAGCCGGCTTCAGCCGGCGGCACCGGGTTCTGTTTCGACTTTTTCAGCAAACCGTGAAGCCACGCCCCTTCAAAGAGGATGTCAACAAAGATAGTCTGGGTGAGAACTAGCTTTGCCCTGGATCAGCGCGGAAAGTTGCTACGGCGACTCAACCGTGAGAAACAAAATCGAGAAGGGCATTATTTACATACAATTCTCTCTTCTTGTATGCGATCAATCCTAGCTTCTTGAAGCGGCTCATGAAAAAGCTTACACGCGGGCGGGTCGTGCCGACCATCTCGGCCAGCGTCTGATGGGTCACTCTGGGCACCGCGGCTCCAGATGTTTCCTTGTTCTTGACGCCTGCGAGCGATAGGAGCACGTTGGCCAGGCGCTTCTCGCTTTGGTTGAACAATTGGTCTGCCAGTGATTCCTGGAGTTGGCTGTTCCGGTAAAGCAAGAAAGATACAAACAGATGCAGGAAGTCCGGCTCTGTCCGTAAGAGGCGCCAAATTTTCTCCACTTCGATGCGCAGCAGCACACAATCGGTAATTGCGGTCGCTGTAGTGGCGCGCAAAATGTAGCTTGGGGCAAGCGCCCTTTCACCTATGAAGTCTCCGTTCCCGGCCAGCGCCAGGATAGCTTCCTTTCCTCTTGCCGATACGGCGCTAATCTTCACCCGTCCTTGTTGGATATAGAACATGGAGTCGGCTGGCTCGCCCTCCCGGAAAATCAACCGCCCCTTGGCAAATCGCCGAACGCGCTTGTCCCTGCCCGCTTCCGGCAGCAGAGTTCTCACATCCAACGTTGTCGCGGGATTTTTCTTTCGGGACGGTAAGGGCTGCTGTCGCGTCATGGGTATCGACGCGCCAAGTTCCACGGCAGGACGGTGCCCAAGGGTAATCTTACCCGCTGGCACCTTTGGGATGCGCTCCTAGGACGTAGACTGTATCGGCCCGACTATTCATCCGAAGCTTTTAATTCTCTTCGAATGAACTGGGAGAGTTGTCTGGCTAGTCTTCTCATCCTGGCGGCCTAGCGCTCCGCTCAATACTGCCGCGGAACAGAAAGGCGCTCCAGCGCGTATTGTTAATCTCCCAATTCCGCAAAGTCAAGAGAAAAGCGGGTAGTATCTCAGTTTGAAAATGCGGCAGTGGGAAAGGGCCGCGGTATAAGCAAAAGGGAGCGGCTCCCCCTGAGCCCGCCCCCTTCGGATGTGGATTTGGTTCCCGGAAATCCTAGGACGACTGGGTTTTGGCTGTCTGTGCAATATTGCACACAACTGACGTTGGCATTGTGTTTTCGGCAGGCCCAAGGAAGCGCGCAATCCTGGACACTGTTTGAAACCACTCACCACGTCGCGTACCTCTGAGCGAATCGGGTGTCACGAACCGCGAGGGAAGCTACATCGCCCGGCTATTTTGTGGGGGTTACGCCGGGCATCCAAGCTGGCTATAATGGAAATAGGGATATTGCCTTGACCCATCACACCAATAACGCCTCCGCGGAAAGCTTCGGCTCGAAGCCCGGTGTGGCTATGCGTGTTGCCTGGTCACGGGCCGGCTACCATCCCGGCAACTCCCGGCTTTCGACCCGCGCGGAGTCCAGGCTGGCTCCCTGCGTCGTCCGTCCCAACCTGTTCTCCGGCGACTAGCGTTTCGTTCTCCCTTCCGCTTCCCGCGCCGTCGGCTCTACCATGCTGCGCTCGCGGGCTGACCAAAGCTCCGGTACATAACCGTACCGCAAGCCTTTCGGAGGAAAACATCATGTCCGCTAATACTCTTGTTCCTGTTGCCGGTCCTCACATCAAGACCGCTCTGCCCGGACCTAACGCCCGCCGCGTTCTGGAAGGCGACGAGCGCTATGTTTCGCCTTCCTACACCCGTTCTTATCCTTTGGTCGCCAAGCGTGGCCGCGGTGTCATCGTGGAGGATGTCGACGGCAACGAGTTCCTCGACTTTTCCGCCGGCATTGCCGTTACTTCTACTGGCCACTGCCATCCCGAGGTAGTGGCCTGCATTCAGAAGCAAGCCGCCGAGCTCATCCACATGTCCGGCACCGACTTCTACTACGAGAGCATGGTCACGCTGGCCGAGCGGCTGTCGCGTATCGCTCCCATGAAGGGGCCGCACAAGATCTACTATGGCAACTCCGGCGCTGAGGCCGTTGAAGCCGCCCTGAAGCTGGCGCGCTATCACACCAAGCGCCAGAACGTCATCGCTTTCTACGGCGCATTTCACGGTCGCACCATGGGCGCGCTGTCGCTGACCGCGTCGAAGCCGCAACAGCGCCGCCGCTTCGCGCCCCTGGTTCCTGGCGTGACGCACGTGCGCTATCCCGACATCTATCGCGGATGCGTCGGCGGAAGTCCAGACCAGGCCATGGCCGACGCCTACGCGCTGGGCTGCGCCCGCTTCATCGAAGAGAAGCTCTTCAAGACCACGCTGCCTCCGGAGGAGGTGGCCGCGATCTTCGTCGAGCCCATTCAGGGCGAAGGCGGCTATGTGGTCGCGCCTACGGTCTTCATGCAGGAGCTGCGGCGCATCTGCGATCGTCACGGCATTCTGCTGGTGGCCGACGAGATCCAGTCCGGCGCGGGCCGCACCGGCAAATGGTGGGCCATCGAGCATACCGGTGTCGAGCCCGACATCGTTTGCATTGCCAAGGGAATCGCCAGTGGCATGCCGCTGGGCATCATGATGTCCAAGGCCGAGATCATGGATTGGGTGCCGGGATCGCACGCCTCCACGTTTGGCGGCAATCCCGTTTGCATTGCGGCTGCAATGGCCACCATGGACGTCCTTGAGCGCGAAGGTATCCATAATGCCGATGTGGTCGGCCTTCACATGATGGAACGCATCGCGGATTGGCCGCAGCACCTTGATCTCGTGGGCGACGTCCGCGGGCGCGGCCTGATGATTGGTGTCGAAATCGTCACCGACAAGGAAGCCAAGACGCCGGGCGGCGCAGAACGCGATCGCGTTGTCGAACTGGCCTTCGAACGCGGGCTGTTGCTGCTGGGTTGCGGACCCAACACCATTCGCATTTGCCCGCCCCTCATCGTTACCACGGAGCAGGCAGATATCGCGATGGATATTCTCGAGGAGTGCATCAACCTCACCGCCGGCAAGCCGCACAGCAAAGGGGCAACTACCGGCAAGCAAGCCGGCGCATAAACAACAACTTTGTTGATTGTGGAAGCAGGAGCTTGGTTGGAGGAACAAAAGCCTGGGCCATCCGGTCTGGGCTTTTTTCTTTGGGTGTCATCCTGAGCGGAGGCGTCGCTGCTTTTTGCGACGCCGGAGTCGAAGGACCCCTATCGCGCAGCCGTCCATCCGTCACGCTGCTCCGCGGGTCGTCCGTGCTGAATTGCGAAACGTCTTTCCCAAGGACTAAACTGCGTTACGCCATGATTAGACGCTCCGGAATTTCTCTCCCTCTCTTCATTTTCATGACCGCTCTCCTGGCCAACGCGCAATACACCGATCGCACCGCCATGAACGACCTCGGTGGTCCAAAGGAATTCGCGGCTCGTCGCACCGAACTCGCCGCCAAGCTAAAGACTGGCTACGTTCTGCTCTTCGCCAAGACCCAGGACCCTCCTGCCGCTCACTACCGCGAAGATAACGACTTTTACTACTACACCGGGCTATCTGACCCCGGCGCCATCATGTTCATGAGCGTCGCTTCTGGCAACGTCACCATCGTTGAGCCGCAACAGAGCCCGCGCGAAGTGCAGGTCTATGGCGCGAACCTGCTCTCCATGTCCAAGGACGAGCAGAAGGCGTTGGGCTATTCCAACGTGGTGCCCTTATCGACCCTGGATTCGACGTTGAGCTTTCTGTTTGGAAGCGGCGTCGATAACGATCTCTGGGTCCGCCTCGGTTTCGCCGACAAGCCCGATGGCGCTCGCTTCGAAACCGGACGCGACTACGCCGCTGAATACAACAACCCTTACGGACAGAACTTGCCTGGGGACCGCGATGCGCTCGTCAAGCTGCGCGAACGCTATCCCGCCGCCAACTTTCGCGACATCACTCCTGTCATGGACGCCATGCGTAACATCAAGCGGCCGGGAGAAATTGAAGTCCTGCGCCGTAACGGCCGCATCAGCGCTCAAGGCGACGAGCAGGCCATCCGCATGGCCCATCCCGGCATGTTCGAGTACCAGATTGAAGCCGAAGCCGAATTTGTCTTTCGCAACTCCGGCGCGCAAGGGCTGGCGTATCCGGCCATCGTCGGTGCCGGACTGCATGCCAATACCTGGCACTACTTCTTTAACCGCAGCAAAATCGAGCCTGGCAGCATTGTGGTCTTTGACTTCGCCGCCGACCTCGACCACATGACCATGGACATCACTCGCACCTTCAACATCGACGGCAAATTCACGCCCGAGCAGGCTAAGTGGTACAACGTCGATCTCGAATGTCAGAAGGCCATCATCGCCATGCTCAAACCTGGCAATACTTACGAGCAGGCCCAGGTCGAGGGCAAGAAAGTGTTCGACCGCGAAGGCGTGGGCGATCAGTGGTACGGTTGGCCGGGTCACTTCGTTGGCCTGGCCACTCACGATGTCATGATGGCGAAGGGGCCAATCCTCGCCGGGCAAGTCGTCACGGTTGAGCCGATCGTCGAATTTCCCGACAAGCACTGGCACTTCCGCGTCGAGGACACCATCCTCATCACGCCCAACGGCCCGGAAGTCCTGTCGTCCAGTGTTCCCAAGGAAATCGGCGACGTGGAAAAGCTGGTGGGAACCCTGCCCGCTGCCGAGCCGGTAAAGTGACCCACTCCGCTGGCCGATATGAAGAAGCGGTAACATAGAAGAGTTCTAGAGTCCGGGAAAGGTCCACCGTGCCTGAATTACGTAAAGATCCCATCATTGGACGTTGGGTCATCATCTCTACCGACCGCGCCAAACGCCCTTCAGATTTCACCCGCGAGCCTGTCAAAATCAAAAATGGCTTCTGCCCGTTCTGTGTCGGGAACGAAAGCAAAACTCCTCCTGAAGTGCTGGCTTACCGCCCTAATGGCGCTTCGCCTAACACCGAGGGATGGACTGTTCGCGTGGTGCCGAACAAGTTTCCCGCACTCGGAATCGAGGGCAACCTCAACCGCCAGGCGGAGGGCATGTTCGACAAGATGAATGGTATCGGGGCGCACGAGGTCATCGTCGAAACCCCCGACCACGACTTGACCTTGGGCAATCTGTCGGAGAAGCGCATCGAAGATGTCTTATGGGCCTATCGTGACCGCATCGTCGATCTGAAGAAGGATCGCCGCTTCAAATACATTCTCATCTTCAAGAATCACGGCCAGCTGGCGGGGGCAACCTTGGACCATTCACACGGCCAGCTGATCGCTCTCCCCATCGTGCCCAAATACGTGGCCGAAGAGCTGGAAGGCTCCAAGCAGTACTTCATCTACAAGGAACGCTGCGTCTTCTGCGACATCATCCGGCAGGAGACTGAAGCCGGCGTTCGCGTCGTGGCGGAAAACGATAGCTTTCTAACCGTGGCTCCCTATGCGCCGCGCTTTCCCTTCGAGACCTGGATACTGCCCAAACGCCACGAATCGGCATTCGAGAATTCGTCGTCGCATGTGTATGAGAGCCTGGCGAAAGCGTTAAAAACCCTGCTCATGCGCGCCGACAAGGTGCTCGACAATCCCGCCTATAACCTCGTCGTGCACACCGCTCCCGTGCAGGAAGGGGCGATGGATTATTACCACTGGCACCTCGAGTTCATGCCGCGTCTGACCAAGATCGCAGGCTTCGAGTGGGGAACTGGTTTCTATCAGAATCCGACCCCGCCGGAAGAGGCGGCAAGGTACCTGCGTGAGGCCAAGATCGAGATTGAGCAACCCGTCGCCGTTTCATAGGTGGAAGAACTATCCTTCAGGGCACGCAGCGGAAGAAATGGCCTTCAGGCCAAGGGTGGAAGAGCTGGCCTTTAGGCCAGCGTCAAGCTATCCCCTTAATTTGTCATCCCGAGGAGGGCTTTAGCCCGACGAGGGATCTGCTTTTCCGAGTTTTTCAGAAAGCTGTTCAGCCGGCAACAGTCACCCTGCATCGGCCATCCCAATTGGTATAAGCTTGAATCAACGGCTCGCCGGCGACTTATCCCGGCGATCGCCTGAAGTCTTCGCGCCATTTTTCGACGTTGACCATGACTAACCCCTCCGCCATCGGATCCCGCTCGCTGGAAAAGCGCACGCGATTCTTGAGCGGACTCTACAGCGACCTGCTGGAGAATGGCATCCGCTATTTCTTTCCAGGCGCCACGCTGGAACGCATCTCGACCGGTACGGAACAGATGCCGGGCCTGCTGGGCGCAGTGCCCAGCGGTGGACAGATGGAATTTGAATGGATGGGCGGCGGCTACTCCCTCAAATCTTCCTCGAACAAATTGTCGGACCACGAACGGCGCCTGCTGCGCAGCATCGGCATGGTGCTGTCGGCGCGCTATCAATTGCTCACCAACGAAGAACTGGCTGCGCAAAGCTTCCAGCTCTTTCGCGGGCTGCCTGAGGACCGCTTCATCTCCGCCTTCCTCGACCCGGCGCCGCATAGCAGCGCCGAGGCCATCGCCGGGCTTCCTGATCGCGTTGCCGATGCTATCGAAGTACTGCGCACCAGCAGCATGAGCACCTACGAGAACCGCCGCATCGCGACCGGCGTTCTGCTCTTCGGCTCGATGCCCGAGCCTTGCCACGAGCCGCCACGAACCCCAAAGCGGGCATTGCGCTATTCGCACCTGCTCACCAGCATTCGCAGCTTCCATCGCTTGTGCGACGGCCTTCGCACCATCGCGCTGGTCGACCAGAACGGCATGCTGGCGGAACTGGTCGACGTCCATGAGTGGGCCGAGCCTTACCGCGACATGCCACTGGCAGTCCCACCCTCCGCCGCCTACGCGGACCACTGCCGCGCCACGTTGTGTGGCGGCCACATCTGCCTCATCCTGTCACCGAATGGCGAGATCAAGATCTACTCCGACGGTGTTCCCGTCTTCCGCTTCATTGATGGCACGTGGCGCCTGGTGGACGCGCGCCATCGTTACGGCTTGTGGAAGAAAGCGATCGGCAATGCTGAATTGGCGGAGCGGCTCTTCACCGTCGCGCTGAACCTGACCGAGAGCCGCCGCGGCGCGCTCTTCGTCGTACTCGACGATCGCGAGTCTGTCGGGATGCTGGTCTCTCAGCCTGACCTTCTCGACCATCTCAACCGCGACAACGCCGACGATGGGATCACCAGCAAGGACCAACTGCATTATCTGCTGCGCGACAAGAGCATCCTCGACGTCCCTTCCACGGTGCTGGAGAATATCGCGCGCATCGACGGCGCGGTCGTGCTTTGTCCCGATGCCAACCTGCTGGCCTTTGGCGCCATCCTGCACCATGATTCCACCGAAGAGGCCTTGAATCGCACCGTCGAAGGCGGACGCACCACCGCCGCCATCGCCGCCTCACGTTACGGCACAGTGCTCAAGATCAGCGAAGACGGCTTGATCTCAATGTATCGCGGCGGGCAGTGTCTGTGGGAGATGTGAGGACGCAGGGCTCATCTAGCTCGGTTGACATCCTGCTCGAAGGGGCGCGCCTTTAGGCGCGCCGTAAAGTCGCTGAAACCCGCCGGCTTTAGTCGCCGAGGGAATTCGTTTTCTATAGAAGGCTACTGAAATTCGAGTTCTCTCAGTGGCTAAAGCCCGCGGTCAAGATGGTGTTGATCGGCGCGGCTGAAGCCGCGCTTCTTCATGGAAGATGTCAACGCAGCCAGTATGCCGATTCGGAGTTTACTCCGGCCAACCTTCGACCTGGACGAGGGCAGTTACAATCAAGGCAGTGGCCAAGCGTCAACCTGAGTTCGACTTCGACCTGACCGGCGGACAACTCGCCCTGAATTTTGCCAATACTGTCAGCCGGCGCCACGATCCCAACCGTCGCAAGGAACATCTCGAGAGCTACGCCGACATCGTCGCCTTCGCCAGGCAGTCGGGAATCATTTCTCCGAGGGATGCGAGAGAACTCCGCGACTACGCCGAGCGCCATGCCGGAGAAGCCGCTCGCAGCTTCCGCAAGGCCATCGCAATGCGGGAGGTGATGTATCGAGTCTTCTCGGCAATCGCGCAAGGCAAGACTGCCGGCGCGGGCGATCTTGATCTCATGAACGATTTCGCCGTCGAAGCGCTGCGGCATCGCTGCCTCTCGCGCTCCAACAGTGGTTACCGGTGGGAATGGCGGCTGGATGGCAAGCAGCCGCTCGACCGCATCCTATGGGAGGCAGCGCAAGCCGCCGCCGATCTGCTCACGTCTCCAGAACTGCAACTGGTGCGGTTTTGTGAAGCTCCGGACTGCGAATGGCTCTTCCTCGACCACAGCCGCAATCGTAGCCGCCGCTGGTGCGACATGACCAGTTGCGGCAATCGCCAGAAAGCCCGGCGCCACTACCAGCGAACTCGCGAATAACTGAGGCCCACTCGCCGGAGTTTCGCTCGCACGCAAAAAGGCACACCCACGCGGTGTGCCCCTTTTTATTTCTGGACGCTGCTTAACGGCCGAAATACTTGGCGTTGCGTTCGGTGTACTCTTTCCATTTTTCCGGCAGATCGTCGAGCGCGAAAATCGCTGACACCGGACACACCGGCACGCACGCTCCACAATCGATGCACTCCACCGGATCGATGTAGATCATCTCTTCCGCCGCGAACTTCTCGCTGTCCTTCTTGGGGTGGATACAATCCACCGGACAGGCATCGACACAGGCCGTGTCTTTGGTGCCTATGCAAGGTTCCGCGATCACATAAGCCATAGAACAATGTCTCCTGAAGTCTCTCTCTGTTGGAGAATTTCGCTTGAAGTCGTTACATCGATAATAACAAAAACCCAGCCGCGATGTGCCACCGCGCAGGATATGTCCGACGGAGCTCAAGCCACGTTTGCCGGTTCGCGTTCGCCCGCCGGCTCATATTCCACGATGTAGCCCGCAATAGCGCTGGCAGCTACTGTCAGCGGACTGCCCAGGTACATCTGACCCGGACCGCTGCGGCCAGGGAAGTTGCGATTTTGCGCGCTAATCACTACCTGGTCGGGACGTGTGGAAACTCCCGGGCCCGCGTTGATGCAAGCGCCACAACTGGGCTCGATCACCTGCGCGCCCGCACGCTGGAATATGTCAAGATAGCCCTTGCGCACACAATACTCGCGCGTCTCCTGCGATCCGAACTGGAGATAGAACTTGCAGCTCTCCGCCACCCGCCGGCCTTGTTTCAGGGCGTTGCCCAGCACCAGCGCGTACATGTCCATGTCTTCGTTCTTGCCTGCGGTGCAAGTGCCGCCATAGGCAATCTCCACCGGCACCGGCGTGTTCAACTCGCGAACAAACTTGCCATTGCCCGGATCGCCCGGGGTCGCGACCATGGGGTAAATCTCGGACGCGTCCAGTTCGATCACGTGCGCGTAGGGCGCATCGGGATCGCTATATAATCCCTCGACCAGCGTCTGCGCCTCGTTCTCGCTCATGCCGCGCCGCTCCATCAGGAACTCCACAACCTTCTGGTCAGGTGCAACGATGCCGGTGAAGCCGCCGATCTCGGCTGCCATGTTGGTCATGGTGGCGCGCTCGTCCACGCCGAGTGACTCGATGGCCTCGCCGGAATACTCGATCACCTTCGCCAGCGCCTTGCCGGAGCGAATGTATTCCATCGACAGCAGCTTCAGGATGAAATCCTTGGCGGCGACGTTTTCGCGCCTCTTGCCGCGAATGATGACCTTAACCGATTCTGGAATCTTTACCCGTATGTCTTTGGTGAACCAGGAGTTAAATACGTCGGTAGTGCCGATGCCGAAGGCCACGCAGCCCATCGCCCCCACGTGCGGTGTGTGCGAATCGCTGCCCACATTGAGCTGGCCCGGCAGGGCATAGCTCTCGGTGACGATCGAATGGCAGATGCCCTCCGAGCCCTTGCGGTCCTTCAACTCGCCATGCAGCTTGATGCCGCGCGACTTCGCGAACTCTTCCTGCTTCAGCTTTAACTGGCCTGCCAGATCGAGCAGCCCCATCTTGCGCTTCTCTTCGGACAGCACTTCGTCCAGAAAGGTCAGGTGGTCGCGAAAGAACAAGATGGTTCCAGCGTCGGTCACGGGAGCGTCTTTACCGAGGAAGTGCTCGAAGAAAATCGCCGCCATTGGTGTCACGTACTCGTGGCTGAAACGCAGATCGGTGCGGGCGAATCCGGTGTCGCCTGGCTTCACCGCTTCAACGCCAACCTTGTCGGTGCCGTGCAGCATGTGGCGCGCAAAAATCTTCTCCGCGATGGTCATGGGGCGCGGCTTGGTGGTGATCGGGGGCAGAAATACCTTGCCCTGGAGGCGCGCCACGTTGAACGGAAACAGGCCGCCGTACTCGATCACCTGTCGCGTGATCTCATCTTCACCGGTCGTGAAGTCGGCCAGGGGAATCTCTTCGCCGCGACGGATCTGGTCGATAAGTCCGAAGTCCGTGGAAGTCAGCACTCCCAGGTTCTGGCAATTCTGTTTGTAGATGCGCTCGATGTTTTCCGCGATCACCAGCTTGATACCCGCGGACATCTCGGCATACGGCGACTGCTCGCGGCTGGAGCCTTTGCCACGGCGCTTGCCGCTGACCGCGCAAACAAAGCCGCCACGCTTCACGTCGCCGCGCTTGATCGGGGTCTCGTTGCCGCACTTCAGTCCGGTATACGGGAATTCGCCCAGCGTTTCGTCGAAGAAGAAGCAGATGTGGGCCGGAGTGATCTCGTCGGTGGAGATATCGTCGCGCAACTTGGGATTGCGCTCGGGATGCTGCGTGTCCCAGGGCAGGTCTTCGCCAGCGAGCTGGCGCTTGATCAGTTCGGGATCTTCAGCGAGGAAAAGGATTCGCCCCTGCAAACGGACCCGGTCAGGGCGCTTCTCAACGGTGCGGTCTAATAACGAATTGTTCACATGACAATTTTACCGCAGTCACAAGGGCCTGTGACGAAGCCGACGGGGGTTCGAATTGCTCAGGCAACAGCCCAGCTGGTACGAACCTGCAACCGAACGCCTTCCTGCCGCTGCAGATAGGCAACAATCTCGAAGAGGTTGCTGGCGGTGGGATTTCCTTTGGGCCCAAACATTTGGTGCAATATCTTGACGTGCAGTTTTGTATGCTCGGCGAGCTCTGGGAAGCCAACGGTGGCATTAATATAATCACGCGATAGTTCCTTGCCGAGCGGAACCTCCCCGGCAAGAAGGCTCTCAATAGCATCACGCAGAAGGCCCTTGCGGAATGCAGGGTCGCGCTTTACGCGTGCTTGAACTGTCTCCCGAAAATCGCGGGTCAAAGGCATTACTCTCGGGTCCTCACATACTCCGCCACTGAGGGCAGCTCTTCCAGCCCGCGCCCGGCGAAGATTTCTGCGAAGTTCCCGATCAGCTCCTGATGGATGAGGCCATTGCTGGCGAGGACCTCGCGGCTGTCGAGGCGGAAGGCCGAGCCATCGAAACGCGTCACCGTTCCTCCCGCCTCTTGTACCAGCAGGACGCCCGCAGCGGTGTCCCACGGATTCAGGTTGAACTCCCAGAAGCCGTCGTAGCGGCCAGAGGCGACGTTGGCTAGATCGAGTGCAGCCGAGCCCGCGCGCCGCACTCCATGCGAACGCAGCGTGATCTGGTGATAGAAGTGAATGTTGGGGTTCTTGTGCCGCTTGTGACTGGGAAAGCCGGTTCCCAGGATCGATTCCGCCAGCGCTTTGGTTTGGGAAACGTGAATCGGTTGGCCGTTCAGCGTCGCGCCCAGCCCACGCTCCGCGGCAAACATTTCATCGCGAGTGGGATCGTAGAGCACGCCCACTGCAAGCTGTCCGTCTTGCCTCGCCAGCGCAATCGAGATGCAAAATACCGGGTAGCCGTGGGCAAAGTTCGTGGTCCCGTCCAACGGATCGACATACCAGCGATACGCCGCATCCACTTCGGTTCGTGTGCCTTCTTCAGCCACGATGCCATGTTCAGGCCAGCGCGCGCGCAGACGTTCGACAATCAGCTTTTCCGAAGCGCGATCCGCCTCGGTCACCAGATCGACCTCGCCTTTGTACTCGATGGTCACATGGCGGGCGAAGTAGCCCATCAGAAGGGTGCCGGCCTCGCGTGCAATCGCTTCCACATCTGGCAGGTAAGAGATCATTTATCTGGGTCCGCAGAATTGCCATTGTGCGGAGCAGCCTCGGAGCGCGGCTTGCGCACGGCTTCTTCTGCGATGTAAGCGATTTCGTGTTTGAAGATGAAAAGGTTGGGTGCTCCTTCGCGCGTAAGCCGCACCATGCGCCGGTCGTAGTACTCAATCCAGCCGCGCACCACTTCTCCGCCCATCAGCTTGATGCGCACGGGACGTTGCTTCTCACCCAGCATCTTGAGGTAGGCCGCTTCCTGGTGTGTATCGTCAGGAGGAGGAGTTCTGCCTTGGTGATGATTGCCGTCGTTACCGCCGCGAAAGACCATGCGTCGATTCTACATGCGATACTGTTCTACGGGTATGAAGAATCGTTCACAGAGCAAGAATCAGAAAGAGAAGCTTGAGCGAGGAAGTTCACCTGACGGCCGCTACAATTCTTAACAATACTTTGCGATTTCAGACTGGCATGGATGAGGCCCGGACTGCATCATTCATGTGGTGGCGAGCATCTTACTGAACGTAAGGATGATGAAGAAGATTTGATCGATACAGCGCGATTCTCTGTCCTCGAACGCAGTCCCTGTTTGGGTATGCGTCACTTTTCAGTGGCGTGCGTGTTATGACGGTAAGCGTTGAGCGCATCGACTGAACCCAACTCATGTTGCAACACGTTATTTTCTTACTCTCAGAATCTGTAACGCTGCCGGCTGCGCTCTGTCTCAGCCTGGGCATGCTCGTCTATTTCACGTTGCACAACTGGCAGAAGGTGACGGCGCTTTCGCGCAACCGTTCGCAATTGCTCTCGGTTGGGGTTGTGCTTGCGGTGGTCCTCCTCATCCTGCAGCTTTCCCCGTCAGGTCGAGGACGTGCTGGTGAAATAACTAGCGATGACTTTCTGGCCGCGGCCAATCCTTCGGCAAGGCCGCAGGGAATGACTGTCGAGGCACTGACCGCTGCCGGCGTGGCCGTGGTAGCGACCTATCACAACGACAATGCCCGCACTGGCCAGAACACGATCGAAACGGTCCTCACGCCCGACAACGTGAACCCGGTGCGTTTCGGCCGGCTCTATTCGTTTCCCGTGGACGGATATGTTTACGCGCAGCCGCTGTACATGCCGCAGGTCGCGATCCCGGGAAATGGAATTCATAATGTCGTGATTGTGGCGACACAACATGACAGCGTCTACGCCTTCGACGCTGATTCTCCAACTCCCGCACCGCTGTGGCGAGTTAATTTTCTTCATCCCGATGCCGGAATAACCACCTTGTCACCCGAGGATGTCAACGCTAGCGACATTCTGCCGGAAATTGGCATCACCAGTACTCCGGTGATCGACGTTGCCAGTAACACCCTTTATGTGGTCGCCGCAACGAAGGAGAGTGGAGTGTTCTATCACCGGCTCCACGCTCTCGACATGACCTCGGGGGCGGAGAAGTTTGGCGGCCCACGCGTTATTCAGGCGTCCTATCCGGGGAATGCACAGGACGCCAACGACGGGGTGCTCACTTTCGCCGCGCGCTTTCAATTGCAGCGAGCCGCCCTGCTGCTCTCCAAGGGCAAAGTGTATGTGGCGTTTGCATCCAACGCGGATTCAGGGCTGTATCACGGTTGGGTGATTGCTTTTGAGGCTACCACCATGCGGCAAGTTGGGGCGTGGGTCTCCACGCCTAACGGCTACCAGGGTGGCATCTGGATGAGCGGCTGCGGAATCACCGCCGACCAAGACGGCAATCTCTTCCTGTCAGTTGCCAACGGGCCGTTCGACGCCTTTGGCCAAGAACCGGGCTCGAATTTCAGCGACAGTGTCGTGAAGCTGAAGCCTGGCTCGCGCGGAATCGCGCTGGCGGATTTCTTCACTCCATTCAACCAGGCAAATATGGCGAAGGATGATCTGGACCTAGGCTCGTCCGGCGTGGTTCTGCTGCCGGATCAAACTGGTCCGTATCCCCACCTAGCGATCACCAGCGGAAAGAACGGCCATATCTACCTGCTGAATCGCGATACTCTCGGCGGATATGGCGCTGGGCTGAGGAGCAATCCACAACTGGTGCAGGAAGTGTCGGGGCAGTTGAGGCAGCAAATGGGAACGCCCGCCTACTGGAATGGACGACTGTACTTTGGCGCGGGAATCAGCCCGCACAAGGATTCCATCAAGGCCTTCGCTCTTCGCAACGGAACGCTGTCGACTGCGCCGGTCTCGCAGACCGCTGCTATCTATCACCTGACGCGCAGCACAGTGAGTGTGTCGGCAAACGGCACCGGCAACGGCATCGTGTGGGCGGTGGACAGTGACGCTTACTATGACGCGCATCAGGGTTCTGCCGTTTTGCACGCCTATGATGCGAAGAACCTGGGTCGCGAGTTGTACAACTCAAACCAGCGCTTCGCACGCGACAATCCTGGCCAGGCGTCGAAGTTTAGCGTTCCCACCGTCGCCGATGGAAAAGTGTTTGTTGGCACCGCAGACCAGGTGAGCGTGTATGGACTGCTTCCGGCAGCGGGAAATTAGTGCCTTGCCTTGTGCCAGCCGCCAGTCGTTCCGATCTACAGAGAAACCGCAGAAGAGCGTGCCGGAAAGCCATCCATAGCGAGGCCGGCAATGCGATGATGGAGAGCAGGAATTCCTGATGCGATTCAGCCGGTTCACATTCATCTGCGCATTGCTCGTGGTCACGCTGCTCTTCGCAACGGCGCCCCGCTTATCCGCGCAGAGCGCAGCCGCTCCGGCGGCACAACATCGCGCCACCAGCACACCCTACAGCGGCGACCTTTCCATCTTCGAGACGGCTGGCCGCGACGAGAGACTCCACATCAATGGCGTGATGGACGCTCTGTCCATAACTCCGGGCAAGACCGTGGCCGATATCGGCGCCGGCTCGGGATGGTTTACGGTGCGGGCCGCCCAACGCGTCACCGCCTCGGGCATGGTCTATGCCGTCGACATCAATCCCCAGGCGATCGAGTACATCGATAAGCGCGTCCAGAAGGCGAAGCTGAACAACGTTAAAACCATATTGAACAAGCCGAACGATCCCGGATTGCCGGCGGACAGCGTTGATTCTGTGCTTCTGCTGAAGACGTACCACGAGGTCGCCGACCCCGTGGCGCTGCTCCGCAATCTGAGAAGCTCACTGAAGCCAGGGGCGCGCGTCGGCATCATCGATCGCGACGGCAATGGAGTGGACCATGGAATTCACAAAGAGATCGTTCTCCGCGAGGCCGACCAGGCCGGCTACCGGCTGCTGAAAGAGCATGACAACCTGGTGGTGGACGACGAGATGGATTACTTTCTGGTGCTCGTCGTCAAGTAGCGAGCAGGACCTGGGTTAACGCGCGGGGCATCTATTTCTTTTGTTTTCCTGCTGGCAGGACGTAGAATACTCGCCCATGGGCACACCGACTGCGAGTACGCCGTCCTCCGATCCGATTATGGATCGTCTTGAGGACCAGATCGCGTGGTACGACCGCAAGAGCCAGATCAACCAGCGCTACTTCAAGCGGATTAAGGTCACAGAAATCATAGCTGCCGCTCTCATCCCGTTCCTTTCCGCGATCAAGTTTCAGTGCTCGGTGATAGTAATCGCCGGCCTCGGCGTATTAATCACCGTGCTGGAAGGCCTGCTTCACTTGAATCAGTTTCAGCAGAACTGGACTACCTATCGGTCAACGTGCGAACAATTGCGGCATGAGAAGTAATTGTACCTGGGCGGCGCGGCACCGTACTCGAGCGTAACCGATGCCGAGCGGCGCGCGCTGCTGGCAGACCGCATCGAGTCGTCGGTATCGCAAGAGCACGCCAAATGGGCTTCTCTTCAAGACCAGGCTGCCAAGGGCAAGACAGCCTGAACCGGGGATCGAAGTTCAATCACATTGCTACAGCCGAGTGCGAGCGCCGTGTGGTCGCGAGCGCCGATTAAGGCATGACATCGACTCGCAGCAGACTCAATCTCCCGGCGAAAGGCTTTGGGTTGGAGCTGTGCAGAAGGTTCAGCGCCAAGGCCGGATAAAGCGTGCCACTGGGATTGCGCGGCTGGAGGTCAGACGGGACAAGCGGTCTGACGCTAACGAGTAGAAGATCAACTGACCCTGTTCCCAGTGGCTCAAGACACAGGAACTGGCAGGGCGCAGAGGGAGTCGAAGTAGGCACAGTCGCCTATCCGAGCTTCCAAAACCTGTTCAGGAGCTCCGCTAAATACGGGGAATCGCATCAATCGCTTTGTTGCCGGTGGCGAGCCTCTGTCGGGGGCAGACGAGCAGTAAAGAATCCATCGACCGGGAGTATGGCGCCAGCCTTTCAGTTTGGAACAGAGGCCCCGAACTAGAAATGGAATCTGCGGCGCAGCACTCCAGCCAAACCGATCAGACCGGATCCGAAGAGCAGGATGTTGCTGGGCTCAGGAACCGTGCCGGTGGTGGTGGTGCTGGTCGTGGTGCTGCTGCTGCTGGTGCTGGTGCCCAGGACCGTGAAGGCTTCCGAAGGAATCGTTCCGACTTCGTTCTCGGAAGCGCTCGACGGGCAGCCTTGGCCGCCGCAACCGACGCCGCTATTTTCATCCCAGTAAACCGGGTCGCCGCCGGAGGTACTGGCATTCTGGAGGTTTACCCAGTAGGTGCCGTAGTTAAGGGTCGGGCCACTAGTGAAGCTGCTCGTTTCCGTGCAAACGTTGAATCCATACTGGTTGCCGTTGCAGCCGCTCTGGGTGAAGCTGATAGTCTGATCAAAGAAGCTTATGCCACCGTTTTCGCTGGATGTGATGGACAGTTCAGCCGATGTCAAGGTGTCGCCAGGGAACAGCCACGCGGCGAAGGAAAAGCCGGTGACGGTAAAGGAGCCGCCGCCGTCGTTCTCCCGGCAGCATGCGATACTGTCGGAAACGACAAACCCGGAAGTAATGGTCCAAGCATCGATATTGCCGATGGGCGGACCGTTATCATAAAGGTCTTGTGCCAGGGTGGGAACAACAGCCAATATCAGGTACAAAGAGAGCAGTGGAATGAAAGCAACGCGGGTTTTCAACGGGAATCCTCCGTCACTGAAGTTACCCTGTAGCCGTGAGCCCAACGACGACCGTGGTTACGAGACCGCCAAATCCTGGAAGATGTCAGATATCCGTATTGAAGCAAAGGTAGTCTGAACTACTAGTATTAGCTCGGAAATTATGCACCGTCTTGCAACTCAAGTCCAGAAAAATCTCGCTGCAACAGGGGAATCTTCTTTCGGGAGGCAACAGGGTGGGAGCAGCAACAGCAATCTTGCGCGCCGAGACAGCAGGGCGGTTCTCTACTGTAACCGCTGATACTCGGCTTTGGCCGCTTTGAGTATAGGCAGGCCTTCGTCGGCGTGTTTCCACAGAGTCAGGAAATCTTCATAGGATTTGCGCGCGGCAGCCTTGTTGCCGGCCATCGCCAGAGAACGTGCCAATTGCAAACGCGCCAACGCGGAAGTGATGAAGTTCAGCGCGACACCCGGATGGTCGAGGACCTTCTGGAATTCAGCGGCCGCTGGCTGGCCTTGTCCCGCCATTCGGTAGGCCTCGCCACGTAGATAGGCCGGATACATGTATCCGAAAGCTGGGGCGCTACCCATCTCAAACGGAAGCGTGGTCTGCAAAATCTCAATCGCCGTGGTCGAGTTGTTCTTCTGGAGTTCAATGGCGGCGCGGATAACCGGCAGCGCATAGTTCTGTACCATGGTGCTTTGCGGAAACTCACGGTTAAGCTTGTCGGCCAGTTTTTGTGCTTGGACAGTGTCTCCACTCCGAGCCATAGTCAACGCCACTCCAGCGTCGATATCCGCGCCTGTACTCATTGTCAGAGCCTCTGTTGCCAGCGCTCTCGCCCGCTCCCTGTCGCCTACTTCGGCTTCGCGGAGAGCGTCGTTTAGGTTCCACATGGCCGCTCTTTCCGGCGAGTCGGCGAGTTTAGCGGATTGCACTGCGCGCTGCGAAAAGCTTCTGGCGCTCTCCATGCGTCCGTGGTATGCCTCCGTGTTGGACTGGGCAGCGAGCAATAATCCTTCAGTGGCTGGGTCGCCCATCGCCAAGTTCAATTCCTGTTGCATGACTGCGTCATCTCCCTCAAGAAAGGCTGCATCATAGCGAAAAAGGTGCAAGTCGGGTTGTTCCAACTGGTGAGAACGGGCCTCATTGAAAGCTGCTTTTGCCTTTTCTGGTTGGTTCATCGCGTTGTAGTAAGCCATGAGGGCAGTCAGAGCATCTACGGTTTCCGGGAAAAGTTTTAATGTCGCCAGTTCCTCCTTAGCAGCTTTGTCATACTGCCCGAGGTCAGAGTAGTTTGCGGCCAGGTTCTGATACGGAAACCAGTCCCTGGGGTAAACCTGAATCCAGTCGAGATAAGTCTGGTTCGCCTTCTGTAATTCACCGGTAACGGAATCATAGTAGTGCCCCTCAATATGGAAACGTTCACGCTGGCTGACGACGCGGGCGCGCAGCTCATAGGCCCGCTTATAGTTCTGCATCGCCAGGGTCGACTGTTCCATATTGCCGTAGGCGGCTCCCAAGGCCACGTAGGCGTCGGCAAAGCTGGGGTCGAGTTCGATGGCGCGCTTAAAGAAGGCCACGGCCGACTCGCCGCCCCCTGTGTCCTTGAGCTTGAGGCCCATAGCGTACGCCTGAATCGCTTCCAAGGAAGCCGTAGTCGCAGGAGGCAGCAGAGTCTCGTACTTCTGCACTGAGGCCAGCGATTCGCCCAACTGTTGTCGAACCCGGCTGCTCGCCTTGCTCAGCGCATTCAAAACGTCTTCTTGGTTCTTCGCATGTTCCGAGGAGCCCGCCAGTTTCTCCCCCGTCTGACAGTTGGTGGCGTTCAGATCAATCTCATAGCTGTTGCCAAGCCGAGTAATGGTGCCGGTCAGCAGTGCCTTACTGCTGTTCCGCAAACAGACATCTCGCGCTAGCTTCGGGGTCAGGCGTTCATTCGCCGGCCATTCCATCAACTTCAAGGTGTCACTAACCTTTTGGTCCGACAGTACGTTCAGATACGGCGAGTCTCCCAGGATGTCGGCCAGCTTCAGCTTCAGCGTTTCATCCCATACGGCTTCACCGGTGGCGTTGCTAAAGTCGGCAAGAACGATGGTGTCTTTTTCGGTCAGCTTGGTGGTTCTTTGCGAATGCCAATAGAGGGCGCCTACGCCGGCGACGGCGAACGCGAGCAGCGCCGGCGGCAGCCAAGATCTCCATCTGTGGCGCGCCGCAGGTCCGCTGTCCGGCACTTGCGTGAGCGACTCTGTGTCACGCTTGAGGGTCTCCAGGTCGGCCCGTATTTCCGCCGCGGACTGGTAGCGCTCCTCGCGGTCCTGCTCTAGCGCCTTATTGATGATCTGCTCCAGCTGGGGCGGGAACTCGGAATTGAGGTCGTGGACCGGGATCTGCGGTTGGTGGAGAATGGCCTCGCGCACGGCCTCCACTGTTTCACCCCTGAAGGTCCTCTGCCCGGACGCCATCTCGCACAACACCAGACCGAACGAGAAGAGGTCGGTGCGGGCATCCAGGGTCTCGCCGCGCAGCTGCTCCGGCGACATATACGCGGCCGTACCCATCGCTACACCGGCGCGGCTGAGGTTCAAGCCTCGTGGGCCGGTGACAGCCGGCGTGGGAAGCTGGGGTTCCCCGTCTGTTTCGTTCGCAATCGCTTGCTGTCCGGTGGGCTGGAGGAACTTTGCCAACCCGAAATCCAGAATCTTGGTAACCCCCTTGTTCGTGATAAAGATGTTGGCTGGTTTGATGTCACGATGAATGATACCGTTCTCGTGCGCAGCTTCCAGGCCTTCCGAAATTTGGAGTGCAATGTTTAATGACTGGTCGACCGAGAGTGGCTCGGCTGCCGAGGTCGCAGCGGATAAGCGGTCCCTCAGGGTTCGGCCCTCCAACAACTCCATCACGATGAAGGGCTGCCCTTCGTGCTCTTCAATCTCGTAAATGGTGCAGATGTTGGGATGATTCAGAGACGACGCAGCGCGGGCCTCGCGCTCGAACCGTTCCAGCGTACGAGGATCGTTACCCACCTCTTCCGGCAAGAACTTGAGGGCCACGGCGCGGCCCAACTTCAAATCTTCCCCCTTGTAGACTACCCCCATTCCGCCGCCGCCGATGAGCCGCAGTACGCGATAGTGCGAAACCGTCTTGCCGGTTAGCACCGATGATTCAAGCTCTATCAGGCCAGTGGTTTCATCTTCCCCGCCGGAAACTGCCTCAACCGCCAGGCCATCGCCAGGACTGGAGTCCACGCGCTCCACCGGCACCATGAGCCGATATCCCCGTCGCGCCACAGTCTGGATGTAACTTGGTCTGTCTGCCGAGTCGCCAAGTGCCTGCCGCAACTTCTGGATTGCGGTGTTGATGCCGTGGTCGAATTCCACCACGGTGTCATTGGGCCACAGCTTCTTCTGGATCTCTTCGCGGGTTACCAACTCGCCGGCGCGGACGACCAGCATCCGCAATACCTGCAAAGGTTGTTCTGGCAGCAGAACGGTTTGCCCGTCCTTGTGCAGTTCCCCGGCCTTCAGGTCGAGGTCGAAGACCCCGAATCGAGCCCGGTTTGGCTGTGTGCCTGTCATGGGTGAGGCGTGCTTGGCGAGAGTCTACTACGGGTGACTACCGCCTCCAAGCAGAGGCGACGCAAAAACATTCTAGCTCCGATCCCAATCCACAGTTCGCCGCAACAGCTTTGTATTCAGCCGGTTATCCGAGAGACATTTCCGGGCGCGCGGTTCTGGGCCTCCTGACCGGCGAGGAAATCTTGGACACGCCATGGCGGACTGCATTTTCGACCAGCGGCTGAAGCAGCAGGCTCGGGACCAGAGCATTCAACGTCGCGGGCGAAAGACTCATTTCGACGGTCAAGCGGTCCTGGAACCTGACCCGCTGGATGTCGAGATAGAGGTTGATCAACTCCACCTCGCGGCGCAACGGAACCTCCTGCGTCTCCCACCCGTCCAAGGTCTGGCGCAGAAGTTCGCTGAGGTTGGTCAGCATCTCATCTGCCTCTGCCGTTCGATGTTGCCGCACCAGGACGACGATTGCGTTGAGCGTGTTGAAAAGGAAATGGGGATGGAGTTGCATCTTGAGTGCGTTAAGGTTTGCCTGGGTGAGTTGACTTTCGAGCTGAGTGGCACGCAATTCCAGGTGCGCTGACAATTTCTCACGTTACGAAAACCTGCGGTAACAGCTCACGCTGTGCTGAACGCCAACGATCATCCAGTAAATGATTACATTCAAATGGAAGTCGATAGGAAGCACGGCTCGGAAGGTCGCGGCAAAGTTCCGTGAAAACCATGGCAGGCCAAACACCGGCGTGATCAACGCGAACAAGGCCGCTTCGATCACTGCCAACCCGATGCTCAACACCAGATGAAGTCCGATACTACGCCAGCGGATTCTTTGCTCGATGGGGAAGCGGCGCGCCAGCCGCCACACCAATGGGGCCAGCAAAGCCCAGGCGTATGCGGTGGTCAGCCAAACCACGAGATAGTCGCGCCACTGGACGGTGTGGCCTTGATACAGAAGGCGGCCCGTATCCTCGCTGATGAGAAAAGCGCAAACGCAGTCCAGCCAGCCAGATACGCCAGACAACGGATTGGCCTCGACCTCGCGGAATATCCCCCGCGCACGCGGAAGCCATCAATCGCCGTTTTCGATCCAACGGAGCCGCGAGTGATGCCTCTGACTAAGACATCATAGCCGACAAGGTTTTCGTCAACCGATTAAACTTTCCGAGTTCACGCTTCTACACGCTGTCTAAGCAAGCGGGATGCTGGCATTGGCAGGCAATTTCCACTTCTTCGGATCCCGCATCGCGGCAAGCGTCGCTACAGTACTTTTCATTGCCGGCAACTGTGCACAGGCACGGTTCGTGGGCACAAGTTTTTGCTTCCTGTTCTGCCATCGTAATCTCCTGGTTAGTTCCTTATGATTTTTATTGCGTGAAAACACTGTCGCCGGCTGAAGCCGGCTGGTAAAGACCCTGCGGGGCTTACGAGTCTGTGTGGCTCTGTTGACATCCTAATTGTGCCGCCCCTGAAGGGGCTCAAGTTGGAAAACACAGCGTACCCAGCACTCCGCCTCCCCAGTTCGCCCAAAAGCGGCGAACCGGGGACCCCGCTGCGTGCTGGGCTATCCTGTCGCCGTCCCGCTTTGCGGGACTCGATTGCGGGCATATCGAACTTGCTCTCACACCACGCATTCAAGCGTGACGCAAGGACGTCAAAAGAGGCACGCAGACTCCGGCGGTGTGACAAGAAAAGCACAGGTGGGCATTGTTACCGCGGAGTGGTTTCAAAGTCAAACCGCGAAAAAGCATGACGGGAGAGCGCTCAAGGCATAGGCCAGCATTTTAGGTTAGATCGACCTCACCAATCCCACTTCTTGATAATCTCTTCGATCTTCGTTCTCGCAGCATTTACGTCCCCCGCAAAGCAGGCCACGCCTTCGTGAAGTTGCTTGTAATCGTGGAAGAACTTGTAGCCGTCACCCAGGAAAAGGATGGCCGTAATGATGAGAGAGCCAGCCCTCAACTGAACCTCGACGGTTACGTGTTCAGCTCCGAACCTCTGATCGGCCAGGTGTTGAAATAGTGATTGAAGTTCATTTTGGATCTTCGTCTCTCCAGCGAGAGACCCGTCAAATTCGGGAAATTCGATGGTTATCTCGGCGATGCGCACTTGGTACTGCGCTGCCGTTCCTCCCTTCGCCTCGCCGCCCCAGTTGAAATTCTTCGCATCATCGTGCATGTCCAGCTGAACTTTGGTCTCCTCTGACACGGGAAGTTCCTCCTTGCCCGGAATTTCCTTATTGATCTCGAGAGCGAAACCATAGTACACCCGTCTCGCCTGTTCGCGGCATTGTGAAACGATTCTTGATCGGGAGCGCTACCAGCAGTCTGCCACGCGTGCCAGCATAGCCATAAGGGTCATTGCAAGTGGCTCGCTCGCAGGATACGGCCGGCGAATGTGGCGTGCTGGTCCGGTAATTAGCGGCTGGCGGGCCCGCAACGTGGGCGACCGAAGCTATGGCACGGCGAGGTCAGCACCTTCCTGCGGGTTGAGGATGAAATATTTTGCTGGCCGTTTCGGAAACCGGGAGCTGAACGGTGAAGCAGAAGGTACTGCCGTAGCCGAGCTGGCTCTCCACCCAGATTTTCCCCTGCATTAGTTCAACCAAGCGCGAGGAGATCGCCAAACCCAGTCCTGTGCCGCCGTACTTTCGAGTTGAGCTGCCATCGCTTTGCGTGAAGCCTTCGAAGATTGCGGCGTGCTTCTCGGGAGAGACTCCGATCCCGGTATCCGAGATCTTGAACAGAACTTCCGCACAACCTGCGTTCAGGGAATTGCAGGCAACATGCACCACGACCTTGCCCTGTTGGGTACACTTGATTGCATTTCCCACGAGGTTGACCAGCACCTGCCGCAACCGCTGGGGATCGCCGATGACCATGTCGGGCAGTTCGGGATCCATCTGACTCACGAACTCCAGTCCTACCTGCTGGGCCTGGAAGCGCAACGGGCGCAGAGTCTGCCGCACGGTTTCGTGGAGATTGAAAGCGATGGTATCCAGGGCGAGGGTACCGGATTCGGTCCTGGTAAAGTCCAGAAGATCGTTGATGAGACGGAGCAGGGCGCTGCCCGAGGATTGAATCACCAGGAGACACTCGCGCTGCTCGGCGTCAAGCTGAGTATCCAGAGCCAGCTCCGTCATGCCCAGGATGCCATTCATGGGAGTACGGAGTTCGTGGCTGATGTTGGCCAGGAACTGAGTTTTGGCGCGAGCCGCGGCCTCGGCCGCCTCCTTGGCCCTCACCAGTTCCTGCTCCGCACGTTTGCGCAGGCTAATGTCATTGGCGATGGTTGAGATGCCCAGCACGGCGCCATTCCTGTCCATGATGGGAGATATGGCGAGCGATACGTCGACCCGGCTGCCGTCTTTTCGCAGGCACACCGAATCGAAGCGTTCCACTTGCTCGCCACGTGCGATCCTGCCGAGGATATCGGGCATCTCGTGGAGCCGCTCGGGAGGAATGAGCATGGAGATATGCTTCCCGATGGCCTCATCCCTAGAGTAGCTAAACATTTTCTGGGCAGCGGGATTCCAGGAGACGATGGTGCCGTCGGAGGTTTTTCCAATGATTGCGCCTCGGGATGAATTGACGATGGATGCCAGTTGCGAATCGGTCTTCTCGGCGGCCTTGCGCTCGGTGATGTCGCTGAGTATTCCGTCGGCGAAGAGGACACCGTCCTGCTGGAATGTGCGCAAGGCGCGATTGCGCACCCAGATCCAGCGGCCATCCTTGCGACGCATGCGGTACTCGAGATCGAAGATACGGTTTTCCAGGAAAAGCGCCCGATAATTGTCCGCAACCGCGTTAAGATCGTCGGGGTGGATATTTGAGAGACGGAGTTCTCGGCCTCCGTCGAATACCTCGGCTGGAGTGAAGCCGAACAGGTCTTCCACATTGGAACTGACGTAGGTGAGCCGTCGCTCGGAATCCATAGTCCAGGTGACATCAGGAAGGTTGGTCAAGAGCCTGCGGTATTGCTCCTCACTCTTGCGAAGATTTTCTTCGTTCCGTTTTCGCCGACTGATATCGTGAGCGGTGGTGGAGATGCCCAGGATACGTCCGTGCTTGTCCTTGATAGCGGCTATGGCAAGGGAGACGTCGAAGCGGGTACCGTCTTTTCGGAACCTTACGGTGTCGAAGCGTTGGATTTGTTCGCCGCGTGCGATCTTGCCGAGGACCTCTGACACTTCATGCAGCCGCTCGGGAGGAACCAGCATGGAGACGTGCCTTCCGATGACCTCGCCGGCGGGATAACCGTAAATCTTCTCCGCGGCAGGATTCCAGGAGACGATCGTCCCATCGGCGGTCTTACCGATGATGGCATCGCCAGAGGACATCACAATGGCCGCCAGTTGCGAATCGATTCTTTCGGCCTGCTTGCGTTCGGTGACATCGCTGAGGATTCCATCGGCGAAGAGCTTGCCGTCCTGCTGGAATGTGCGCAAGGCGCGATTGCGCACCCAGATCCAGCGGCCATCCTTGTGCCGCATACGATACTCGAGATCGAAGGTCCGGCCTTCCAGGAAAAGCGCCCGGTAATTGTCCTCGACCGCTTTAAGATCGTCCGGGTAGATATGTGAGAGACGGAGTTCTCGTCCAGCGGCGAATGCCTCCGCTGGAGTGTAGCCGAGCACGTTTTCTACATTGGGACTGATATAGGTGATCCGTCGCTCGGAATCCATTGTCCAGGTGACGTCAGGAAGGTTGGACAACAGCCTGCGGTATTGCTCCTGGCCCTTGCGGAGAGCTTCCTCGGCTTGCTTGCGTTCGGTGATATCGCTGAGGACGCCATCGGCGAAGAGGACGCCATCCTGCACGTGGGTACGAATGGCCCGATCATGCACCCATCGCCACAGGCCATCGCCACGCTGGAGACGATATTCGACATCGAAGACGGCGTTTTCTTCGAAGAGCTTGCGGTAGCTCACATGCACGAATTCGCGATCGGCGGGATGGATACGCTGGATCAGGGCTTCGGTTCCGCCTTGGCAAACTTGCTGCGCTGTCTGGCCAAAGACCTCCTGGGCGTTGGGGCTGACGTAGGTGATTTGACCAGTGAGATTGGAGGTCCAGGCGACGTCGGGAAGGTTGGTCAGGAGTCTTTGGTATTGCTGCTCGCTTTTGCGGAGAGCTTCCTCGGCGTGCTTCTGATTGCTGATCTCGATACCGACACTTAGAATGCACGGCTGATTGCCGACAAGAATGCGCACCCCGGTGAGATAACAAGGAATGCGTACACCGCTCTTGGTGAGCCAGGCGGCTTCCATATCGGCATAACCGGTTTCCCAGGCTTTTCCCATGACCGCCGGAACCAGCTCGCGATAGTCTTCCGCAAGGTTCTGGACCGCGGACATTTCCCGCAATTCGGTGGCGGAGTAGCCAAGAACCGTCTGGAAGCGGGAGTTCCAGCGCACCAGCTTCTTATTCGTGTCGACGATGCAAGCCAGGCCCGGCATGCGGTCGATCAGCATGTCGAAATTCGCTTTGGCGGCCTTCAGCAAATCCGCCTCGCGACGGCGCAGAGTAACCAGAGCCAGGATGAAGGCGATGCCGGTGCAAAGCGCAATTTCATCTAGATAGGACCGGGAAAGGCGGGGGAAGGCTGACGCAGCGACTTCATAGGCTGCGGAGACGATCATCGCGGCCAGGGCAAACCAAAATGCTCTGACGAAGTTGGACGCTTTGAACATGTACAGGAAACGGGAAATCACGCCCGGCGCAGAGCGGGAGGTCCAATCACGATATTAGATATTTGTGGGTTCAAACCAATGTGACAGCGGTCACAGGGCAATAGTTCGCGAATTCACGATTCGTCCAGGATTTGTACAATGTCCAGAATTTGGACATCGGCCAAATTTGAGATTCGTCCAAAGTGTGCCCGCAATCTTTAGAAGCCAGGTGAGACCAAACAGGGAGCCGGAGAATAACACTCGGCTCCCCTGTCGGTTGGCAAAGGAGGGTTACCTTACGACTTGCAGGTTATTGGTCACCTGGAAGAGGTCCCGCACCTGATTGGCGGCGATGTTGGCCAAACTCTTGTCGCCTTCGTTGTTCACGTAGCCATTGAGCGTGACGCGCTGATTGGCGACGATGATATGGATGCTGGGCGACGCTGGCCAGAAATATTGCGACAGACCCGCGGTCCGCATCAGGGCGCGATAAATGCGCTGCCGAGCCTGCTCGTCAAACGCGTTGGGCGGCAGCACCTGAATGCTGTTGACGACCTTGTCGACTCCCTCAATCCGTTGCACGGCATTCTGGGCATCCTGCCGGGTCTGAGAGTGAAGGCTGGTGACCGCGCCACTCAAAGTCACGGTGCGGCCCTGGACGCTGTACTCCAGATCGTCGAACATCGAGTAGTGCGGCAACATGAGCAACTGGTGACGAACCGCCCTGGCGATAGCGGCTTCGGCCGGGTCGGCCGATGGCGCGGGCAGCACCTTGTAATCCAGAATGACGGGACCATTGCTGGTCAACGCCGGCTCCGCAGCCTCATTGGTCGGCGAGACCGAGGTCGCCTGCGATGCCGGCGACGATTGGGCCGCGGCTCCCACACCCATTGCCAATACCAACGTAAATGGCAGCAGCCGTTTGATCATAATTTCCTACCTCCGATTCCATACTTCATTGGATGTAGGTAGAAACACGGCGGCTGCGGCGGAGACGCGTTCGCATCAGGCGACTTAACAAAACGTAACGAATGAGTCCCGGGGCCGCTGGCCCCCGGATCTCGCGGTCTTCAAGGCCCGGGTATTTCTCTCGGCCACCCGCTCACACCGGGCAATGTTCACTGAATGCACCTCTTGTTGGAAGTGCCGAAGGTGTTGTGATACCAGGTGTTCGGGCAGCCTGCGGGGTTGTCGTCGGCCAGGTCAAGGTTGGAATTGCCCGTGGCGTGGTTCTCATAAATAAGGTTCTGGACCGCCCCGGATTGCGCCTCGATGCCGTCGTTGGCATTCTGGTCGGCGGTGTTGTTGTTCACGAAATTGTTGCGGCCGTCGATCGCAGTCAGCACAAAGCCACTGCCTCCGTTCTGGCTGGATTGATTGTGATCGTAATGACTCCACTCGTCGTTGATCACGAATCCG
>Ga0302325_10005756_pt1 | contig 28081 bp, 22 predicted proteins | sample Palsa_T0_2_FD_201948 | JGI IMG/M metagenome (GOLD analysis project Ga0302325, IMG submission 201948) | Peat permafrost microbial communities from Stordalen Mire near Abisko, Sweden - Palsa_T0_2 | ecosystem: Environmental > Terrestrial > Soil > Palsa > Peat permafrost | place: Sweden: Abisko... | reverse complement strand
TGCTTGCAGTCGCGTCTCGCGCCGGGGTGGATGCTCGAGCTCGCCGCGGGTGGCGGCACGGTCGATCGCGATCACGCGGATTCTGGCGCCCAGGTCGCTCATAGCGAGCCCCTCGAGTCCGCCACCGCTGTGGATATGGAGCCGAGCGAGCAGGAACGGATGGCTGCCGACGTAGAAGCTGTAGAGCACCTCCAGCCCGAGCGCCGCGCCAACGAACCAGGGGGCGGCGATCGCGACCGTCGACCAGACGTGCCTGAATGCGAAGCTCTGTTCGAGCCGCCTGCCGAGCTCGCGATCGAAAACGCGCAGGACGACCGGCACTTCGACCCAGCGATCGCCGAGCCGGTCGCGCACCGCGAGCCCGGTCTCGATGTTGGTGAGGTCGTCCGAGGTGACGATTGCGACGGAGGCGGCCATGGAGAGATTGACCGAGTCGAGCGTTTGCGCGAGCGTTGAGTCGCCGAGTACCAGCGGCACGCCGCGTTGGCGGACCTGGTTGAGGTAGCGGTTGCTCTCGTCGCGCTCGACCACGACCACCTCTCGGCCGCGCGCCAGCAGCCCATCCAGCACCTCCATCCCGACCGATCCGAGGCCGACCATCACGACGTGGCCGCGCATCCCGGGGATGCGGGCCTGGCCGAGCGACTGCGCGATCCGGCGGGACACGAGCGTGTTGGTCAGGAGCGCGAAGATCGTCGTCACCAGCGTCGTGCCCGCGAGGATCAGGCAGATCCCGAACACCTCCATCCATGTCGGCTGGGTCGAGAACGAGAAGTCGCCGAATCCAACCGTCGCGATGGTCTCGACGGTGAAGTAGATCGCGCTGATGACGCCGAGATCATGTCCGGCGTGCGTCTGGTATCCGAAGTGCAGCGTCAGGGTCGATATGGCGAGCAGCCCCAGGGCGCACCCGAGCGCGATCCGCAGCGAATGGCCCGCGTCGCTCGCCAGGTTGCCGAGCAGTCTGCGCGCCATCGCGAGCGTGCGCCGGCCGGCTCGAACTACATCGGCCCCGGCCGGCGAACCGAAGCGCATCCCCGCAGCGGCCAGCTCCTCGGGGGTGCCCAGCAGCGTGACCCGGTCGTGCTCGCTCACGTGCTGGTCGCGCCCTGGACAGACCATCGGCTCCTGCTCGGAGTCGGTCGCGACGCCGAGCGGAACGAGGCTTCCGTAGAGCTCACGGAGCGTCCCCGGGCGCGGAGCGATCACCTCGATAGTCACGAACTGGGTTGAACCGAGGGAGATGTCGTGTGCGCGACGGCCCACGCACGCCTCGATCACCGAGGGCGCAAACAGCGCTGCGACGTCGAGCACGGTCGCGGCTCCGGTGACCTCTTCAACGGCTCGCGCGACAGCAGGATTGTCGAGATGCGCCACGATGCGCACCTCGGGCCGCAGGTCTCGCACGAGCAGCACCGTTTCAAGCGTCCTGAGGTCGCTCGACTCGATGCAGACGACCGCCGCGGCGCCGGCGATCCCGGCGTCGTAGAGCGGCTCGGTCAGGTGCGCCCCGCGTGGAAGCTGCGGGATTCCCCAGCCGCGCACCACCCGGGCGAACCGCTCGTCCGCGTCGTCCTCGAGCACCACGACCCGGGCGCCGGCGAGTTGCAACTGCTCGACGGTGCGCAAACCAACCTCGTGCAGCCCACAGACGATTACGTGATCGACCCAACCCCGACAGCCGGCGGTTCCCTCGTCGAGGTCGAGTCGCGCTGCGTCGGCGAGATGACTTTCATCCTCGAGTGCCTCAGTCACCCCCGAATCCTGACCTCACCCCACCCGCGGTGGCCATGGCCCGGCGGCGGACAAATCGCATCGATCGGCCTCCCGATGGCAGGAACGCGGGACCTCGTGCGTGCCGGCATCGAGCAGGCCACGGCGCGAACGATCGCCTCGCGGTGCGCTTATCGCGGTCGGCTCATCGCGACGGCGCGGACCGAGGCGGGGCTGGTCCGTCGCGACCGCGTTCGCCGGCCGCCGCGACCAGCGGTGCCGTGCGCGGCGGGACCTGGCGCGATAGCACGATGTAGCTCGTGCAGCGGCGGATCGCCGGCGTGCCGAGGAGCCCGCTGATCAGCTCGCCGAGGTGCTCGGTGTCGCGCGCGACGACCCGGCAGATCAGGTCGTGCGGACCTGTGACCGCGTCGACCTCGAGGATCTCGGGCACCGCCTCGATCGCATCTACCGCCTCGGCCAGGCGACCCTGCGCGAGCTCGATCTCGACGAAGGCGCTGATCGGGTAGCCGAGCGCGACCGTGTCGATCTCCGGCCCATAGCCGGTGATCGCCCCGCTCGCCTCGAGCTTCGCGAGGCGCGCTTGGACGGTCCCGCGCGCAACGCCGAGGCGGCGCGCGACCTCGAGCAGACCGACGCGCGGGTATTCGCGCAGCGTCGCGATCAGGCGTGCGTCCAAGATATCAATGGTCATATTGACCAGGATTATACGCTTAGGCACGACAGATCTGGTCAGCCTGACCTGATTTGGTGGACACACTTGCACTCTTCGGCGCAAAGCGCTGAACTTGCAGACCCGAGATGTATGAAGAGGCCCAGCTCTACTCGCCAGTCACCACCGACGATGCCGGCGAAGTCACCGTCCATCTCGCCCACGATCATCCCGGCGCGAACGATCCCTCGTATCGCCGCCGCCGTAACGAGATCGCCGCGGCCGCGCTGGCCTGGTGTCCCGGCCGGCCCGCGCCGCGGATCGAATACACCGAGGAAGAGCACGAGGTCTGGCGAACGGTGTGCCGCGAGCTCGCGCCCAAGCACGAGCGCTACGCGGTGCGTGAGTACCGCGATGCGAAGCGACGCGTCGCGCTGCCGACCGACCGGGTTCCCGGCCTCGACGACGTCACCGCACGGGTGCGGCCCCTGACCGGCTGGCGATACGTCCCCGCGGCCGGCCTGGTGCCGCTCGAGGACTTCTACGGCGCACTTGCCGAGCGCACCTTCTACTCGACCCAGTACCTCCGGCATCCGGCCGTCCCGCTCTACACGCCGGAGCCAGACATCATCCACGAGGTCATCGGGCACGGCCACCTCGTCGCAACGGACACCTTCGGGCTGCTGCATCGACTGGCGGGCGTCGCCGCCCGCCGCCTGCGCGACCCCGAGAGCCTGCGCTTCCTCTCGCGCGTGTTCTGGTTCTCGCTCGAGTTCGGCGTGGTGATGGAGGACGGCGAGGTGCGCGCCTACGGCGCCGGGATCCTGTCCAGCTACGGGGAGATCGAGGAGTTTCGCGCGATCGATCATCGCCCGCTCGACCTCGTCGCGATGGGCACGGCCGACTACGACATCACCGCTTATCAGCCGCTGCTCTACCGCGCCGAGTCGGTGGCGGAGGTGGTCGATGTGGTCGGCGGATTCTTCAGCGACTGCAGCGACGAGCTGATCGCTTCGATGCGCCGCGAGGCGCGGGCGACCGTGTGATCGCCGCATATGAGTCACACGCCGCCGGAAGCTCGGCGCCAGCCGATTCCACCAACTCCTGAAGAGAGAGAGCACCGATGACAATCACCGACGCGAAGGATCTCGAGGCCCCGGAACGCGACTTCATGCCGCTGAACGGGATCGACCACATCGAGCTGTGGGTCGGCAATGCCGCCCAGGCGAGCTACTTCTTCCAGCGCGCCTTCAACTTCGCCGAGGTCGCCTATCGCGGCCTCGAGACGGGTGAGCGCGACCGCGTCTCCCGTGTGGTCCAGCAGGGCGAGATCCGGCTCGTGCTGACGGGCGCCTTGCGTTCGGAGAGCCAGGTCGCATGCGAGCAGGCCAGGCACGGTGACGGAGTCAAGGTCATCGCGATCTCGGTTCCCGACGTCGACAACGCTTACCGTGAGGCGACCGCGCGCGGCGCCACCGGCCTCGCCGCGCCGCACGAGACCGCCGACGAGCACGGGCGTGCGCGGATCGCCGACATCGCCGCCTACGGCGACACGATTCACCGGTTCATCGACCGCTCGGAGTACGCAGGGCCGTTCCTGCCTGGATACCGCGCCGTTGGTCCGAGCGACGGCCGACCGGCTCCCGGTGAGGATCTGCTGCTCGGCGTGGACCACGTCGTCGGCAATGTGGAGCTCGGCGCGATGAACGAATGGGTCTCATACTACGAGCGCGTGTTCGGGATGACGGAGATGATCCACTTCACCGACGAGGCGATCTCGACCGAGTACTCGGCGCTGATGTCCAAGGTCGTCACCAGTGGAGACGGTCGCGTCAAATTCCCGATCAACGAGCCCGCCGAGGGGCGGCGCAAGTCGCAGATCGACGAGTACCTCGAGTTCTACGAAGGCCCCGGCGCGCAGCACATCGCGCTGACCACCGATGACATCGTCAGAACCGTCGACGAGCTCGGCAGCCGCGGCATCCAGTTCCTGCGCACGCCCGACAGCTACTACGACGAAGTGCCGGACCGCGTAGGCGAGATCGGCGAGTCGCTCGACGACCTGCGCCGGTTGGGCATCCTCGTCGACCGCGACGACGAGGGCTACCTGCTCCAGGTCTTCACCGCGCCGCTCGGCGACCGCCCGACGATCTTCTTCGAGATCATCGAACGGCACGGGGCGCGCGGGTTCGGCGAAGGCAACTTCAAGGCGCTGTTCGAGGCGATCGAGCGCGCACAGGAGCGCCGGGGGAACCTCTGATGCGCTTGCTCGCGCGCGGCGTGGAGCCTGGGGAGAAGCGCTGATGCGCTACGTCGCGCGCGGCGAGGTGCCGGCCAAGCGGCACTCGCAGTTCCGCGAGAACGGTCGCCTGCTGGTCGAGGAGGTGATGGGCTACGAGGGCTTCTCGGGCAACGAGTCGATCCTCTACCACCGCCACTCGCCGTGCCGGATTCAGCAGGTCGGAGCGTTTCGTTCGCTGGCCCGCTGGCGCGAGCACGACGATCCCGAGTACGCGTACTCGTGGAATCCCGACCGCGAGCACGGGGTGCCTCGCGAACGTCCCGCGCCACGGGACGGCGCCGTCGGTGCCGCCCGCTGAGAGCTGGGTGCCGGGGGCCGACGGCTCCGGGTTCGGGATCGAGCATCTTCCTTACGGGGTCGTCCGCCGGCCCGGCGAGACGCCACGGGTTGCGGTTCGGATCGGCGACCGGGCACTCGACCTGGCGGCGCTGCTCGATGCGGGCCTGCTCGCGGTGCCGGGGTTATCGGCCGCCGCGTTGCGTGCCGCTGCGCTGAACGGCTTCCTCGAGCTCGGGCGCGGCGTCTGGGCGCCGACCAGGGCGCGCGTGGTCGAGTTGCTCGGCGCAGGCGGTCCGGGTGCGGCCTCGGTCGGCGCGCTCGGGGAGGCCGCGCTCTTCCCGCTGGCGGCGGCCGAGGTGATGCTGCCGGTGGCGGTGGGCGACTACGTCGACTTCTACTCCTCGCTCGAGCACGCCGCCAACCTCGGGCGGATCCTGCGGCCGGGCGGGGAGCCCGTGCTACCCAACTGGCGCCATCTGCCGGTCGCCTATCACGGCCGCGCGGGCAGCATTGTCCTAACCGGCACGCCGATCCGGCGCCCGCGCGGCCAGCGGCCGCCGCAGGCGCCGTCCGAGATCCCGAGCTTCGGTCCCGAGCGCCGGCTCGACTTCGAGCTCGAGCTGGGATTCGTCACGGGAGCGGGACCGCACGCGTCTCCGGCGCCCGGTGCCCCGATCCCGCCACACGCCGCCGGCGAGCACATCCTCGGCGTCGTGCTCGTCAACGACTGGAGCGCAAGGGAGATCCAGCGCTGGGAGGCGCAGCCGCTCGGCCCGTTCCTCGGCAAGTCGTTTGCCACCTCGATCGGAGGATGGATCACGCCGCTCGAGGCGCTCGCCGGGCACCGAGTCGCCGGAGTGCCGCAGAATCCCGCCCCGTTACCGTACCTGCGCACCGACGAGCCGTGGGCGTTCGATATCGAGCTCGAGGTCGCGATCGTGCCGGCAGGCTCGACTGCCGAGACGACGGTCAGCCGCACCAACGCCCGCGAGCTGTACTGGAGCGCGGCGCAGCAGCTCGCGCATGCGACCTCTGGGGGCGCCGCGGTGCGCGCCGGCGATCTATTCGCCTCAGGAACGATCTCGGGCTCGGGCCCGGGGAGCTACGGCAGCCTGGTCGAGCTCACCTGGGGCGGCGCCAGGCCGCTCGCGCTCGACGGGGTGACGCGCACGTTTCTCGAGGACGGAGACACCGTGGTCATGCGGGGAGTCGCCGCCGCCGGCGACGGTCGCGCGCGGATCGAGCTCGGCGAGGTCAGAGGCACCGTCCTCGGCGTAGGGCCGTGATCGAGATCGATTTTCGAGCGGCGCACGTGGACGCCGGCCCCGGGGGCGAGCTCGCGCAGGCGATGCGTGACGAGATCGCCGAGATGTACGACGGCCTGGATCTCGACGGACCGTCGATGCCGAAGGCGGGCGCCGAGCAGCTCAGCCCGCCGGGAGGCATGTTCGTCGTCGGCTGGCGCGAGGGCGAGCCGGTCTGCTGCGGAGGCCTCAAGCGTCTGACCGAGAGCGCCTGCGAGATCAAGAAGATGTACGTCGTGCCGGAGGCGCGTGGGCAGGGGGTGGCGCGGACACTGCTGCACGAGCTCGAGCGATCGGCGCTTGGGCTGGGATATTCCATCGCCAGGCTCGACACCGGCCCGAAACAGCTTCATGCCCAGGCGTTGTATGCGGGCGAGGGCTACGAGCGGGTCGAGGACTTCAACCGCAATCCGGTGGCGGCGTTCTGGGGAGAGAAGCGCCTCCCGGGGTCACGGAACCGGACGACGGCGCGCGAGCCCTAACCCTGCTGCAGCTCACCCTTGGCGAGCACGGCCGCGAGCGCGTCCCCGTCCTCCTGGGAGCGGCCCGCGTGCGGCTGTGACAACACGATCTGGTGCGGAGACGGATGCTTCTCCGAAACTGCTCTCTTCCGCGCCCCCCTGGCCCCCGCCCCTGCGCGGCCGGGTCAGCACCATCGTCTGGCAGGCGGGCACGACACGCAGCTCGTCGTGGTTGCGGGCGCGGTACCTGGACGGCGTCTCGCCGACGAGCTCGGTGAACCGAGTCGAGAAGGAGCCGAGGCTCGTGCAGCCGACCGCGAAGCAGACATCCGTCACGCTCAGGTCGCCGCGGCGCAGCAGTGCCTTCGCCCGCTCGATGCGCCGGGTCATCAGGTAGGAGTACGGCGTCTCGGAGTACGCCTGGCGGAAGCGGCGGCTGAAGTGCGCCGGCGACATCAGCGCCGTGCGGGCGAGCGCCGGGACGTCGAGCGGCTGCTCGTACTCACGGTCCATCCGGTCGCGCGCGCGCCGCAGCCGACGCAGCTCGTCAATGTCGGCACTCACCCGCATATTCTCCACTTTATACAGAGGCTGATCCTCGCGGCTGGGGCGACGGCGGTTTCTTGTGCCTCCCGTGAGGGCCGGCCGAAACTGAGCAGATTTGAAGAAGCGCGGGCCACGGGGTCAGCCCTAGCATGACCGTCACGGGCATCAACACACCGGGTCGATCTGACCCACGACTTCAGGAGTGACCATGACCGGCTCAGCCACCGAGGGAATCAAGATCGTGCTGCATCCTGTGTCCGACCTGGCGAGGGCGAAGGCCGTGTACGCCGCCCTGCTCGGCATCGAGCCGCAGGCCGACTCGTCCTACTACGTCGGCTTCGATGCCGCGGGCCAGCACATCGGGCTGCTGCCGGGCGGTGGGCCGCAGGGCATGAGCTCACCGGTGGCCTATTGGCAGGTGCCGGACATCGAGGCGAAGCTGGCCGAGGTGACCGCCGCGGGTGCCACCGTAAAGGAGCCCGCGCGTGACGTCGGTAGCGGCCGCCTGGTGGCCACCGTCACCGACCCCGATGGCAACGTCCTCGGGCTGCTTCAGGACCCGATCGAGACACGATGAGCATGGCCACGAGCCCGGACACGCATTCGGCTGAGCTCCACACCGCCGACAGCCACGATTTGATCCGCGTGCATGGCGCGCGCGTGAACAACCTCAAGGACGTCAGCGTCGAGATCCCGAAGCGCAGGCTGACGGTGTTCACCGGCGTCTCCGGCTCGGGCAAGAGCTCGCTGGTGTTCGACACGATCGCCGCGGAGTCGCAGCGGATGATCAACGAGACGTACAGCGCATTCGTGCAGGGCTTCATGCCGACGCTGGCGCGGCCCGACGTCGACGTACTCGAGGGCCTGACGACCGCGATCATCGTCGACCAGCAGCGGATGGGGGCCGACGCCCGCTCCACGGTCGGCACCGCCACCGACTCGGGCGCGGTGCTGCGCATCCTCTTCAGCCGACTCGGCCGGCCGCACATCGGCTCGCCCAACGCGTTCTCCTTCAACGTTGCCTCGGTGCGGGCGAGCGGGGCGATCACGGTCGAACGCGGTGCCGGCAAGACCAAGACCGTGAAGTTCACCCGCACCGGTGGCATGTGCACGCGCTGCGAGGGCCGGGGCTCGGTCACCGGCTTCGACCTTTCTGCGCTGTACGACGACACCAAGTCGATCAACGAGGGTGCGCTCACGATCCCCGGCTACAGCGTCGACGGCTGGTATGGCCGCATCTACGGCGGCAACGCCTTCCTCGACCCGGACAAGCCGATCCGTAAGTACACCAAGACCGAGCTCAACGACCTGCTCCACAAGGAGCCGACGAAGATCAAGGTAAAGGGCGTCAACCTGACGTACGAGGGTCTGATTCCGAGCATCCAGAAGTCCATGCTGTCCAAGGACGTCGACGCGCTGCAGCCGCACATCCGCGCCTTCGTGGAGCGGGCGGTGACGTTCACCGCCTGCCCCGACTGCGGTGGCACGCGGCTCAATGAAGCGGCTCGGTCGTCGAAGATCGACGGGATCAACATCGCCGACGCCTGCGCGATGCAGATCAGCGACCTCGCTCAATGGGTGCGGGGTCTGGACGAGCCGTCCGTCGCGCCGCTGCTGGCGTCGCTCGGGCGGACCCTCGACTCGTTCGTCGAGATCGGGCTCGGCTACCTCAGCCTCGACCGCTCGTCGGGCACGCTGTCGGGGGGCGAGGCGCAGCGCACGAAGATGATCCGGCACCTCGGGTCCTCGCTCACCGACGTCACCTATGTCTTCGACGAGCCGACGATCGGGCTGCACCCCCACGACATCCAGCGGATGAACGACCTGCTGCTGCAGCTCCGCGACAAGGGCAACACGGTGCTGGTCGTGGAGCACAAGCCGGAGGTGATCGCGATCGCCGAGCACGTCGTCGACCTCGGCCCGGGCGCCGGCACCGGAGGTGGCGAGGTGGTGTTCGAGGGCACCGTCGAGGGGCTGCGGTCCAGCGACACGCTCACCGGGCGGCACCTCGACGACCGCGCCTCGTTGAAGCCGTCGGTGCGAACGCCGTCAGGAGTGATGGAGGTGCGCGGCGCCGGCGCCAACAACCTCCAGGACGTCGATGTCGACATACCGCTCGGTGTGCTGGTGGTGGTGACCGGCGTCGCCGGGTCGGGAAAGAGCTCACTGATCGACGGCTCGGTGTCCGGCCGGGAAGGGGTGGTTTCGGTCGATCAGGCAGCGATCAAGGGCTCGCGGCGCAGCAACCCGGCGACGTACACCGGGCTGCTCGACCCGATCCGCAAGGCATTCGCGAAGGCCAACGGCGTGAAACCCGCCCTGTTCAGCGCCAACTCCGAGGGCGCCTGCCCGACCTGCAACGGCGCCGGCGTGATCTACACCGACCTGGCGATGATGGCCGGCGTCACCTCGATCTGCGAGGACTGCGAGGGGAAGCGGTTCCAAGCGTCGGTGCTGGATTACCACCTCGGCGGCCGCGATATCAGCGAGGTGCTCGCGATGCCGGTCATCGAGGCCGAGGAGTTCTTCGGCGTCGGCGAGGCGCGCACGCCGGCCGCGCACGCCGTCCTCGGCCGGCTCGCCGACGTCGGGCTCGGCTACCTCAGCCTCGGCCAGCCGCTCACTACGCTGTCCGGCGGCGAGCGGCAGCGGCTGAAGCTGGCCACCCGCATGGCCGAGAAGGCCGGCGTCTACGTCCTCGACGAGCCGACCACCGGCCTCCACCTCGCCGACGTCGAGCAGCTCCTCGGGCGGCTCGACCGGCTCGTCGACTCCGGCAAGTCTGTGGTCGTCGTCGAGCACCACCAGGCGGTCATGGCGCACGCCGACTGGATCATCGACGTCGGCCCCGGCGCCGGCCACGACGGCGGCCGGATCGTCTTCGAGGGCACGCCCGCGGACCTCGTCGCCGCGCGCTCCACCCTCACCGGCGAGTATCTCGCGGGCTATGTCGGCATCTGACCGAGGCCTCGCGGACAAGGGTGGAGACGCCGACCCGCCCCGAGCCGATCGGAGAAGCGCGAGCGACGCTGCACTAGCCTTGCGGGCATGAAACTCACTCTTGCCCGTTGCTTCGTCCAGGTCCACGACCCCGACCTCGCACTGACCTTCTACCGCGACGCACTCGGCCTCGAACTGCGCAACGACGTCGCCCACGAAGGGTTCCGCTGGATCACCGTCGGCGGCGCCTCCCAGCCCGACGTCGAGATCGTCCTGACGGACTACCAGTGCGGCAGCCCCGCCGACGGCGACGTGCTCGCCGCCCTCGTCGCCAAGGGCGCCCTGAACGGCGTCCACTTCCACACCGACGACCTCGACGCCACCTTCGAGAAGGTACGCGCCGCGGGCGCCGAGATCGTGCAGGAGCCGACCGAACAGCCGTGGGGCGCGCGAGACGGTGCGATTCGTGACCCGTCCGGCAACCTGGTGCGCCTCGACCAGGCACCCGCCGCGTAGCGGGATGCCTTCGTCGCGCCGATGTCAGATCTAGTGGAGCTAGTCGGGCTCGAACCGACGACCTCTGCCATGCCATGGCAGCGCTCTTCCAGCTGAGCTATAGCCCCTTCGGAGTCGAAGTCGTCAGCAAGGCTAATGCATGCGCGCCGGCCGTTGCGGGATCGTCCGAGCCGCAGGTGCACCTGGCGCATGCCTGCGAATCGCGACGCCCTATGCCGGCGGGATGAACTCGGGGATCTCGAGCTCGCCGCCGTCTGGCCGCCGTTCGGGCGCGGACTCGCGTGTCGTAGCGCCGGGGGCGGAGGCGCGGTCGGTCGTCCGCGGCGTACGGATCCCGCTCGCGCCGCCGTCGACGCGGTCGAGCTGAGCGGACATGCGGGCGTGGACGGCCTGGATGTCGCCCAGTAGGAGCTCGGCGTTGGAGCGCAGCGAGTCGCCCATCTCGCGCAGGTTCTGTACGAGCTCCATGCCTTCGGAGCGGACGTCGGCGGTGGCCACGCGGGCCTCGCCGAGGATCTCGCGCGACTGCGCTTTCGCCTTGGTGGTGCCGGCCTCGGCCTCCTGCCGGGACTTCGCCAGGAGCTCGAGCGCCAGGGCGGTCGAGGTCGTCTTCACCGCCTCGGCCTCCGCGCGGGTGCGGTCCGCATCCTCGTGTGCCTTCGCCAGGATCCCCAGGGCCTCGGACGCCGCGACCGTCTTCGCCTGTTCAGCCTCCGCCCGAGCCTGCCTCACGATGTCGATCGCTTCGGCCTCGGCGGCGCGGATCCGGTTCTCCGCCGCGCGATCGCCTTCGGCGATCCGGTCGCGCATCCGGGCCTCGGTGCGCAGACGGATCTGCTCGGCGGCGGTCTCGGCCGCCGCGACAATCGACCCGACGCGCTCGGCGGTCGCGGCGCCGCCGCCGCGGCGCCGGTTGGCGGACCCGGATGCGTTGCCGGCGGGCCTCTCCACCGGCGCCACCTCGTCCGTGGTGCTCGCCCGACGTGGTTGTGGGGCAGGTTCGCCGCCGCCGGCAGTGCCCGACGGGCTATCCGTGCGCTCTGACATCGCTCCATCGTAGTGAGCGGATGGCTCGATCTCTGAAAGAAAGCGGCCAAGCTCCAGCGGTTTCGTCGTTCGGGGCAGAAAGAGAATGGCGCGCGCGAAGAGTCACTAACCTCCGGGTCGCGATGAGCGAGCGGCGGTATGACCCGAGCACGATCGAGCCCAAGTGGCAGGAGGTGTGGGCACGCGAGCACACCTGGGAGGTCTCGAACGAGCCAGACGAACGGAAGAAGTCGTATGTGCTCGAGATGCTCCCGTACCCGAGCGGCGAGCCGCACATCGGCCATCTGAAGAACTACGCGCTCGGCGACGCGATCGCCCACTTTCATCGCCGCACCGGCCATCAGGTGCTGCATCCGATGGGCTACGACGCGTTCGGGCTGCCGGCGGAGAACAACGCCATCAAGACCGGTGTGCCCCCGCGTGTTGCGACCAACCGCTCGATCGCCGCTTACCGGCACTGGTTTCACCGCTGGGGCATCTCGATCGACTGGTCGCGCGAGATCGCGAGCCATGAGCCGTCGTACTACCGCTGGACGCAATGGATCTTCCTGCGGCTGTTCGCGCGCGGGCTCGCGTATCGGAAGGAGGCCGCGGTCAAGTGGTGCCCGAACGATCAGACGGTTCTCGCCAACGAGCAGGTGATCGACGGCCGCTGTGAGCGCTGCGGCGCGCTGGTCGAGGTACGGCAGCTCGAGCAGTGGTTCTTCCGCATCACCGATTACGCCGACCGGCTGCTGGACGACCTCGACCGCATCGACTGGCCCCGGCACGTCAAGACGATGCAGCGCAACTGGATCGGGCGCAGCGTCGGCGCCGAGGTGGTGTTCCGCTGCGAGGAGCTGGGGATCGACTACACGGTCTTCACCACGCGACCGGACACGCTGTTCGGGGCGACCTTCTTCGTGATGGCACCCGAGCACCCCGACGTGTTCCGTCTCGTCGCGGGAACCGAGCACGAGCGCGCGGTCCACGAGTACGTAAACAGAGCCCTGAACGAGTCGGTCGAGGATCGAGGCGCCACGGAGAAGCCGAAGACCGGGGTGCCGCTGGGGCGGACCGTTACGAACCCGGTCAACGGCGAGCAGATCCCGATGTACGTCGCGGACTACGTGCTGATGGAGTACGGAACCGGAGCGATCATGGCGGTCCCCGCGCACGACGAGCGGGACTTCGCGTTCGCGCAGGCGTTCGGGCTGCCGATCCGGCGCGTGGTGGGTACCGACGAGGAGCTCCCTTACGCCGGCGACGGGCCGATGACGCACTCGAGCCCGCAGTTCGACGGGATGAACAACCGCGAGGCGTACGCGGCGATCGTCTCCTGGCTCGAGCTCGAGGCCAAGGGGCGCACTTCGGTCAACTACCGGCTGCGCGACTGGCTCCTCTCACGCCAGCGCTACTGGGGCTGCCCGATCCCGGTCGTCTACTGCAAGGACTGCGGCATCGTCCCGGTGCCCGATCAGGATCTTCCCGTCGAGTTGCCGGAGATCGAGGACTACCAGCCGAAGGGCCGCTCGCCACTCGCAACCGCAGAGGACTGGGTGAACACCAGCTGCCCGGCCTGCGGCGGACCGGCGCGGCGCGAGACCGACACGATGGACACGTTCGTCGACTCGTCGTGGTACTTCCTGCGCTATTGCGACCCGCGCAACGACGAAGCCCCCTGGGATCGGGAAGTGGTCGACCGCTGGATGCCGGTCGATCAGTACATCGGCGGGGTTGAGCACGCGATCCTGCATCTGTTGTACGCCCGCTTCTTCGTCAAGGCGCTCGCGGACATGGATCTTCTCGGCGTGCAGGAGCCCTTCCGGGCTCTGTTCACCCAGGGCATGATTCTCGGCCCCGACGGCCACAAGATGTCCAGTTCGAAGGGCAACGTCGTCGCGCCGGTGAAGATCGTCGATCGCTACGGCGCCGATGCGGCACGCGCGTACGTCCTGTTCATGGGGCCTCTCGATCAAGACGCAGCCTGGTCGGATACAGGTGTCGCGGGGGTCGAGCGGTTCCTCGCCCGGCTTTGGCGGCTCGGCGACGCCTTCGCGCACGATCCGGGCGGGCCGGCGCGGGCCGAGCAACCGCCCGACCCCGAGGGCGCGGCGCTACTGCTCGTCCGCAAGGCGAACTGGGCGATCTGGAAGGTGACGGGCGACATGACGACGCGGTTCGCGTTCAACACCGCGCTCGCCGCGATCATGGAGCTGGTCAACGAGATCTACCGGCATCCGGACGCCGACCCGTCCGCGAGGAGCTTCGCGACCGCGACAGCGGCCTCGCTTTTGTTCCCGTTCGCCCCGCACCTCGGTGCCGAGGTCTACGAGATGCTGACTGGCCGGCGGGCTTGGGAGGAGCCGTGGCCGGCGGCGGATCCCGTGATGCTCGCGGCCGACTCCTTTCAACTCGTGTGCCAGATCAACGGCAAGGTGCGCGACCGGGTGCAGGCACCCACGGGTGCTCCACGCGAGGAGCTCGAGCGTCTGTGTCGTGAAGCTCCGAACGTACGCGCCCATCTCGACGGGCACGAGATCGTGAAGGTGATCATCGTGCCCGACAAGCTGGTCAACCTCGTCGTGCGGTAGCCGGCGGTGGCATCTTGGCGTGGCTCGCGCACTCGAGCTCGCCGGGGGCTGAGCGCGGCAGATCGACGCCGGTCGGTCTGCCAGACTCGGTCCGGTGCCATCGTTCAAGCCCGCGTACCTGATCCACGGCGACGATCACGGCCGGATCGGCGAGCGGCGCGCAAGGCTGCGCATGCTGGCCGAGGCCGAGGGGGGCGCGCAGGGAGTCGAGCTGCTCGAAGGCGACGCCGCCAGCCCTGATGCCGTGGCGCGGGCGCTGAGCGCGATGACGTTCGCGCTCGGGCGGCGGTTCATCATCGTCGACGGGGTGGAGCGCTGGAAGGATCGAGACCTCGATCCGCTCGAGGTCGCGCTCGCGAACATGCCGCCGGACACTACGGTGGCGTTCTTCGCGCGCGAGGAGGGCAGGTGGAAGACGCCGGCCCGGCTGGTGGCGGCCGTCCGCGGCGCCGGCGGGGACGTCGCCGGCGAGGCGACTGTGAAGCCATGGGAGCTCCCAAAATGGGTGGCGGCGCGTGCGCGAGAGCTCGGGCTCGAGCTCGAGGGGGGCGCCGCCCGCGCGCTGGTGACGCATGTCGGCGAGCGCCAGCAGCGGCTGCTACGGGAGCTCGAGAAGCTCGCGCTCGAGCTGGGTCCCGGCGGGCGGGTCGGGATCGCCGAGGTCGAAGAGCGCACCGCGCGATCGGGCGAGCTGCGGGCATGGACGCTCGCCGATGCGCTCGTCGCCGGCGAGCCGGCGGATGCGACCCGGGCCTTCCTCGCGCTGCGGGCGCAGGGGGAGCGGGTCTCGGGACTGCTGTATCTGATTGCGCAGCGGCTGCGCGCCGCGCTCGAGGTCGCGCGTGCGTTGGAGGCAGGCGGGTCGACGGCCGAGATCAAGCGGGGGCTGCGGATGCCCTCGCGGGCGGCCGACCGGTTGATCTCGGATGTGGGCCGAACCGGCGCCGAGAAGCTCCGCCGTGCGCTCGAGCTGGTCGCCGACCTCGAGCTGTCGTCGCGCGGCGGCGGTCCCGGCGGCGCGGGCGAGGACACCGAGATGCTGCTCACGATCCATCGGGTCGGCGGCTAACCAGGGCGTCCGCGGAGCAGCCGGCTAAATCTCCGCGTCGTCTCCGCGGGCGTGATGAAGACTATTCGCCAGGTGAGGCGTACTTTGGGCTTATCTTGGCCGTACCCCTCGAGGACATCGTCGATGGCCCGCTGGTCGTAAAGCCCGAGTACGTCCGACTGGTCGATCGCCCGTTCGGCGTCGCGGCGCGGGCTGACGGACGCGAGGTGGAGGATCGCCCGTGGTCGGTGGAAGGGGTCACGTCGATCGCGGCGCGGCTCGTCGGATGGATGGCCCACAGCACGGCCGCGGACCGATGGGCAGCACGGGCCCGGGGCCACACGTGAGGACCGCCGCGAGCCAGCGGCCCGGATCGCCGGCAGCGCCGGCGGGGTCGTCGAGTAAACCCGGCGGTTGATGCGGTGCAGACGGCCGATCTCGGCGGCTGCTGCCGCGCGAAAAGTTCCGCGATCGCGCATTCTCGGTGAGGCCGTGTACTTTCCGGCACCCCTGATGCCGCAAAGAACACCACCTCCGCCATGACGCGATGGTGACCGGAAAAGTGTCGCGGTGGGTGACGGCGCCTGACAATTTGGCGCTGGGCACGGGACCTGATGCGCGTTAAGCACCTATATGCGGCTTAACGCGCATCACCCCCCTCACCGCTCCGCCCCGCGCCCCGCGCCCCGCGCCGCCGCGGTCCGTCGCGCCGCCGCGACCGGCTACGCGGTGCCGCCGCGCCGCACCCGCGCCGCGCGGGACTTCTTGCGCGCGCCGGTGTTGCGGTGCAGGGAGCCGCGCTTGACGGCCTTGTCGATCGTCTGCACGAGCTCGCGATGCTCGTTCTCCGCCGCCGCGTCGTCGCCGCCCGCCACGGCCTTCTCGAGGCGATGGAAGTACGTCTTTATCTTCGACGTGTAGCGGCGGTTCTCTAGCCGCTCACGCTCGGCGCGGACGATCCGCTTCTTCTGGGAGTGAATGTTGGCCATGACAGCGAGCAGCCGCGGGTGGTCGCGGCTCGCGCCTAATATAGCGCGCTCGTGTCAGACGAGACCATCGCCGCCCCGCCCGGCGGGGTGCCCGGCTCGGGCGGGCAGGCCGACGAGCACGCGGCGCGTCCACATCGCCGGCTCGCCCGGAACACCGCGATCTTCGCGGGCGCGACCGGGCTGTCGCGGATCGCGGGCCTGGTCAGGGAGATCGTTGCGGCGAGCTACTTCGGCACCTCAGCCGCCGGTTCGGCGTTCACGATCGCCTCACAGATCCCGAACCTGGTCGCGAACCTGTTCGCCCAGGCCGCATTGTCGGCGGCCTTCGTACCGGTGTTCACCGACCTGATCCAGCAGGGTAAGCGGCGTGAGGCATTCCGCCTCGCCTCGACCCTGTTCTGGTTGATCCTGATCGGGCTCGGGGCGATCACTGCGGTCTGCATCCTCGCTGCCGGCGTGTTCATGCCGCTGTTCACCGGCAACTTCGACGTTCGGACCACCGCCCTGACCGTCGGCCTGTCGCAGGTCCTGTTCCCGGTCGTGCTGCTGCTGGGGCTCACCGGCCTGCTGGTAGGGATCCTCCAGTCCTACGACCAGTTCTCGATCCCCGCGATCGCGCCGGCGGTGTGGAACGCGGTGATCCTGTTCTTCCTGGTCGCGCTGCACTCTCACTTCCACGGCGCCGACCAGGTCTACGCGTATGCGATCGGCTGGCTGATCGCCACGGTGGCGCAGCTCGCGATGGCGGTGTACGCGCTCGGCCGGATCGACTTCCGGCTCAAGTTCGAGCTCGACTGGCGCGACCCGCGAGTCAAGCAGGTGTTCGTGCTGATGCTGCCGGTGACGATCGGGCTCGGAATCGTCAACCTCGACCAGCTCATCAACTCGGTCTTCGGAACGCTCGTATCCAGCGGCGCGCCGCGCGCGATCGACAACGCTTTCCGGATCTACATGCTCCCCCAGGGGATCTTCAGCGTGGCCGTGACGACAGTCCTGTTCCCGACGCTCAGCCGGCAGGCGGCTCGGCGCGACGTGGCGGGGATGCGGCGGTCCGTAGGGACCGGGATGCGACAGATCAACCTGCTGCTGATCCCGTCCGCGGCGATCCTGATGGTGCTGACGACGCCGATAGTCCGGCTTGTCTTCCAGCGGGGCGCGTTCAACGCGACCTCGACGAGCCTGGTGTCGACGGCGCTCCTCTGGTTCGCCTTCAGCCTCCCGTTCGGCGGCATCAACCTGCTGCTCACGCGTACCTTCTTCGCGGTCCAGCGGCCGTGGATCCCGACGAGCTTGGCGGCGCTGAACATGGTGGTCGACATCATCCTCAGCGTCTCGCTCTACAAGCCACTCGGCATCGCCGGGCTCGTGATCGGGACCGCCGCGGCGAACGCCGTGATGACGGGGCTTCAGCTGTGGTACCTGAGGAAAGGCTTCGACGGGCGGATCGAAGGCCCGGAGACGCTGATGATCACGGCCCGTGTCCTGTTCGCCTCGGCGATCATGGCAGCCGTGGCGTGGCTGGTGTGGACTGCCCTGAACGCACTCGTGGGGGGCCCCCTCCTGATCGGACAGTTGATCGCGGTCGGGTTGGCGTTCGCGGCCGCGGGCGTCGTGTACACGAGGCTCGTGCTCGCGATGCGGATTCCCGAGGCGAGGCAGATCGAGCGGCTGGTGAGGGAGCGAGTGCGCGCGGCGCGAGCTTGAGTCAATCCGCGTGGTCTGGACGAATGTTGTTGATGGATGCTCTACAGGTTCTGCTGGGGCAGGTCGATAGGGGCCGCAAGGAGAGAGCCGCGAACGTCGTCGACCCCGTAGACCCCGCGGTAACCGCATAAATGTCTGTGTCCACCGACAGCTTCGGCGCCGAAGGCCGCACGCTCGCGACTGTCGAGGCGTTCAACGCCGTCGCGGCTGCCGCCGCGGACGCGACGACGCCACTGGCGTTTCTCAGAGACGCGCTGGCGCAGCTGGCGAACCTGGTCGGGGTTGGCTCGTGTGCGATCCTCGCCCCAGAACGGCGCGGGCTGAAGTGCATCGCCGCGGTCGGCCTGCCACCCGCATTCGTGGAAACGATGGAATCGGTGCAGAATGGCGGCGAGAGCACCGTCGCCTTCGCCGCCGAGCCTTACGTCACCGGCGATCTGGACGCGCTCGGTCCGGCGATCGGGTACGGCGACGTGATGTTCGCGCACGGTTTTCATTCCTGCTGGTCGGTCTCGCTCACGGCGCCCGACGGACGTGCTGTCGGCGCCTTCGTGGCCGTGGAGGCGGATCCGGGGCCGCCCAGCGCTGAGGTGCTCGAGCTGGCGTCGGCATACGGATCGGTGATCGCGCTCAGCCTCGACCGGCTGCATCAGGAATCGAACCTGGCGGCTAGGTCCCAGGCGGTTGTCGCGGCTCTGATCTCGGCGCTGGATGCCCGCGACGAGTACACGGGCGGTCACTCTGCGGCGACGTCCGAGCTCGCGCTGCGCGTCGGCAGGCGCCTCGATATGACCGCGGACGAGCTCGATCTCCTGGCGCAGATCGCAGTGCTTCACGACGTCGGCAAGCTGGGGATCCCGACCGAGGTGCTACGTAAGGAGGGACCCCTGGATGATTCCGAGCTGACGGTGATGCGCGAGCACCCGGTGATCGGGGAGCGCATTCTCAGTGGCATGCCAGGACTGGGTGAGGTGGCGCGCGCCGTCCGCTGCGAGCACGAGCGCTGGGACGGCCACGGCTATCCCGACGGTCTCGCGGCCGAGCAGATCCCGCTCGCGTCGAGGATCGTGTTCGCCTGTGACAGCTGGCACGCAATGACCTCGGACCGGCCTTACCGGCCAGCGATGCCACACGCCCAGGCGCGAGGCGAGTTGCGCGGCGGCGCCGGAACCCAGTTCGACCCGGGCGTCGTCAAGGCGCTGCTCGGGATCCTGGGCGACCCCGCCCCGCTGCCCGCATGCTCGCCGAGTGAGTCGCGTGACCGGGCGTTGTCGCAGCAGCTCACCGAGATTGCCGGAGAGATCGGCGCGCCGGACCTGTTCGTCTTCCGCAGGGTCGCCGAGCGGCACTTCTCGCACCTGGGCGGAGCGGGGCGTGGTGCCGGCTGGGCGGGGAACATCGAGCTTGATTCCCGGGAGGAGCCCCACCTGGGGATGGCCCTCGGACGCGGCGAGGCAATCTGCGTCGAGCTCGAGCGCGCGGGCCGTATCGTCGGTCCGTACTGGGGTCGCTCGGCTGTGGTGGTGCCGTGTGACGACGAAACCGTGGTCGTCTTCGGGTCGCCGACCGACTCGATCGCCGCGGCATGCACAGAGCGCTTCGCCGAGCTCGCGGAACGCGCTCGCGCGCTCGTTGTCGCCGTATCGCCCGCCAAACGACTCGCCGACGAGCTCGAGGTGCTGGCGGCTGTTCGCGAGGTGACGACGATCAACGCCGATGGCATGGGTGAGACTCTGGCAGCGATCGCCGCGCGGGCGCGGGCATCGCTGTCGGCCGAGTTCGCCGCAGTCGCGACGATCCCGTCGCCCGAGGTCGACGCCGTGGTCGGCATGGACGGCGGCGCGTGGGAGCCGCGAGACCCGGACGCGGCCGCCCGTGCGATGGCGAAGTTCGGCGCCGCCCCCACCGACCTCCCGATTCTCTGCCAGGACCTCGGTCAGCTCGAGAACGCGCCCGAGGGCTTCCGCCACGAGGACGGGGTTTCGTCGCTGCAGGTGCTCCCGATCGGCTCACCGGCCGTGGCGGTCCTGCTCGTGGCCCACGCGGAGCCCGGGCTGCGCGGCTTCACCGTGCTCTGTCAGCGCGTGGCGCTGGCAATGTCCGACGCCGCCGAGGCGGTGGTCCGCCGCGGGATCGCCCAGGAGCGTCTGCAGGCCGAGAACGCCAGACTCGGCGAGCAGCTCCGCACCGATGCTCTGACCGGGGTCGCCAGTCGCTCTGCGTGGGAGGAGGCGCTGCGCGCCGAGGAGGTTTCCGCCGCGGCCAGCCGGTCGCCCGTCTCGCTCGTGATCGTCGACCTCGACGGATTGAAAGCCGTCAACGACGAGGCCGGCCATGGCGCCGGCGACGAGCTCCTACGCCGATGCGCTCAGCTGCTCGCTGGTTCGGTGCGCTCAACCGATCTGGTCGCGCGGATCGGCGGCGACGAGTTTGGCGTGCTCCTGCGCTACACGGATGCTGAGGAGGCGCAGGACTGGTGCGAGCGGATGCATGCGCGGATGGAAGCCGCCAAGACGACCACGCCGAGCCCGTCGCTGCGCTGGTCGCTCGGGTGCGCATCGGTGCCGCCGCGAACTTCCGTCGCCGCTGCGGTTGCGGCCGCCGATCGCGCGATGTACGCGATGAAGTCCAGGGCACGGGAGCTGCGGCGCTTGTAACTGTTTGTGAACGGCATTACCGCGCCAGGCGGACTCCCGATGGCGGCGAAGCCGCCACCGACTCTAACCTTCGTCTGGTCATGCCCGACCAGGCGCACATCCGCAACTTCTCGATCATCGCCCACATCGACCACGGCAAGTCGACGCTGGCGGACCGGATCCTCGAGCTCACGCACACCGTGGAGCCGCGGGCGATGCGCGCCCAGATGCTCGATTCGATGGACCTCGAGCGCGAGCGGGGGATCACGATCAAGGCGCAGGCCGTGCGTGTCTCCTACGCCGCGGGCGACGGGCAGACCTACCAGCTGCACCTGATCGACACGCCCGGGCATGTCGATTTCACCTACGAGGTGTCGCGATCGCTGGCGGCGTGCGAGGGTGCCCTGCTTGTCGTCGACGCCTCCCAGGGGGTGGAGGCGCAGACGGTCGCAAACACCTACCTGGCGGTCGAGTCGGGGCTCGAGCTGATCCCGTGCCTGAACAAGGTAGACCTGCCGGGGGCGGAGCCCGAGCGGGTCGCGGAGGAGGTCGCCGAGCTGCTCGGGGAGCCCGCCGAGGAAGTGCTCCGCATCAGCGCCAAGACCGGCGAGGGGGTCACCGAGGTCCTCGATCAGCTGATCGCGCGCGTCCCGCCCCCGAGCGGCGATCCCGACGCCCCACCGCGGGCGCTGATCTTCGACTCCGAGTTCGACCAGTACCGTGGGGTGATCGCGTACATCCGGGTCGTGGATGGGACCTTCACGAAGGGCGAGGCGATCCACGCGATGCAGGCCGGGACGGAGGCCGACATCGACGATATCGGGTTCTTCTCACCGCAGATGATCTCGACGCCGGCACTCAGCGCCGGCGAGGTCGGCTACCTGATCACGGGGATCAAGGACGTGACGAAGCTGCGGGTCGGCGACACCCTGACTGTCAAGTCGAGGCCCGCGAGCGACCCGCTCCCCGGGTACCGGGAGGTCAAGCCGATGGTGTTCTGCGGCCTGTTCCCGATCGAGTCAGACGACTACGCGGACCTACGCGACGCGCTCGAGAAGCTGACCCTGAATGACGCCGCGCTGTCGTGGGAGCCCGAGACCTCGGACGCGCTCGGGTTCGGCTTCCGCTGCGGCTTCCTCGGGCTGCTCCACATGGACATCGTTCGCGAGCGGCTCGAGCGCGAGTACGACCTCGAGCTGCTGGCGACGATGCCGAGCGTCGAGTATGAGGTGACGCTTACCAGCGGCACGATCGTCCCCGTCCACTCGCCCAACGACATGCCCGAGCCAACCAAGGTGGAGGAGGTGCGCGAGCCGTACATCCGCGCCTCGATCCTCACGCCCAAGGAGTACGTGGGCCAGATCATGGAGCTCTGCCAGGAGCGCCGAGGGGAGCACGCCGGCATGCACTACCTCTCGGCCGAGCGCCTGCAGATCACCTACGACCTGCCGCTGGCGGAGATCGTGCTCGATTTCTTCGACCAGCTCAAATCGCGCACACGCGGGTACGCCTCACTCGACTACGACCTGATCGGGCGGCGCGAGTCCGACCTGGTCAAGCTCGACATCCTGCTTGCCGGCGACCCGGTCGACGCGCTGTCGATGCTCGTGCACCGCTCGAAGGCCGCCGACATCGGGCGGATGCTGGTCGAGAAGCTGCGCAAGAAGATCCCCCGCCAGCAGTACGACGTCCCGGTCCAAGCGGCGATCGGGTCGCGGATCGTCGCTCGCGAGACGATCAAGGCGTACCGCAAGGACGTGATCGCCAAGTGCTACGGAGGCGACATCAGCCGCAAGCGCAAGTTGCTCGAGCAGCAGAAGAAGGGCAAGCAGCGGATGAAGCAGGTGGGGCGGATCGAGGTCCCGCAGGAGGCGTTCCTGGCGGTGCTCGAGCTGGGGGAGAAGAGCTGAAGCGACGGGTTGCACCGTGTCGTTACGGATCTGTGCCGAAGCTGGCATGAATCGTGGAGATGGGGAACTTGACCAGCCGGGCGCTGGTTTCGCTGGGGGCGATCGGTGCGCTGATGGTGGGCGCGACGACGGCGGTCGCCGGCGCCACGCCGCCGCCCGCGACCCCGGCGGTCGCGTGCCAGGCTTGATACGGGCCACGCCGGCGCAACCCTGACAGGCTCCGCGTAACACCCCAGAAGCGGTGGTTGGTCGCGTTCTCGGGCGTCGTCTCCTACCCGCTGATCGTAAGCGGGCACGTGTACGTGACCGTGGCCAACGCCTCTGGCTCGGGGACCAGGCTGTTCGCGCTGAACGCGAGCACGGGCGCGACCATCTGGGGGCCCGTCGAGCTCGGCGGCAGCTACAACTGGTCGAGCCTCGCGTACGACGCCGGCCGTGTCTTCACGGTGAACGGCAGCGGGGTGATGGAAGCCTTCAACGCGACGACTGGCGCGCTCGATTGGGCGACGCAGCTGCAGCTGCAGTACTCGTTCACGTCGCCTCTCACCGCCGCCGGCGGCTACGTGTACACCGCGGGCGCCGGAGAGGGCGGCACCGTGTACGCGGTACGCGAGACGAACGGCGAGCTGGTATGGAGCCGCTCGGTCGAGAACGGCGACAACAGCTCGCCGGCGGTGTCGGCCTCCGGCGTCTACGTCTCCTACGCGTGCGGGCAGACCTACGACTTCGGTCCGACGACCGGCGCACTGATCTGGCATCGCAACACGGATTGCGAGGGTGGCGGCGGGCTGACCCCGGTCCTCGCCGGCAACCGGCTCTACGTGCGCGACGACACATTCCCGGCGGTGCTCAACGCCGCCACCGGGTCGCTGCTCGCGCCGTTCAGCGCGTCGGGACCCGCCCCCGCGGTCGATTCGTCCAATGTCTATGACCTCTCGGGTGAGACCTTGACAGCGTCGAGCCTCAGCTCCGGCTCCGATATCTGGAGCTTCACCGGCGATCGGACGCTCACCTCGGCGCCGGTCGTCGCCGGTGCGACGGTGTAGTTCGGCGGCAGCTCGGGCGAGCTCTACGGGCTCGCGAGCAGCACCGGGACGATCACCTGGTCGACCAACGTCGGTGCATCGATCCCGGCACCGGATGAAGGGGCTCTCACGCAGCAACTCACCGGCCTCGCGGCCTCCGGCGGCATGCTGGTCGTGCCGGCGGGCGACACGCTCGTCGCCTATCGCTGAACGGGGGGGCCAGCGGGGGGTTCTCCCCGTGGCGCTCGAAGCGCGATCGCGAGCTCGAAGCGGGCGCCGGCGTCGTCGAGCTGGCCGGCGAGGAGCTCGCGGAGCCGGGCGACCCGGTAGCGCACGGTCTGCGGATGCACGACCAGCTCGGCGGCGGTCTCGGGGACGCTGCCGTGATGTGCCAGCCAGGCGGCGAGGGTGCTCTCCATCCGCTCTCGCTGCATCGGGGTCAGGCCGTCGAGCGCCGCGAGCCGGCGCGCGGCGAGGTCGGCGAGCGCCTCCGGATCGGCGTGGATGACGAGCGCCGCGAGATGCTCTTCGCTGTCGGCGAGACCGTCGGGTGAGATCGCCTCCGCGTCCTGCAAAGCGATGCAGCGCATCGCGCGGTCGTAGCTGGCGTGAGCCTGTTCGAGCGCGACGGTGGGGCCGATCGCCGCGGTTCGGGTGCCGAGCGCCCGCGCGATCCGCCCGCGGCGGCCGGGCGCGTCCGGATCCGGGACGAGAACGGCGACATAGGCGTCGATCCGGCCGGCCAGGGCGGACTCGCCGACAAGCGCGGCGAGCCGCTCGGGGTTCCGATGCTTGCACACGAGCACCCCAAGCCGCCGCGGCGGCTTCCATGCCAGCGGCGCCGCGAGGCGCTCGACGTCCTCGCTGACTCCCGACACCACGGCGCGCACGAGCGCGCTGCGCTCACGCTGTCGTTCGCCCGCATCGACCGCCTGCTCGCGCGCGTAGCCCTCGACCGACTCGGCCGAGAGCTCGTCGATGTAGGCGAAGATCGCTTCGGCGAGCAGCGCCTGCGTGCCGCCGTCGATGCCGGCAGTTCGGGCTGCCGCCGCGAAGCGCCGCCACGCGACGCGCGCGCCGATGCGGTAGGCGAGCTGGAGGGCGTCGAGCGAGCGTCCGGAGCGCAGCTCGCCGCGCCCGAGCGCGAGATAGACCTCGCGGCCCGGTCGCTCAGCCGGGATCGGGTGACCGATCTGGTCGAGGAACTGGCGTAGAGCCTGATCGATGGCCGTGTGCACGCCGCGCCCGAACGCGCCGCGCATCGGACGCCGGTAGGCGGGGATTGCGGTCACGATCGAATGGATGATCTCTTCGGCGATCGTGCCGAGCTCGGGCTCGAGGATCGGTCGCAGTTCGGCTGGAACTGCCTGCCAGGGACGTTCGAGCGGAATTTCTTGTTGATTTGGCATAAACGGCTCGCGTAGTCCTGCGTATGATGGCAAGAATATTGTGTGGGGGGTATGTAGTCTGGCGATATGACCAGAACTGAACGCAACGTCAACATCGGCGCCGTGCTGATTCCCTTCCTTGCCGTCGTCGCGGCCGCGGTACTTGCCTGGGGTCACGCGTTACACGGACGCGACCTCGTGATCTTCGGCGTCATGTACGTGATGACGGCGTCGGGGATCACCGTCGGATTTCACAGGCTCTTGACCCACCGGGCGTTCGAGACCTACCGGCCGATCCGGTATGCGTTCGCGATCATGGGCTCGATGGCGGTCCAGGGCCCGGTGCTCGACTGGGTCGCCGACCATCGCAAGCATCACGTCTTCCCCGACCAGGAAGGCGATCCGCACTCGCCCCACGCCGGTCAGGGCGCCGGGCTGAAAGGCATGATCAACGGCCTGTGGCACGCCCACGTCGGGTGGCTGTGGGAGACCAACGGCCAGGCGTCGAAGCGTCGCTACTGCCCCGATCTGCTCGAAGATGCGGGGATGCGGCGGATCGGCAAGAGCTTCCCGCTGATCGTGGTCGCGAGCCTCGGGCTGCCCTTCCTGATCGGACTCGCCTGGAGTGGAACGCTGGTGGGTGGGCTCGCGGCGATGCTGTGGGGTGGCCTCGTGCGCATCTTCCTGGTACATCACGTGACCTGGAGCATCAACTCGATCTGTCACTTCTTCGGCCGCCGGCGCTTCGACACCGACGACCAGTCGACGAACGTGTTCTGGCTCGCCCTGCCGTCACTTGGCGAGGCATGGCACCACAACCACCACGCGTTCCCGCGCTCCGCCTTCCACGGCCTGCGCTGGTACGAGCTGGATCCTTCCGGGTGGCTGATCCTCGCGATGCAGAAGTGCGGGCTCGCCTGGGACGTGGTCCGGGTCTCGCCCGAGCGGGCGCGCGCGAAGCTCGCTTCGGCGTAGCGGTCGGGCGGCTCACGGCTCACCGCTCGCGCCAGCACACCACGGCAAGGACGGCGGCTACAGCCGCTCCGACCGACCACGCCGGAAGGCCGCCGCCGAGGACGCCCACGGCGCCGGCGACTGCGGCCGCGCCGAGCTCCGACAGGTTGACGGACCCGATCACCCGCCGGCGGAAGCTCGCGTGGCCGAGCAGGTAGAGCGCGACGCCGCCGCACAGCGCGAGCCGCGGGGCGCCTGGGAGCGCACCGGACTGGTGGGTCGCGAGCCGCATGCCGGCCGCGAACACGATGATCCCGGCGACGATCACCAGATGCAGGTAGCTGTATCCGTCGGCGGCCGCGAGGACGGGGTCGTGGTGATCGCGCAGGCGCGCCTCGGCGGCCGCCGAGGCGCGGTCGAAGTAGACCCACCACATGCCGACGGTGATCAGCACTCCGGAGGCAACGGTCGCGACCAGCTCGGCGGTGATCGCCTGATGGTTGGCGCCAACGCCGATCTCGACGATCGACTCGCCCAGGCAGATGATCACCGCCGTGCCGTAGCGCTCGGCGAAGTGCGCGACCGCGACTCGTTGCAGACCGCGCAGGCGCTCTCGCGTCAGCCACGCCGGTCCCGCGTAGTCGATCGCCGCCGCCGCGGTCCAGAGGATTATCCGCAGCGATCCGCCGACGAAGGCCCCGGCGATCAGCAGCAGCATCCCGACGGTGACGGTGACCGCGAAGCCCGCGATCGCCTCCCACGACGCATGGCCACGCCGCGACACATCCGCGTACAGAGCCAGATGCATGAAGCGCACGCCGGCATAGGCGATCGCGAACAAGGCTGCGTCAGCGCCGAACGCCTCGGGGATCGTCAGGCCGACGACGAAGATCAGCAGGAGGGCGACGAGCAGCGTCGCCCGCAGGGTCGGCGAGTCCGCGTCCTCCGCGTTCGCGGCCCAGACGAACGCCGACCACGCCCACCAGAGGAGCGCCAGCACGAGCATCGAGCGCCCAAGCGAGGGCCAGGAGAGATGGAGCGCGAGCAGCGTCGTGACCTGCGTGACCGCGAAGACGAAGACGAGATCCCAGAGAAGCTCGACCGGACTGGTGAGGCGCTCCTGCCCGGTAGCCTCGCCGGCCCCGTCATCGCGGTCGGGGCTCGCGGCGCTCAGGCCATCCGCGGCAGGCTCCCGTGGCCCGGCCGCGGCCGGGTACGAGGCCCGGCCGGCCCGATCAGGCCCAGAAGCCGCGCCCGCCACCGGCCCCAGCTTGCCGGTGGGCGTGGCGGGGGGCACCGTATCGGTGGTGGTGGCGATGGCGGCGATGACCGAAGAACCACCAGCCGGCGATGGCCCACACCATCCACCCGGCGATGATGCCGGTAACCACGAAGATCATCGCCATCATCAGCGGCACCGCAATTGCCAGCACGATCGCGACCCGTGCGACGGAGAGCGCGGGAGTCGCCGGTCGCCGCCGCGCCGGCGACGTTCCCGGCAGGTCGGCGATCAGGGGCTCGAGCTCGCCGTAGGTGCGCGCCGCGAGCGTCGCCCCGAGGCGCTCGTCGAGCTCGTCGGTGGCGATCCGGCCCTCGGTGGCAGCCGTGCGAAGACGCTCCGCGACCTGATCGCGGTCTGCGTCTGATGCCCTGAGGTGCCCGTTCCTGCTCATGTTCGCGCCCGTCCTCGATCGCCGCTCGGAAGTCGCTCCATGGTAGCGGGCGGCGGGCGGGGGCGGACGGAACGTCCCGCCGGCCGGCAAGGGCCCGCGTTGGGTGGCGGCTCGCGTTGGTTGGCGGGCTCGGGTCGGTGATCTTTAGAGGTATCTGGCGGGATTCTCTTGCGGGTAAATGGCGCCGACGGCTCGGGCAAGGTCGCCGACCAATGTCTAAGACAAGGTGTTTGACCTGCGGTCGACAGGACGCTCCGCTTCTTGACCGCGAGTCGGCAAGCTCCATGCGGCGCCCCCCCCAGACGAACACCACGGCTCCGGCGATCAACCTAGTCGCAGCCGGGATGCTCCCCAGATCGCTGTGGTCATGGGCGCGTTGTTTGTGGCATTCGTCGCGCTG
>Ga0302325_10005754_pt1 | contig 28087 bp, 23 predicted proteins | sample Palsa_T0_2_FD_201948 | JGI IMG/M metagenome (GOLD analysis project Ga0302325, IMG submission 201948) | Peat permafrost microbial communities from Stordalen Mire near Abisko, Sweden - Palsa_T0_2 | ecosystem: Environmental > Terrestrial > Soil > Palsa > Peat permafrost | place: Sweden: Abisko... | reverse complement strand
GGCAAAAAGTTAACGATGCCGCCCGCCCCTGGAGATTGGCCATTTTCGCTGCATCGCCGATCGCCGACGTGGCGCAGGCACCCTGCCTGCCGCGACTGCACTCCTGCAGTCGCGCCGGGCGAAGCCCGGCTTTTTTCCCCGCGAGCGAAGCTTGCGCCGGGCGTAGCCCGGTTGCATCTCACCTTTATATCGCGCCCGAAAGCGCCAGCGCCACCACAATCGCCGCCAGCCCCAAAAACGTGCCGAATGGCAGCTCGTAGGTAGCCGCGTCCTTGTGGGTGAACTTGATGTACGCATACCCCACCAGCGAGCCCGCCAGCGATCCGCCGATCAACGTCAGCAGCGCGCCGTGCAAGCCCAGCATCGCTCCCACCATGGCCACCAGCTTCACATCGCCCAGCCCCAATCCTTCGCGCTGCCGCAGCTTGAAATACAGCCAGCCGCCGAACCAGAGGAACAACCCGGGCACCAGGCCGCCGAGCACCGCCTCCCCGACCGATATCCAGCGCGGGTCCCAACGCGCGCCCGTCAGCCACAGCAGCGCCTGCGCGATGTCGTCGTGGACCGGTATGAACCATGCCAGCACCAGGCCCGCCGCGGCGCCGCCCAGCGTGAATTCGTCCGGCAGGATGCGCGCCTCCAGGTCCGCGAAGGTCAGCCCCACCAAAAGCGCGCTGGTGAGGCAGTATTTGTACGCCGGCAAGCCCGCCCCCAGCCGCCACACAAAGACGAAAAACAGCACGCCGGTCATCAATTCGACTACCGGATAGCGCCAGGCAATCGTCGCTTTACAGTGCCGGCACCGGCCGCCCAACAGCGCGTAGCTCACGAGCGGCACATTGTCGTACCAGGCGATGGGATGCTGGCACGCGGGACAGTACGAGCGCGGCCGCACCACCGAAAGATCCTGCGGCAGGCGGTAAATGCAGACGTTCAGGAAGCTGCCGATCAGCAGGCCGAACAGCAGCGCCAGACAGGCTGCTAACAAGAGAGCACCTGCCGGTAAATACCAATCGTGTTGTGGATCATTTGTTCGAGTGAGAACTTCTCCTGCACGGTTTGCCGTCCGCCCGCCGCCAACTTGCGGGCCAGCGGCCGATCTGTCAGCAACTCCCGAATCGCGGCAGCCACCGGCTCGGCTTCATTCTCCGCCAGCCAGCCGTTTTCCCGGTGCCGAATGATCTCGGGGATACCGCCCACATTGCTGGCGATCACGGGTACTCCGGCGGCCATGGCCAGCAGGATGGCCGATCCCAGGCCCTCCGAGCGCGTCAGGTACAGGAACAATCCGGCGCCCGCCAGGTCCGCTTCCAAATCGCGCGAAAGCAGCAGATCCACGCCGGCGCGGCGCGTAGCTTCGAGCGCCAGTGCCGCTCCTTTCAGCGGGTCCGCGCTGGCCGGCGCTACTACCGCGTCCCCGCCTGCCGCGGGTTCGCCCAGCGGCACGCCATCGTAGACCACCGATATCTTCTCCTCAGGCACACCGCCTTCCATCATGACCCGTTTGACGAATTGCGATACGGCCGCGTAACGGCTGGCATGCGCGTACTTCCATCGCGAGCGGATGGGAAACGCGACGCGGCGCGAAACCACCAGCGGCGCGCCCGCCAGAGCGGCGGCCAGCGTATGGGAGCGGGCATCGTGCGAGTGGACCAGGTCGGCCTGGCGTGAAAGATGGTAGACGCGCCACAGCCCCAACGGCCGCGCATCCACGCCGCGCGCCCGCGCTGTCTCCCAAAGTGGCGAACCCCGCGGCGCGAGCAGCGTGCAGTCCACGCTTTCCGCGCGCAGGCCTTCGATCAGCCGCAGCGCCTGCCACTGGCCTCCGCGCATTTCGCGGCCGGAATCGAGATGCAGGATTCTCATTGGCTCCAAAGCCCTCCGTGGCGCAGGCAATCCTGCCTGCCGCGACGACACTCCTGTCGTCGCTGGCGCGCGTAGCACGCCAGGCTGGCGGGAGAAGCCCGCCTGCGACCGCAAGAGTGCGGTCGCGGCAGGCAGGAGTGCCCGCGCCACATCGTGACTATCATCGGGCGGAGCTCATGTTTCTGGCTTTCGCATACTTCAAAAAAGTATAAAGCGCCGCCATGTAAGCGATGGTCAGTCCCTCGATGCCGTCCAGAAAGCCAGCCTGTACAAAATAGGTTTTCAAAAACGTCCACGTAGGGTCCAATATCAGATGGCCCCACCCCAGCGGCGTCTTCCGCGACACCAGTTCCTCGGCCGCCAGCGTAGTGTAGCGGTCCATGGTTCTCAAATGCTCGGAAAGCGAATCGCAGGTGAAGTGCAGCAGGTTCGATTCCAGGTGCCCCACCCGCCCACTCACTTGCACGCTTTCGTGCACGAAATCGCCGACCCACTTGGCCTTCTCACGGTTGTACAGCCGCACCTTGCGGTCCGGATACCAGCCGCTGTGCAGAATCCACCGGCCCAGATACTGCGCCAGGCGCGGCATGGTGTAGGCATCGTATTTGGGACCGTTCTTCTTGAGGTTCCAGATCTCCCCTTCCAGCGCTTCGCTCAGGGCTTCGTCGGCGTCGAGCGACAGGATCCAGTCGTGGGTGGCCTGCTCGGCGGCCCAGTTCTTTTGGCCCGCGTAGCCGCGCCATGGGCTCTCCAGCAGCCGCGCTCCCAATTTCTCGGCGAGTTCCGTGGTGCGGTCCGCCGATCCGCTGTCCAGCACCACGATCTCGTCGCAGCAACGCAGACTCTCGATGGCGCGCGCGATATGACGTTCTTCGTTCAGCGTGATGATCGTGGCCGTGATCTTCATGGCTCCCGGGTCAGGGGCCGCCCTCGATAACGGGAGCCGCCGTAAAGCACAGCACGAAAACGATCAGGGAGACCAATGCCAGCCACTTCCGGCCCGCGCCGATGCCGGAGGGGTCCACGATCACCGGGTGGCGGCGCGCCAGGAAAAACAGCGCGACGGCCCACAGCCACCAAGGCCACCAGCGGAAGCCCAGCGGGATCAGCGCCGCAATGAAGATCTTCGAAAGCAGCTTGTGTTTGTCCCCCACCAGCGAGTACAAGATGTGGCCGCCATCGAGCTGGCCAATGGGCAGCAGGTTCAGCGCGGTGGCTAGAATACCGATCCAGGCCGCCCGCGCCACCGGATGCAGATAGATGTCCGCCGCGGGCACCCCCGGAAAGATGACTTTTTGCAGGATCCAAAGCAACCCGGGAGTTCCGAACCGGATATCGCCTTGATGGGCAATGCCCGGAATCACTTTGGAGAACGCCAATCCCACCGCCAGCGCCGGCAGCAGGAACACGAAGCCGGCCAGCGGCCCCGCGACGCCCACATCGAACAGCACGCGCTTGGAATAGATCGCCGAGCGGATCCGGATAAATGCTCCAAATGTCCCCATCAAGGTGGGCGCGGGGATGAAGTACGGCAGGCTGGCATCCACGCCGTAGTACAGGCAAGCCAGGTAATGGCCGGACTCGTGGGCCAGCAGGATAGTCAGCAGGGTTAGCGAAAAAGGCAGGCCCTGCCAGATAATTGCCGGGTGGCTCCAGACGTTGACGAAGGCGTACAGGTAGTGCTCGACATCGAACGGCAGGTTGCGGTCGAAATCCGCTTGCAGGCTGGAGCCCACCACGGTGGTGGAAAGCAGCGTGATCAGGAACAGCAGCCCGTGCAGCCAGTAGCGTTCGTGGATCCGGGCGCGCGACCGCGGGAACCTGAGGCCGTTCCCGTTCTCCGCGCAGGCGGGGTAGGCAGCCGCCGAATAATCCTGAGGGGACACAATTCGATTATCTGTCCGCGGGCTCTACTGCAGCGTCTGCAGCTCTTTGCCGGGCTTGAAGCGCACCGCTTTGCCGGGAGGAATGGACACTTCCGCGCCAGTGCGCGGATTGCGTCCGATGCCCGTTTTGCGGGGCTTCACGTTAAACACTCCGAATCCGCGCAGTTCGATGCGATCCCCCTGTTCCAAGGCTTTCTTCATGGACTCGAAGACTGTCTCCACGGCCATCTCGGCCTTGGTCTTGGTGATGCCGGTTTTGTTCACAACTTCGTTTATAATATCCAGCTTGATCAAAATGGGCCTCCCGGAGATCGCAGGAGCGCATTCCCCGCTTAGTGTTCAACCACATGATAGGATTAGATTTATCCGAAAGTCAAGCCGCGCGCGCGGGATTCCTGGATTCTAGCGCCGGAATCCGCCATGTGCTGCGAATTGGTGCAACCCGCCGACCTGCCGCGGCGTCTCATACGCAGGCAGCCATGCGCCCGCTTCTAAAATCCAGCCTGCTGATCGATCTGCAGCAGAACAAAGCCGGCTTAATCGTCGACGTGGCGATTGTGGTTCTCTTCCTGGTGCTGCTGGCCCTCCGCTAGGTTTACCCCTTGTAAACCCGCCAGAAAACTTCCCGGAACTTCCGCATCTCTTCATCCGTGCCGATGGTCACCCGCAGCATGTTATCGAGCGGCGGAAATGGCCGTCCCACCGCTACCCCCATGGGCGGCATTTTGGCGATGAACTCGCGGGCGTTGCGGCCCACGTCGACCATCATGAAATTAGCCTGCGGATCGATGTAGCGCAGTTCCCGCTCGCGCAGCCAGTCGCACGTCTCGCGGCGCACGCGCGCGTTGATGGCCCGCCGTTCGGGAATCAGCGTGCGCGATTCGCCCAGGGCGGCCAACACCGCGCGCATGGCGATCACCGACAGCACGTTGTTGCGGAACGGCTGCATGCGCTCGATCAACTCTGGCGGCGCGCACACGAATCCGGCGCGCACCCCCGCCATCCCGTAGATCTTCGAGAACGTGCGCGCCACCACCACATGCTTGCCCTGGCGCACGTATGGCAGGGCCGTCTCCAGTTCGCTCGACTCGCCGAAATGAATGTAAGCTTCGTCGATCAACAGCACTGTATCGGGAGGCAGGTGCTCCACCAGCCAGGCGATGCTCGACTTGGGGGTGATGGAAGCGGTGGGGTTATTCGGGTTGCACAGGTAGACCAACCCGGCGTGCATGCCGGCGGCGGCCTCCGCGATCTTGTGCACATCGGCCGAATAATCCGGCAGCAGCGGCACCTGGATGACCTGCCGGTGCATGGCGCGCGCCACCTCCGGCGGACCTTCGTAGGTCGGGTGCATCACCACCATGGGCCGGTCCGGCGCGGTGAACGCGTTCACCGCCGCGTGCAACATCTCGCTCGATCCGGAGCCCACCAGGATGTTCTCCGCCCGCAGATCCTCGCTGCGCGCCAGCGCCGCGTAGAAATCGCGCACTTCCTGGTAGTGGTACCGGCCCGATAAGGGCAGCACCTCCGCCATGGCGGTCAGCGACGATTTCGGCGGCCCTAGCGGATTCTCATTCGCGTTCAGCCATACCATGTCCTTGGGCAGGTTGCCTTGGATCATGGCGCGCTGCGCATAGGCCATCTCCGGCAGCATCCGCCCCGCGGCCAAAGCCCCTCCCATGCGCGCGGCAAAGCCTCTTCGAGTGAGCATCTCGCCTCCTTAGTGCGCAGTATAACGCAATCGCGACTTCGGCAAAATTCACGAGAAGATTTCTGGTGTGCCAGGTGTATCCTTCCGGGCCGGTCCGTCGTCGTTAACACATTTAACGCACATGTACAGACGACTCTATACCCTTATCGGCTCTACCCTTATCTTGGCCTTCCCCGGCGCCATCCGCGCGCAGGTGGACGTGCTAACCGCAAACTATGACAAAAACCGCACCAACGCCAATCTGAACGAGGGGATTCTGAATACCAATAACGTGAATTCCATCCAGTTCGGCAAGCTGTACAGCTATCCGGTGGACGGCCAGGTCTACGCCCAGCCGCTGTACGTTCACGCCCTGGCCATGCCCGGCAAGGGCACCCTCAACGTGCTCTACGTGGCCACCATGCACAATAGCCTATACGCCTTCGACGCGGATGCCACAAACGGGACCGCGCCCTTGTGGCAGGTGAATCTGGGCACATCAGTCGATCCGTCGTCCTTCGACGTCGCGGGGTCGGCGCCCTACCAGGACATCCTGCACGAGATCGGAATTCTCAGCACGCCGGTGATTGACCGCACAGGCAACACGATTTATGTCGTGAGCGAAACCGTGACGGGCGGCAACGATGCGTTTTTTCTGCATGCGCTGGACCTCACCACCGGAGCCGAGAAACTGAACGGTCCCGTTCAGATGCAGGCCACCGTAGCCGGAAGCGGATGGGCAGGCTCGGGGGACGCGCTCAACAATGAACTGCCGCTGATTCCGGCGGACCATATTCAACGGCCCGGATTGTTGCTGGCCAACGGCACGATCTACGCAGGCTTCGGGTCGCACGGCGATTATATTCCATGGCACGGCTGGATCGTGGCCTACAGCGCCACGAACCTGCAGCAACAGATCGCCGTCTTCAACACCACGCCATCGTCGGCGGGTTCCGCGATCTGGCAAAGTGGACGGGGGCTGGCGGCCGATCCCAACGGCTATGTTTATTGCTCCACCGGAAATGGCAATTACGACGGCGTAGTGTCGTGGGGCGAGACGGTGCTGCGCCTGACGCCCTGGCTGGATATCGAGGACTGGTTCACGCCCGCCGAGTATGCCGCATGGACCGACGACGATATGGATTTTGGCTCCAATGGCCCCATCCTGGTGCCCGGCACGAACCTGCTGATCGCGGGCGGAAAGGCAGGCGTGGTCGCGCTGGTGGACCGCACCAACATGGGTCACGAAATGTCCGGGGACACGGAAGCGTTGCAGACGTTTCAGGCCGTTCCCCCCACCCAGTTCGCCATCTTCAACGCGGCGCTGTGGAACCGGCCGGATGGGCCAATCCTATACGTCTGGGGGCCGGTCGATCCTCTCAGCGAATTTCAGATGCAGAACGGCCAGTTTAATACTACGGCGCTGGCAACCAACAGCACGGCCCAAAACGCCCTCCCATTCAGCGGCATGACCGTATCGTCAAACGCCTTCGTGCCCGGCAGCGGCCTTTTCTGGGCCACCACGGTCAGCGCTGCACCCCAGCCGGCAGCCGGCGCGCTGCACGCCTTCAATGCCATGGATGTGAGCCAGGAGCTATGGAACAGCGATATGCAGCCCAAGCGCGACACGTTGGGCAACTTCACGAAATTCGCCAACCCCACGGTAGCCAACGGCAAGGTCTACGTGCCCACCGATTCCGCGCAGGTGGTGGTGTATGGATTGCTGCCCGTCCGCGGAATCACGGCCGTGGTGAACGCCGCCAGCTTCAACAGCTACACGATCGCGCCCGGCGAAATTGTCAGCGTCTTCGGCAACCAAATCGGTCCGTCCGCTCCCCTGGGACTGGTGGTGAACGCGCAAGGCGCCGTGTCCACTTCCCTGAGTGGATACGCCGTCACCTTCGATGGCGTGCCCGCGCCGCTGTTGTACGCTTCCTCCGGCCAAATCAACGCGGTAGTGCCGTTTGGGGTGTCGGGCAAGTCCACGACGGTCTTGCAGGTCTCCGCACCGGGCGGCATCAAGTTCAACGCCACCGAGCCCGTGAGCGCCGCGGCGCCCGCCATCTTTGCGCTGGGAGCGTCCGGGCAGGGCGCCATCCTGAACGGCGATTTCTCCATCAATTCGCCCAACCGTCCGGCGGCGCGCGGATCCTTTATTTCGATTTATGCGACCGGTACTGGCCTGCTGGCGCCCTCCGTGTCGGATGGCGCGGTGATCCCGGACGCCAATCCGCCCGTGTCCGCGGCGCCCGTCTCCCTGACCATCGGCGGTCTGCCGGCCATCGTCAGCTATCAGGGCGCCGCTCCCGGATTGGTGGCCGGTGTGATGCAGATCAACGTGCAGGTGCCCGCCAGCGTCGCGCCCGGGAGCGCGGTGCCCGTAACCATCGGCGTAGGTGGCACAGCGGGGCTGAATACGGTCCTGATGGCCGTCGATTAGGATTAGGGGGTGGCTCAGTTTGGTGGGGCAGGCCCTTGGCCTGCGGCGGCCTCTAAGGCCGCCAGCGGGGCCGAGGGCCCGATGCCGGTCATTTGCGGCCGACCAGCACAAACCGTCCGTCTACCCAATCCAGCACATAATCGTAACTGCTCCGGTCCACCTGCGCATGATACTCGTTCAACACCTTCATGCGGTATGCTTCGAGCGACGGATCGTTGTAAGTGAGGCGTAACAACATGTAGATACCGAAATCGTCGCGCTCATCGGCGTCTGAAAGCAGCAGGATGCGGGCCCCTTTCCGTGGAGCTGGAATCAACGCGCGGATCTGATCCTGGTAGCGCTGGAAGCGTTCCTGGAAGCGCCCCTGCATATCGTGGGACGCGTGCGCGTGCATTTCAATCCACTTCCGCTGCCAGGGCGCCAGCACCACAAAAAGCAGCGCCAACAAGACCGCCTGGGCCGCGCGCCGGAGCCGGATCCGCCGGCCCGTGAGCACTTCCAGCAGCCAGTCCAGCAGACCCGTACCGTAGACCGCGCAGCCCACCGACGGCACGTAGTACGCATATCCGCCCCGTTCGGGAATGAATGCCAGCGGCAGGACGCCCGCCAGAATAAATCCCAGCCCCCAGACGAGGCAACGCCGCCGGCTGAGCGCGGCCAACACAGCCATAACAGCCAGCAGCGCGGCCGACTGCCAGGCCGAAATTGTCACTGGCCGGTATACAAGTTCTTGCAGAAAGTGTGCCTGCGATTGGAAGTAAGCCGCTACCGAGTAATGCGGGCGGTAGCCTGCCACATCGAACATGGATTGCGGTCCGTACCTTTTGCCGATCGTGTAAGCCACGGCGAACACCGCACCGATGGCTGCATAGCGGCCCTCGTGGCAGATCCAACGCCACAGCGCGGTTGGCTTCCAATCGGTGGGTGGATTCCACACCAGTTCGTATAAGGCCACGGCCGCGGGCAGCGCGACAGAGATCTCCTTGGAATCGAGCGCCGCCGCGAACAGACACAGCAACAGCGCCATACCAGGCACACCCGGCAGACGCCCTTTCTGGCGCAGGTGCACGTACCATGCGAATGCGCCCCAGCAGCAGGTGTACGCCAGAATATCGAAAATGGAGCCGTTATCGACGTAGATGGTCGAGAATGTAGGATGAATTCCGATGGCCAGCAACGCCACCAGCGCGCACCAGCGCGACCCGGTAAGCTGATGTACGACCGCGGCCAGCAGTCCGAAATTGACGCAAAGCAATACCAGCTCTACAATGCGGAACGGCAGGGGATCGAGTCCCCACAGGGCGTAAACGCAGCGGTAAAACAAGCCTCCCGCCGGGCGGAAGAAACTCGACCAGAAAAACATATTGGCTTTGAGCAAGGCGGACCAGGGCCGCGACCAGTAGTAGTGCAGGTTCATCACATCGTCGCCGCTCAACTGAGAGTCCAGCCCGCCGCGAATCGCGAACACAAACCAGGCAAATAGAGCCAGCCCCGCGCCGTACGCCAGTAATCTGCCCTGTTTATCAGTGTCCATCGCTACGGTAGCTTGTGACTCACTAACACGAAGCGTCCGTCGACCCAATCCAGCACGTCGTCGTAAGCCGCGGGGTCCACCTGAGTATGGAGCCGGTTGCAGATGGATATGCGGTCCGCTTTCAACCCCGGGTCGCCGTAAAAAAGCCTGATCAGGAAGAACACATCGTAGTCGTCGTGCCCATCGGCATCCGTAAGCAGCAGGATGCGGGCGCCCTTACGCGGCGCGGGAATCAACGCGTGGATCTGGTCCTCGTAGTGCAGAAAGCGTTCCTGCATATCGCGGGCAGCCCGCGCGTGCATTTCGATCCAGTCGCGCTGCCGGGGCGCCAGCTTGAAGAAGAGCAGGATCAACGAGAGCGCCTGTACCGCGCCGCGGAGCCATACCCGCTTGCCCGCGATCAGGTCGAGCAGCCAGCCCAGAAGCCCGGTGGCAAACACGGCCCAGCCCACCGACGGAACAAAGTACGCAAATCCGCCGCGCTGCGGAATGAAAGCCAGCGGCAGCACGCCCGCCAGCACGAAGCCTAATCCCCAAATCAGACAACGGCGCCGGCTGACGGCGGCGAGTACCGCCATCGCCGCCAGAACCGTGCCCAAACGCCACGAGGCGGCACTCTCCGGCTTATACAGGAGTTCGTAAGAATAGTGTGAAAGCGATTGATAGTAAGCCGCGGCCGAGAGATGCGGATGGTACGATACGGATGCCCATAGTGACTCGGGGCCGTACCGTTTGCCAATTACATAAGCTAAGTCGAATACTGCGCCGATGGCCGCGAACCGGCCCTCCCGGCGGATCCAGCGCCCTAGCCCGGCAAGCGTCCAGCCGGTGGGCGGATGCCAGACCAATTCGTACAGGGCCACGGCCACAGGCAATGTGACTGAGATCTCCTTGGAATTAATCGCCGCCACAAACAGGCACAAAAGCAGCGCCAGCCGTCCGCCACCCGGTATGCGTCCGCTCTGTCGAATGTGTACGTACCATGCGAATGCAGCCCAGAAGAAGGTATATGCCAAAACGTCGTATATGGTGCCCGTATCGAAATAATTCGCCGAGAAAGTGGGGTGAATGCCGATGGCCAGCAAGGCCAGCAGCGCGCACCAACGCGACGCCGTAAGCTGGTGTACCACTATGGCCAGCAGCCCGAAATCGATGAATAGCAATATCAGCGCCGCAACTTGGAACGGCAGCGGATGGAATCCCCACAAAGAGTAGATACAGCGATAAAACAGGCCGCCTCCCGGCCGGTAGTAACTGGACCAAAAGAACAGGTTCGCCTTGAGTAATGCCGACCAAGGCCTCGACCAGTAATAATACAGGTTCATCAAATCGTCGGCGTCAAACCAGCAGTCCAGCCGGAGGCGGGTCAGCCACACAAACCAGGCAAACAGGGTGGCCCCCGCGCAATACGACGCCATTCTGGCGGCCCGGTCGAGGTTGAAGCGCGAGCGGCCGGCCCAACCGCCGTACGCTACCACCACCAACCAACCGAAGAGCCCGAGGCATGCGATATACGGCGATACGGCCGCGGATTTATGCGCGCCCGCATCCGCGTCTTTTACCTCGAAGGCATCCACATCGATGAATCGATCGGTGGCCCTGGGATTCTTGTCTTCCAGCAAAGTAATAACCACCAGATGCCGGCCCGCGCCCAAATTCCGGAACTCCGTCCGGCTTTGCCATTTAGTTTCCGGGGAATAGAGATCCAGAACGGCCTTGCGCGCGCCATCGATTACCACCTCAGCTTTGCCGCGGTTGGGCGCCCTGGTGTAAATATAGGTCAGTGAACTACCCTGGAAGGCAAAACGAACCAGAGACCCCGGTAAGTTGGAATAGGTTATGGTATGGCTGTAGGTCTGCGAAAATCCGGGGTTCTGGCTCCAGCGCCCCTGGTACACGATCGCGGGGTCGGCATCGTCGTAGACTCCCGCCGACACAATCACCGGGTCGGGAACCGGCGGCGGCGGTACCGTACACTGGCTCGGGAGGTGTGCCAGGTACAGCCGCGTGGTCTGGAATTCCACGGAGCCGCATTTGCTCAGCAGATCCTGCAAGGTCTTGGGTTTGATATCTATCCCCGATCCCGGCTTGGGAGCCACCACGTAGTGCACGTTCCATTCGTTGAATGCGTCCAGAACCTCGTGCGGGCTGCGTGCCTGTTGCAGGCGGGCGAACACGTTGTACTGATGCCAGCCGTTCGAGTAAACCTCCGCGTTGAATGCGGACATCTCGCTGCCTTCCACCAGGAACACCGGCGCACTCGGGTGCACGCGGTTCATATACTGCCCGATCTCGCGCATGGGCGCGTTTTGGTGAATGTAAGTCTGGCGCATGGCCGCGGACAGCGGCGAGCGTTCATAGAAATCGCCGTGATAGTAATTGGAAGACGGCAAGAACCAGGTGTTGGCCACCACGCAGGCCACCGCCAGCGCGATCAATGCGCGCCGCAGCGCGCCGGGCGGCAGCCAGCCGAAGAGAGCCGCCAGCGGCACCAGCAGCAGCGGCAGCGATGGATAAAAATACCGCGCATTGGGTTGGAACTTGAGCACGAAAAGGGCTGCGGCCACGGAGACGAACGCCGCGATCCGCGCCAGGCGGCCCTTCACAGCCAATAGAGCGAGTAAACCCAGGGGCGCCAGCAGTAAGTACTGAAAGCCCAGAGATCCGGGCCGCCCTTCAAAGTAACGCGTGCTGTGGAAGGTCAGGTCGAACAGTGTGTGCCAGGTAAGTGGCTGATTCCACCGGTAGTCCATAAATACCGGGGCGCGGTCCAGGATCGGCGAGGGGAACGCTTGATTCAGGAACGGGAACAGCGGATCCCGGGTCAGCTTCCAGGAAATGACATAGGTGGGCGCGGCGGCGGCCAATAGCAAGACCAGCGCGATGCCCCAGACCAGCGCGGGCCGTGTCCCCAGCCGCGCCCATTGCCGGCGTATTTCGATTACTGCCACGGGCACTGCCGCCAACACAAATGCCAGTCCGCCGAACTTGATGGCCAGCGTGGTCCCGGCCAGTACCGCCGCGGCGTACAAGAAGCGCCTCTCGCCTGTCTCGCCGAAGCGCCAGATCGCCAGCACCATTCCAACTACCATGGCAGCCAGGAAGTTTTCGATAAATAGCGAGCCGGTGACCATCTGCACCATCGAGGTGCTGGCAAATAGCGCCAGTATCAGGAATGCGATGGCCGGAGTCACCCAGCGCCGCACCAGACGGTAGAGCAGCGCCTCCACCAATAACAGCATGGCGAAATTCAAAAGCCGCGCTGCATATTCCCCGCCCAGCAGATAGACGATTGAGTAACACCAGTCCGCCCCCATGGGCATCACCGACCACAGAATGCGTTCCGGCCGGTAAGTCAACATATGATGCAGCGATATATTGACCGGTATCGCCAGATGCATGGCCAAGCCATCCGCGCTCGACTCGGGAACCGGTACGATCAGCAGGTGTATCCCCAACACAAAAACGAGTAACGCCAGCGCCCACCCCTGCTGCCAAGGGCGCGCACCGAAGCGCAGCATGGCGCTTCCCCATGACGCGAATCGCCCGATTACGCCGCGGATATCGGCGGCCACCGGAATCGCCAACAGAGCCAGGTAGACCACCGCATAGTTCACAGGCAGCCGCGCCAGGAACGTCATCAGGAAAATGTAGACCGAGATACCCAACAATGTGGCGCAGAGTTGGACTTGCGCCGACAAGCGCTCATCGCCGCCCAGCAGCAGCGATCCCAGCGCGCAGGCCGAGATGAGAAAGCCCGCCACCGCCAGCACGGCTGCCGGACCCAGGGCGCCCATCATGGCCACCACCGCCAGCAGGATGGTAACTGGCGCGAAGGCCCGCGGAATCGCCGCCAGAATGACCGCGCTCACCGCCCAATACACCAAAGTGTAGTGCATCAGCCGATGCCGGCCGATGGGCGTCCAGCCGCCGTCCATCTCCAGGAATCCGGCGCGAAAGCCGTGCAGCACGATCCCCAACAGCGCCGCGGCCGCGACGGCCAGCACCGCCTGCGGCACCCATCGCGGCAATCGGTCGATCCAGCCAGGCCCGGCGAGCCCCTTACCACCATCCGCCGGGCTCTTGCCGAAGATGAAGTCGCGCTGAATGGCGAAGTTGGCAAAAAACAGCAGGGTCTCGACGAACAGCTTGGCGGGCAGCGCTTGAATGTGAAAGCGCGTATTCAGCAGTTGAATTCCGGCGTAGGAGGCCGTGCCGCTCAAGCACACCAACAGCAGGTATTTCGGCAATACCGCGGCGTGCCGCAGCTTGGAAAAGAAGACCGTCCGCCGCACCATCGAGTAATTGAAAGCTACCGCCAGAATTCTGCCCAGAACTTGTGACGCAGCTAAGTTACCCAGCCGCCGGTAAGCCAGGTAAAACACCAACATATCGATGGCCGCGGTCATCAGCGATACCGAGCTGAACCGCAGCAGCACGAAGTAGATCTTCATCGAATCGACTAGCGGATTGAAATGCGACGTGCGGTTATCCGCCTCGTAAATGGTCCGGATGGGCACTTCTTCGATTCGTATGCCTTCCTGCCGCACGGCGATCAGCATGTCCAGCTCGAATTCGTAGCCGCTCGATTCCGTGCGCAGTAACTTGGGCAGTAGCGCTGCCGGGATGCCCCGCAGGCCGGTTTGCGTGTCCGACACGCGCTGCCCTACCAGCGCGCGCATCACGGTGCGCGTGACTACATTGCCGACTAAGCTGCGCCACGGGACATCGCCGCTAAACGTGCGGGTTCCCAGGATGACGCAGTCCGGCTCGGCGGCCAGCGCCGAGGCTACCTTCTCGATGTCGTCCGGATGGTGCTGGCCGTCGGCATCCGCGGTGACTACTCCCTGCAGGTCCGGAAACGTGCACAGCGCATAGTTGAAGCCGGTCTTCAGCGCGGCGCCCTTGCCCACATTCACCGCGTGCCGCAGCAGCCGAACTTTCGGAAACTCCTCAGCGCGCCGGAATATTTCGCGGTAATCCGGGCCGCTGCCGTCATCCACCACTACGATGGCGGCAATGGATTTCTCCGACAGCGCGGCAATCAGTTCGAGCAGCGCCTGCTCGGGGCAATAGGCGGGGATAACGACAGCGAAACGGACGGTTTCGGTGGGATTCACTTAATCTACAGAGTATCGCTCATCGGCCGCGAATGAGCGCGAATCGACGGTCTTTCTTATTCCTGTTAATCCGTGTTCATTCGCGGCTCACAATCTTCATTGACTCTTCTGCGAAGTCTCGCTGATGAAAGCGTCCACGTTGCTCTTGTCCACCAGCATCTCGCCAGTGGCGATAAAGGTGGCAACCGGCGATTGCGGGTCCAGCGCCCAAACCTTGTCCAGCGGCGTCGGCGGATAGTGGTGCAGCGTATCCAGCGCCGGTATTCCCACGAAACCCATGGTGAAGGGCTTCTGTGCGATAGTGCCGGCGATGCGATCCTTCTTGATCCAATCCAGGGTGCGCGGGTCGCTATCCATAGCCACGATTACCTTGCCTGAGACCTTGTTCCGGTCGAGCACATCGGCCACCTCGGGACAGGCGATGGCCTCCAGGCAAATGAACCCGTCGATCTTGCCGATGGTCTTCTTGTCCACCATCTCCTGCGTGTGATCGAAGGCGATGCGCGCGTCGCCCTTGATATCCACCACTTCCTCGATATGGATGCCCGCGTGGCCCTCAAAGCCATCGTGGTAACCGTGCAGCCGGTCCTTCAGGTTGGCCTGTTCGGGCATGGTGAAGATCACCACGTTGCCTTTGCCTTGCAACTGCTTCACGGCCAATTGCGCACCCATCATGCCGGCTTTATAGTTGTCGGTTCCTACGAAGGTGAGCCGCTTGCTCGTTGGCGCGTCGGAATCCACGGTGATCACCGGAACACCGGCCGCGATCGCCGCGTCGATGTCCGGCTGCATCACGGCGGGATCCGCTACCGATACCATGATCCCCGCCGGCTTGATCTTCTCGGCCATGGCGTGCTGGAAAGCATCGTGTTCCGCCTTGGGATCGAAGGTGTCCGGTCCCACCATCTCGGCCTTCACGCCAATCTGTTGGGCCGCGCGCATCAACCCGGCATTGGCGTTCTGCCAATAGGGGATTTTGATGTTAGTCGCCACCAGGTAATACTTTTCGGTTGTGGCGTGCGGGGAACTGCCGCACCCAGCCAGCCAGGTCAGCGCGCCGCCACAAAACAGGATCGGGATCATTCTTCGCATTTGCTTGTCAGGCCTCCGCACCAGACAGTATATGTCACGGCAAGCGTTCCAGGATCAAGAGGGTGCTGTCGTAATCGCCGCCCATGCGGAGTTGGATACCGTGGTTCATCAGGTACGAGCCGCTGGCGGTCTCCAGCCGATCCGCCAGCTTGTGGTCGATGGACATCAGCTTGTACACGGCGCTCTCGTCCAACCCGCGCAGGTACACCACCGGCGCCGGATGCAGATACTGTTGCGAGCGCAGAAAACCGAACAGCACCACCTGCTTGCCGTCTTGCGCGACGTATTGGTTGGCCGTGAAGTCCCCCTCCCGCGGCGAGAACAACCGGTAGAGATTGCCCTGTTGTACCGTGCCGCGGATCTGCTTGTCGTAGGCCACCATGCGCGCGGCTAATTCGAAATCCGCGTCCTTCCAGTGGTTCAGGTTCGACCCGATGCCCAGCGATCCCTGCATGGCCACCAGGAAACGATATTGCAGCGGCGTGCTGCGGCCGTTCAAGTTGGGAACATCCGTCACCCAGGCCATCATCACTTTAGGGGCGTAGGCGTTGGTGAAGCCTTCCTGAATGCGCAGCCGGTCGAAGGCTTCCGTATTGTCCGACGTCCACACCTCGTCCACGCGCTTCAGGATGCCCAGATCCACGCGCCCGCCGCCGCCCGAGCAGGATTCGATCTCCAGCCCAGGATGCCCGGCGCGCAGCCGGTCGATGATGTTGTACACGTTGTCCACGTACTTGACCCAAAGCTGCTTCTGCTCCGCCACGGGTGCTTCCGGCCACCCCGGCTCGCCGAAATGCCGGTTCATATCCCACTTCAAGAACTCGATGTGATTCTCGGACACCAGCTTGTCGAGCACTCCGAAAATGTGTTCCCGCACGTCGTCGCGCGCCATGTTCAGGATGAGCTGATTGCGCGCCTCCGAGCGCGGCCGGTCGTTGAAGTGCATGGCCCAGTCGGGATGCGCGCGGTATAGATCGCTGTTCGGGTTCACCATTTCCGGCTCCACCCACAGGCCGAACTTCATGCCCAGGCCGTTGACGTAGCCGATCAGGCCCTTCAGTCCGTTCGGGAACTTTTGCGGATTCACGGTCCAATCGCCCAGGCCGGCGTGATCGTCGTTGCGCTGGCCGAACCAGCCATCGTCCATCACGAACAGCTCTACGCCGATCTTGGCGGCCTTGTCGGCCAGCTCTTTCTGGCCGGCCTCGTTCACATTGAAGGTGGTGGCTTCCCAGGAATTGTAGAGCACCGGACGCGGGTGCGGGGCCGCACGGTCGGGCAGGATCTCCTCGCGCTCGAACGCGTGCATCATGCGCGAGCTTTCGCCGAATCCCTGGTCCGTGAAGCCGCCGTAGAAGGCCGGCGTTTCCAGGCTTTCGCCGGGCTTCAGCAGATAGCCGAAATCGAAATCGTTGAAGCCGCCTGTCACGCGGACCTGCTGGGCCGGGGTCTCCTCCACCACCAGTTTCCAGTTGCCGCTCCAGCCGATGGCGCCGAACCAGACGCGCCCGTGCTCTTCGTCGGCAGGGGTTTGGCCGGGCCCCCCATCCAGCGCGAACCACGGATTCAGAAAATGGCTGGTGTTGCCGCGCCGGCTGTCGAGCACTTTTCTGCCGGGCTCGACCGGCTCGCGGCGAAGCTGCGTTTCCCCGGCCCATCGTCCGGTCAGGTAGCTGAGCCGGTAGCCCTCGCCGGCCGGCACATACCACACCCCCGACTGCGCGCTCTCCACCACTACGGGCTGGGCGGTCTGATTGCGGACGACCGCGTGCTTCTCCACGATGCCTGCGCGGGGATAAACGCGATATAGCAGATCGACGCTGAGAGCGTAGCGGATGTCCTTCGTGTGGATTTCGAGTTGGCCGCCGCGGACCTCGTGCGACACATAGTTCAGCACCAGGTCGCGCGTGCCATCGGCCAGCGTAACTTTGAGCGACGGCTCGTTGTATCGCAAACCACCCCAGCCGGGGTATTCCTCGTTGGACATGGTCTCGCGCGAGTCGAACGAGGCATGTTCGGGCGCGGTGTGCACGGGCGCCAAATCGTCGTCGCGCAGCAGTTTCTTACCCCAGTAGACATTCTGGAGGCAGTTTTCTTCGTTGACCCCCAACACGTAGGAGCTGCGGTCCGTTTCCAGCACCCACAGCTTCTTGGCCGGCAGGAAGCGGACCTGCGCGAGCAACGGCAGCGATACGAGGATGGCAATGAGGAGCTTCATAGCCGTCAACGTAGCACCGTGCAGGTGGGGCGGGCCCATGCCACATCATGCCCTGCGGCGGCATCCCAGGCCGCCATCTCTCTTCTTGAGCTCAATTTCCGGGCGACAAGCGGGTCCAGGGGACCCGCGCAGGCCAAGGGCCTGCCCCACTATTTATGCAGACTCATCGACAACTCTAAACTAAGCCCTGATCTGCCGATCACCTCCGCCGCGGCAGTGTAAAACGGCAGATCAAAACCGGGGCTGAAAATGAGACTGTGGTGGATGTGCCAAAACCGCTACCTGTCTTCGATCGCGCGGTCGCACTCTTCGATGGCTCGATCGACATGATCGAGTGCCCGCTCGCGACGGCCCCCGCGGATACCCGAGGCCTCTCGCAGTTCATTCCTGGCGGCAACCAGATGACCGCGCGCCGAGCGCATGTGCGGCATGTCCCAAAACGAAAGCGCCGGCGTAGACGTCCCCAGCGCGAAGGCTCCAATCATTCCTGCCAAAACTAACAGTTTCTTCATATACCCTCCTTTGATTTGTGAATCGTAATCCGATTCCGAAGGAATTTCTCCCTCCGCCCTCCTAGTGACTCGCCGCCGCCAATCGTTTCACCGGGCCAACTCGCAAGCGGTGAAACGATTCGGCCCCGCGTGTCACTATCAGTAGAGGGAGAATCGTGTCACCGTCTGAAAGAAGGTCAGTCTCGAAACTGCTCGCCGCCATTGCACATGTGGCGGCACCGATGGTTATTGTGGCTCTCTTGGCCCCACCGCCGGCCTTAGGGGACAAGCAGAGCAAAGCCGCGCTGATCGACGAACTGCTGGTCCTCAGCAACGCTCGAGGTGGGTATACCAACACACTTCACACGTTGATGGACCAAGCCCGGCTCACGTCTAAGCTGCAACGTAACCTGATCGAGCGGCAACTGCAGCCAGCGCACCCCTTGGACGATCCGCAAAATGCCAAGAAAAAGGAATTGGATGCGGTGCTCGACGGGTTCGAGGCGAGCGTGAACGAGATGATGGCGAAGGCAACCGCATGGGAATCCATAAAGCCGCTGGTGGTGGCTGCCTACGACGGGTTGTTCAGCGAGGAGGAACTGGCCGGGATCGTGGCGTTCTACAAGACGCCCATCGGCCAAGTCTACGCCCGGAAAATGCCGGAATTTGTTACACGCACCGGTCAGTTGGGCAAAGACGCGGGGCTAGCCCTAAAGCCGGAAATCATCAGCTTAACCCAGCAAACCCTGGCGAAGGCAATCCTGCTGGGCTATGTATTGCCTCCAACGCCTTCCGCCGGCGTTCCAGGAGGCATTCCGGGAGGAACTGCCGGCGGCGTGATTGGCGGCATCATCGGATCCATTCCAACCATGGCGCCCCCTCCCCCGCCTCCGCCAGACGGTTCTGCGATGGCGCCTCATCCGGAACGCATCCGCGTGGGCGGCAATGTGCAGCAGGCCAAACTCATCCAGCAGGCGAAGCCGGTGTATCCGCCGCTGGCCAGACAGGCGCGAGTTTCCGGCGTCGTGAAGTTGAACGCCATCATCGGCAAGGATGGAACTGTTCAGAATTTGACGGTTGCCAGTGGGCATCCCATACTAGTTCCGGCCGCCATGGATGCGGTGAAACAGTGGGTCTATCAGCCGACTCTCATCAACGGGGAACCAGTGATGGTAGTCACTCAGATCGACGTGAACTTCATGCTGGGAGGAACCGATGCGCCGGCGCCGGCGCAGAGACAAGCGCTCGCGTCGGACTCGCTGGTGAAGGTGGTTGAGATGGGCGACTTGGCCACCCTGCAGGCCCGTCTATCATCGGGCGCAAATCCAAATGAACCCGACGATTCCGTAGTCAAAGGCTGGACACCGCTGATGGCGGCTGCGGATGCGGGAAATGTGGATGCGGCGCGCCTTCTGCTCGACGCCGGCGCCGCAATCGATGCGAAGACCGAGTTAGGATCGACGGCCTTGGATATTGCGATCCGGGGCGGCAAGCAGCAGGTGGCCGACCTCTTGCGCGGCCGTGGAGCAACCAACCGGAAGGGGAATTGAACCGAGCCTGGCAGTTCCCCTCACGCCTTGGCCTCCGCGTTAGCCCGACTGAGCAGGGCCTTCATATAGGCGAAGCCATAGGCCGTTTGCGAGCTGCCGCCGCCCACCATGCTCGGACTGTGATCCAGAATGACGATTCCGTCGAAGTTCACATCCCGCAGCGCCTTCATGATTTTGTACATATCGTAATAGCCGTTATCCATGAAGGTCTCGACGAAGTGTGGCAGCGGCGCAGTCACATTGCGGAAGTGGATCTTCCAGACCTTCTGCGCGCCGAAATAGCGGATCATCTCTTCGGGATCCTTGCCGGTGATTTCGCGGCCGCCCTCCAGCCAGGTTCCGCAGCACAGGCAGATTCCCACGTTCGGGCTGCTCGCGATCTCCATGGCGCGACGGTATCCATCGAAGCTGGTGAAGATGCAGCGCGGCACTCCGGCCAGCACCGGCGCCGGCGGATCGTCCGGATGGATGCCGATGCGCACCCCCACCTGCTCGGCTACCGGGGCCACCTGCTTGATGAAGTACGTGTAGTTCTCCCAAATCTCCTCCCTGCTGAACTCGCGGCCGTGCGACAACGGTTCCTTGAACACGGCGCCATCCCAAACGCCTTGCTTATCGGGGCTGGCCAGATCGAACTCGCGGCCGCTGGCTCCGCGAATAGTGGCGCGGCCGCTGCTCCAGATGCCGTTCCCCATGTGCGCGTAGGTGGTGTAGTAGATGCCCGCCGCGGACAGGTTTCGCAGGTATTGCTTGTACTCCTCGATCTTCCGGTCGCGGCCTGCCAGGTTGAGGGTGACCTCGGGCATGTTGTGGACGCTGGTGTTGCCGATGTTCCACACCGCGATGCCCGCCTGCGCGTACCGGTTCTTGATGGTCCGGAAGCCTTCGGCCGTGCGCAGGTCCGGCGTGGAACCCACGCTCACGTATTCCGCGCCGATCTGGCGCAGGAACAGGAGGTCGTCGTCGCTCGGTTTGGCGGATGCCTGCGCACACAGTTTGATACCGGGCTGCGCGGAGTGCACCTCGCCCGAGGCTCTGCCAGCCTGCCCTGCCAGCGCCAGCACCAGCTTTCCGAAGTCCCGGCGGCCGGGGTTCGGCAACGTGTCTTCTCGCATGCATGTATTGTAGTGGGGCAGGCCCTCGGCCTGCGGCGGCCTCCCAGGCCGCCTATTCGATTTCGAATCGGCCAAACGCCAGGCCCAGGTCGCGCCGATCCGCGCCCACGCGCACGGTCCGGTTCACTTCCACCGTGATGCCGATGTCGCTCTTGCCCTGCAGCCCCGCCGGCAACTCAAACGCGAACGTAGTTTCAACATTCGCTTTCGTGAACCTCACCGCCGGCAGCCTCAAGCCGTCCACCGTTAACGTCATTTCGAGCGGCCCTCTCTCGAGCTGCGCAGCCGGACAAACGGCCGTCACAAACAGCTTCTGACCGGCCCGCGGAGCCGGCATCCGCAGGCTGGCGGTGCGCGGCATCCAACGGAATCCCGATTCGAGGCCATACCATTCCGGCCCCAGGCGGTCCGCGGCGAGTTGATCCGCTACGTCCAGGCGAAGTGGACCCCCGGCGCGCGCCACGCGCGCGGGGACCACGTATTGATGCGTGATGTTTTTGAGCGGTCCTTGCCCCACGCGATAAACCACAATTTCGTCCCGCTCCAGCCCCCGGCGCGTTTCGTCAACCGGCAGCACGAATTTCGCCACACCACCCCATTCCGGATGCGGGGCAATGCGCTCATCCGCGCCGGGCGCCAGGTATACGTCCGGAATCCGCAGGAACAGAAAGGGCCGCTGTGAGATCAGTTGGCTGAACAGGCTGTCGTCGACGCCGTCGAGCAGAATCGCCTTGCCTGGGTGCAATTCGTGCGCTTGCGCAACCCCCATCACCACCGCCTCTTGCGCCTCGCTGCGGCTGCGATACCACTCGGCGCGGCGGTGCGCCGCCGGCAACGACAGTGCCAGGAAGGCGGCGGCGAGCGCCACGCTCAGAGCCTTCCAGGGCATGCCCGCGCGCCAGGCGCATACCAGCGCATATCCCGCCAGCATTGCCAGGCACATGGCGGGCAGCGTCAGGTAATAATCCATCACGTGGTCGCGCAACGCAAGGACGGGGGACAGCGCAATCACATACCAAACCAGCAGCACCGTCGCCAGCCATTGCCGGCGCGCGGCCTGATAAACGGTGAAGCCCAACAAAGCCACCGTCGCAGCCGCCATGGCCGTGGGGCCGAAGATCCGCGAGAAATGCGAGAGGTAAGGCAGATCCACCGGCTCAAACGTCCCCTGCCAGTAGCTCCACAAAGTGGCCGGAATGGCGCGGTCGATATGGATCGTGTACTCCTCGGCGTGATTGGGCGCCAGGATGAAGTGCAGGGTGGCATACACAGCGGAGGCTGCCAGGAATGGGAGCGCGCGCCGGAAATGTTTTCGCGCGCACAGCAGCGTATAGCTGCCGGCCAACAGCGGGAAGACCACGTTGGTCTCCATCGCCAGGAAGCCCGCCAGGAACGCCACCCAGGTCCAAACGTAGTAGCGGCGCGCGGAAGTTTCGATATATCGCAGAAAGAAATGCAGGGCCAGCAGCAGGAAGAAGCCGCAAAGCACCAGGTTATACGTCGATGTCCACGACATCACCGTGGCGAGCTTGCTGTTCGCCACCCACAGAATGGCGGCCCAGAATCCGGCCGCGCGCGAGCGCGTGAGCCGCGTGGTGAGGGATGCCACCAGTCCCAGGTTGGCGAACTGCGTGAGGAAGACCCAGATGCGATACGGCAGAGGATCGGCCCCGAACACAGCGCCGAACGCCAGGAAAAACGCGCGCTCGCTGAGCGGCCGCCAACTCCCCTGCACCGGATTCGGCTGAAATAGCGCAGGCAGCAAACCGTCCCATCCGTGCGCCTGGTTCGGCAGGTTCAGCCATACGAAGTCGTCCTGCTGGAACCAGGCCAGCAGGCCCGGCCAATACAACACCAGGCAGAGGATGGATGGCGCAGCCCAGTAGGATACGGCTAGCAGTTTCCGTTTCAAATATCAGTATTCCACTACCAGGCTGGCGTCCAGTTGATAGCAGTGGCGCCCCTTGGTGTGGTTCCAGAAAGCCGATCGCGGCTGAAACCCGTCTTCATCCGCGGTGCTATCCGTGGCGAAGGTAGCGCATAGTTCATAAGCCGTGCCGGAAGCCGGATGATACTCATAAGGAGCACTCGTCAACGGATCTTTGCCGCTCGTGCCCGCGCTCAACGGCAGGTAGGACAGGGTCGCGGGCAGTGGCTTCTTTTGCTGATTCCGGAAATAGATTGCCTGGGCGATAGAACGCAGGTCTGCGATGCGCCGCTCATCGGCTCGGATGGCGCGCTGATTCGCCCGCGGACCGAGTTGGTGGAACCCGATCGCCAGTGCCACCACAACAGCCGCCAGTGCCGCGGCCGCCATCGCAAGGTCTCTAGGTTTCTTCATGCGCGGCGCCTCTTCGCAGCGAGCCCAGGTAATACCAGAATACGCTTCCAGCAATCACAATCACGGTCAATACCTTCAGCACGAACCGGGCGGTCAGCTCGCCTTGCAAGAAATAGGTTAGGAACGTAATTAGGTCGCCAATCACGGAGCCTGCCGCGATCAGCAAGGCGATATACGTGAGCCATTTTCTTACACCCGATTCCAGCTTCTCCGGGCGCGTCTCCACCTCGCGCAGGATGAAGCGCATCACCAGCAGGAAAATGGGAAAAGCCACGATGACGCACGCCATTTGGCTGGAGATTTGATAGCGGGATTCGAAGCGCGCCGGCGCCAGCGGGTCGGGAAACCAGCGGTCGATGAAGGTGAACATCAGCGAGCCCAGCGCAATGGTCCAGGTCGCCAGGGTGGAAAAAGCCAGCATATACAGGAAGGCATCGCGGGCCGCTTCCCCGGCGCCTCCGGCGCGCACCGGCACCGCCAGGCCAGTCAAGCTCTGGTAGTAGCGCCCGAAAGCCGCATAGATGTCCTTGGCCGCCCAGCCCTGTTCGCGGAAGAGGTCCACCAGGAAATCGTCCGAGGCGCCTTTGGGCTTGGCCGCCTCGATAAACGCGTGCAGCTTTTCGGACTTTTCTGTCTGCTCCATGCGCCCATTCTAGCGCCGGGGCAGATTCGGGCGGGGCGGCGCATTTGACTTCTGGGAGCGCTCCTGAAAAAATAAAGAGAAGCCAGCCAGATTATGCGGATGTGGCGGAATTGGCAGACGCGCTAGATTCAGGTTCTAGTTCTCGCAAGGGAGTGGAGGTTCAAGTCCTCTCATCCGCACCAGCAATAAAACAAACAATTTAACCTGTTCTTAGATGGCGGCGTTGATGTCGCCAATAATTTCTCTGGTACACCGTTTGGTACACCGTCTGGTGTACCAGCGTGATGTAGGAATGCCGCCAGCCCCACGCAGCGCCCGCAGAATCGCTCCGCACACGCCGCCTGTACCGCCAGCATCCCCGGCAACATCGACGCCGCAGAACGCCCTGTAGCGCCGTTCACCGGCCCCGCCGACTTCTCCGTGTCCGTCATGACTGATCGTCGCCGCCGCTGCATAATTCACGACGGCGAAACCTGCCTCCAGGATGCTCAATACGAGCGCAACCACGGCAACGCCAAACGCCAGCAAAGGCGCTTCTTGCGTGCTCCTAGTGCCGGGCTTCAATTTGCGATCCTCTGCCCGTTCATCGTGGACCACCATTCCCTTGCATTACAAATCGAGCTAATATAGGTGTTTAGAGTCTCGAACGCTCCATCTGGTCGGGTCTTCTTTTGCGGGAGAAAACAGCATGGTTTGTAAAATGCTTGCCTTGTTGATGCTTTTGTCAGCCGCCGTTGCCCAGACGAAAGTCACTAAACCCACGCCCACATTTCGGCCAGCCAAAATCTCTGGTCGGGTTTTCCTTATAACGAAGAGCGGCGACCTCAAACCGGCTCGAATGGCCTTTGTCTATCTGTTCTTTGAGAATACGATGCCAAAATTCAAAGGTGAAAGTGACGAGTCTCGCCATCGACGAGATGGAGATACGGTTGGCTCTAAATGGGTGCATGAGCCGCACTGGCAGCACACGCAGATCTGGAATGGACTCAGGCTCAATCTGGCAACGATTCTGAATCGCCAGAGTTATGGGAACGAAGATCGTGTCATCATACGCTGTCTCTGAGCTTTGCTGCAATACGTAATACCCTCGCATGGGCTGACGCCAATAACAAAACGAGGCAAGCTCTGCGAAGCCAGACTGATGAGGAAGGAAATTTTGAACTAATCGTTCCCCATCCTGGCGTTTGGCAGTTATTAGCTTACGGACACGCAGGATTCAATACCGCCTTTTGGGGAGATTTCTCCGACGCTGTAATAGTGGAATCAGGAGCTTCGTATACGGTCAAACTCTCGAACGCAGAAACGGCATGTGTGAACGTGGAGTAAGGTGGCGATGTATTCTTTGTTCGGATGCTTGGTGATCCGAAAAGAAGAAGAGGTTTTTCGATGCACGACCTGCCAAGCGCTTGTCGCTGCTTCGTAGGAGAACACATATATGGCAAAGACATGCGGTTCCTGTGGCCTCGTGACGAACGATGACGCCTATTTCTGTGAGAAATGCGGGTATCGGTTCGCCAGCGATCCCAAGGCGAACGTGCAGGATCGCAGACATGGCAAGAACGTATGGTGGATTGTTTTGCTTGTAATTGTCGTGGGGTTATGGTACAGCGCCAAGCACAGTGCCCCAGAAGAACAAACATCTTTGCCAGCGTCCAACATTGCAGCCGAATCTACAAGTCCTAAGCCAGTTGAGTCGGCCCCTAGTGGTGAATCAGAAGATTTGTCAAAGCGGGCGATGCGGCAACAATATGCAAATAATCTTGGAACTCAGTTGAAGAATCAAGGTTACGACATCGTGGTTACGGAATTAGGTGACCAACTTATTCTGGCTGCTGACTTCTTTGAGGATACAAGTACTCGGGTGCAGTTCCTTAATATGCTTAGAAAATCTAATAGCTCTTTATGTAATCTGGGTTTTAGCAGACTCGGCATATCAGGGAAAGGATTGCTCAGTTCGACTTATACTTATTCTCTCAATTGCCCTGAAACACGGGCTGAACGAAAGACACGGAGCGCAGCGGATGTTGCAGAGAAAGAAAAGTGTGTCCGAACCCTTCAAGATACTGTAGATAATACGCCCGCTTTAAGGGGCGTCACTCTTTCGCAGGCGAACGGCGAGATGATCGTTACATCCAATACGGGTGTCATCGAAACCGGGCCTAGTCTCCAACAATGGAAACAGTTGTTCGTCGAAGGGTTAATAATAGATTTGTGTGCTTACGAATTTACGGCTGTTCGCTTGAAAGACAACGCCGAAAGTGACGGGTTACGCATTCCAATTCGGTGCTTCTGAGTGATTGCACGATGCACAAGTGATCTCGATGCTTTCCGTTGCGATGTACATTGTTTCAGTTAATTTGATGTGGGGCACGGGCCACATGTAGGCGAACAAATGGCGGAACTGCGTTATGCTCGGTCCGTGGCCGGTTCCTCACCGTCGCATCTCAAATCCCCGTGTCTCCGCAAGTGGGTGACGCATCAACCCAAACTTCCGCAGACGTCACGCCCCATCTCCGATGATGGCGCCCGCACGACAATCGGCCGTTCCAATCGCGCCTGAAGTCCACCTCGACGAACGGCACGGTGACGGCGGGGAACTCCTCCGCATCGCGGCCGGCGCGCCGCCGTGATGCTGATGCGGCGCGAGGAAGCGGAAAAACGAAAGCTTGAGCCGATAGCCGCGATCCTCTCCTGGCCGCACGCCGGGGTCGATCCGGCAATTATGGGCGTGGGGCCTGTCCCCGCCTGCAGGAAGGCGCTGAGCAAAGCCGGATGGACGCTTGATGATCTAGGTCTCATCGAGGCGAACGAATCCTTTGCCGCCCAGGCCATTTACGTCAACCGGGAAATGCGGTGGACCTTGCCAAGGTGAACGTCAATGGCGGCGCCATCGCCCTCGGCCATCCGTTCGGTGCGTCCGGCGCGCGCGTGCTCATGACGCTGCTTCACGAAATGTGCCGCCGGAAGGCGAAGAAGGGCATGGCCACGCTATGCATCGGCGGGGGCATGGGCATCGCCATGTCCTGCCGCCTTAGGTCCCACTGATCCAGACCAAATCCCGTACAAAATCTACGTGACTGATTTGATCTCGTACGCCCCGGCGTAATTGCCGGGATGCACCATAATAACTTTGTCCCAGTTATGCTTGATCCGTACCGGCTCCTGTATGCCGCCCATCACGAAGTCAATGAAGATCAGCCACCATTCCGGGTACCTGCTGCGATAAGGTGCAATTTTGCGCGTCTTTTCCGCGATGCAGAGTGTGAGATTCTTTTCCAACTCAGGAGTAACCCACCCGCCTGCATTCGAATCCGTATTTCCCATCAGGATGAAGGCGAGCCGTCTCGGTTTGCTCATTCGCATCAGCCTGAGACGGAAGTTCCTGTCTATCTCGATAACGCGTTCTTCGGCAGGCACGGTCTCATTCTGAAACGCCCGTAGCTTCTCGCGCACCACCGGCTCCCAATTCCTGGTTAGCTGTGGCCGCTTGAATCCGTATGACACTCCCAGCTTACGCCGCTAGTCGGAGGTCCCAACGTCTTCAAAAGCGTTTCCAATCTGTTCCGCAACGGCATCGCCAGTTGTTCCAACGCTTCCAACTTTCCCGACTTGTCTTCATGGTGCCGATTTAACCGTCGCACTTCGATTGCGATTTTCCCATTGACGAGGAAGTCTGGTGGCACGTTGCCATCGGGTTCGTAGACGATGTCTCTAAACTCCCGGTGTGTGAGATATTCTTCGACCCACTTTTCTTGACCCGAACTGCGTCAGGTAGCCAGCGTCACCTCCTGGTAGGGTTCGCCTTTGTGGTGCCGGCTCACCTGGATCGTGACCTTTTGCTCAAGGGACTTCAGGAACGCAAACAGTCGCCCTTCGGCGAAAAGATGGTACTGACCAGCCATCAGCTTGGACACTTCCGCCTGGTCGATGCCGAGCAGTTCGGCGATTTCCCGCTGTTTGAGCTTCCTTGCCTTTAGGATCAGGCGGACGGTGTGCCCAAGCTGCGCACGCGTGAGAAGCTCATCGGCGTCGTCAAGCCCCAGGTCGGCGAACACGTTGCCGCTGCCAATTTCGTATTCGGGGTCTTTGTTCCGCTTCATT
>Ga0302325_10005753_pt1 | contig 28087 bp, 19 predicted proteins | sample Palsa_T0_2_FD_201948 | JGI IMG/M metagenome (GOLD analysis project Ga0302325, IMG submission 201948) | Peat permafrost microbial communities from Stordalen Mire near Abisko, Sweden - Palsa_T0_2 | ecosystem: Environmental > Terrestrial > Soil > Palsa > Peat permafrost | place: Sweden: Abisko... | reverse complement strand
GGCATAGTGGCCCTCGAAAAATGCGCCGTAATTGGGAAAAACGAACTGCATCCTGCCGCCGGGCCTAAGCACTCGAATGGCCTCATCCAGCACGAGCTCAGGATCCTCGGTATGCTCCAGCACGGTTGAGGAGAATATCAGATCGAAGCTGCCGTCGGGGTAGGGAAGGTCCTCACCCTTGGCATCCGTCACGATCGATGGGTCGAGGCCATAGCTTTCGAGGATCTCGTGGGCGAGGGCGCGGCTGGAATCGAATCCGCCGGCAGACGGCTCGATGCCATAGCTTTCCACCCCGTAGTCTCGTCGGAGCACCGCCAGGAAGATTCCGAACCCACTGCCTACCTCGAGCAGCCGTTTTCCCCGCAAGTCGGCGGCCTTCATGTCAAAGGAACGGCAGAAAAGGGCGGTTTGGTCTCGGACTTTCTCCTCGTCCAGCACGTCGCGGCCGCCTTTGTCGGCCGGGATCTTGGAGATGGCCTCATAGGTGGTTCCATAGGTGGCCACCACGCGCCGTATGATGGAATCGGGAACGCTTATCATGGGCTAGCGGCCGCAGCAGGGGGCCGGGACAGGAAGATCACGAACTGCCAGAGGCCACCTATGACCGCCTGCAGAATGCTCATCGCGAGGCAAAGCCACGCAAACGCAACGCCGGCCTCGGCAGGCAGGTGATAGGCGGAGAAGAACCCCACGGCGAACCAGTCCCGCAGGCCGATCCCGGCGAAGGTGATCGGCGCCAGTCCCAGCACCGAGATTATGGAATAGAGGGCGAAGGCCGGAATCAGGCCGAAATGAATTCTGAGCGAATGCAGCAGCGCGATATACATCGCCACGCTCAGGCCCTGTGCGACGACGCTCAGCGCCGCCGCCTGCCAAAGGCGTCCGGGCTGCCGGGCGTAGGCGAAGGTGGCCTCTGCAAACTTTGTGAATTTGGAGCGGGCCGCAGCCCACGGCAGGTAGGCAAGGACGGCCATCACCAGCCGTTGGCACGCCTTGGTCCAGCCAAGGAGCAGGGCGCCTACGGCGGCCGCCCCGGCGCCCGCGGCCGGAAGGGCGAAGCGCGCCAGTTCGGGCGATGCGGCTGTTCTCAGGACGAGCAGGCTGCTCAGGCAGAAAAAGGACAGCATGACGGCGAAACCCACCAGGCGGTCCGTCAGAATGGAGGCGGGAAGGGCGGCTTGGCGCGCGCCCGTGCTCTTCAAGGCAAGAAGGCTGCCCTTGGCGACATCGCCGGATACGGCGCCAGGCAGGATCAGGCTGTAAAAGGACCCGATCCATGTGAAGCCCAACGCATCGGGCCAGCTGACAACCGGCCGGGCAAGCACCCACCACCGCATCGCCAGCACCACCGGAATCGAAAGGGCGAGCAAGGCGCCGGCGATCAGCGAGGAGGGAAGGGCCTGGGTCAGGCGCTGCGCGGCCTCCGCGATGTTGATCTTGGACAGGACAAAATAAAGCAGTGCGGCCGCCAGGGCGACTTTCGCCCCGATCAAAATCGGGACAGGAACCTTCCGGCGTGAGACAGCGGAGGGGGATATCACGGCGGGTGCGCGCAACCCGGCGCGCTTTGTTTGCGCGTCATTCGTCTTCTTCGCGGGCCGGATTGCCGCCGAAGCTCGAAGCGCGATAGATGTTCAGGTAGTAGTGATCGGTGACAAACGAGCGGGCGAAGACAAATCGGCGGGGGTCGCGGAGCGCCCGAAGAACCGCTTCGGGCGGGGGCTCGGCACCGAAGAGGTTGGTGGCGATGATCCAGTGCGCGTCCAGGACGTTCACGCTCGCGGGCGTGAGCTTGGTTACCGCCTCCCGGTAGAACCCCGCGTAGAACGAGTCGCTCCAGTACCAGCCGATCGGCAGCTGGACGTGGATGAGCGTGGCAAACTTGAGCCATTCGGGAAACACCTCGGTGGGGGGGACCGTGTCGACGGGCACAATGACGATGGCGCGATCCCGACCCTGCGTCAGCGGGTAGAGGTACCGCCTGGCCTCCTCCGCGAGTTTCGCAAATGCGGCCGCGCGCCTTTCCAACGGGGATAGCGATGGGGCGGCGACCGGGCTAGCCGGCGCCGGCGCGGCTGTTTCCGCCGGATGAGAGGCCTTTTCCTGGGCGATCGCGGCGCTTCTCAGGGAGCCGGCGGACTGGTTCACGTCCTGCACCGCGGCGAAGGTCGAACCCCTTAGGCCGAGCAGGCCGATGACGAACGGATTAACCATCACGCAGCAGCAGATGGCAATCGCCCCGACGCGCGCCGCGACGGCGCCCAGCCTCCACAGGTAGCCGACAAACCAGCCCAGAAGGAGCGCGGAAAACGAGAATGCTCCCGTGAAAAAGCGCAGAAAATCCGTGGACCGGAACCCCCAATCAAGGAATATGGGGGGAAGCACCGACAACGCGGCCAGCAGCACGAGGGCCCCCAGGACGGGCTGCGGCCGCCTGAAGGCGAGCCAGAGGCCGAAAGGCAGGCCCAGGAGGATGACCGGGGTGCATTCGGCGATGAACCGAAAACTCAGAATCGGCACGAACGTGCCGCCGCTTGAGCCTGCTCCCTCCCAAGAGGGCACCCTTCCAAAATGCTTTAGGTTCAGCTTCAACGGGACCAGCCCGGGGGGCACCCAGTGCTCGGCGGGCAGAGGCAGGTCGAGGATATCGCCCGGGGCAACGGCCGCCACCGCCGGCCCCACGGGAAGGGGCCGGTGCGTGAGGGCGACGTAGACGTCGCGAACCTCGGCGTCCCGGACCTCCTGGTCGAAGCGCGCATATTCCACGCGTGGATTGGCCATCAAGCCGATGCTGGAGGGGCGCATCCAGAAATGCCCGAAGACACCGGCGACATAGGTGTTGTTGAAAAAGCCCCAGCCAAGGGCGATCACCAGGGGCGCCACGCGCACCCAGGCAACCGGCCCGGTGAAAACGGAGCGGCCCGACCGGCGGGCGGTCGTTATCGCCCGGTGCAGGATCAAGAGCCCGACCACGGCGACAAATGGGAAAAAATACCATTCGGCGATCAAGGTGAGCGCGCCCATCCAGAGGCCGAGCAACGCGGCCAGGGCCCACGAGGGACGGGCGTTGAAATGCCGAAACAGGACGATGCCGACCAGGACGGCGGGAATCCCGCAGGCGTGGGAGGGAGTGAACATCAGCTTGAGCAGGCCGTCGATCGACTCGCTGTTCAGCCGCTCAATGATGCTCAGGGGCGATGAGAAATGCGCGGAGGGCAGCCGCAGAAACAGCATGTTGCCCCCGACGAGCAGAAATGTGGCGCCCGCAAGGGCGCCGAGGTGGCTGCGGCTGCCCCGCAACACAAGCGCGTAGGCCAGCAGGAATGCGCTGGGCGCAAAGACGCAGATGCAGACGACAAAGCCGACCTGCACCGTGCCATTGAGCAGGTAGGCCCAGGTGGCCGCCAGTATGTCCGGGCCGAAATGATAGTAGAGGGGATCATCCGGCGCGAAGGGGCTCGGGAGCGGGAAGGTCTTCAGGTCCTGGACCAGGGTGGCGGCGGGATAGTGAAACCACCACGAATCGTTGAGGATGCCGCGCGCGGCCGGCACGCCGAAATAAAGGGCTGTCACGGCAGTCCCCAGCACGGCGAGGGACATCCAGAATGTGCGCGTGGGCCCGCCGGCGAGCCGAAGATGGAAGCGGGGCCTCCGGGTGACGACCAGCAATCCGACGGCGGCGGCCAGCAGCAGTTTATAGGCAAACCACGCGGCAAACGACATCTCCAGCCAGTATCTCAGCTCGTTCATGACCGCCATAAGGGCGATTCCGCCGACCACCAGGGATCCGGGCACCATCACCAGCCAATCGTGCTCCCGGAGCACCCGGCGCAGGACAACCCACCCAAAAAGCGCCGGCACGAGCATCACGACGGCGGCCTGGAAGCAGTAGAGCAGTGAAGTCATTCAGCGAACGGGAATGGTGTGCGCAAATTCAAGGCGGATCCTACATTTTCGGGACGGGCATGGCGACTGAATCTTCCATGAAGGTTGGGTCGTAGTTGGAATCGGTGGAGATGGCACGCCCCAAAACGGTAATCTTTCGACCGTCGGCGGTTAGGTGCTTTGCATCTATGGCGACGAACGCGATGTCGGTGCTTCCGGAACACACCAGCACGACCCCGGGGCGTGAGATCGCTTCCAGGATCGCCGTCTGCCTGGGGTAAAAGTCGCGAAACATGCCAAAAATCCCTTTCTTGAAGCTGTCCGCCGAAACGAAGCGAAGGTCGTGGCCCCCGGTGCCGCCGACCGCCGTCAACTCGATCCACGAGCTCCGGCCGAGGTCGAGCGTCAGCTCGACGCCCGAACCCCTGGGTGCCAGGCTGACAGCGGGCCTGAGAGGGGCGATGAAGCGCGCAAAAAGCGGCACCAGGATCATGACGGCGACATAGGGGAGGGCCGAAAGGATCCGGTCGGGAAAGTCCTCATCCCCGTAGCTTGGGACGAGGCTGTCGGGCAGCCTGCGCCGAGCGATACCGGGCGCCAAACGCACCATCCAAGTCCGCCAGCCGACCAATGAGAAAGCCGGGATCAGCATCATCAGGGGCATCGTTGCCGCATAGGCACGCATGAGGTCCGCGTCGGGCGTCGGAACGAACGGCACGGAAAGCACGATGCCGGCGCACGCGGCGAGAACCATGGGAGACAGCCTGTCCGAAAGGGGCAGGGACCAGAGCAGGCCGATCGCCGACAGCATCAGGAGGATGAACTCGGTCGCGGGGTTCCTGAAGAAAGAGAAGGGGCCAAGCGCTGCGTCGCTCCGGGTGAAGAAATCCGACCAGTTGCGCGCGGCCCCGCGCCATATCAGGGAGGGATTCGACCGCACGGCCGCCCCAATCCGGCGGTATACCTCGGCCGCCTGCGCGGATTCGTCCATCTTGTCGTAATTGGGGATGTCCGCCGCGGCCTTCTGCCAATTTCCCGCGAACACGACCCCGTAGATGACGTTGTGGTAGTTCGACCACATCTTCCCTCCCCGCTCCCCGACCAGTTTGACAAGGCAGAAACCGACGGCAAAGGCCGCCGCCACGCTCACGGCGGCAAGGGCCGATACGCGCAGGCCGCCCGCCTTGCGCCAGCGCCATCCGGCGGCGGCCACGAGGGCGGGCAATACAAGGAACGCGCCGGCCCTGGCGCTGAGGGCGAGGCTCAAGATGAAAAGTCCCGCCCAAAGGCAGCGCATCGCGTTTCCGGCAAACGCCCGCACGAGCAGGGCGACTCCCAGGGCGCCAAAGGCGATCCCCGCCTGCTCGCTCATCATCTCTCCAAAATAACGGCGGCTGTAGACCAGCAGGAGCCAGGTCCAGAGGGTGGCGGCGACCAAACCCATGCTCTTTCGCAACTCAATCGCCGCGAGGCCTATCGCGGCTGCGCTGAATAGGCCGGCGATCGCAAGCGAGAGGGCCACGCTGTCGCGGGCGACATAGAGGTTGCCGGCCAAATAGGCGTCGGCCAGAGGGCGCCGGGAGCCCCAGCGGCTCATGTCGCGCCCCTCGATGACCCGGGACGCCTCTCGAAGATAATTCCCCGCGTCGGAGAAGGGGATCATCCCTCCCAGCACCGTGCCGTCGGTTATGGCGCTTTCCCGCAGTTCCGACTGCCCGGCGGTGAACCACAGGCACAGCCACCCGATCAAGATGCAGGAGCGGAAGGGCGGCCTGGCAGCCAACGCCAGAAAGACCCCTGCCACCCCCACCGCGACGCCCGCCGGGCCGTTGAGGAGGCTGAACGTCGGCGGGATGCGGATTCCACGAGAATAGAGCCACCAGCACCCGAGCGCGCTCGCAGCGATTGCAAGGATCTGCAACGCCCTTGTCCCGGGGGAATTGCCGCTGGAGCGGGTCATGGGATTGGTTTCGCGGCGGATTGGGTCACCGGGGACGTCACCTCGGGATGTCACCGAGGCCCTCGCCTGGTTGCATGGGGGCGGCCGCGGGCCCGAGTGTCGCATCCACGCTCGATGCCCATGGGCCCGGTTCCCGTGCGACGTCTCCCCGTATGCCGGCTCACTGGGAATCTGAGGCAGCCGGGCCCGTTTCCAGGAGCGCGATTAGTTCAGCCATCGACTCGCGGGTCAGTGCGGCGGGCGCATCGGACTCGAAAAGGCGGAGCAAATCGGACTTTGATCCACCGCCGGCATGGGCGGTTCCTTCGTCGGCGATCCGCACGCTGTTGGATGCGACAAAATCGCCGATCAGCCTCGCCGACTCCTCCTTCGGGGAATCCCGCCGCAGGACCAGGATCTTGAGCGGATACCGGTGGTTCACCAGCAGGTGGTACTCTCCTGGAATGGGAAAGTTGATGCGCCGGCTGCCCAGGACGAGCGGCTGGTTGGGATTGACGTTCGGCCGGGCGCCGGCCTCGTGCAAGAATTCCGTCGACACGACATTTTCGAAAAGGGTCACGGTATCGTCGGCACGAATCACGGGGAACCGGTTGAACCCAAAGGCGAACGGCCCGATGGCGCTTGAGTCATACGCCGCGAGCGCAGGGCTGCGCGCCAGCAACGCCTCGTCGACAGCCACCAGCATCAAATCGTCGGCGAAGAACTTGAACCGGACATGTAGGGTGCTTTCCCCGGGGGAGGCGGGCACGTGGCTTGCGTCGATCGCGATGAACGAGAATTCATGGAAGCCCGGCAGCAGGGCGCAATCGTCAGGCAGCGTGGCAAGCAGCTGGGCCTCGGCGGGGAAGAGCCTGCCAAAGCCGCCTAGGCCCGCCCGGAAGGTGGACAATCGTAGCGCCGGCATGCCGGATGGCGGGGTCGTCGCGACGAGCCGGAGCGCAATGCGCGGTGAATAGGATATCGTGCCGTCGGAGGCCCCCTGATAGTACGTGTCCTCCAGGGACGAGCCCAGTGGGAGGTCGGGCTTCCGGAGCAGGGGCGGAATCAGCGCGCATAGCAGCAACACGGCCGCCAGGAGGCCTCTCGTGACGGGCTCGAGGCCTGCCGGCTCCCAGCCGAGGGTCGACGCGGTCGCGCCCGAGGTGGAACCTGCACTGAAAAAGCGCGGCGCGAAGCGGGATGACCTGAAAGCCGAGATCGCCGCATGAACGCCCACCCCGACCGTAAATGCGATCATCGGGATCGAGGCGGCATAGGCCCTCATGTTGTCGGTGTCCCACGGTGGCAGGAAGGGCATCGACGCGGCCAGGCCGGCAAGGAACGCAAGGAGCCACCAGGCACGCCCGTCTCTCCGGCATCTCGACAGGGCGGCGATGGCCCCCGTGGCAAAAGCCAGGTGGAGGAGGATGTTCAGCCGCCTTAGAATGACGAACGAGAAGAGGTAACCCTGGCTCGCAAAGGCAACAAGCGACCTCGTCACTCCCGTAACCAGCGACATGGGGTGCGCAAACACCTGCGCCTCGACGGCCTGCCATGCGGCGGCGCGATTGTCCCCGTAACGGTTCATGGCATCCTTCCACGTGCCGCCATACACGATGCTGTGCAGGATATAGACGGCGTAGCTGACGGAAACGCTCTCCGGCTTGCCCACGGCCTGGGACAGGAGCCTGTTCACCAGGATCGCGGCGAACACGGCTGCCGCCATCGCGCCCGGCAGAACCCAGCGACGCGCCCCTTTGCGCGGCAGCGCCAGGAAGGCTCCGGCGAGAAGCGCGGGAAGCGTCAGCATCGCCCCTGGGCGGGCGCAAAGAGCCAGGGTTATGGAAAACATCGCAAGCACCCAGCTGGCGCCGCTTCCGGTCCTAACCGCGCGGCAACCCAGGGCCAGCCCCAGATTTCCGAGAATCATGCCCAGGTGCTCGGACAGCGGCACGCCGATGAACCGGCGGAGGAAAATGATGTCCACAAACAGCCAGACGGCGGCGGCGCCGACACCCAGCAGAAGTGAAACCTCGACCATGGCCACCCAGGCGGCGGCGGCGCCCAGGAGAGTCAGCAGGGCAAGGACAAGCCGGTAGTCGCCCTGGGTTACCTTCCACATCGCGGCCAGCATCGCGGTCGCCAGCGTGTGGTTGTTGGCGATGCCCTGGAGGCGCTGGCCCCCGGCCAGCACCCGGGCGCTGATCAGGTATTCGCCGGCGTCCGAAAACGGGAGCAATCCACCCACCAGCATCGTGTCGCTGAAACCGGAGTGCCAGAGCCACCACAGCTGCAGCAGCAGGATGCCCGCGACGAGGGCGAAGGACCATGCCGGGAAGCGGAAGCCGCGAATCCTGAGCGCGAGGGCAGCCAGGAAGCAGAAAAACAGCAGAAAGAGGAATCGATCATGAAGTTCCCATCCCAGCCGGGCCGCCGACTCCGGGAACAGGTGCATCCAGGAGTAGACAACCAGTCCGGCGAGAAGCCCCAGCGCTGCTTCAAACCAGAAGGCGGGAATGCGTGGGCTCCTTGCAGGCGAAACGGGGTTCAGGGGTAACTCAGCCATTTAGGAACCGTCTTGATTCGGCTAAAGGAGGGACAACGTCAATCGCGGGCAGCGGACGCCGGGGACTTGCCTGCGGGATCGGGCGCCGCAGGGACCCTCCGGCCGCGAAGGTCGCAGCCGAAATGGGGCCCGCGCGTCATGGGCTGGCGCCGTTGAACGTGGATTGAAGGAGGCCGGTCAATTCGCGGATCGAGGCCGCGCTCATCCGGGCGGGCGTTTCCGACGAGACAAAGCGCTCAAGGTCCGACGCGGCGCCGCCCGGCGGGGTTGCCTCGCCGGGCTCGACCATGCAGTTGGCGTTCACAAACTCGCCGATGAGCCGGTTCGATTCGGGCTTCGTGGACTCCCGGGGCAGAACCAGCAGCCGCAGCGTATCCCGATGGTTCAGGCGAACGAGGTATTCGCCGGGGACCGGGAAGTTCACCCGATGGATGTCCATGACGATGGGCCGGCTGGGGTTGGTGTCGTGCCGGCCGCGGGGGCCTTCGGGGGTATCCATCGAGGTTATGATCGGGGCATAGGCCACGGTATCGCCCGCGCGCAGGACAGGGCAGCGGTCGTTTGCGAAGGAAAACGGGCCGACATCGCCCGGATGAAAGGCGGCCAGGGCGGTGCTGCGCGCGAGCAACCTCTCGTCCGCGGCAAGCAGCAGAACGCCCTGGGTGAGGAACCGAAACCTGATGCCTGCCGCGAGGCGGCTGCCCGCCGCCGGAACGTGGCCTGCGTCGATCACCACAAACGAGAATCGGCCGTCGCGCGGCAGGAGCACGCAATCGCCGGGCAGCGCGGCCAGCAATGCCGCCTCCCCGGGATAGAGGGCGGCGTAGTCGCCGAGTCCGTTCCGAAAGCCGGCCACCCCGAGGCTCCCGGCGACAGGCGGCGCCGGATCCGAGACGAGATGCAGCGAGGCTCCCGGGAAATAAGGGAAGGCGGCGTCCGGGCGACCCTGGGCGTACGCCGCCTCGAGGGTGGAGGCGGGCGGCAGGTCTCGGAGCCGAAGAAGCGGCGCAGCCGCGCACAGCGCCGCGGTCACGGACAGCAGGGAGATCGCCGGCGAAGGGAGGCGGACCCGCAGGGTCCCGACCGCGGCCTCGCAACCTTGGGTTTCGATTCCAGGAACGGAGCCTGCAGGGCGCATCGCCCGGGTCGCGGCATAGGTGCCGACGGCCACGGTGAACGCTATCAGCGGAATCACGGCAGCGTAGATCCGCATGACGTCGGTGTCCCAGGGCGGCAGCAGCGGCATCGAGGCGACAAGCCCGGCGAGCGGCGCCAGGAGCCACCAGGCGCGCCTGTCCCGCCGGACCATCAGCAGGCCCGAGACCACGCCGGCGGCGAAGCCGAGGTGCAGGACGGCGTTGAGCCACCTGCGGCCGGCGAAGGAAAACAGGTAAAATTGCCCCGCGAAGCCAAGCAGTGATTTGACGCCGCCCGTCAGCAGCGAAAGCGGGTGGGCCAGCAGCTGACCCTCGACCGAGCGCCAGACCGCGGGGCGGTCGTTTCCGTATTGCCTCATCGCATCCTTCCACGTGCCCCCATGGACGAGGCCGTGGAGGATATACACCGCATTGGTCAAATAGTCCCGGGCGCCGACACTCTCCGCCACGAGCCTGCTGAGCGCCAGGGCGGCAAGCATGGCCGCCGCCATGAAAGCCGGCAGCATCCAGCGTCGCCTTTCCCTGTTCGGCCACGCCAGGAATGCGCCGACGAGCAGCGCAGGAAGCACAAACATCGGGCCCGCGCGCGCGCAGAGCGCGAGGGCCAGCGCGAAGGATGCCCATGCCCAGCTGCCTTCCTCGCCCGTCCTGACGGCGCGGCACCCCAGCGCGACCGCCAGGCTGCCGAGGAGCACGCCCAGGTGTTCGGTCAAGGGGACCCCGGTGAAACGCCGGAGAAAGAGGATGTCCACGAACAACCAGGCGCCCCCGGCGCCCGCGCCGAGCAGGAGCGATATCTCCGAGGCGGCTATCCAGGCGCCCGCGGCCCCCAGGAGGGCCATCAAGGCGAGGACCAGGCGATAGTCCCCGCCGGTGAGTTCCCAGAGCACCGCCAGCACCGCGGTCGCAAGCGGGCGGTTGTTCGCATCCCCCAGGAATCGCTCGCCGGCCGCCAGGCGCTGGGCGTTGGCCAGGTAATCCGAGGCGTCGGAGAAGGGCAGCAGGCCGCCGACCAGCATCGTGTCGCTCGTGCCCGAATGCCATCGCCACCACAGCGGGAGCAGGAAGGCGGCCGCCACCAGGACGAACGACAGGAGCGCGAAGGGACGGCCCCGGATCCTGAGGGCGGCGGCGGCCGCGGCGCTGAAAAGCAACGGCAGCAGGATGCCATGGCTCAGCTCGCGGCCACACGCCGCCGCCGAGCCGGGGAACAGCCCTTTCCAGGCGAAGACGGAAAGTGCCGCGAGAATCCCGAGCGACGCGGGGAGCCAGGGCACGGGTGCGCGCCCCTTTTCCGTGGCTCGGGAGGCACGAGGGGGGATCGCGGGCATTGCAGGACCGTCTTGCTCCAATTATCGCGGGCGCAACTTCAATCGCTGGCGGCGACGGCGCAGCCCGGCGGCCCTCCGTCAGGCGTTCCGTGAGCGGAGGGGGCGGGCGGGAACTCCCCCGACAATGGCCATCTGCGGAACATCCTTGGTGACGACCGCACCCGCCGCGATGACCGCGCCCCGCCCGATCCGGACGCCGCCGCAGACGACCACGTTGGCTCCTATCCAGACGTCATTCTCTATGAACACCGGGGCCATGACATGGTTCTGGAAGACCATCAGCCTGTCCGTCTGCATATGGTCATGGTCGGAGGAAACGACCACCGCATTGGGGCCGATCATGACTCCTTTGCCTATGGTCACGCCGCCGCGGGCGTCGATCTGAACCCCCGTGTTGACGGCAAAATACTCGCCGAACGAGAGGCCATACGTGTGGGTCAGGTAGGCCCCGGGGAAAATGAGGGGATGACCCGCCGACGCCTTGCATGTCAGTTTGAGGAAAGCCGAGCGCAGCGCGAACCCGACGGGCCCGGGCATTCCCCGAACCGACCACCCGAAATGATCCTCGACCACCAGGGCGACGAGATGGCCGCGGTACCGGCGAAGAAAGCGCTTCCATGGGTTCGTCATGGCCTTGGGCGGGGTGGGGCGGCTCATGCGCCGTAGTAGGCGCGGTACCAGTCGATGAAGCGCCGCAGGCCGGTCTCGATGGGCGTGTTGGGCTCGAATCCCACGTCACGGGTGAGCTCGGAAACGTCGGCGGCCGTGGCAAGGACGTCGCCCGGCTGGGCGGCCAGAAAGCGCTTCGCCGCCTTCCTGCCCAGGCAGTCCTCGATGACGCCTATGAAATGGAGAAGCTCGACCGACGAGTGATTGCCGATGTTGTAGAGCCGGTAGGGCGCGGAGCTGGTGGCGGAGTCCGGGGCCTCGCGCTTCCACTGCGGATCGGGGGCGCCCGGGCGGGCCATCACCCGCACCAGGCCCTCGACGATGTCGTCGATGTAGGTGAAGTCGCGCCTCATCCGGCCCTCGTTGTAGACGTCGATCGGCCTGCCCTCGAGGATGGCCTTCGTGAAGAGAAAATAGGCCATGTCGGGGCGTCCCCACGGCCCATAGACCGTGAAGAACCTCAGGCCCGTCGTCGGCAGCTTGTACAGGTGGCTGTAGCTGTGCGCCATGAGCTCATTGGCCTTCTTGGTCGCCCCGTAGAGGCTGACGGGATGGTCGACCTCCTGGTGGACCGACAGGGGCATCGAGCTGTTGAGGCCGTAGACGGAACTGGACGAGGCGTAGACCAGGTGCTTGACCCCGGACTGGCGGCATCCCTCGAGGATATTGAGAAAGCCGGTGACGTTGCTTTCCGTGTAGAGTCGCGGGTGCGAGATCGAGTGGCGCACGCCCGCCTGCGCGGCCAGGTGGACGACGTGCTCCGGCCGGTGCTTTTCGAAGATGCCGGCGATCGCGGCATGGTCGGCCAAGTCGGTCCTGTGGAAGACGAATCCGGGGTTGCCCGTCAGCAGGCGCAGGCGCGCCTTCTTGAGCTCGGGATCGTAGTAGTCATTGAGGTTGTCCAGGCCATGGACGGCGTGGCCGTCGCCCAGGAGCCTCTGGGCGACGTGAAAGCCGATGAAGCCGGCGGCTCCGGTGACGAGAATCATGCGAGGGTGGAACTTGGGGGGGCCGCAGCCAGCAGTTCAAGATAACTTTGGGCCGAGCGCGCCCAGGAATACTCACGCTCCGCCCGCAGGCGCGCGGCCACCCCGAGCGGGAGGGTCAAGTCCGGCCGCGACAGGAGCGTGCGGATGGCATCCCCGAAGCCCGCGGCGTCGCCGAGGGGGAAGAGCCAGCCGGTGACGCGGTCGACGACGGCCGTGTCATTGCCCTGGACGCGGCTGGCGAGAACCGGCCGTCCGCAGGCCATGGCCTCCAGGACCACGTTGGGCATGCCCTCGTAGGTCGACGGGTTGATGACAAGGTCGGCGCCCTGATAATGGGCGCGGAGCTCGCTCCGGTCAATCCAGCCGTGGAAGCGCACGATGTCGGCGAGCCGGAGCGACTCGACCTGCCTGGCCAGGATCGGGCGCTGCGGGCCGTCGCCCACGAGGTCGAGTGTGAAGCGCAGGTTCGAGGACCGCCGGAGCGCGGCGAGCTGATCGAGGAGCCACGGCAGGTTTTTCTGGGCCTGGAACCTTCCCACGAACAGAAGGCGGGGAACCGGGTCGCCTGCGCGCTCCCCCCCGGGCGGGAAGAAGAACCGGGTGTCGACGCCATTGGGGATCATCTGCACCGGCACGGGGTCGGCCCTCTCGGACATCGCCTTGAGGCCGGGCGAGTTCGCGACGACGGACCGGGCCGACCGCAGGATCGCGCGGCGAAACGGCTTGAGGATCCCGTGGACGAGGCCAAGGCCGGGTTCCGTGCCTGGCACGTCGCCGCCCCTCAGGGAGACGACGTAGGGCACGCCCGAGTCCCGGTGGGCCCACCACGCGGCGGGGCCGGACGGGAACGAGAAAAACGCGATGATCCCCTCGATGCGCCCCGAGCGGACGACGCTGCGGACCTCCCCGGCCGCACGCATCATGAAGGAGGCCATTTCGGAGAGGGTCGCCGATGCGCGCAATGCACGGCGCGAGGCGACGCGGATGATGCGCAGGCCATCCTCCTCGGCAGTGCCCCGCAGGTCGCCGAAGCTCGTGGTGAGGACCGTGGGGGCGTGGCCGGATGCAAGGAGGGCCTGGGCGATCGCCCGCGTGGCTGTCGCCGCCCCGGCTCCCACAGGCGGGTACTCGTAGTTTATGAGCAGGATCCTCAAGGGAGGGTGGGGGCGGACGCACGCGCTTCCTGGGCCACCCCCGGGCGGTCACCGCGCATTCCGGCGGGAGGCCGTCGCGGAATCCGCGCTGGGCCCGGTGGTGGCCTTGGTTCAGGCATCGATCAGGCATGCGACCATCGGCCAAGGAGCCAGGCGTTCCAGAGGAACGCGCGCTGGTCCTCGCGACCCGAACGGTGCTCGGCGAGCTTCTCCCGGACAAAGGCGCCGTTTATCAACGGCAGGGATTCGGAGCCGGCCAGATCGAGCTGGCCATTCTTGAACCAGGCGCCGATCGGCACCCCGAAACCCTTTTTCTTCCGATGGAGGACATCGGCCGGAAGCACCGGCTCCAGCGCCTTCTTGAGGATGTATTTTGTTTGTCCATGGCGGTACTTCCACTCCGCCGGTATCCGGCGGGCAAAGTTCACGAAGTCGATGTCGAGAAAGGGCGCACGAGACTCCAGGCCGTGCATCATCGTCGCCCGGTCCACCTTCACGAGAATGTCGTCCTGCAGGTAGAGCTTCGTGTAGAACTGAAGCGTCCTGTCCACGGCGTCGGGCTGGGCGCAGCCCTCCCAGGCGGCGATCGCCTCGGAAAAAATGTCCTCCAGGTCCGCGGGCTCGTTGAAGAGCTCCGCGAGCCCGGAGGCGTCGAGCGGCGCCATCCAGGTGGGCAGCCAGAGCCTCGGCGGGTAGCTCAGGCCGCGGAGCGCCCGCTTGAGCCTGAAATCCAGGCTCATGTAGCGGTGGGACACCGGCATCCGGGCGGCCAGCATGCAGATGGCCCGGTGCACGGGGCGGGGCACGAGCTTTGAATAGAGCTCGGCCTTGCGCAGCGCGACAAACGGGTCATAGCCGGCGAAGAGCTCGTCACCCGCATCGCCGCCCAGCGCGACCTTCACGTGCCTGCGCGTGAACTGGCTGAGGAGATAGGTCGGCAGCAGCGAGCTGTCGCCCATCGGCTCGTCGATCTTCTGCGCGATCGCCGGCAGCAGCGCATGGGCGCGCTCGATGGAGAACGTCTCGAGGTGGTGGTCCGTCTTGAAAAGCTCGGCGACGCGCCGCGCATGGAGCGACTCGTCAAAGCTGGCCTCCTCGAAGCCGATGCTGAACGTCTTCAGGTTCCCCGGGGGCACATGGCGCGTCGCAAAGGCGGTGACGGCGGAGGAGTCGATGCCCCCGCTGAGGAAGACGCCGACGGGGACATCGGCGACGAGCCGGCGCCGCACGGCCGCGTCGAGCAGCGAGCGAAGCTCCTCGCCCCAGGCCTTCTCGGGATCGGCGGGAATCTCGGCCCCCGCGAAGGGCTCCAGGACAAAATCCCAGTATTTCGTCACCCGGGGCGCGAGTGTCCCCTCGTCCACGTCGAGCGTGAACGAATGGCCGCCGGGAAGCTTGTGGACGTTTTCAAGTATGGTGTGCGGCGCCGGAATGTAGCCGTACCCGAAGTATTTCTTGAGCGACCGGCGCGAAAGCGAGCTGTTGACGCAAGGGTGGGTTCGCAGGGCGGTGAGCTCCGAGCCGAAGACAAAGGCGCCGTTCTGGGTGGCATAGAAAAAGGGCTTCTTGCCGAACCGGTCCCGGCTGCCGAACAGCCGGCGCCGGGCGAGGTCATAGATGACAAAGGTCCACATCCCGTTGCAGTGCGAGGGAAGCTCCTCGCCCCACTCGCGATATCCGCAAAGGAGAACCTCGGTGTCGGAGTGGTCGGTGCGAAATTGATGCCCCCGGCCGACCAGCTGGGCGCGGAGCTCCGCAAAATTGTAGATCTCGCCGTTAAAGATGATGACAAGGCTGCCATCGGCGTTAAACATCGGCTGATGGCCGCCCGAAAGATCGAGAATCGAGAGGCGGCGGTGGCCGAAGAAGACGGGGCGGGTGGGGTCCATCCAGTAGCCCGCGTCGTCCGGGCCCCGGTGCGCGAGGGAATCGGCCATGCGCCTGAGATCGGCCTCGGTTCCCGCGCCCACAAAGCCCGTGATGCCGCACATGGTCAGGCCGCCAACGGGATCGGGCGCGCGGTGGGACCGGCCTTCCGGGCCGTGCGGCGCAGCGCGGGCTTGAGTCGCTTCGCGTTACCACTCATTGCCGGAGGAGGTTTCCATTCCAACGGATAGACAAAGCAAAAGGAAAATGCCGAGGCAACTGCGATTGTTGCGGACGATGCGGACGGACGGCGGGGCTGCAAAACTGCGGCGAACGCCGGGGCCGATGCGCGTCCCCCCTCAGGTTTTCATCCCCGGTTTCCGGAGCATCCCATGGGCGTCCTGAGGCTGCTCCTTGCCTTGTCGGTCGTCATCGACCATCAGAGCATGGGCGCCCTGAAATTCGGGCCCGGGGGGGAATTCTCGGTCCAGTGCTTCTACCTGATCTCCGGATACTACATCTGCCTCGTTCTCGACCGGACCTACCGCAGCAACGGCCTTTTCTGGGCAAACCGCGGGCTGCGCCTCTTCCCCTCCTATTGGGCTGTCGCGGCGGTCTCGCTCCTCTTCCTGCCGCCCTTCCCGGTGGATGTCTGGGCCAAGTTCCTGAGCCTGCCGGTCGTCGACCGCGGCCTGGTGGTCTTTTCCAATGCGGCCCTTTTTGGCCAGGATTGGACGTTGTTTCTCGGCTTCCGGCACGGGCACCTGTCGTTCGTGAGGTATTTCCTGAATTCCGACTTTCCCCTCTACCAGCTTCTGGTGGTTCCGCCGGCGTGGTCGCTCGGCGTCGAGCTCAGCTTCTACGTCGTGGCGCCCTTCCTATTGAGGAAGGGCTGGGCGGTGCTTCTCGGGTGCCTGTTTGCCTCGCTGGCGCTGCGCCTGGGCCTTGCGGCGGCGGGCCTGAGCGGCGACCCGTGGTCCTATCGCTTCTTCCCGAATGAGCTGGCGACCTTCCTGACGGGCGCCGCCGCCTACAGGGTCTATCGGATGTACCGGCCGGGGCTGAACGCGCGGCCCGGGCTGAGCCGGTCGATCACTCTGATTGTCTGGGTCCTTGTCGGATGCGTGGGCCCGCTGGGCCTCGGCGGCAACCACCAGCGCCTGTTTTCACTGGCGCTGGTCTCCACGACGCTGCCGTTCCTGGCCGTGGCGACCCGCTCCAGCCATCTCGACCGCTTCCTCGGCGACCTGTCGTACCCGATCTATATCTGCCACTGGCTGGTCATGCGCCTGGTCAACGGGTACATGACCACGACCGGATTGATTCCCAAGGTGGCCCTGACCGTGGCGGCGGCGGTCGCCGTGGCGCTGGTGCTCAAGCTCTGCATCGACCAGCCGATCGAGAAACTGCGGGCCCGGGTGCGGGATCGATCGAAGGAGGGGCCGGCGCCGCCCACCCCCATCCTCGCGGACATGCCGGCGCGTCCGTGATGCCGGCGACGGGCGTCCCGCATGGAGGCGAATGGGCGACCCGAAGGCGGGAGGAGGGAGACGGCGGCCAGGCATTCCCCGCGATCCTTGGGATCCGGTTGACGGTTCATATTTTTTCCCATCCCGTACGCCAGCTCATCGCATATGGCCAGCAACCAAACAGACCGGCGGGATGCCAGCATCGATGGCAGCGGGGTGACCTTCATCATCCCGTGCTATAACGAGGAAGCCGGAACACTCTCTCATACGGTGGCGCGCTTGCATGCGGCCGCGGCCCGGTATGCCCATGAAATCATCGTGGTGGACGATGCCTCGAGCCGCTTCGCCTACGACGAGGCCGCGCTGGGCGGCGCTCGCCTGCTGCGCCACAAGGAAAACCGCGGGTACGGAGCCTCGTTGGCAACGGGACTGCGCTACGCCAGCTACCCATGGATCGGGATCGTCGACGCGGACGGGACCTATCCCGTGGAGAGGTTCGCCGAGATGCTGCTCCTCACGGGCGACTACCAGATGATCGTCGGGGCGCGCAGGTGGAGCGACATCCACTGGCTGCGCCGCATCCCGAAGCGCTGCCTGACGCGCCTTGCGAGCTTCCTGGCCGACACCGACATCCCGGACCTCAACTCGGGCATGAGGGTGTTCCACAGGGAGATCTACGACGACCACCGCCGGATCTACCCGGATCGCTTCTCTTTCAGCTCAACGCTGACGATGGTCAGCCTGACAAGCGGATATGAGACGTGCTTCCTGGGCATCGACTATTCGGAGCGCATCGGCCGCTCGAGCATCCATCCCCTGAAGGACCCGCTCCGCTTCGGCTACCAGCTCCTTCGCCTCTCGCTCTACTTCAGGCCGCTCCGCTTCTTTGTTCCGCTCAGCGGGCTGATAGGTCTGCTCGCCGTGGCCCGCGGAGTGCGGGACCTGATGCTCAACGATCATTTCGGAGGGCTTACGCTGGTCCTGTGCTTCATGGCGTTCCAGGTGTTCTTCTTCGGCCTCATAGCGGAGATCATCAACAAGAAGTGAGTCATCCGCCGGCGCGAAGCCGGCCGGTGCCCGAACCGGGATTCAACAGCGCAATGGACCCAGAGAAATACCCGGAGCGGCCCCATTCGACGGAGCTGCCCCTGACCATGAGCTCAGCCATGGCCACGGCCACTCGGTATCACGGGTACCTCTGGTCCTTCGTGCAGCCGTGGCTGGGCCGTCGCGTCATGGAAGTCGGCGTCGGCTTTGGCCAGTATACCCGCCGGATGCTGGCGGAGGGCCGCGGCGTGCTCGGCTGCGACCTCGACGCCGGGCACCTGGAGGCGCTCAGGATCTCCGCCCCGTCGGGCTCGCTGGAAACCCTCCGCCTGGACCTCGAGGATCCGGAACCGTCCCGGTCGAAAGCCGCGGCCTTTGCCCCGGACACGGTCATCCTCCTCAACGTGCTCGAGCATGTGCGCTCGCAGGAGCGGGCGCTTTCCTTTCTGCGCGAGATCGCGGCCCCTGACGGCCGGATCGTGCTCATCGTGCCGGCCCTGCAGGCGCTCTACAACGGCCTCGACCGGGAGGCCGGCCACCGCCGGCGCTATTCCCGCGCGTCGCTGGCGCAGGCGTTGGCCGCAGCCGGATGGAGCGGCGTCACGACGCGCTACCTCAACCTGCCCGGTGTTCCCGGCTGGCTGGCTGCCGGGTGGCTGAGCCGGGCGGGCAGCTCGTCCACGGAACTCAACGCGCCCTCCACAAACTGGCTGCTGCGGTTCTACGACCGCTTCTTCGTGCGCCTATCCCGGCTGACCGATCCCTTCGCGGCCAGGCTGGCGGGGCTGAGCGTCCTGGCCGTTGGGAGGAAGGCCTGACGGCCGCCGTTGTCAGATGCCTCGGGCAAAGCCGGCCGCCGCATCACGCGCTGCGGTCCGACGCGCGCCTTGACGGTCCCGCCACATTATCGCGCGCGGCGATCAGGTAGGTGGGCTTCCCCTGCGACTCGTGGTAGGTGCGGATGCTCAGCTCGGCGAGCAGCCCGAGCAGGAAGCAGATCACGCCCGTGAAAAACATCGTCACGGCGACGAGCGGCAGGGGCGTCTCGATGAAGGACCTGTGGCCAAAGAACTTGTAGATGACGGCCGCGATCCCGGCCACGCCGCTTATCATCCAGCTCAGGAAGCCGCAGAGCCCGAAAACGTACATCGGCCGCTGGGCGAAACGGTGGAGGAAAAGCACGACGCCCAGGTCGAGGACCACCTTGAATATGCGCTCGAGGCCGTATTTCGACACCCCGTGCACCCGCGCGTAATGCGCGACGGGAACCTCGGCGATGCGGGCTCCGTTCCAGAAGGCGTATACGGGAATGAAGCGGTGCATCTCCCCGTAGAGCGCGATGCCCTCAAGCACCTCCCGGCGGTAGGCCTTCAGGGAACAGCCGTAGTCGTGCAAATGGACGCCGCTCGCGTTCGAGATGAGGCCGTTCGCCACGCGGCTCAGGAAGTTGCGCCTGATCGGGTGGTCCTGCCGGTCCTTTCTCCAACCCGAGACCAAGTCGTATCCCTCGCCGAGCTTGGCGACCACCTTGCCGATATCCGCCGGGTCATTCTGCAGGTCGCCGTCCATCGCGACGATGATCTCCCCGCGGGCGTGGGTGAAGCCGGCCTGCATGGCGGCCGTCTGGCCGTAATTGCGCCGGAAATGGATGGCCTTCAGGCGTGGGTCGGCGGCGCATGCCTCGTGGAGGCGCGCGGCGGTCGAATCGATGCTGCCGTCATTGATGAAGAGCACCTCGTAGTCGCTCCCGAGCAGCCCGAGGGCCTCGGTGAGTTTGCCCACGAGGATCGGGACGTTTGATTCCTCGTTGCGCAAAGGGATGACTACAGAAATCATGTGATCGCCGATAAATCGTTGATGCTGAATGCGGCCCCGGGTGCGGCAAGCAAATCTTCGAGGGAGCGGCTTTTTACGCTAGAGGGTTTCCTAAACTCGATGGTCGGATGTCATAAGTGGCATACTTTGCCCGATGGCCATGGGGCGCCAAATCCAGTCCTCGAAATGCGTCCAGCATCGCGAGCTGGAAGCCTGGGCGACGCCGCCGCGGTTCGCGGACGATGGACTGCACGCGCTTGCAAGTCAGGGGCCGGGATGCCGGAAGCACAGCTTGAGGGTGAATAAATGTTAAAAATCCGAGCGAATAGCCGAGGAGATCGGCATTTCCCGACGCCATGTGCCTTCCCGCGTGACAATTGGGTGTCTGGCCCGAGCATCGCTCGCAGCATGCGTCATTCACCTGAGTTGCGATACGGATTCGCATCCCACGTCCGCTGCAACCGTTGTCATGAGCTTCGAATTCGAATTGGTTACGGTTCGGCCAGCGGCGGCGATTGCTCCGCGCGGGAGTGGCCTGCGGGCGAGGCCGATGCGCGAGCCGGCATCAGCACCGGCTGCGTACGGGCGCGGTTGGCGCGCAGCCTGCTGGCTGCAGCTTGGACGGTATCCGGGTCTTTGTCGGAAAGACGCGTTTTGTTTGCTTGGAAAAGGCGCGCCTGCCCCGAACCATTGACACGGTATGCCTTGCGCCCGGTCAAAGACCTCGACGAATGATTAAAGCCAGCTCACGCAGGATCGTGTTGGTGACCTCCTGCATCGGGGGCGGCGGCGCCGAGCGGATTGTGGCGACCATGGCGGCCTATTGGGCGCATGCCAACCACGAGGTCCACGTCGTCACCCTGCGGGCCGATGAAAGCGGGCCGGCCTACGCCTTTCCGCCGGCTGTGCGGATCCACCGGCTGCAGCTGGTGGTGGAGCACAACCCTGTCCTTGACCTGCGGCATATCGGGCGCCTGTGGCGGCTGCGGCGCCTGCTGGTCAGCCTTCGACCGGCCTTCGTGCTGTCGTTCATCGACAAGCTCAACGTGGCCGTTCTCCTGTCGCTGTCGGGCACGGGGATCCCGGTGGTGGCGACCGAGCACCTTGTCCCATGGAGGAATCCCCTCGGCCCGGTGTGGGAACGCCTTCGTGCGACGGTGTACCCCTGGGCGCGGGCGGTGATCAGCCCGACCCCGGAGATGAGCGCCTGGTTCAAGGCCCACTATTCCGGAACGTTCCGGACGATGCCCTATCCCGGGCACCACGAGGTTGCCCTGGGGCCGCAGGAGGACCGCTCGCCGGTGATCTTTTCGGCCGGCCGCCTGGCCCGCGAAAAGGGATACGACCTGCTGCTTTCCGCCTTCGCCGGCGTATCGGAGAAGAGGGCGGGCTGGCGGCTCGAGATCGCCGGGGAGGGGCCCGAACGGGGTGTCCTTACGGAGCAGATCAGGGCGTTCGGCCTCCAGTCGCGGGTCTGCATGCCCGGTCACGTTTCCGATATCGCGGCCCGGATGCGGTCGGCGGAGCTCTTCGTCCTGTCATCCCGCCAGGAAGCCTATCCCATGGTGCTATGCGAGGCCATGGCGGCGGGCGTCGCGATCATCGCCTCCGACTGTCCCACGGGCCCGCGGGCGATGATCGACGACGGCGAGAACGGGATGCTGGTGCCCCCGGACGACGCGGCCGCCCTTGGCTCGGCCATCATCGAGCTCATCGATGACGCGCCCCGGCGCAGGCGCCTCGGGGCCGCAGCCCTGGTCAGGGCCCCGCAGCTGGCCGCCGCCCATGTGATGCTCGAATGGGATCAACTGCTCCTGGACGCGGGCAGCGGGCCCCCATGAAGATTGCCTACGTGATCGACAGCCTTGTGCTCGGGGGGGCGCAAAAGCACCTCGTGCAGCTGGTCCAGGGAATGGGCGCCCGGGGGCATGAGGCGGTGGTATTCTGCCTCAATGAGCGGGTGCATCCGTCGCGGCGCGCCGAGCTGATCGCGGCGGGCGCGCGCGTCCGGGTGATCGGAAAGGCGCGCGTCGCGTGCGGGGCCGCGGTGATCGAGCTGGCGGCCGCGATGCGGCGGGAGCGGACGGACGTCGCCGTGACGGTCCTGTTCGTCAGCATCGTCGTCGGGGGCCTCGCGGGCACGCTGGCCGGCGTTCCCACGGTCGCTTGCCTCCAGGCTCGAAACATCAACTTCAAGGGCTGGCAGCACGCGCTCCTGCGGATGACCGCCCGGCTGAATTCATACACGGTCTCAAATTGCCGCACGGCGATGGCCTTCGCCGCGCAATTTGAAGGCATCGACCTGGCGCGGTGCCATTACGTGCCGAACGCGATCGCGGTTCCCCCCGAGCTTCCCCCGGCGCCCGACTGGGCAAACTGGGGCTGGCCGCAGCTCGCCGGCCGGCGCGTCATCGGCTCGGTGGGGCGGCTGGTCCCGCAGAAGGGCTACGACATCCTCCTCACCGCGTTTGCATCGATCGCGCCCGAGCACGACGACCTGTCGTTGCTGCTGATCGGGTCGGGCTCCAAGACGGAGTTGGCCGCAAAGGCCGAGTCACTGGGGCTGAACGGCCGCGTGATCTTCGCAGGCGAGCATTCCAGCGTGCCGGCCCTGCTGCCGGGTCTCTCGCTCTACGTCCAGCCTTCCCGCTTTGAAGGCATGCCCAATGCGCTCATGGAGGCAATGGCCGCCAAGGTTCCCGTGGTTGCCTCGGCGGTCGACGGCATCACCGAGCTCATCGAGGACGGGGTCGACGGGCTGCTCGTGCCTCCGGCGGACGCTCCCGCTCTGGCGACCGCCCTCAAGCGGACCCTCGACGACGCCCCGGGCAGCGAGAAGCGGGGACAGGAGGGCCGCAGGATCGTCATCGAGAGGTTCTCGCCGGAGCGGATGATCGAGGCCTATGAAAGGATTCTTGGCCAGGCGTGCGGCAGGCCCGCGGCTGCGTAGCGCCGATCGAAATGGCCAGCGTACTCGTCACCGGCGCCGCCGGCTTTGTGGGCAGCCATACCGTTGAGGCGCTGCTCGCCGCGGGCCATCACGTGACCGGCATCGACAACCTGCGCACCGGCAGCGAGGGGAACCTCGGCGCAGTCGCCGGCCACCCCGCCTGGCGATTCATCCGCCAGGATATCCTCGACGCGGATGACTTCCGCCATGCGGTGCGGGCGGCGAAGCCGGAAATCATCCTCCACCTCGCGGCCCTGGTGAGCCTGCCGGAAAGCATCGCCGATCCCCGGCTGCATTTTGACCTGAACGTGCGCGCGGTGCATATCGTGGTCGATGCCGCGGCGATGGCGGGCGTTCGCCGGATGATCTTCGCCTCCTCGGCGGCGGTGTACGGGGAGTCCGATGCCCTGCCTTTTGACGAGGAGTCGCCCACGCGGCCGCTCAATCCCTATGGCGAGGCAAAGCTGGCGGGCGAATCCCTGGTCCTGGGGCAGGGGAGGGCCCGGGGATCCGACGCCGTGTGCCTGCGCTATTTCAACGTCTATGGTCCGCGCCAGCCGGGGGATTCTCCCTATAGCGGCGTGGTGTCGCGCTTCCTGGATCGCCTGCAGGCCGGCCGGCCGCCGGTCATTTACGGCGACGGCATGCAGACCCGGGATTTCATCCATGTTCGCGACGTGTCCCGGGCCAATGCGATGGCCGTCGGCGCGCCGGCGCCGCTGACCGGCGTGTTCAATATCTGCTCGGGGCGCGAATGTGCCGTCGGGGACCTGGCCGCCTTGATGATGCAGGAATTCATGTCGCCCTCGGCACCGGTTTTTGAGGCGGCACGACCCGGAGAGGCCAGGCGGTCCGCCGGGAATGGCGCCCGGGCCAAGGCGGTATTGGGGTTCTCCGCGGGGATAGCGATGGCCGCCGGCCTCGGGGAACTGAAAGGTATTTCAATTGCGTATTGATTATCAACCCGGGGAAATGCCGGGTCCGTGCGTGTTGCCGGAATCGGCAGCGGGAACCCTATCAATATGAAAAGCGCGTTGATCACCGGGATCACCGGCCAGGACGGCTCGTATCTCGCCGAACTGCTCTTGGGAAAGGGCTATGCGGTGCATGGGCTCGTGCGCCGGGCCAGCATGTTCAACCGCTCGCGCATCGAGCACCTGCGGCCGGATGCCACGAGCCCGGGAAGGCAGCTGTACCTGCACTACGCGGATCTCTACGACGCGACATCGCTTCGCCGCCTGGTGGGTCAGGTGAAGCCGGATGAAATCTATCATTTTGCCGGGCAAAGCCACGTGGGGCTGAGCTACGAGATTCCGGAGGCCACCTGCCAGGAGGTCGGCATGGCCACGTTGAGCCTGCTGGAGATCCTGCGCGACCACAACCGGCCCGTGCGGCTGTATTATGCGGCCAGCTCGGAGGTCTTCGGGAACCCATCGCAGTCGCCGCAGAACGAGGAGACGCCCTTCCGCCCGGTCAGCCCCTATGGCTGCGCCAAGGCGTTTGCCGCCCAGCTTTGCCGAACCTACCGGACGGCCTACGGGATGTTTGTCAGCACCGGCATAGCGTATAACCATGAGTCGCCGCGGCGGGGCGAGAATTTCGTGACGCGAAAGATCACCGTCGCCGCCGCCAGGATAAAACTGGGCCTCCAGAAGGAGGTGAGCCTGGGCGATCTCGAGGCCCGGCGGGACTGGGGCTACGCTCCCGAGTACGTCGAGGGAATGTGGCGGATGCTGCAGGCGGAGCGTCCCGACGACTACGTCCTGGCCACAAACGAGACCCATTCCATCGGCGAATTCCTCGACGCCGCATTCGGGCACGCGGGCCTCGACTGGCATGACCATGTCAAATTTGATCCGCGCTTCGTCCGACCAGCCGAGGTGAACCTACTCTGTGGTGATTTCCGCAAGGCCAGGGAGCGCCTTGGCTGGGAGCCGGCGACGCGCATGGATGCACTGGCCCGGCTCATGACGGATGCCGACGTTGAGGCTCTTTCTGCTCCTCCCAATAAGGTGCCGTGACTGGTTCCCGGCTAGTCGCGGCTATCTGCGGATTTCCAGGTGGCCGGAAGTCTGAGAATGTTGGCGCAATGCGTCGCCCAAGGTTTCCCGCCGCCCGCATTCTTGGTTTCGGCTGATCGCCATGCCCTTCAACTCCGGCATTTTTCTTTTCTGCTTCTTTCCCGCGTTCTTGTTGGTCTATTTCGGTAGTCCGCAGCGCTGGCGAAACATGCTGCTCTTGTGCGCCAGCGTCTTGTTTTATGCATGGGGTGAACCCAGATTTATCTTCTGGGTCTTGGGTTCGGCGCTGCTCGACTACCGACTTGGGTTGGCTATCGCGTCCAGCAGATTGACCCATGAGCGGAAGGTGCTCGTGGGGATCGGAGTCTGCGCAAACCTGGCGCTCCTGGGATGGTTCAAGTACGCTCCATTTGCTGCGGATGTAGTATCGCCCATGCTCGAGCGCCTGGGCTCCAGACCCTTCAGTCTCGCCGCGATCGCGTTGCCCATTGGCATTTCATTCATTGCTTTCGAGAAGATCACCTACCTGGTGGACATCTACCGCGGTAGCGGCACGCCCGCCCGTAACTTGGGCACCTATCTTCTCTATGTCTTCTATTTCCCTAAGTTACTTGCGGGGCCGATTATTCGTTACTGTGACATCCAGGATCAGCTCAGCCACAGGACGGTAAGTTTCGAGGACTTTCGTGCGGGTTTGGTTCGTGTCGTCGTCGGTCTGGGCAAGAAGGTCCTGATCGCCGACCATGTTGGCCATTATGCGGACCAGGTCTTTGCCTGTAATCCGGCTCGGTTGATTTGCACTGAGGGTTGGTTGGGTGTTGCGGCGTTTACCCTCCAGATATACTTCGATTTCTCCGGTTATTCCGATGTTGCCATTGGGATCAGTCGTGCGCTCGGGTTTAGGCTGAATGAAAATTTCAACAATCCGTATCTGGCAACGAGCTTCACGGATTTCTGGCGGCGCTGGCACATCAGCCTGACGACATGGATCAGGAACTACGTCTACATCCCCTTGGGAGGTAACCGGTGCTCCACGCCGCGAAGCTATGCAAATTTATGCATATGTTTTCTGCTCTCGGGCCTTTGGCACGGTGCTGCTTGGACCTTTGTGCTGTGGGGAATCTTCCACGGCACTTTTCTCGTACTCGACCGGGCCTTTTGGTTAGAATGGCAGCAGCGCATGCCGGTCGTGATTAACCGGGCGCTCACTCTGCTGCTTGTGATGATTGGCTGGGTGATTTTCCGCGCAAGGAACATGGAAAGTATGGACAGCATGTTTTCCGTGTTGTTTTCGCCATGGAGGGCCGCCGAAGCCAACGTCATGTGGTTCAGCCCGGACATAGCGTTCGCCATGTTTGCGGGCATATTTCTGGTCTACCTGCCTTTGGCGCGCATCCGCCCGGCTGCGCCATCGATGCCTCGATGGCGGGCATGCGAGGTGGCGGCCTCCGTCGCCCTATTGCTGCTAGTGATCGGCCGTTTGGCGGTCACGTCATACACTGCGTTTCTCTATTTCCGTTTTTAGCGTGATGAAAGCGTCGCAATACATCATGATTGCCGTGCTGCTGTTCCTGCTTGCGGCGCCAATCCCGACTATCTTGCTCTTGGGCAAGCGGCCTGTGACAGGTACCTTCCTAACGTGGATGGCCAATCGGACGCTCACAGGCATTACAATTCCGCGGCAGGATGTCGCGATTTCGATGAAAGCGTGGCTGGATGGCAGCTTCCAGCAATCGGCCCAGCAATGGGCAAATGAAAACTTTGCCGGGCGTGAACTGGCAATCCGGTGGTTCAACCAGATTCTGTGGTCCCTTTTCGGCAAGTCTTACATGAATCTTGAGCATCCGATTGCGGGAGGGGAAGGGCAGCTGTTTGCGTCACAATACCTCGAGCACTTCGGCCGGCTCTCTGCACCCCGTTCCGATGGGGCATTGAATCGCGCTACTGCCGACATCACTAGGCTGAGGACGCGTCTCCAAAAATACGACGTGCCGCTGGTTGTCCTTTTTACGCCGAGCAAGCCGTTTTCTGTGCCTGAGGATGTGCCTGCGAGGTACATCCCGAAGCAGACTCCAGCTAGCATCCCCTATGAACGTGATCGCCTGAAAATGCGTCTCCTTGCAGCCGGAATTCCCGTCGTTGACGGCGCAGAGCTGACGCGAGGTTTGGGTGACCGGCTCCCACTGCCTCCGTTTCCCAAGACCGGCATACACTGGACCGACTTGGCTGCCAGTTATTCCGCCGAAGCATTGTTGCGGAAGTTCGAGATTCTGGGTGGAAGGCCCCTTGCCCGCCTCGAGGTTTCCGACGTGCAATTCGCTGAAAGCCCTCGAGATAGCGACAGCGATGTTCTCGAGTTGCTCAATCTTGCCCTGCCACGATTCGATCACTACGCTTACGGTAAGGTATCACGCAATCCAATGATCCCTTCACGTCAGGGTCGTCTAGTGATGGTTGGCGGTAGTTTTCTGTTCAGCTTAACCCGCATTTGGGAGCAGTCGGAAGTTTGGAGAGAGATAGAACATTTCAATTACTCATTTCGTCTTATCCATTATCCTGGTGGGTTCGCGACTCCACTTGACCTCGCGACAGTCGACTGGGTGCAGACCATCGGTAATGCGGACGCTGCTGTGGTGGAAATGAATGAAGAGCTCATTGGGCCGGTATACTTGACAAGATTTATCGCGGCTGCGATTGGCGGCCTGCCTGAAACGCCGCCGCCGATGATGGCGGCATTCCCCGAATCACAATGGTATGACAGCGAAAGTGACTCCATCCATCACTGGCATTGGAGCAAGGGCGACGCCGACCTTCTTCTACACAGGACGCTTGATGCGCCCTTTCGCTTGAAAGCAGCCGTCAAGGCCAGTCGGTTGTCCGGCACCCTAAGAATTCTCGGTCCGGACGGTAGTGTTATTTGGAAAGGTCTGGTGGGATCGGATCGATTGACTTCCGTCCGCACGGAAGCCTTCTGGCTAAAGGAGAGCCGGGGCACTCTTCGGTTGGAATCCGACGTCATTCCCGGTAAGCCCAGTTTTAATGGCGATCCGCGCCTTTTGGGGTTTGGACTTTGGGACCTGTCTTTCGAAGAGGATGAAGCCAAACCCTAGAGCAGTTTCTATTTAGATAGAAGCAATTGATTGACTGGGCCTGACAGTTGAGAGAGGAAGTGGGGATGAGACCACTCAGCGAGGATTTGCGCCGACGCATTGTGTCGGCGCGCGAAGGC
>Ga0302325_10005751_pt1 | contig 28092 bp, 23 predicted proteins | sample Palsa_T0_2_FD_201948 | JGI IMG/M metagenome (GOLD analysis project Ga0302325, IMG submission 201948) | Peat permafrost microbial communities from Stordalen Mire near Abisko, Sweden - Palsa_T0_2 | ecosystem: Environmental > Terrestrial > Soil > Palsa > Peat permafrost | place: Sweden: Abisko... | reverse complement strand
GCCCGGTGATGGTGAGGTTGTAATAGACCTTGCGGACCGGCTTGGAGAATGCCCAGCCGTAGGCAAAGTTCATGAACGAGCCGTCGATCGTGTCGAGCAGTGACATGCCGGCGGCGAACAGGATCGGCAGACACAGGATCGCGTAAAACGGCAGGCCGGCGCCGGCGGCTCCGGCGGCGAGAAACAGCAATGCCACCTCAGTCGCGGTGTCGAAGCCGAGGCCGAACAGGATTCCGATCGGATACATCTGCCACGGCTCCTTGATCGTCCGGGTGAAACGGCCGTAGAAGCGGTTCATCAGGCCGCGGCTGTTCAGCTGGCGCTCGAGTTGCGCCTCGTCATATTCGCCCCGTCGCATCTCTCCGAACACCCGCAGGATCCCGATCAGAATGACCAGGTTGAGCGCCGCGATGATGTACAGGAAGCCGCCAGAGATCCCGGTGCCGACGAGGTCGGTGACCTTGTGCAGTCCGGAGCCGTCGCTTTCCACTTGCCCACCCAGCGCCCGGATCCCGACGGCGAACAGCAGCGCCAGCACGAAGACGACCGTCGAATGCCCGAGCGAGAAGAAGAAACCGGTGCTGAGCGGGCGCTTGCGCTCAGCCATCAGCTTGCGCGTGGTGTTGTCGATGGCTGAGATGTGGTCGGCATCGAACGCGTGCCGTAGCCCGAGCGTGTACGCCGTCAGCCCCAGCCCGACCGTGAACGCTCCGGATGACCCCACGTGATAGTGGTGGGGCGCGACGATCGTGATGAGGATGAAGAACCCGACCACGTGCAGCCCGACCACGACGGTCGTCATGCCCGCCACGGTGCGCCACTCCCGCGCCGTCAGAGCACCGCGCAGGCGCTGCCACGGCGACAGCCCATTGACACTCGTCGCGCTCACTTTCATCTCGCCCTCTCTCGTTGTCGATTTGCGTGGGGGCTGGGCGCCCGCCTGCGGGGCGGGCGCCCAGGCGCACTGGCTAGCTCAACCGGAGCTCCGCGATCGTCCCCTCGGGAACGGTGACCGTCGCGCCGGCCGTACTGGCGTCCTCCCACACGACGTAGTCACCGGCCGGCAGGCTGCCGAAGATCGCCGTCAGCATGGTGGCGTCCTGTGTGCTGCGTTCGTGCACCCCGGTGTGAACCCGGTGCCCGTCGCCGGCCAGCCGGCTGACCTCGATCTCGCACTCGCGGAAGCGCTCGCTCGGATAGATCACGAGCGCTCCCCGTCCGGCTCCGACGTCGATCGCCACACTCGCGCTCGTCGCCGGCTCGCTGCTGACCCCCACTTCGCCCGGCACGGGGTGCTGAGCTGTCGTTGTCATGGCTGCGGCACCCCGCTCACACGGTGGCCAGCGGCGCGGTCTGGTAACCGCTCTGTGGCGTCCCGAGGTAGGGGAACTCGGGCAGGTAGCTGGTGCTGGCCGCCCCCAACCCGTCAGTGATGGCCGACGCTGCTCCGTCAGGCACATAGGCCTTGTTGACCAGCGGGTAGGTCACACCGGCAATCGCGCGCAACTCCACCGTGACGACGTCGTCGAAGACGCGGCGCCCGTTCGGGAACCCGGCCAGGTCTCCCCCGACCACTCCGAGTGGGTTCGGATTGTTCGTCGTGGGAGGGATGGCCACGTTGAGCCGCAGTTCGTCCGCGTACTGGGTTCCGGTGTTGTTCTGGAACCCCGGCACGACCCCCGCCGGGAGCCCGGTGAGCAACACCGCGACGAGGTCCGCCCGCGCCGCGGTCAGCGCCGCCAGGTGGGGAAACACGCCGGGATACAACACTGGCAGCAACGACGCGAGCTCCGGATGCTGGACGTACTGAAGGAACTGCCCGTCGCTGGCGGGTGACAGCGAGTTCCAGAGATCCTTCTTGCCCATCGGCACGATCACTTCGTTGAACAGCGGGTTGCCCAGCCGGGATACCTGCACCCAATCCCCGGCCTGCTGCACCTCACCGGAACCGGTCTCGCGGATCAGCGCCCGCTGCCGGCTGGCGCTGGCCCACACGCCGATCACCGAGCGACGGTCCATCGGGTCCGTCGGCCGGAAAAAGCCGCGGGTGAGCTCCTGCGTGGGCACCTTGAGGGCGATCGAGTGAACCCCGAAATCGTTCGTCGCGTTGACACCCGGAGCCGCTGGCATCATCGTGGCGATGTGTAGGTTCTGGAACGGCCGCAGATCACCGAGGTCGAAAATCGCCCCGAGGTCGACATAGAAGCCCTCCAGGCGCTGCCCGGCGAACACCGTGTGGCCGCCGGCGATCTCGTGGATCCCCTGCTCCGCGAGATCGGCATAGTTCGGCGTGGACGCCGGCCCGATGTTGCAGGGCGGGCAGGGGAGGTTGGCCGCCAGCACCTCGCGGCGTCCTCCCCTCACGCGGGTGACCGAGTAGAACTGCCGCCGGTTCCAGTTCGGGCTGTCGATCGCAGTGATCTGGCCCGTGTTGTAGAGGAAGGTGTTCGGGTTGAGCACCTCCGTGGTGAACTGGAACTCGTAGGTGATGTCCGGCGTCCCATCGCCGGTTTGGTCGATGTTGATGGCATAGGAGACGTCGTCGCCGAACTCAAAGAAGTTCGGTCCTCCGAACGGCGCCTCGAGCGGCAGGTAGTTGGAGATGATCGTGACCGTGCCCGGGTCGTCCGGGCTCACGAACGCGTATGTGTCAGTGTTGTCGGCGACTGGGTCCTTACTGATCGCCGGCGCCTCGCGATGAGACGACATGGTGTACCTCCGAGTCGTGTGAGGATGAGGGTTGTTCAGCGGGTCGCGCGGGCGATCTGAGCGGCCAGCTTCCGATCGCGAACGTGGACTTCGCGTTCACCGGTCATGACCGAGATCTCCCCTGTGCGGGGGTCCTTGACGTAGGCGACGATGGGATGCTTTTCGTGCGCTTGCACCTTCGCCTCAGCCTGGTCGGTAACCAGTGCTCCCAGCACGGTCAGGCCGGCCGCCGCGCCGGCTGAGCTCTTGACGAATCCACGACGAGTGAGGTCGCTCATGGTGTTCCTCCGGTATGGGGTTTCGTCGAGCAAACCGGTCGGCAATGGCCATGGCAATCGACTCCGACGCGAGGTCAGTGTGCACACCCGGTCCTCGACTCTCTCTGCTTAGCCACCCATACGGGAGAGCCGCGCACCTGGATCACTGACACACGCAAAAGCTTCCCTTGGGTGCGCTGGTTGCCGCGGCGTCAGGTGGCCGGCAGCGCCGGGATCGAAGGTCGCGCGCAGCGCGACGACCCCGGCTCGGTGGCTGTGGCTCAGTCCTGGCGGGGAAGCGGCTGGAACACGATCCGCTTGAGCTCGGTGAGGGCGTTCCCGCCCAGGCGCAGGGCGGTCTGAAAGCCCTCGAGGCCCAGCTCGCCCGCATCCAGCGCCCGGCGCAGGTCGTCGAGCGGGGCTCGGTCTTCGTCCAGAACCTGGTCGCGTGAGGTCTCGATCAGGATCAGGTGCCGCGGGCGCCGCTGGCTGAGGGCCAGGCGCACGTAGCGCTCGCGCTCGGCGGCGTCAAAGCCTTCGATCGCCACCACCACGGTCTCGCCCTTCTGGACGCGCTTGGAGACCGCGGCGTTGAGAAGCTCCTGCGCTCGGGCCTCAATCTCGTCTGCGGGGATCCGTCCAGCCAGCAGTGCCCGGACCTTCCCGAGTGACAGCGTCGCGCCGCGCTCATCGACGACGCGCTCGGCAAACGCGGTCGGCTCTGAGGCAGCGGCGCCGACAATCACCAGCAGGCTGCCGGGCGAGTAGCGGAGACGATGCGCAGGAGCCAGGACGCGGGAGCGCACCGATACGTCGACGGGCCGCGGCGGGGCGCCGTCCCGGCGGGGACGCTCGGAGGACCAGCCGGTGCGCTCGTCGGCGGGGATCTTGACGCTGCGGGTTGAGCCTGGCTCGGGCATGCCCCCATCATGCCTGACGAGGTGGTTGGGCGCGTTTCGGGGCGCTCGGCCACCGGGTATCGTCGGAGCGGGCGGTACGTTGCTATGCGACAGCTCCGATGAACGATCCGTGTCCATGAGCTCATTACCCGCGGGCCCCTCCGAATCGCCCGCGCTGCAAACCGTGCGCTGGCTCGTGCGGCCGATCGCGTTCATGGAGGCGTGCCGACGGCGGTTCGGCGACGCCTTCAGCGTCCGCTTCATGGGCTTCCGGACCCCGATGGTCATGGTCTGCGACCCCGAGGTGATCCGGGCCCTGTACTCCGAGCGCGAGAACGGTCTGCCGCCCGGTCGCACGTTCACGTTGCTGCCGCTGATGGGTCCGCGCTCGGTCCTGCTCCTGGAGGGCGCTGAACACCTGCAACGGCGGCGCGCGATGCTGCCGCCATTCCACGGCGAGCGCATGCGAGCGTATGAGGACGCCGTCACCGAGATCGCCGAGCGTGACATCCACAGCTGGCCACTGGAGCGGCCCTTTGCGCTGCACCCGCGGATGCAGGGGGTCACGCTCGCGGTGATCCTCGACGCGGTCTTCGGCGTCACCAATCCGCCACGGCGCGAGCTCCTGCGACGGCTGCTGCCCAGGCTGCTGGACAACACCGCGTCGCCGAGCCTGCAGTTTCACATCCTGCTGGCGCGCCGGTTCAATCGGCCCGGGCCTCTGGCCCAGTTACGTCAGCTCAGCCGCGAGATCGACACCGCCCTGCTGGCCGAGATCGCGCAGCGACGTCGCGACCCGGCGACGGCTGAACGCGAGGACATCCTGTCCCTCCTCCTGCTGGCGCGGTTCGACGACGGCGGCGCGATGGACGATGGCGAACTGCGCGACCAGTTGATCACCCTGCTCCTGGCCGGACACGAGACGACGGCGACCGCGCTCGCGTGGACGGTCGATCTGCTGCTTCGATACCCCACGGTGCTGGCGCGCCTGACGGCAGAGCTCGACGCCGATGACGGCGATGTCTACCTGCGCGCGGTGATCCAAGAGTCACTGCGACTGCGTCCGGTGGTGCCACTGGCCGGTCGGCACCTCGCGTCCGCGCTCAGCGTGAATGGGCTCTCGCTGGCGGCGGGCACCGATGTCACGCCGGCGATCTGGTTGACCCATACGCGCCCCGACCTGTATCCAGAGCCGCTGGCCTTCCGACCCGAGCGGTTCCTGGAGCGGCCACCGACGACCTACGGTTGGATCCCGTTTGGCGGTGGAGTTCGTCGCTGCCTGGGTGCCGCGTTCGCTGAGATGGAGATGCGGGTCGTCCTGCGGGCGATCTTGCGCAGCCGGGTTCTGCACCCGGCCAGTCACGACGCCGAGCGCCCGATTCGGCGCAACGTCACGCTGTCCCCGCGCGACGGCACGCGTATCATCGCCTCCGCACGAACTGCGCCATCGCATCGGGTGGGCACGAGCGCCTGAACGCCGCCGCCGAGGCACGCACCGGCGAGCCAACGGAGGTGATCCGCGATCATGTTGAGTCCGCCTCACGTCTCGTCGACTGAAATCTGCCCCTATGCCACACGCCCCTGATCTCTCCGGCCGCGCCTTGGACGGTCGCTATGAGCTCCACGCCGTGATCGGCGAAGGGGCGTTCGGCCGCGTCTACCGCGGACGGGACCGGCGCCTGGCGCGGCCGGTGGCGGTCAAGGTGATCAAGCCGTGGTGGGCCGAGGATCCGGATTGGGTACGCAGCTTCGAGCGCGAGGCACAGCTGTTGGCCCGCGTGAACGATCCCGGCATCGTGCAGATCTTCGATGTCGGCTACGCCGAGGAGGGCCTCTACTACGTCGCCGAGCTCGTCGACGGCGAGAGCCTGGCCAGCCGCTTGCGGCGCGGCCCGCTGGCACCCTCCGACGCGTGCGAGATGGCCGAGCAGCTCTGTCTGGCCCTCGCCCAGGCGCACGCGCAGAACGTCGTGCACCGTGACATCAAACCGGCCAACGTCCTCATCTCGGCGCGCGGGCGGGTCAAGGTCGGTGATTTCGGCGTTGCCCGTCTCGCCGAGGGCAGCACCGACGGGGTTGCGGCCACGATCGTGGGAACGCCCCGGTACATGGCGCCCGAGCAGGCGCGCGGCCGGCCCACGTCTCCGGCCACCGACGTCTACGGCGCCGGTGTCGTCCTGTACGAGATGCTGGCCGGGCGTCCGCCGTTCACGGAGAAGACGGCCGTCGAGCTGGCGCTGCGCCATCTCCACGACACCCCGCCGCCGCTGCCGCGGAGCACGCCGCCGAAGCTGGTCGAGATCGTTCAGTGCGCGCTCCAGAAGGACCCGGCCAGGCGTTATCCGAACGGTGAAGCGATGGCCGACGCCCTGGCGCGGGCGCACACGTCAATGTCGGCACCGCGCCACGCCGGGCCCGATCCGGAGCCCGCCAGGGCCTCGTCACGGTCCGGATCGGTCGCCACGCTCTCGCCGAGGCGGCGCGCGGCTCACACCCCGGCGGGCTCGGCCACCGCCGCGTCGGCGACCATGGCCACCCGAGTGATTCCGGCCGCCGGCGCCGAGACCGCCTCCACGGAGTGGCTCGAGCGAGAGCTCGACGAGATCACGGCCACGCGCGTCGCGCCCGCGATGACGCCCCGGCGCAATGTCAACCCACCCGCCGGCCGGCGGCGGGGGGTCGCGCTCGCGTGCGTCGGTCTGATCCTGTTCGGCCTGGTGGCCGGGGCGATCCTGATCGGTTCGGCCGGCCGGGTCCGGGTGCCCGATCTGCGCGGCTTGAGAAAGGCCAGCGTGACCGTCAAAGCGCGTCTGGCCAAGGTCCACCCGGCCTTCACCACGCACTACAGCGCGGCGCCAAAGGGGATCGCGATCGCCCAAACTCCCGCGCCGGGCACCCGGGTGAGCGACGGTGGAGCGGTCCGCGTGGTGCTCAGCGCCGGGCCGGCGCCCGTCCTGGTTCCCCAGGTCGTGGGCGGGGGATCAACTGCGGCCACCGCCGCCCTGCAGCGGCTGGGGCTGCGCACCGACGTGAGCCAGGTCCCGGCACCAGGAGTGGCTCCGGGCCTGGTGACCCATCAATCACCCGCGGCCGGGAGCGATCTCGCCCGCCACGCGACGGTCACGCTGTCGGTGGCCGAGGCGCCGAGCTGGCGACCATTGACGTCGTTCGCCGGCGACTCATCCGGGCGTTCGGTCCCGTTCCGCATTCGCGGCACCCAGTGGCGAGTCGTCTACGGCATGGGCTACGAGGGGCTGTGCACGCTCATCTTCATCTGCTCGGGCCCGAGCGCGCAGGTCGTCAACCTCAACCACACCTCAGATACGACCTCGTTTGATCTCAACAAGGGCAGCGGTCAGACCCAGGTGTTCAAGTCCGGCGCGGGGCTGTACCAGATCAACGTCCAGCCGGGGTCCGACACGGCCCGCTGGTCGATCGAGGTGGAGGACTACTACTGAGCTCGCCAGCCGTCGGGCGGGCCAGAAGGTGACGGAGGCCAGGACAGCAGAAAGGCCGCGGCGCTGGCAGCGCCACGGCCTTGGCGAAACTCAGGCGAGAGAGTTTCTAGCTGACCAGCGTGCGAGCTGCGCTCGTGTAGGACTTGGTGAGGTCACGGGCGAAGTCGGCCTGAGCGTCAGCGACGCTCTTGATCCAGTCGACGTTGGTCGTATGCGCCGCCTTGACGTAGGAGTCGGTCATCGCGAGAACGGTCTTCTCGTATGAGTCGAGCAGGACGGAACCCGCCTTCTTGCTGGACTCGACGGCCTTCTCGTTGAACTCGCTGACGCGCTCCTGGGCGGTCTCGAAGCTGTCGGTGATCGGGTTGGATTTAGTCGCTGCGGTCATGTGATTCCTCGGTTTCGCTGGGGTCGTTTTCTGTTAGCTAAGTTAGCAGAGGGGTGGCTAATTTGCAAGCGCAAGCTACTCCATTGCGCTGGTTATGGGCGAGCCGGGGCGGGCGCCGTCAGTGCAGGACAACCCGCAGCGCGAGCACGAGCAGGCCCAGCAGGGCCCCGAACGCGGTCTGGAGGACGAGGTCGCGCCCGGACAGCTGCGCGCGCACGCCGATCACGAGCTCGATGATCACGATCATCGCGGCCGAGGTCCAGATCGCCGCGCTCACCGCGGTGCTGAGGTGCGCGCCGCCGGCCCAGAAGATCAACAACACGAACAGGGGCACCGAGGCGCCGATGAGGACCGACAGCTCCTTCACCGCCGCAGCGGCGAGCTCGCCGAACTCAAACGGCTCGCCCTTCTGGAGGCGTTGCCCGGTGAACTCGGCGTATGAATACGCAAGCCAGTAGAGCAGCAGCGTGATCACGACCGCGACGACCGACTTGGCGTAGGTCTCACTTCGCGCGCTCTCGGCGGTCAGCAACGCGCCGATGGCGATCGTGCCGTAGACAAGGCCGGCGGGGCTGGGCGTCATGGCCTCATTCTGTTCCGCGCGCCGGCCTGCCTGGTGACGGCGCGCCGGCCTGCCTGGTGACGGCGCGCCGGCCTGCCTGGTGACGGCGCGCCGGCCAGCGCGGTGACGGCGGGCGGCCTGCGCGGGTCAGTCGGGGACGGGCCGCAACCCGGTCGGGCTGCGCCGGCCTCGCGCGAACACCCAGCTGCGCAGGGCGACGTAGCGGGTAGCCGTCGCGAACGCGCTGGCCACGATCAGGACGGTCACCTCGAGCGTGCCGGCCGGGTGGGGATCGAGCCCGTGCAGGACGTCGAGCGCCCCGCTCGTGAGGCCGAGGGCGAGCAGGTAGACGAGCACGCCGGCGGCCTGCTGGCGCAGCAGTCCGGCTCGGCCTCTCACCCCGAAGGTGAAGCGGCGGTTGGCCTGAGTGTTGGCCACCGCGGTCAGCCCGAGGGCGAGCGCGTTGGCCGCGCCGGAGCCCAGCGGGCCCCGCAGCAGGAGATACAGCATCGCGTAGGCGATCGTCGAGGCGACGCCGATCAGCAGAAAGCGGCTGATCGGTCCCGCCAGGCGCAGCCGCGCCACGCCCCGGAGGTCTCCGATCGCGGTGCGCACAATGTCCACGCGCGAGTCGGGATCGTCGACCCAGTCCACCGGAACCTCGAGGATCCTCAGGCCCTGGCGCTGGGCGAGCATGAGCAACTCGGTGTCGAAGAACCACCCGTCGTCCTTGATCGCCGGCAGCAGCCGCCTCGCCGCATCGGCACGGATCGCCTTGAAGCCACACTGAGCGTCCGAGAACCGCGCGCCCAGAACCACGTGCAGCAGCCGGTTGTAGGTGCGGGAGATCAGCTCGCGCTTGCGTCCGCGCACGACGCGCGCGCCGGAGGCCAGGCGCGTCCCGATCGCCACATCGCTGTGGCCCGAGATAAGTCCGGACACCAAGGGCAGCAGGGCGCGTAGGTCGGTCGACAGGTCGACGTCCATATAGCAGACGACATCCGCCTCGCTCGCCGACCACGCCGCGCGCAACGCGCGCCCGCGGCCCTTGGCCGGCAGGTGCAGGACCTCAGTGTCGGGGAGCTCGCGCGCCAGCGCCTGGGCCATCGGCAGCGTGGCATCGGTGCTGGCGTTGTCGGCAATCACGATCCGCCAGGCGAACGGCATGCTCGAGGAGAGGAATCTGTGCAGCCGTCGGATCGAGCGCTCGAGTGCCGACTGCTCGTTGTAGACCGGCACCACGATGTCGAGCTGGGGCGCATGGCGCGCGGCGCGATCGGTAGCGGCGAGTTCAGGCGTAACGGTGCTGGAGATCATGGCGTGCTCGTCCCGAGGAGAGATGAACCTGTGGGCAAGAGCATCGCTGGCCACCTGAAGCCGACGCTATGAACGGTCTAAGGATGACGTGTGAACCCGGGCGGGCGATCGACTCCACCAAGCTTCCGGGCAGATGAAACCTTTACCCCCACATCGACAGGCTGAGCGCTGGCTTGACGACTCCAGGGCGGTCTGGACGAGTGATGGAGCCGGCGCCTGATCGCAGCAGCGGAAACTCCGCTACGGTGCGGCATCGTGCGTCTGATCCGTCTCCTTGCCGGTCCGTTCTTCGTCGTGGCCGGCGCGCTGCACTTCGTCAGCCCCAAGGCCTACCGCCGGATCATGCCCCCGTACATTCCCGCGCACGAGGCGATGGTGTACGCCAGCGGCGCGGCGGAGATCGCCGGCGGTGTGGGGCTGATGATCAAGGCGCCGCGTCGCCTGGCCGGCTGGTGGCTGGTCGCGGCGCTGATCGCCGTGTTCCCGGCCAACCTGCACATGGCGCTCCACGGCGAGGACTATCCGAAGATCCCCGGCGGCGCCCGCACGCTGTGGGCCCGGCTGCCTTTGCAGGGTGTCTTGATCGCCTGGGTCCTGAGCGCTTCGCGGCGCGTGTAGGAGAGACCGTTGGATCCCGGCCTGAGCGAGATCGCGCGCTTCCTCGGGCTGCGGGCGCCGTTCGACACACTGGCTCCAGAGGAGCTCGGCGAGGTCGCGCAGGGTACGGAGATCGAGTTCTACCCGTCTGGCGCGGTGATCCTGAGCGAAGACGGCGGCCCGGTCACGTTCCTGCGCGTGATCCACTCCGGCGCCGTCGACATCGTCCACGACGACCAGTTGCTCGACCTGCTCGGACCGGGGGACACATTCGGGCACGCCGCGATGATGTCCGGCCTGCCGCCCGGCTTCGAGGCGCGCGCCGCGGAGGACACACTCTGCTACCGCCTCCCGACTGGGGTGGCGCGCCCGCTGCTGGAGCGCGCGCGCAGTCGCGAGCTGGCGGTTGGCGTGGGGGAGCCCGGCCATCAACCGGTGGCCAAGCTGATCCGATCCCCGACCGTGCGCTGCGCTCCGGATGAGAGCATCGGCGACGCGGCTCGGCGGATGACCGAGGCGGGCGCCGACGCGGCCATCGTCGAGCTCGGAGGCGGGAACCTCGGCATCCTCACCGACCGCGATCTGCGCACCCGGGTGATCGCCGCCGGGATTCCCGCCAGCGCTCCCGTCGAGACGGTGATGACCGTGCCGGTGTTTACGGTGGTGCCCGGGCGACTCGGCGGCGATGTGCTGTTCGAGATGCTCGAGCGCGGGATTCGGCACGCTCCCGTCGTCAGCGAGCGCGGGCAGCTCGTGGGGGTCGTCGAGGACGCCGATCTGTTCGCCGTGCACCCGCGATCGTGGTTCGCCGCCCGGCGGTCGATCGCCCGGGCCAAGGACGCAGACTCACTCGCCGCTGTGGCCCGCGCGCTGCCCGAGATCGTGGTCGATCTGCACAGCTCGAATCTGCGTGCGCTCGACCTCGCCCGGGTGCTCTCGGCGCTCGTGGACGCGCTCACGATCCGCGTCCTCGAGCTCGCCCGACCCGTCGATCAGCTACCGGCTGACGGTCTCGTGTGGGTTGCGCTCGGCAGTCAGGCCCGGCGCGAGCTGACGCCGGCTTCGATCCAGCGGGGTGCGCTGATCTACAGCGACGCTCCACCACCGGGGTGGCTGGAGGCGGTCACAGCCGGGCTGAAGGGATGCGGTCTGACCGCCGAGGTGACGGCGCGCAGCGGCGCTGAATGGATTGAGACGAGCGATCAGGACGAGCTCGGCCTCACCGTGCTGGTCGAGCGCCGGCCACTGTGGGGCACGCCACGGGATCCGCTGCCCGTGGTTGAAGGTCCGGCCCGCACCAGGGTCCTGGCCGCGCTGTCGCGCCGCGCGCTGGCCGCCCACCCGCCCACCGGATTCGACGGGGATTCGGTGCTGGAGCACGACGGCACCCGCAGCAACTGGCTCGACATCCGCGGCGCCGCGGTGATTCCGATCGTCGAGCTGGCCCGTTGGGCCGGGGCGGCCGTCGGGGCGACCGAGGGCTCGACCCCCGAACGCTTGGCGGCGGCGGAGCAGGGCGGGGTGCTCAGCGCCGCCGATGCGCGGACGCTCACCGATGCGTTCGGGCTGGCGCTCGAGCTCAGGATCGAGCACCAGACGGAGCAGCTGGCCGCGGGCGCGGTCCCGGACGACTGGCTCGATCCACGCGCGTTGAGCCCGCTCACGCGCGATCACCTCCGCGACGTGTTCCGCGCCGTCGCGGGCGTCCAGAGAACGTTGAGCGAATGAGGCTGCCCCGCCGCCGCTCGGCGGTCGCCGGAACCTTCACCAGCGCCGGGCGACCGGCCGGATCGATCCCGTGGCGGGAAGCGAACTGGTGCGCGGTCGATCTCGAGCTGACCGGGCTCGACCCCCGCCGGGACGAGATCATCGCGATCGGCGCGACCGCGGTGCAGCAGGGCCGCGTCGTGCTCGGCAAGTCCTTCTACACGCTGGTGCACTCCTCACGCCGGTCGGAACCGGGCGCGGTGCTCGTCCACAAGCTCCGGGTGGCCGACCTGATCAGCGCGCCGCCCCCTGAGGAAGCGATCGAGCTGCTGATCGCGGCGCTGACCGGACGGGTCCCCGTGTTCCATACCGCCGCGGTCGAGCGAGCGTTTCTGGGCCGGGCGTTCTCCCGGCATCGGGTGCGCCTTCCGGCGGCCGCCGACACCGAGGTCATGGGCCGCCGGTGGCTGCGCGAGCGCGACGGCGCCGCACCGGCGGGACTCGCGCTGAGCACGCTGTCCAGGTTGCTCGGTCAGCAGGCCGAGACGCCCCACCACGCGCTCGGGGATGCCCTGACCACCGCCGGGGCGTTCATTGCGCTGGCCACCCATCTCGACGCCCGGGAGCCACAGACGATCGGCTCACTGCTCAGCTCGAGCGACCGCTTGGCTTAGAACAACTGCAGGTAGCGATCCAGCTCCCACTGGGTGATCTGCTCGTGCGCGGTCTGGGCTTCGCCCTGCTTGACCTTGACGAAGTAGTCGATGTAGTCGCCGTCGCGCGTCTGACCGAGCGCCGCGCGCAAGACGTCGTCCTGCTCGAGCTCGCGGGTCGCATCGAGCAGATTTGCCGGTAGTACCTCGATTCCCTGGGCGGCCCGCTCCTCGGCGCTCAGCGTGTACAGGTTCGCCGAGTTCGGCTCGCCGGGGTCCAGACCGCGCGCAACGCCGTCGAGACCGGCGGCCAGCATCGCGGTGGCCGCCAGATAGGGATTGCACGAGCCGTCCACCGTGCGGTCCTCGATCCGTCCTGGACCGGGGATCCGCAGCATCTGCGTGCGGTTGTTGTAGCCGTAGCTGACGTAGGCCGGCGCCCAGGTCGCCCCGGAGGTCGGAGCGCCGACGGTCAGGCGCTTGTAGGAGTTGACGGTCGGAGCCGTGACCGCGATGTACGCCTTGGCATGGGCCTTCAGGCCACCCAGGAAACTGTAGGCGAGCTCGGACAGGCCGAGCCCGCGGGGGTCCTGCACCGGGTCGCGCTCAAACGCGTTCTCGCCGTCCTTCCACAGGCTGACGTGGAAGTGGCAGCCGTTTCCGGTCAGGTTCGCGAACGGTTTGGGCATGAAAGTGGCAATCAGGCCTCGTTGCTGTGCCAGCGTCTCGACCATGTAGCGAAAGAACACAGCGCGATCAGCCGTCGTGAGCGCGTCCGCGAAGGAGAAGTTCTGTTCGAACTGTCCGTTCGCGTCCTCGTGATCGGTCGCGTAGTTGTCCCATCCGAGGCCCGTTACCGCCTTCGAGACCTCGGACACGAAGTCGAGGTTGCGCGTCAGCGCGCGCATGTCGTAGCACGGTTGCTCGAGCGTGTCGAGCGGATCGGCGAGCTCGAGCCCGCCGTCGGGCGACCGACGCAGGAGAAAGTACTCGAGCTCCGCTCCGACCTTCAGTTCGTAGCCGAGGTCCGCGGCCCGATCGAGCGCGCTCCGGAGGATGGTCCGGGGACAGAACGGCCAGTCTTCCCCCTCGACCGTGACGTTGCACGCCAGCCGCGCGACGTTAGGCTGCCACGGCAGCACCGTCAGGCTGCGCGGGTCGGGCATCGCGATCATGTCCGGATCGTCTGGTCCCTGGCCGATGTCGCCGGCGGCGAACCCGGCGAACCCGGCGCCCTCGGTCAGCAGGTCATCAATATGGGTGGCCGGCACCAACTTCGCGCTCGGCTTGCCGTGCATGTCCACGAACTGCGCGAACAGGAACTCGATCTCGTTGTCGCGGACGATTTGCCGGACGTCATCGGCATCCTTCGGTTGCGTGCTCATGCCACGAAGGTATATCCGCCGCGCAGGTCTGCAAGCAATGGTTCGGACCCCCTGTTCGTCGCGGCTAGCATGTTCGCTCCACACATAGGAGGTCGTCCATAGGAGGTCGTCCTGTCAGCAACCACTGAACCTCGCGGACTCCGTTCTCTCCAGACCTAGGAGGTCGTCCTGTCAGCAACCACTGAACCTCGCGGACTCCGTGAAGAGAACCGCACCCTGTATGGGGTGATCAAACTTGTCTCGTCGTCGATCGAGCTTGGCCCGATGCTGCACGGCATCGTCGATCTGGCCACCGATGCGACGGACTGCCACGCCTGCTTCATCTATCTGCTCGAGGGCGCTGAGCTGACGATCCGGGCGGCTTCGCCGGTGTTCGCCGACGCGGTCGGCGCCGTGAAGCTCGGCCTCGAGGAGGGTTTGACCGGCTGGGTGGCCCGTCATCGCACCCCCGAGTTCATCCGCGAGCGCGCCATGGACGATCCGCGCATGAAGTACGTGCCGCTGCTCGAGGAGGAGCGTTTTCAGTCGATGGTGGCGGTCCCGATCCTGGCCCGCGCGGGCGACACCATCGGTGTGATCGTCCTGCACACCGAGGCGCCGCGCGAGTTCACCGAGGAGACGCTCAAGCTGCTCATGCACATGGCCTCGCTCGTCTCCGGCGCGATCGAGAACGCCCAGCTCTATGAACGCGAGCGCCGACGCGTCAACACGCTGACCGGCCTGTCCGGACTGGCCCAAGCCGTCGCGGCCGCCACCGATCCCGCCGACCTGGCGCTTGAGGTCGTGAGCGGCACGCGGCAGCTGCTCGACGCCGCGGTCTGCCAGGTGTATCGACTCGAGCCCGACGGCAACGGGCTGGCGCTGCTGTCGTCCAACCCACCGGGAGTCACCTCGCCGACGATGCTCTCGAGCGCTTCGCTGCTGATCGACGCTCTTGACCGTCGCGGTTCGCGGCCGGCGGCGCAACGACTGTGGCCCAACGTCGAAGTCGGCGATGAGCTCGTCACTCCGCTGAACGCTGGGGGAGAGCAGCTCGGCGTGCTGTGCGTCGGCTCGAAGCCCGGGCGCCGCCTGACCGACGAGGACGCCGAGGTCGCGCGCGCGATCGCCCATCTGGCCGCGGTGGCGATCAAACGCGCGGATCTGATCGAACGGCTGACCAACGCCAACATCGTCAAGGACATGTTCGAGGCGCTCGCTGCCGGCGCGACCGGATTCGCGGCCGGGAAGGCAGCCGAGGTCCGCTGCGACCTGACGGTGCCCTACCTGATGGTGTGCGCAGAGCCGGCCGGGAAGCACGAGCAGGGCTCCGGCGAATGGCGCGCGGCGGCCGAGCTGCTCGGACGCCAGCTCGGCGGCCTCGTGCCTCGGGCGGCGATCGACGCTGGCCCCGGTCCGGTTCGCGCGCTGCTGCCGCTCGGCAGTTGCCGCCCGCAACGGATCGAGGAGCTGCTGAGGACGTGTCGCGCGCTCGGTCAGGAGGCGGGCGCCGCGATCGGGGTGAGCGAGTTGCGAGCCGCCCCTGGTGACGCGACGCGCGCGTATCGGGAGGCGCTCGATGCGACCACGATCGGACGTGCGCTGCTCGGCGACGGCGGCGCGATCGCCTACTCGCAGCTCGGCGCCTATCGGTATCTCGTCCACATCGCGGCCGACGACGCGCCGCGAGACCGCATGCGAGCCGCGGTCGACGAGCTGATCGCCTACGACCGCCGGCGGCGCACAGCGCTGCTCGACACGCTCGAGCGTTATCTCACCGAGCGGCGCAGTGTGATCGAGAGCGCCCGCGCTCTGTACATCCACCCGAACACGCTGCGCCAGCGGCTCGGCCGGATCGAGGAGCTCACCGGCGTTGAGCTCGACCGCGACGACCTGCTCTCACTCGAGCTGGCGATCAAGCTCGCCCGGCTGCACGGACGCCCGGGCGCACCGACCACCAATCACCGCTGAGACTGGACCGGGCCGCTCAGTCGTCGATGACCAGGAACACCGGCTGCTTCGCCTTGCGGCGCACGCGTTGGGGTTCCTGAGACCAGAGCATGTCCGCGACCACGCGGTTGCGATCGGGGTCCGCGGTCATCACGATCGCGTCGCAGCCCTGCTCCTGCGCCCGTTCGCAGATGCGTTTGGTGGCCTTACGCGTTCCGAGCACGTGGCCGTCGGCCTCGATGCCCTTGCGCTTCAGGCGCTTGACGATTTTACCGACCATCTCGCGACGTTCGGCCCACTCTTTCTTGGTCGGCAGCAGCCCCGGGCTCGGGAAGCCGAATGAGGTTCCGTGGACCCGAGCGATCGAGAACACGTGCACGCTGGCCCCGGACTTCCGCGCCAGCGCCACCACGCGAGCGACTGCGGCATCCGAGATCTGCCGGCCCTCCGTGGCCAGCAGGATGCGCTCGAACGGCCCGTCGCTATCCGGTTGCTCCACCGTGCTGGCCCGCAGCGAAGACACGCTCATGGACTCGCGCCGCCTTGAGCCGGCTGGGGGAGGATCTCGGGTGTCGCAAGCCCGACCTCGGACTGATTCTTTCGGTCATCGCGCTTGCGCCACAGGTACATCGGATAGTAGGCCAGGAGCACGACGATCCCGATGAAGTAGTACGGCAGTGTCTTGCGTCCCGCCGCGTTGCACGCGCACGACGCGTACACGGGTCCACCGTAGAAGTAGATCACCGCGTAGAACGCGGCTAACCCGAGGGCCACGTACTTCATCCACTCGGGCAGCCGGAACGGTCGCCTCACATTCGGGCGGTGCTTGCGCAGCAGGTAGTAGCCGACCAGCACCGGGATGAACGAGGCCAGGTAGCCGACATTGGAGAAGGTGTAGATCTCCACCGCGCCACCGAAGAACACGACGATGATCGAGCAGACGACGTTGAAGATCATCGAACGGTGCGGAACGCCGTGCCGATTGGTCTGCTGGAAGAAGCGCGGGAACTGGCCGTCGGTCGACATCTGATGCAATGACCGCGCGGTTCCGGTGATCGCGTTCAGCGCCGAGAGCACCAGCGCGATGATCAACATCCCCGCGATCAGCCAGTTGAGCAGGCTGCTGGCGGCTCCGGCACCGAACACCTTGGCGCTGTATTCGGTGAAGATCGTCTTCGGGTCGACCAGCGCGACGTTTCCGAGCGCTTTATTACCGAGCACAATCACGAACGCCACCGGGATCAGCACGTAGATGAAGACGCCGTAGCCCCCCTCGAGGTTCATGGCGATCTTCGCATCACGGTCGGGATTACGGGTCTCGCCGATGTAGCACGCGGCCGCCTCCATCGCGATCACGTTCCAGGTCAACAGGAACGAGAAGGCGATGTACAACGTCAACCACCCGTGATTGAAATCGGAGGAGAAGAAGCTCGCGCCGCTGAGCTGATGGAAGCCCGACAGGTTTGAGAAATGGGCGACCGAGGGATTGAAGATCCACGCGATGGCGATGAACGTCAGTGGGATCATCGACAGGAACGCGAGCGTGGTCGCGAACACGGTCCCGAAGCGAAGCCCCATGTAGGCAGGGATGAACAGCAGCAGCAGGCCGATGACGGAGATGGCCACCGTCCAATAGGCGATTGGGGTGTGGATCGGTGTGAACCCGGCGGTGCTGAGATGGAAGCGTTCGACGAGGTAGTACGAGGCCAGGATCATGTTCAGCGGCGCGACCGGGAACCAGCCGAGCCAGTACGCCCACGCCGTGAAGCCGTTCACGTGCTCGGCGAAGCGCGGCCAGCGGTCTTTGTAGGCCGGGTACGCGTATGACGGCGAGCCGCCCGAGCGATCGGGCATCATCGCGGAGAGTTCGGCCAGGAACAGGCACAACACGTAACCGCTGACCGTGATGACGAAAATGACCGGTATCGATGCTGCGCCGAGCGAGGTCACCATCACTGGGGCGATTCCCGTGACCAGGATCGTCCCTGCGAGGCCGATTACGAACGCCCCCCACCAGTTCGTGGTCTTCGGCAGACCACCACCCTCATAGGCGAGTTCGTCGTCGTAGGTTTCAGGCCCGGCTCCGTCTGCCATGCGCCCTCCCAGATGTGGTTGCGAGTACCGAGGCTAGGCTGACACGTAGCGCCCACGGCTCACATACAAGATGCGAACACAATTGAGGCACGTGACATGGAGCCCCTGGACACATTCCTCGCCCGCCAGCCGCCGTTTGACGCCGTCGAGCCCGGGCACCTCGAGCGCTTGGCTGCGGCGGCGCAGGATCACGCGTTTGAGACCGGTGCCGTGGCCCTGGTCGAGGACGGCGCGCCGGCGCCGGGCCTGTTCGTGATCCGTACGGGGTCGATGGACGTCGTCCACGAAGGCGAGGTGATCCAGGTGCTCGAGCCCGGCGAGTGCTTCGGCCACCCGTCCCTGCTGACCGGGATGGCGCCGGCATTCACGATCCGGGCGCGGGAGCCGTCGGTGTGCGCACTGCTGCCCGCGCAGGCCTCGCTCCGGGTGCTCGGAACGGTTGCCGGGGCCGCCTACGTCGCCACGTCGATGCGCAAGCGCCTCACCCGCACCGGGCACACCGTTCACGGACTGCTCGACGTCGGCACCACGCCCGTCTCGGCGATCGCCCGCCCGGCCGTGTTCTGCGAGCCGGAGGCGCCGGTCCGCGATGCGGCACGGCGCCTCGGTGAGCCGGGGGTCAGCGCGTTGCTGGTGGCGGTGACGGACGGGACGCTCGGGATCGTCACCGACGCCGACGTGCGCGCGGGCGTGGCGAGCGATCGGCTTTCGCTCGATGCCCCGGTCCGCGCGCTCGCCCGCTCCCCGGTCCCGACTGTCCCGGTCGGCCAGCTCGCGGTGGAGGCCACGGTCGACATGCTTGCTGCGGGGACCGAACACGTCGCGGTCACCGACGGCGGGCGGATCATCGGTCTGCTCAGCGCGACCGACCTGCTCGGCCTCGACGCGCGCAGCCCGATCGCGCTGCGGCACACGATCCTCGGCGCAGCCGACGAGGCGACCCTGACGAGGGCCGCTGGGCACCTGCCGCAGCTGTTCCGCCTGCTCATGCGTGCGGGTGTGCCGCCGCGCGACATCGGCCGCGTGCTCAGTCTCCAACACGATGCGGTGGTGGCCCGGCTGCTCGACTTCTCGATTGCGCGCCACGGCCCGGCGCCGCTTGCGTGGGCCTGGCTCGACCTGGGCAGCGCCGCCCGACGGGAGCTCACGCTCGCCTCAGACCAGGACAACGCGCTGGCCTATGCCACGCCGGCGCCGGGAGAGGAGCAGGTTGTGGACGAGTACTTCGCCCGGCTTGGAGCCGACGTCAACTCCGGCTTGGCGAAGTGTGGGTTCGGGGAAGACAACAACCAGGTGCTGGCGGGCAATCGGCGCTGGCGGATGTCGAATACCGATTGGCTGCGCACCTTCGACGAATGCCTGCGCATTCCCGACGAGTCACATCTGATCCGCGCCTCAGTGTCGTTTGACTACCGTCCGGCGGCCGGTGGCCTCACGATCGCCTCCGCGCTCAACGAACGGATCCGCGCCGCCCGCGAGTACCCCGACTTCATGCGCCTCATGGCCCGGACCGCCACCGGCTATCACGTGGCACTCGGCTTTCGCGGTCAGCTCGCGGTGGAACGCGGCGGCGCGGCCGCGGGACGGCTGGACGTCAAGCGCGGCGCGATCATCCCCATCGTCAACCTGGTGCGCTTCCACGCGCTGGCCAATGGCGTCACCATCTCGCCGACGATCGACCGGATCGAAGCGGTCGCCAGCGCGGGTGGCTTGACGCGCGCCGCCGCGGACGAGCTGCTGGAGGCGTTCGATGCGATCAGCCGGGTGCGCTTCGAGCACCATGCCGCGCTGATCGACGCCGGCCACGAGCTGGACAACCTGATCGACCCCGAGCAACTGCCCCCGATCGAGCGGCGGGAGCTCAGGGAGGCGCTGCAAACGGTCCGCAGCGGCCAGAAGCGGCTCGGCGCCTGGCTCCCCGGCGGGCTGTAGCGCGAGCAACCACATTCGCCGACCAAACTGTGCTCAGGTGCGCCATTTCCGCCATTTGTCCAAGCGTCTAGTGTGGCTGTCATGTGCGGCATCGCCGGTCTCTACTCGAAAACGCCCGCGTTCCAGGCCCGCCTGGGCAGCGATCTGTCCGCAATGCTCGAACAGCTCGCGTTTCGTGGCCCCGACAGCGCCGGGGTCGCGTTCTACCGCGATCCGGCTCCGTTTGGATCGAGCAAGGTGTCGCTGTTCTCAGACGATCCCGGCTACGACTGGGAGGGGCTGCACGTCGAGCTCGAAGTCGAGTTCGCTGAGGCCTCAGAGCCCAGCATCCGCGCCTCGCATGCGACGTTCGTGATCGCCGCCGACGCCGGCGACGCGCAGTCGTGGCTGGCCGTGCGCCACCCTGAGCTGCGGCTGATGAGCGCCGGCGGCACGATTGAGATCTATAAGGAAGCCGGTCCCCCGGCGGCGTTCGTCAAGCGTTTCGCGCTCGCGGAGATCGCCGGCACGCATGCACTCGGGCACACACGGATGGCCACCGAGAGCCGGGTCACCACCCAGCACTCGCATCCGTTCTCGACCGGCCTTGACCTCTGCTTGGTCCACAACGGCTCACTGTCGAACCACAACCGTCTGCGCCGGGTGCTGATGCGCGAGGGGATCCAGTTCCAGACCGACAACGACACCGAGGTGGCAGCCGGGTACTTGACCTGGAAGCTGCGTGAGGGCGCGAGCCTCGAGCAGGCGCTGGAAAGCTGCATGGACGATCTCGACGGCTTCTACACGTTCGCGGTCGGCACGGCCGACGGATTCGCCGTCCTGCGCGACCCGATCGCCTGCAAGCCGGCGGTGATGGCCGAGACCGACGAATGGGTGGCGATGGCGTCTGAGTACCGCGCGATCGCGGTTCTGCCGGGAGCGCCGGACGCGACGATGTGGGAGCCCGAGCCGGGGCATGTGTATAGCTGGGGCCACGCCGTCGTGGCGTGATGGCCGCCACCGACGCAACCCGCGAGGCGGTCTCGGTGGACCTCGCCACCGTCACGGTGCGCGCGCTCAACCAGCGGCTGCACGATGCCTCAGCGCCCGGGTCCTTCCGCGTGCTGAATCCCGGCGGCCAGCACAGCATCGCGGCTGGCCTCGATGCCACCCATGCGGTCGAGATCGACGGTCACGTCGGCTACTACTGCGCCGGCATGAACCAGCACGCGACGGTGCGGATCGCCGGCAACTGCGGCGTCGGCGTGGCCGAGAACATGATGTCCGGCACGGTGGTGGTTGAGGGCAGCGCCAGCCAGTCCGCCGCCGCGACCGCTCGCGGAGGGCTGTTGGTCGTGCACGGCGATGCCTCCGCCCGGTGCGCGATCTCTCTCAAGGGCGCCGACGTGGTGGTCCGCGGGTCGGTCGGCCACATGAGCGCGTTCATGGCCCAACGGGGGAATCTCGTGGTCTGCGGGGATGCGGGTGACGCGCTGGGGGACTCGCTGTATGAGGCGCGGCTCTACGTTCGGGGCTCGGTGGCCGCGCTCGGAGCCGACTGCGTCGAGAAGGAGATGCTGCCCGAGCACATCGCGCAGGTGCGTGAGTTACTCGAGCGCTCCGACATCGCCGGTGTCCTGCCTGAGGACTTCCGCCGCTACGGGTCCGCGCGCCGTCTGTACAACTTTCATGTTGACAACCTCGGGAGCTACTAGTGGTCGCCAACGCAAATACGCTGGAGGCCACGAGATGATCCCGCCCGACCTCGCGAACGGCTGGCACCCGGGGCTGCGCGAGTCCGCGGTGTTCGACCGCAACGTGATCGCCGAGATCCAGCGCGCGGCGCGGGAGGGCATGTACGACATCCGCGGCTTCGGGGCCAAGCGGCGCGTGCCGCACTTCGATGACCTGCTGTTCCTCGGCGCGAGCGTGTCGCGCTATCCGCTCGAGGGCTACCGCGAGCGCTGCGACACCGATGTCGTGATCGGCACCCGGTTCGCCAGTGAGCCGCTGCACCTCGAGATCCCGATCACGATCGCCGGGATGAGCTTTGGCGCCCTCTCGGGACAGGCCAAGGAGGCGCTGGGACGCGGCGCGACTGAGATGGGGACGAGTACGACGACGGGTGATGGTGGCATGACGCCCGAGGAGCGCGAGCATTCCCAGACGCTTGTCTATCAACTGCTTCCGTCCCGGTACGGAATGAACCCCGACGACCTGCGCCGGGCCGACGCGATCGAGGTCGTCGTGGGTCAGGGCGCGAAACCGGGTGGGGGAGGGATGCTGTTGGGGCACAAGATCTCCGATCGCGTGGCCGAGATGCGCGACCTCCCCGCGGGCATCGACCAGCGCAGCGCCTGCCGCCACCCGGACTGGACCGGCCCCGACGACCTCGAGATCAAGATCGAGGAGTTGCGCGAGATCACTGACTGGCGCAAGCCGATCTTCGTCAAGGTGGGGGCGAGCCGGACGTACTTCGACGTCGCGCTGGCGGTCAAGTCCGGCGCCGACGCGATCGTGCTCGATGGAATGCAGGGCGGCACTGCGGCGACCCAGGAGGTGTTCATCGAGCACGTCGGGATCCCGATCCTGGCCGCGATCCCGCAGGCCGTCGAATCACTCGTCGACCTCGGTCTGCACCGCACCGTGCAGCTGATCGTCTCGGGCGGGATCCGCACCGGCGCCGATGTCGCCAAGGCGCTCGCGCTGGGCGCCGACGCCGTCTCGATCGGTACCGCCGCGTTGATCGCGCTCGGCGACAACGCTCCCGAGCATGACGCCGCCTACCGGGAGATCGGATCCGCTGCGGGCTACTACGACGACTATCAAGCCGGTCTCGACCCCGCCGGGATCTCGACCCAGGAGCCGGAGCTGGCCAGGCGGCTGGATCCGGTCGCCGGCGGGCGCCGGCTCGCCAACTATCTGCGCACGCTCGTGCTCGAGACTCAGACCCTCGCGCGCGCGTGCGGCAAGTCCCACGTGCACAACCTGGAGCCGGAGGACCTCGTCGCGCTGACGATTGAAGCGGCCGCCATGGCTCGCGTCCCGCTTGCCGGCACGAGCTGGATCCCCGGGGCCGGTACGGGCACGTAGGGGTGCAACGAGGGCGGCGATGCCCTTGCCATGATCGCCGTCGCTGTCAGAATGCTCACATGGCCACTGCTGCTGGGGGGGCGCGTCCGTCACTCGTCGACAGCGCCGAGCGTGCGCTGCGCAACTGGCTCGCTCCCGGTCGCCACCGCACCGGCGATCGCCTGCCGCCCGAGCACGAGGTCGCCGCGATGCTGGGGATCTCACGCGGGACGCTGCGGACCGCACTGCAGCGCCTGGAGGATACGGGGGAGATCATCCGCCGGCAGGGCAGCGGCACGTTCGTCGGCCGCGTGGCCGTCCCGACCCAGCTCGACGAGCGGCTTGAGCGGCTCGAGCCCTATTCCTCGCTGGCCAAGCGGCGGGGGGTGGGCCTGACCGCCAAGCAGCTGCGGATCGAGCAGCGGGCGGTCGGTCCTGAGGTCGGTGAGCTGCTGGAGCTCGACGCGAGCACGCAGGTGACGACGATCTTCCGCGTGCTGGTCGCGGACGGCAGCCCCGCGGCGGTGATGTTCGACGTCGCGCATCCGTCGATCGAGCTCCCGGGCGCGGAGCGGCTTGGCCGGACGCTCGAGGCGGGCAAGATGGTGCTCGACGTACTGATCGAACTCGGGATCCCGATCGGCTTCGCGCGCACGCGCGTGATGCCGTGCCTGGTCACCCCGCGCGAACAGGTCGGCAAGGCACTCCAGGTTCGCCGCACCACCGCCGCGCTCGAGCTCGAAGAGGTGATCTACCTCGGCGGCGGGGAGCCGATCGCCTACTCGCGCGACCTGTTCGCCCCCGACGCCCTCGACGTGCACGTGATGCGCTCACTGGACGCGGTCAGCCCACCACCCATCGTGCCTGTCGGTAGCTCCTCCCGACGGCCGCGGTCCAAGCGCCGGGTCAACGGGGCTCGCTAGCTTCGGTCAGCAATCGAGGCCGGGCGGGACGCGAGCCCTCGGGCTTCCTGCCCGCGGGCTCAGCTCCAGGGGTAAGGGCTGTGCGAGACTGGATGCAGATCGCCGCTTCTGAAGCGCTCGTAGCGGAACGGATGCAGCAGTGAGGAGTGCTGGCCGCGGAGCACGCGGGCGACCTCCCGTCCGACCGCGATCATCTTGTAGCCGTGGTTGGAGTCGGCGACCACGTAGACGTTCGGGCGCATGTAGTCGAACACGGGGAAGTTGTCGACCGTGAACGCGCCCACGCCGCCCGAGCGGACCTGGCGGTAGAGCCCGCGGCCGCCGGCGAACCGCTCAAGGGTGTGAGAAAGGGCCGCGCACCACATGTCCGGGAAGCCGGGATCGACAGTTCCGGTCGGGTAGGGGTCGATGTCGAACTCGTTCCCGAGCCGCAGCGGCGCGGCCCCGCCCTGCACACTCGAGCGGTCGGGCTTGAAATAGACACCCCACGGCTCGTCGGTGATCGGCCGCCCGTCGTCGTCGCGCAGCGGCTGGTTGCTGTCGATGTGGATCACTCCGGACGGGCGTCCGTCCGCGGTCACAAACGTCGCCGGATCGACGACGACCTCGCCCTCCTGGAGATACCAGTAGGTCCACATCGGCTGGGCGGCGGCGACGGTCCCGTCAGGCTGGCGCACGTCGAGCTGGTCGGGCAGGCCGAGCTGGGCCCAGATCGAGGCGATCCACGGGCCGACCGCGACGACGACCTGCTCGACCGCGATCGTGCCCTGGCTCGTGTGCACCGCAGTGACCGTGTCCCCGCCGTCGAACAGGAAACCGGTGACCTCGACGCCGGTGATGATCTGCGCGCCGGCGGCGCGTGCCTTGTCGGCCAGGCCGAACATCGACTCACGGTTGAACGCGTACCCGCCGGCCTGTTCGTGGAGACAGGCGGTGATTCCCGTCGCGCGCCAATCCGGGTAGAGCGAGCGCATGTGGGTCGTCACCTGCTCCTCCCCGATGTGCAGCTCAGAGGGGTAGCCGATCCGCCGCTGGCGCTCGTAGACCTCGGTCAGGTCTGACTCCTGCGTCGGCGGGCCGAGCGCGATATAGCCGTTGCCGTGATAGTGGAGCATCTCCGCGTCCGACTCCCAGACCTCGACACACGCCGCCATCAGCTCCGACATCGCCGGCTGGAAATAGTTGTTGCGAATGACGCCACAGGCGATCCCGGACGCGCCCGCCGCCACGCCAGTCTTGTCGAGGACCAGCACGCTCTCGCCCTGTTGCGCCAGGTGCCACGCCGTCGAGAGTCCGTGCACACCGGCGCCGATGACGAGCACGGGTACGGAGGATGGGAGATTGTTAGTCATGCGTCACTTGTTGCCTATAGCGCAATAGCCTTGCCCTATGCGCACGAGTAGACTAACCGTATGTCCTCCGGCGGTCAACCCAGCCGCTGCGCTGTCCCGCCTGAACTGAAGCTGGTCAGGCTCGCCCTCGGCTGGACGCTGGCCCCCGAGCGGGCCGCGGTCCTGGTGCGCGAGGACAACCGGCCATTCGCGTTGATTGGTGCGTGGGCGGGCGGCGGGGCCCTGATCGGTTCCGAGCCGATCCGCGTGGCCTCGCCCGACCAGGATCCGTTCGCGGTGCTCGACGATCAGCCCCGCCTGCCGGATCCGGACTCGGGGACCGGCGCGGTCGGGGGAGGCTGGTTCGGCTATCTCGGGTACGAGCTTGGCCGCCGCCTGGAGCCGGTCGGTGCGAGTCCGCCGGACGCCGGCAGCTTGCCGGCTTTCGCACTCGCGTTCTATGACCATCTGCTGCATCTTGACCCCGATGGTCGCTGGTGGTTCGAGGCGCTGTGGAGCGAACGACGCGCGAGCGTCCTGCGCGAGCGACTGACCGAGCTGCAGGCCCGGGCGGCGACGCTGCCCGCTGCGCGCCCGTTCACCACCGGGGCCTGGTGGGCGACGCCCACCAGCAGCGGTCATGGCCTCGCCGTCGCGGCGTGCCGCGAGCGCATCCACGCGGGGGATCTGTTTCAGGCCAACATCTGCATGCGGCTCGAGTCGCGCCTCGATGGTTCCCCGCTTGATCTGTTCGCACGCGCGGCCGGTGAGCTGGCGCCAGAGCGGGCAGCGTTCCTGTCCGGTCCCTGGGGCGCGGTGGCGAGCCTGTCACCGGAGCTGTTTCTGGAGCGGCGCGGGCGAGAGGTGCGCAGCGCGCCGATCAAGGGCACGCGCCCCCGGCCCGGCGACGCCCAGCTGGCCGTATCCGAGCGTGACCGGCTGCTAGCATCCGTCAAGGACCGGGCCGAGAACGTGATGATCGTCGACCTGGTGCGCAACGACCTGGGCCGCGTCTGCCTGCCGGGGTCGATCAGGGTCGACACACTTCAGCAGGCTCGCGCGCACGCCGGCGTGTGGCATCTCGTCTCCGAGGTGAGCGGGACGCTGCGCCCGGAGGTCGGCGACGGCGGCCTGGTCCGCGCGGCCTTTCCCCCGGGGTCAGTGTCCGGCGCGCCGAAAATCGCCGCCATGAACGCGATCGCCGCGCTCGAGAGCACGCGGCGGGCGGTCTACACGGGAGCGATCGGCTTCGCCAGCCCAGTGGCTGGACTCGAGCTGAGCGTGGCGATCCGGACATTCGAGGCCCGCGACGATCGGATCTGGCTCGGCGTCGGCGGCGGCGTCGTCGCGGATTCCGATCCGCTCGGCGAGGCGGCCGAGTGCGCGGTCAAGGCGCAGCCGCTCCTGGCGGCGATCGGGGCGCGTGTGGCCAGTGGTGTGTCGTCGCTGGATGAATTGTTGCCGCGAGCCGAGGCGTTGGCGCCGGGCGAGGCGTTGGTACCCGGTGAGGCGTTGGCCCTACCTGACGAGAACTCGCTGACACCACCGCGTCCGAGGCGTCTGAGCCCGAAGCCGGTGCCGCGACCGGACCCGCGGGCCGGCGTGTTCGAAACATTGCTGATCGCAGAGGGACGGCCGCTCGCGTTGGAGGCGCACCTGGCCCGGCTTGCGCACAGCGTCAACGTGCTCTACGGCCGAGCGCTCGGTACGTATGTCGGCGACGAGCTGCGGGAGGCCGCGCGCGGACTCGACCGGGCGCGACTGCGCGTCGACGTCGTTCCGCGCGTTGGCGACCTGCAGACGCAGATCAAGGTGACCGAGCTCGCGCGCAGACGCGTGCCGGTCCGGCTGCGGCCCACGTCGCTCCCCGGTGGCCTGGGCCCACACAAGTGGAGCGATCGACGGTTGCTCGATGCGCTGGGCTACAGCGACGCCGAGCCGTTGTTGTGCGATCTCGACGGATTCGTGCTCGAGTCCGCGCGCGCGAGCGTGTTCATGGTCGATGCCCGTTCCACAGTGCTGACGCCTCCCCACGACGGTCGCATCCTGCCGGGGATCACCGCGACCCGTGTCGTTGCGCTCGCACGCGAGCTCGGCTTCGAGGCGCGCGCCGAGCCGATCACACTCGGAGCCTTCGCGAGCGCGAGTGAGGTGTTCGTGACCGGGGCGCTCGGTGGCGTCGAGCCCGCGCAGCTCGAGACTGACAGCGGTGGGTCCAGCCGGCGACCCACTCAGGGCCCGGTCACGGCACAGCTCGCCGCCGCGCTGCAACGCGCGGACGCGCCCGCGCCCTTCACGCTCGCGTGAGGCGGCCTCCGGAGCGATTTTGTCAGGGCGGGCTGGCGCCCGCTGTTGGGAAGGCCGGCTGATGGCGCGGATCGTCTGAGCCCCAGCCGTCGATTAACACGCGTGCGGCCTCGACGTCGGGATGGAGCGGCCGGTCGCTGAGATCGGGACTCAGCCGCGCCGCGGCGGCGTCGAACAGCGGCCGGGTTCCGGCGCCGACGGGCTCGTGGCCGGCCAGCCGCAGCGCGCGGACCGCGACGACGAGTTCGGTGGCGACGACGACGCGCAGCGCCTGGAGCGTCTCGGCGGCGCGGCGGGCGGCGATCGGCGCCAGGCTGGCGTGCGATTCGACGCCTCGTGAGACCGACACGGTTTGCGCGGCGACCGGTGTGACCAGCGACCGGACCTCGGCCGCGGCCGAGTGGGCGGTGTACTCGAGCACGAGCGCTCCGGACTCGGGCCCGGGTCGGCGGGCCAGGAACGGTGGCAGCCCGGTGAGGCTGGTGTCGAGCATCGTGCTCACGCGGGCGGCGATCAGGGCCGCCGATTGCGCCAGCGCCGTGCGCAGATTGTCGATCGCGTTGGACAGCGGCGCCGCGTGGGGGTTGCCGTTG
>Ga0302325_10005750_pt1 | contig 28103 bp, 22 predicted proteins | sample Palsa_T0_2_FD_201948 | JGI IMG/M metagenome (GOLD analysis project Ga0302325, IMG submission 201948) | Peat permafrost microbial communities from Stordalen Mire near Abisko, Sweden - Palsa_T0_2 | ecosystem: Environmental > Terrestrial > Soil > Palsa > Peat permafrost | place: Sweden: Abisko... | reverse complement strand
CCGCTCCACCGGCACACCCGCGGCCACCTTCTCATCCGTCAACATCTCCACAAACCCGCGCAACTCCACATGCAACTCAGCCTCAATCCGCCGCTTATGCAAAAGATTCCGCCAAACACCACGAACCCAAGCTCGAATCCCCATCGGTCACCGCCCAAATTCTTAAAGAGAAGTGTTGTCATCCTGAGCGCAGCGAAGGACCTGCTTTTGTTCTTGTTCTTGTTCTTGTTCTTGTTCTTGTTCTTGTTCTTGTTCTTGTTCTTGCCGTTGCCTTTGCACTTGCACTTGCCGTTGCCTTTGCACTTGCCCTTGCACTTGCACTTGCCGTTGCTTTGCACTTGCACTTGCCGTTGCTTTGCCCTTGCACTTGCCGTTGCCTTTGCCCTTGCACTTGCCGTTGCCTTTGCTTTTCTATCTGTCATTCCCGAAGGGAATCTGCTTCTGTCTTTACCTTGTGCTCCGTATGCTCAGCACAAACTCTCTCTACCAGCGCCTTAGGTAAGCCAAGGCTTCAGCCTTGGCATTTCGCCCAGCCCAAAAGGCATCCCACGAGGGGCCTCGATGGCCCCGAGCCGTCTTTCGCCAACTCGCCAAAGCGCGCAGCGCGCCAACCCGCCAACCCGCTAACCCCTCAACGCCACCATCGGACTAATCCGCGAAGCCCGCCGCGCCGGCAAATACCCAGCCAACACCGCCACCACCCCCAGCAACATCAGCACCCCCGCATACGTAGCCAAATCCGTAGGCGCCGTCTCAAACAGCAGCGCAGCGATCCCCCGCGCCATCAGAAACGAAGTCAGTGTCCCCACCGCCATTCCCACCAGCGCCAGCCGCAGCGTCTTCGTCATCACCCCGCGCTGCACCTGCCCCGCACTCGCGCCCAGCGCCATGCGAATCCCAATCTCCTGCGTCCGCTGCGCCACCGAATACGAAATCACCCCATAAATCCCCAGCGAAGCCAGCACCAGCCCCAGCGCCGCAAAGCAGCTCACCAGCACCAGCAAAAACCGCCGCGGAGAGACCGCATGATCCACAACCCCATCCAGCGGCTCCAACGCATACGCCGGCTCCTCGGGATTTACCGCGCGCAGCGCCGCCAGCACACTCCCCGCCAGAGTTCCCACCGGCAGATCCGATCGCACCACCAGCTCCGCACCCTCCGGCGGCCCTTGCATCACGGGCACGTAGATCTCCGGCGCTGCCGCATCTTCCAGGCCTGTCTGTCGCACATCGGAAAGCACTCCAATCACGCGGGCATGCCCTTCGTCGCCGCCATCCAGCACGCTTTCTTTCCCCATCGCATCTTCGCCCGGCCAGAAGTGCCGCGCCGCGGCCTGGTTCACAATCACCACCTTCGGCGCCTTCGGCCCATCCTCCCAAGTGAAATCGCGTCCCGTCCGCAGGCGCATTCCCATCGCAGCCAGATACCCCGGCGTCACAATTCTCACCATCGCCACATCGATATTGCCCTTCTGCGGAGGATGCTCCACAGCCCAGAACTGCCAGCCCCGGTTGCGGCCCAGCGGCAGCATATCTGCAACACCCGCTTGCTTCACTCCCGGAATCGCCAGCACGCCGCGCAGTATCTCCTGCAGCACAACTGCCCGCTTCCCTCCGTCGCCGTACAGGTCGTAGTCGATCTTCATCGCCGCCGCATGGCTGGCGTCGAATCCCATATCCACGCGCATCGCATTCACAAAACTTCGCAGCAACAATCCAGCGCCAATCAGCAGCACACACGACAAGGCAATCTCTGCCACCACCATCGCCGACCGCAGCCGGTCGCTCCTGCCGCCCACGCTCATCCCATGCCCGCTGTCCTTCAGCGCATCCTGCAGATTCGCCGCAGCTTTGCCCAGCTTCATCCCCGGAACCAGCCCAAAGAGCAGCGTTGTCGCCAGCGTGATCAGCAGCGTCCATCCCAACGCCGCGCCATCCACGCGCACTTCGTTCAGCAGCGGCAGCACCAGTTGGTCCTGGTGCGCCACGTAATTCGTAATCGCGTATGCCAGGCCCAATCCAAGCGCCGCGCCCGCCGTCGCCAGCACCAGGCTCTCGGTCAGCAACTGCCGCAGCAGCCGTCCCCGCCGCGCGCCCAGCGCCGCGCGCATGGCAAACTCCTTATTCCGCGCCGTCGCCCGCGCCATCAGCAGGCTTGAGAGGTTCACGCAAACAATCAGCATCACCATCCCCACCGCCGACCACAGCGCAATCATCGACCGCCGCAGCTTCCCGCTCACATGCTCTTTCAACCCAGTCAATGTCGGAGAAAAATCTACCTTGATCCCGCCGTACGCGCCCGACTTGTAGCGCTCTTCCGTGATCCCCGCAAACAGTGCATCGGACTCCGCCTGCGCCTGCTTCAGAGTCATGCCCGGCTTCAACCGTCCCACCACCGACAGCGTGTTGCCCCAGCTCCGCATCTCGTCCATCACCGCCGGTGTATACACATCGATCCGCAGTCCCGGCGCAAACACCGCTCCAAAGTCGAAGCTCGCCGGCATCACGCCCACCACCTCCACCGGCTGCTTATTCAACACAATCGTCTGTCCCACAATCCCCGCATTGCCTTGGAACTGCCGCCGCCAGAAACCATTGCTCAACAGGACCGCCGGCCTGCCGTTCTTCTGCAACTCCTCCTGAACAAACAGCCGTCCCAGCTCCGGCCTCACACCCAGCACCTCGAAGAAATTCCCCGCCACCATCACCCCAGGCACGCCCTGAGTCTGGCCGCCGCCCGTAAGCGTGTACTCGCTGTTGCCCAGAAATGGGTCATACGCCGTCACGCTTGCAAACGAATGGTTGTGCTTTTGAAATTCTTCAAAGTCATCGACAACAAAGGTCCTCCCGCTCAGCCCCGCAGCCGCCAGCAACTTCGGATCGAGATTCTTTCCCGGCTCCAGCCACGTCAGCTTCGCAGCATTCGCAAACGGCAGCGGCCGCAGCAGCATCGTATTCACCACGCTGAACACCGCCACATTCGCGCCAATCCCCAACCCCAGAATCAGCACCGCCACCAAAGTAAAAGCCCGATCCTTCCTGAGCGTCCGGAAAGCAAACCGCACATCCTGCCACAGCGCCTCCAACCCCGCGCCCGCGCGCCCATCCCGCACCGCCTGCTTCACCTGCGCAACTCCGCCAACCTCCACCATCGCCAACCTCCGCGCCTCAGCCCGCGGTACCCCAGCCGCCACCTTCTCATCCGTCAACAACTCCAAATACCCGCGCAACTCCGCCGTCAGCCCAGCCTCAACCCGCCGCCGGTCGAAAAAATTTCGCCACAAACTCCCCACCCAAGCCCCAATCCCCATCCCTCACCTCACTGACTTGCGGGTGCCCCAGGTCTCGCTTCTGAGACCTGGGACTAATTCGTGCGCAGCACGAACCACTCTCCGAACCCATCACCAATCTGGGTGCCCCATCCTTGATGCGCCCTTTGCATCAAGGGTGGGAAGGCACGAACGTCACACCGCCTTCAACGCACTAGCCATGGCCGTAACGATCTTCCCCCACTCCTCCGTCTCCGCCCCCAGTTGCCGCTCCCCAGCCTTCGTCAACCGGTAGTACTTAGCCTTGCGGTTGTTCTCCGACTCACCCCAGAAAGCCTTCAACCACCCCGCCTCTTCCATCCGGTGCAGCGCCGGAAACAGCGACCCCGGCTTCACCTGAAACGTCCCCCGCGTGATCTGCTCGATCCGCCGCGAAATCCCCAACCCATGCAGCTCCCCCAGCGCCAGCGCCTTCAGCACCAGCAAATCCAGCGTTCCCTGCAACAAATTCGTCTGATTCGAACCCATCCCATCTCTCCTATCGACTGTCTGTACGAATACCACGCACTCCCTATAGAATGTCAATAGGAGAGGTACAAATCTAATCGAGAATAAATCGGACTTGTCATCCTGAGCGCAGCGAAGGACCTGCTGTTGTTCTTGCTTTTCTTGTCTGTCATCCCCGAAGGGGATCTGCTTCTCTCGCAGCCATCCATCGGACTCGTCATCCCGAGCGCAGCGAAGGACCTGCTGTTGTTCTTGCTTTTCTTCTCTGTCATCCCCGAAGGGGATCTGCTTCTCTCGCAGCCATCCAACCGCCAAATCGTCTACAATTCGTTCGCTGTAAGGAGATTAAGATTATGAACAAGAAAACACTGCTGACCCTCCCGCTGCTCTCCTGCGCTCTGCTCCTCGCCCCATCCCACGCCCTCGCGCAAGCTCCCGATTCCAGCACCGGCACTCCCAAGCAGGACATCAAGGACGCCGGCAAAGACACTGGCCACGCCGTCAAGAAAACCGGTCAGGCCATCGACAAAGGCGCCAAGACAGCCGCCGTCAAGACCAAGCAGGGAACTGAGACGGCAGCCCACAAGACCGCCGAGGGCACCAAGACCGCCGCCGGGAAGACCAAGGAAGGCACGGAAACCGCGGCCCACAAAACCGCCACCGGCACCAAAAAGGTAGTGCACAGCGCCGCCAAAGGTACAGCCAAAACCGCCGACAAAGTCGAAGACAAGACCACCCCAAAATCCCCAAATCAGTAGGAATCGACAGTCAGGGTGGCCATCCGGCATCGGACAGGTTCGCTGCGGCGGCCAACAGGATAGGAAAATACCGGAGGTGTGTTCGGATCGCGGCATTCCCAAACCGCGGCAACGCGCTATGATGTACCGCGCCTGAATATTGAGGAAGCCTATGCCTGAATCGAAGAGACTGCGTGTTTTCGTGGTGGACGATGAGCCGATCATCGGCTTTACCCTGGCCACCGTTCTTGAGAGCGCAGGCTATACCGCAAGGTCATTTACCGACCCGCTCGAAGCCCTCCGCGCCGCCGAAACCAACTGTCCCGACTATCTAATCTCGGATGTAATGATGCCCGCATTGAACGGCATCGACCTGGGAATCCAGTTCAAAGCCATCTATCCCAGCGTAAAAGTGTTGCTCTTTTCAGGAGCATCCTCCTTTGCCGATCTCTGGGAAACGGCAAACGGCAGAGGCCATCAATTCGACATGCTCTCAAAGCCCATCCATCCCCAGGCATTACTCACGGCAATCGAGTCTCTAGGCAAGTAGCGCGCGCCTGCGATACCTTCAGCGCAGAGATAAGCAGCACATCGCCGGGCATTATCGACGCGCAGCCAGAAACCGGCGCCGCTCCCGCAGGTCTATCCCACCAGAGCGGCGAGGCTCAATCGACACACTTCCATTCCCTGGCAAATCGGGCTACCTGTTCGCCTGCCGCTCGGCCCATGCGCTGAACGGCGGAAGCTTGGTGTGCTTCCCGTTCAAGGCGCGGATTGCGCAAAAGGTTGCGACCGCGATGTAGGTAACGCCAATAATCATGCTGAGGCTGAGATAGGCAAACACGCTGAAGAACGGCGTCAATTGAACCAGAGCATTGAGAGCTACGTTAAGCAGGAATGCGGTCGCGCCCAGCGCGATCGACTGCCAGGCGTGAAAACGCACATTGGCGCTCCGGTTGTAGGGCGCAATCGCCAGAAAAACAATCGCGGGAATCACGGTGAGGTAGCTGGCGGCTCCAAGGGAATTTTCAGAGATACCACTCTGGGTAGTTTCAGAAACGTTCATAAATCTCCTATTTTGGGGGTGGGCTGTTGACCGCAGTGTACCCCTACTTATATCGGCTGAAAGACGGGAAACTCGGGAATACTGCATCCGAAGACCCAGTTGGAGTCCCAAAATGGGAATTTCGGACCACCCAGCGAGCAAGCCGCGAAACCACCCTGGCCTTCAAACCCGCGGAGATTCCCACCATCCTATGCGGCATTCCGTCCGATACTTTCAGCGGCTTCAGCACGTTGAGTCTACTGACTTTAAACCGGAACAGCACGGTACTTTGAGACTCCAAGGTAACGCCAATCAAAGTGACAAACGCGCCAGCATCGATAACACATCCCGGCAATAGTTAAACCGATGTAGTTGCCATAATCTTTGTTACAGACTTCAAATTAGGGGGAGAAGCCCCATGAACAACCTCATCGCCAAGCTGCAAGTCGCGTACATGAACCTGAAGGACGAAGAGGGTCAGGACTTGGTCCAGTACGCTCTGATCATCGCTCTGATCGCTTTTGCCTGCGCATCCGGTATGAGCCTGCTCGCCACCAGCATCAACTCGGCCTTCAACAGCATCGCCGCAAAACTGACCCTCGCTTAAGCCACGTTATCTCCTACTCCAGGCAAAACCTTAACCACCACGCGAATCGGTTCTCACGCAGACACGTTCTAGTCATCCAGATCGTCTCAGACTTCCTGCAAGGAGGCCTGAGGCATCATCCCATCCAAATCCGCATCCCCTTTAAATCCATCACCACCACCGAGTGCTCCAGCAGCGCATGGCCCACCGTCCCATCGAACATCCCATCCGGCAAATGCACCTCCGGCCCGGCAAAATACACCGTCGCATCCTTCGCCAGCACCCGTCCCTCGAACGCCTCGGCAGCCGCCACGGAAGTCATCATGTCCACGCCGCCGTCTGTGTACTTGATCCTCTCCTTGGTCGTCGACTTAGCCTCTGCGCTCAATCCCAGCTTCTCCACCGAAGTGGGATAAATCAGCATCGTCCCGCTGAAAAGCGAGTCGATCTGCGCCGTAATCGCCTTCCCATTCACAGCAAACCCCGTCGCCACCAAAATCGGCGGCCCGCTCTTGCCAAACGTCGGCGTCGTCAACTCCCCGCATTGCCCAGGGCACGTCACATCGCCCGTCAAAACCTCCGAGAACCGGACCTTCCGCGCCACATAATCCATCTCCAGCACACGGCTCTTGAAAGCCGTATAAGCCAGCGACCCATCCGACTTCGGCATCTGGTCCTTCGCCATAAACCCAGCCAGATCCATCACCAGCACCTTCACATCCCCCAGCCCCGCGTCGCCCACCTGCAAGCCATGCAACACCGCTTTTTCATACCCAGGGATCTCCTTGCCATCCGCGTCCTTCACCGGAAAAACCTCAAGCCCCAGATCTTTCGCCACTTTCGTATCCAGCACCGAGCTCAAATCGCCGGTATCGATCAGCATCTTCAAGTGCTTCCCGCCAGCCAGCGTCACATCCACACAAGGCAATCCAGCGCAATCCAGCATCGCCCCACCGCGCAACTCCGGCATCTGTGCGTTGGCAGAGAGCAACGCAGCAACCGACAAAACCACCGCCAATCCAATAGACTTCACAGCTCACCTCGACAGAGAATTCAATCCCTGTTGGACGCAGCCACACCCCAATCGACACGGACCACTTTCTCCATTTTCATCCATGCCACTAAGCCATACCGCTAACTCGCCAACCCGCTATAGCGCGGAACGCGCGCCAACTCGCTGCCGTTCGATATACCGCTTCGAATCGAACTTCTTCCCCGTCGACTCGCCCGACATGTACCGCACCAGCCCAAACACCGGCCGGTCAAACCACGGCCGGTCATGCTTCCCCACAATCGCCCACGCAATCCCCGAATACCCATTCGGATCGCGCCCATCCAGCTCATATTTATCGTTCAAGATCGCGGCCCACTCAAAGGCCCGCGCCGGGTCCGGAGCCCACTCCAGGATCTTCTTAGCCCAATACATCCGCATATAGTTATGCATCCACCCATCCCGCACCATCTGCCATTGCGCAGCATTCCAAAGCTCATCGTGCGTCTCAGCCTTTTCCAACTGCCGCAAGGAATAACTCCACGGCCTCTTATCCCCGGCATGAGCCGTAAGCGTCTTCTTAGCCCACGCCTCCGCGCACTCCCAATTATCGTAGTTAGGGTTGTACTTGCAGAACAGCACCGAAAGCTCCCGCCATCCAATCAACTCATCTAAATATTTCTCCGCAACCGCCTCGCTAGCCTTGCCTCGTTTCACCGCATCCTTTACAGCCAGCGCAACAGTAGTCGGCGAGATATGCCCATAGTGCAGATAAGGCGACATCTGGCTGGTCCCTCGCACCTCAGGATGATTCCGCATCTCGTCGTAATCAGCCAGCTGCGTCTCCGTAAACTCCTTCAGCCGCGTCAGCGCCGCCTTGGTTCCACCAGTAAAAGTATCCGCCGGCCCCACCGACCTATCCAGCTTCTCAAACCCCTCAGTAATATCCTTCTTCAGCGAATAACTCGAAACTCGCTTCTTCCATTCTTTCTCCAGCTTGATCTTCGTCACCGGCGCCAGAAACTCCGGCAAGTGCCTATGCAAATGCGGCCGAAAATGATGCAGCAAAACAAAAGTCTTCCCAAACACAGCCGAAGGCACAACAACATCCGCATCCACGGTAAGAAAAGGAATCTTCAACTTCCGCGCCAGCGCAACCCGCCATCGCTCCGGCTCGCGGCAGACATTCTCATCCCCCACCACCATCGCCGCCCCAACCTCGTCGAGAAACCGCTCCAGCGTATTGCCATCGGTTGGTCGCCGCACCACAAACCCCACTCCGCGCTCGTGCATCTCTTCAGCCAGATCATGCAGCCCCTGCTGCAAAAAGTAATAATGCCTGTAATTGGCATTCGGATAATTCGGAATGACGGAGAAGTAAGCCACAACAGGCAATCCCAGGGCATTCCCACAAGCAATCGCCACCTCCAGCGCCGGATTATCCACCGCCCTCTGCGCCCGCTGCACCCAATACACCACGCACTTGCCATCCGCCCGCAGCTCACCCCCACGCCGCACCGTCACACGCTTGTCCGCAGCAATCCCCGCCAGCGCTTCAGGCAGCTTCCCAGTCATCGTCGCCCTCAAACTCAAGCGTAATCGCCGGCAACTTGCCCGGGTCACATGGACGCAAATCCACTTTCGCAGGAGCAAGAAAGCCCGTCTGAAATTCGACGTTGTCATCCTGAACGAAGTGAAGGACCTGCTTTTGACAAGGTAGGCCGGGGTTTCAACCCCGGCGTAAAGATGCACTCTTAAGGTCGGGGCTTTAGCCCCTGAGGTATGCTGTTCCCGCCGTCGCACGCATAATCGGGTAACGATTGAAGAGTCGATGGGCGAAAAGAAAGACTACCGATTAGAGAATATGGAGAGTCTTCGCTGAGCAGAAGCTACTCGATGGCCCGAGCCGCCTTTGACTGATCACTAACCACTGATCACTGGCCACTAGTATCGTGACCGTGTGATTTTGTAATTCAAACCCAAACCGCGGGTGCCCCAGGTCTCGCATTTGAGACCTGGGAGACCACCAATCTACACAGTCGCGGTACTAGCCCTAAAGAAATCCCCCAACCCAGCCTTCCCAGCATGTTCCACCATCCCGCGCTGAATCTCCAGCGCCAGCGCCAGCGCCTCGCGTCCCTGCCGCGCAGTTACCCGAGGCTCGCGCCGCGTCCGCACCGAATTCAAGAATGACTGAATTTCCAAGCGAAGCGGCTCGCCCGGCACAACCTCCGGCTTGGTAAACGAAAGCCCCGGCAAACCATCTTGGAACCCGCCAGCCGCCCCCATCGCCATCGCCTGCTCGATCGAAAATCCAGGATCGATCCCAATCACCAGCAGATCCCGCCGCGCATAATCGATCGAAACATACTGTCGAGGCTCAAAAAACCGCAGCTTCCTCACCCGCTCCGTAGAAACCCGCGAAGCCGTAAAATTCGCCACGCACCCCGACTCAAACTCCACGCGAACATTGGCGATATCCACCTTCGCCGAAAGAATCGGCAAACCCACGGCACGCACCTCGCGCACCCCAGTCGGTTGTTTCGCCGCGGCAAAGGTCAGCACAATATCCAAATCGTGGATCATCAGATCCAGCACCACATCCACATCCAGCGACCGCGGCGTAAACACGCTCAGCCTGTGCGCCTCAAAAAACATCGGCCGCGTCAACTCAGGCTCAATCGCCAGCACCGCCGGATTGAACCGCTCCAGATGCCCCGGCTGCAAGATCCGCCCATGCTTTTCCGCCAGCCCAACCAGCGCATCCGCCTCCGCCAGCGAAGCGGCAATCGGCTTCTCCACCAGGCAATCCACGCCCGCTGCCAGCAGCTCACCGGCCACGGCGCAATGATGCACCGTAGGCACCGCCACCGAAGCCGCATCCAGCTTCAGGTCCGCCGCCAGCGCATCCTCAACATTGGCAAATACAGGAATCTCGTACTGTTCGGCGACCTCAGCCGCACGGCCATCCTCCGGCTCAATCGCGGCGACGAGTTCCACGCCTTCAGCCGCCATCTCCCTGTAAACCCGCAGATGATTCCGCCCAAACGCCCCAGTCCCGGCCACCGCCACGCGCAGCGCCCGATCCGAAGACAGATGTGGGTGCCCCATCCTTGACGCGCTCTTTGCGTCAAGGGTGGGAGGCACATACGTAGACGGATCCACTACCCCTTACCGCCCTTGCCGTTGACCACATTCAGGCAGCGCCCATAGAGATCCAGCAGCTGATTCACCTGCTCCTCAGGCTTCGGCACAGAAGTTCCACTAAACCCAGTCGAAGGCGTAGCCGCTCGCCCAAACCCCGTAGACCCCGCCACAAACTTCAACAAATCCAGCGCAATGTCCTCATTCGAGCGTGCTCCGCTCGCCACAGTTCCAACCGATTCCATGCCATCCTCCACAGCCGATGCTAACAAATGCAGGGACCAGGGAATAGGGACCAGGGAACAGCCTATGTTTCATCGCCGCAAAAGCCAATTGCCCACCACCCGTCGGCCTTTGTCTTTCTGGTCCCTGGTCCCTGGTCCCTGCCCCCTGGCCCCTGGTCCCTGCCTCGTCAATGCGGATTCACCACCACCACCACCCGCCCCACCAGCAAATCGTTCGCCGTCTCTCCCGGCTCCGGCTCCAGCACCTCCGCCTTCACTCTCGCCTGGTAGGCGCGCAGCACCACCCGCTCCCCCTGAAACTGCGCATACCGCACCAACATCCGCGACCCCACCCGCGCGCCGTACAAGTTCGCCTCTCCTTCGCGATAGGGATGAAACGAAGTGTAGTGCCGGTCCAGCATCACCACCGCATTCGCCTCCAAGACCGGCTCCATCTCTCGCGCATCCTCGGCCGCCACCCGCATCGCCACAAACCGGTCCCACTGCCGGCGCGCATTCGAGCAGCGTGCCTCCAGCCCCTGCACCGTATCCACCAAAAAGGGCGCCAGGGCCAGCGTGCTGCTCGCCCGGATATGCCACTCAAAAGCTGCCACGGCCTCGCTCACCAGCGGTATCTGCACCATGGCTCCTGCCTCTCCCTTCGCCTCCTCTTTGGTCTCCCGCCGCGCCGGCAGCAGGTCCGCAATCTCCAGCTTCTGCGCTTCCAAAATCACGTCCAGCGCCTTCAGCGACAGCCCCCGCCGGTTATGCAAAAAGTTCGAGATATGCGGCTGCCCGAGCCCCGTCTGCCGCGACAGAAGCGAAACGCTTAGCGTACCGCGTCCGATTCTGCGCAACAGCTCCAGACGTACCCGGTCTTGCAGTTGCGAAAAGTTCATGTGGAAAATTCACAGGCAGAAAAGAGAACGCTAAGTAGAGCATTTCTAGCAGAAAACTTAGATCGCACCGAAATCCAGCATTCACACAAAGCATTTTTCCAACTTCTCGAGAAAAGCCCAATTTTCGTGGCAACTCATTGACCCGGATCGAAGCTGAACCTAGATTTACTTCACTTTCTCGAATACGGTCTGAGGAAATCTCTGGACTCAAAATTGCTTGTCGAACGTGCGGCAAAGTTCACCGCCTCTTGTGAGTGCATGGGTCAGAGAACAACTCCCTCCGCGTTTGAAATTCCATGATCTGTGCGCCATGAGCTTGACCAACGATCGAGGAACGCGAGCCGCCATCCCCCAGCCGGGCATCAGAATCCGGCGCGGCCGGCCCGCTTTCCCAATTCCCCGCGACTTCGGCAAAAAGCCATATTTCAAGCAAGTCAAACCGCGGGCGAACACGCACTTCGGGAGAGAAAGTCATGGAATTGCGCGTGCACTTGAAAGTTTGCGAGGGATGCGGTTGCCTTTGGTATCGCGCCCAGGTTGAGACCAGGGTCTATTGCGCGGCATGCAATGAGCGCTTCAAGGAGTTTCCAACACCCCAAAGCCGTAAGCGCCGGGGTAGACCCAGGAAGATGATTTTGCCCACCATCTTCGCTGTGCAAGCCTCGGCAGAGATGATCTTCCAGGAACGATTGGCGGCAGCCAATCCCACATCGTATGTAGAACGCACAGGATTCAGCGGCCTTCCACCCGTCCATGGCCTCAACCAGCCCAGCCATGCCCGCGCGGCCGGGCAAATGCCCCCCGCGCTGCTCGCCTCGGACCCAAGCGGCCTCTACGCTGCCGGCATCGGCGGTGCCCAATGAGCGCCGCCCTGCAACTTCCCCTCGTCTGGGCCGGCCAAACCCGCAACCCGCAACCCGTCCTGCAACCTCAACTCCTCGCCTCGGCCGTGCATCGCATCCGCAAGCAGCTCCCTAAATCGGAGCCGGCCGTCGAGACCGAGCCGGTCGCCACCTACGCCTTCTATCGCAAGCACACCGAAAACCTGCTCCGCCGCTACCTTTACGCCTCCACCCAGGTGGGCCGCTCGCCCAACCTGCTCGGGGAGTCGGTAGGCCGCGGCTGGGTCTCCAGCCGCCGCGTCCGCACCTTCGAAGACGCTCTCATCTTCGTCCTCGATGTCGAGCGCTGCCTCCAGCGCCTCACCACCCTCGACCGGCAGATCGTCAGCCGCGTCATCCTCCAGGAATACACCCACGCCGAAGCCGCCGACCTCCTGCGGATCGGCGTCCGAACCGTCGCCAACAAGCTCCCCCAGGCCATCGACCGCCTCACCGAAGCCCTGGTGCAAGCCGACCTGCTAGTCCTTCCGGATTAGCCCTTCCCGATGAGCGCCGAAGGCAGCCCAGGCCTCGCCACCGAGACCTGGGCCGCCCTTTCAGCGCCAACGGCGCGCCGCCATCCCAGCCCAGGCCATCGGCCTGGGAAAGAGGCAAGACGAAAGACACCAGGGCTGAAAGCCCGTTCTATCACACCTGTACCGCAATACCCATCGCACGTCCATCCGCAGACTCAGAACGACAAATTCCCATTTGCGGAGTATATTGACCTGTTCCTCGAACCCGATCTAACGCATCGTCGTTTGCCGAGTCTCTTCTCCTGTACTCTGTACGTTCAAACATGTTCACACGCGCCCCCAAACCAACCCTCATCGTCCACGGCGGAGCCTGGGCCATCCCCCCTGAGATGGCCGCCGACCACCTCGCCGGCGTCGCCCAGGCCCTCAAGACCGGCCACGCCATCCTCGAGTGGGGAGGCACCGCCACCGACGCCGTGGAAGCCGCCGTCACCATCCTCGAAGACGACCCCACCTTCGACGCCGGCCGCGGCAGCTTCCTAACCTCCAAAGGCACAGTCCAGCTCGACGCCCTCCTCATGGACGGAGCCACCCTCCGCGCCGGCGGCGTAGCCTGCGTCGAGCGCCTCCGCAACCCCATCCAGGCCGCCCGCCTCGTCCTCGACAAAAGCCCTCACATCTACTTCGTAGGATCGGGAGCCGAAGCCTTCGCCGCCAGCCACGGCATGACCTTGATCGATAACTCCGAATTGGTCTTGGACCGCGAGCGCATCCGCCTGAAAGAAGCCCAATCCCGCCTCTCCTCCGGCCTGGCCGACATCACCTTCTCAGGCGTCCTCGCCCAGGACGATAAAAGCCCCGAAACCTCGGCAACAACTCGTCCGGCTGGTCCCTGTTCCCTGGTCCCTGGTCCCTCGTCCTCCGGTCCCTCGTCTCACGACACCGTTGGAGCAGTAGCCCTCGACCAATACGGCAACCTGGCCGCCGGCACCTCCACCGGAGGCACCCTCAACAAAGCCCCAGGCCGCGTAGGCGACAGCTCGCTCATAGGCTGCGGCTGCTACGCCGACAACGACTCAGCCGCCGTCTCCCTGACCGGCTGGGGCGAGCCCATCATGAAGTTAGTCCTGGGCAAATGGGCCACCGACAAAGTAAGTCAAGGACTAACCCCAGAGTTAGCCGCCCAGCAAGCCATAGCCTATCTCTTCAAGCGCCTGGGCGGCCACGGCGGCATCATCCTGTTAGCCCCAGACGGCCAATTCGGCCTCGCCCACAACACCCCACACATGGCCTGGGGCATAGCCGACCAAAAAGGCCTCCGCACCGGCCTCACCCTATAACTGCGTCATTGAAAGCGCTGAGCCATAATCGATGTATGCTGATCCTAGCCTCAGCCTCACCCCGCCGCCGCGAACTCCTGACCCAGGCCGGCTACAAATTCCAAATCCACCCCGCCCACATCCCCGAAGATCCCCATCCCAACGAAGACCCAATAGCCTACGTAACCCGCCTGGCCCGCCAAAAAGCCGAAGCCGTCTACAACGAAATTGTGGGCAAAGAAACAGATGCGGGTGCCCCAGGTCTCGACGACCGGGGTCCCCAACGACAGGTCTTCGTCGTTGGGGTGGAGGAGACCTGGGAAAGCACGACCCCCAACCAGCAGCCTTTGGTAGTCCTAGGCGCGGACACCACCCTCACCCCAGACAACCAAATCCCAGGCAAACCAGCGGGTGCCCCAGGTCTCGCTTCTGAGACCTGGGAAAGCACAACCCCCAACCAGCAGCCTTTCGTAGTTTTAGGCGCGGACACCACCCTCACCCCAGACAACCAAATCCCAGGCAAACCAGCGGGTGCCCCAGGTCTCGCGTCTGAGACCTGGGAAAGCACACCCCCCGACCAGCAGCCTTTGATAGTCCTAGGCGCCGACACCACCGTCACCCTAGACAGTCACATCCTGGGCAAACCAGAGAACCCAGAAGACGCCGCCCGCATGTTGCGCCTTCTCTCCGGCCGCACCCACCGCGTCATCACCGGCGTATCCCTCGTCTCCGCCAATCGCACCGAAACCGCCGCCGAAGTAACCGCAGTCCAGTTCCTCACCATATCGGAAGCAGAAATCCAGGCCTACATCGCCACTGGCGAGCCCAACGACAAAGCCGGAGCCTACGCCATCCAGGGCCACGCCGCCCGCTGGATTCCACGCATCGAAGGCTGCTATTTCAACGTAGTCGGCCTGCCCATCGCCCTGGTCTCGACGCTCCTCGACCAGATGCTTTAGTCGACAAAGTAGCCAATCTTTGTCAGCACCTGCTCGCTCAGTTCCACGCCCAGCAGCTTGGCGCTATGGCACGCGCTCAGGTTGCCTTCAAACTTCTGCAGCACCGAGCTCGGCAGATCGGTCTGCTGTTGCAGCATCCGCATCAGCGAAGCGCTATCGGTCGGGAATTGGTACTCGCCCGGCAAACCGCACGCCGGGCGCAGCGTCAGCGAGACCTGAAAAGAACCCCGGTCTGACTGAATCGGAGAGAGAGCTTGGGTAATAAGGTTCATTCGCATGGGTGAAATGCTGTCATTCGCCCCGCAGCATCAACAATGCCCCACACGGGTCATCTCCTCGCACAAATAGGGAGACTATCCCCACATCGGAATCACATCAGTTCACACCGCTCCTGAAAATGACTTACACTGTCCGCCGATGACCACCCCACGCAATCTCCTCATCCCCGCCGCCATTCTCTCGCTCTGCACCGCTGCCCAAGCCCAAATCCCAGCCTTCCCGCTAACCCAAACCGGACTGGTCATCTCCCGCCCCACACAACCCCCGCAACCCTTCACCATAGCCGGCGAACACGGCGTCCTGGTAGGCACGCAAGACGGTTCCTTCGAGTCCTGGATACTCCCCGTCAAGCTCCTGAGCCATCTCACCATCGAAGCCAATCTCGAGGGCTACACCGTCCCCATCCCCGTCAACCCCCAATCCGCCAACATCGAGGTCCGCCCCGGCCACACCACCATCACCTACAGCCACCCCGGCTTCACCCTCCGCCAAATCATGTTCAGCCCCAACGATGAGTCTCAAACCGAGGTGTCGAAAAACGAAACCGGGGTGTCAAACAACAAAGCCGGGGTGCCCCAGGTCTCGCCTTTGAGACCTGGGAGCGATGCTGACATAACCAACACCCCACACACCGGCCCCATCGTCCTCTTCCAAATCGACGCCATCCGCCCCCTCGACCTAACCTTCCGCTTCACCCCCGAAATGCGCTGGATGTGGCCCAAGCGCAACGAAGGCATCCCCGATCCCGAGTGGGTCCCCGCCCAACCGCACCACGCCACCGAAGCCGAACCCCCGCAATCCACCGGCGAAGGCTTCTATATCCTCCACCTCGACTACGGAGATCTCGCCGGAGCCGTCACCATCCCCACCGCCACCCCCGGCATCCTCGCCCCCTACCAGGAGCGCCCCCAAGTCCATCCCCTGGAGCTCCATCTCCACTACGACCCCAAACGCGACGGCACCGGAGCCAAAGCAAAATTCTTCCCACTCCTGATGGCCGTAGCCACCACCCCGCAAACCGCCACCGCCGCAGCCCTGCGCCAATCCCTCGACCAACTCAACGCCAACATCCCAGCAGCCTACCAAGCCCACGCCGCCCAATACGCCAAGCTCCAATCCGAATCAACGTCAATCGTTACCCCCGACAAAGCCCTCAATGAAGCCTTCCAATGGGGCGTAGTCTCCATCGAACAACTCAAAGCGCAGGAGTATATCACCGGCGAGAAAGCCCTAGTCGCCGGCTACTACGCCAGCGCCGACTCGGCGCGCCCCGGCTTCGGCTGGTTCTTCGGCCGCGACGCCCTCTACACCCTCTACGCCGTCAACAGCTTCGGCGACTTCGCCCTGACCCGCAGCGAGCTTGAATTCCTAATAGCCCGCCAACGCCCCGACGGCAAGATCATGCACGAGTTCAGCCAGACCGCCTCCGACCCATCGGTAGACTGGAAATCCTTCCCCTACATGTACGCCGCCGCCGACGCCACGCCGCTCTTCCTGATGGCCATGCGCGACTACCTGAGAGCCAGCGGCGATACAGCCTTCATTCAGGCCCACAAAGAGGCCATAGAAAAAGCCTGGTCCTTCGAAACCGCCGCAACCTCCGACACCGACCACGACGGCATCTACGACAACAGCCAGGGCACAGGCTGGGTCGAGAGTTGGCCCAACAACACCATGCCCCATCAAGAGATTTACCTAGCGTTGCTCGATGAACAAGCCAGCCTCGCCTACAGCGCCATCGAAGATGCTCTGAGCAATCTAACCAAATCTCCATCCGATGACGCCAAAGCTCAGCGCAAGGGCGAGCTTGAGGCATCCTATCGCGCAACGCTAGCAAGGGAACGCGCCGAAGGCATCAAGGCCACCATCGAGCAGGAATACTTCGACCCGCAAAAAGGCTGCTACGCCTTCAGCCACAACATGGAAGGTGATCCCAACGGCGCCACCGACAAAGCCACCACCGTCTACCCCGCCATCGCCTGGTGGGACTCGAACTCTCCAGGTCTTGAGGTAGGCCGGGAATTTAAACCAGGCAAATCGGAGGGGGCTTTAGCCCCTGAGGTAAGCTCTTCGTTGCTCACGAACCGTCCCTTAGCCCACCCCGAAGCTTGCCTCCAACAATGGGCCGCACCCACCCTCGACACCGACTGGGGCCTCCGCGACGTAGCCACCACCGAGCCTTTCTACGACGGCCTAAGCTACCACCAGGGCTCCGTCTGGCCGCTCTTCACCGGCTGGGCCGCCCTGGCCGAATACCGCGCCAACCAGCCCCTCGCCGGCGAACAAATGCTCATGCAAAATGTAGACCTGACCTGGGCCCAGGACCCCGGCTCCGTCACCGAGCTTCTCTCCGGAGACTTCTTCGTCCCCTTCGGCCGCAGCACCAGCCATCAACTCTGGTCCAGCGCCATGGTCATCACACCAACACTACGCGGCCTCTTCGGCATCACATTAGACGCCGCCACCAACACCATCACAGTAAACCCCCACCTCCCCGCCAACTGGGATCACGCTGACATCAGCTCGATAAAGATCGGGAAGCAGTCCGTCAATCTGACCTTCTTGAGGGAGGACGGATCTCTGCGTATCTTCGCCATTGCAGACGCAGGCGATCCAGACATACATCTTCGCAGCGATATTCCCGGCGCAAAGTCGATCAAATCCAAAGGGGGACCAGGTTACGATCTCATCGTTCCCCTACCGGCAGTAGAGGTCAGCCTGGGCTCACTCAATCTTCCCGACCCCGGCTCCAGAACTGCCCAGCCCAAATTCATGTCCCAGCAGTACGGTCCACGCAAACTCACTCTCACTTTCGAGGGACTGCCCGACACGTACACCAACGTCGTTCTTATCCGAAATCAGAAAGCGATCATCAATGCAGCACTATCTGGCCCAAGTGCTGGTCTCGAAGATAAAAACATCGCATTCCCACGAGAATTCCTAAGGTTCGCAGATCGCGATGTTACCTCGCACGACCCGAAAGCCCCGACCGAGCAACTTCCATTGCGAATCCACTTCCCCAAAGGCCAAGGCTGGCAAACCCTCGAATTCACCCTGACCTGGTAGGCATTGCATCGTTCAAAAAATGCCGTCATCCTGAGCGACCAACGGGAGTCGAAGGACCTGCGGTTGCTTTTTCTCCCGTTCTCCGCCAAACTCCGCTTCATGCACGAAGAGTTCTATTACACGTACATCGTAGCCAGCCGCAGCCACACACTCTACATCGGCATGACGGGCAATTTGCAGGGCCGCATCTTCGCCCACAAACGCAAACTCCACGAAGGATTCTCAGCCACCTACAACTGCAATCGTCTCGTCTGGTTTCAGCAACACAGCAGCCCTAACGCCGCCATCGCCCGCGAAAAGCAACTCAAAGGCTGGTCCCGTGCCAAGAAAATCGCATTGATCGAGAAGATGAATCCCACTTGGCAGGACTTGAGCAAAGACTGGTTTACCGAAGAGCAGCTAACTTGGAATCCGGCTTGAACATGCCCGCCACTACCTCTTAAGAAGCCGTCATCCTGAGCGACCAACGGGAGTCGAAGGACCTGCGGTTGTTCTTCTCCTCAAAGACCAATCCTCATTCTTTCCACACCCGCTGCGACTCAACCTTCCCCGCATCCAGCACCACATCGAACCCCGCTCCAGAAGGCAACGCCATATGCGCCCGCTCCACCACCGGCGGCGTCTTCTCAAAGTGATGATAGTGCTTCATCTTCAGCACCAGATACTCCCCCAGCGGAAACGTCATCGGGCTCTGGGCAAAGATCGTATGCGCCGCCGCCCGCAAGCTATGCCCATGCGGCAGCACCGGCACATCGTAGAGCGAAGCCACCGTCCCAATCTTCAACAGCTCGCTAACTCCCCCGCACCACTCCGGATCGGCCTGCACCACGCTCAGCGCCTGCGCTTGCAAATACCGCTCCACCTCCCAGCGCCCATAAAAGTGCTCGCCCGCAGCGACAGGCACGCTCGTAGAGCGATGTATCTCCGCAAAGCTCTCGATCTTTTCGGGATGCGTCACCTCCTCCATCCACTTCGGCCTGTACTGCTCCACGCGCTTCGCCCACTCCAGCGCATATCCCTGGTCCCATCCCGAGTACATATCGAACATCAGCTCGTAATCCTCGCCCAGCGTCTCCCGCAGCGTCTTCACCAGCTCCACATTCTTGCGCATTCCCTCCTCGCCCGAACCCGGCCCATACCCCATAAACCACTTCTGGTACCGAAACCCCTCGTCCCGCAGCTCCAAACACCGCTTCCGCACCGCGTCCAGTTGCAAAGAAGACCCCAGCGCGCTCGCATAAAACTCCACCTTCTCCCGCGTCGGCCCGCCCAGCAGCCGCCAAACCGGCACCCCCAGCGCCTTCCCGCGAATATCCCAAAGCGTGTTGTCCACCGCGCTGATCCCCATCATGAAAAACCCATCCCGCGAGTGCCGGTTCGACCTGTACATCTGGTCCCACAGCGCCTCGCCCGCCAGCGCATCCTTTCCAATCAAAAACGGCCGCAGATCGTCGTAGACCACCCGCGCCGCATCCCGCTCCACCGGCCCATACAGGCCATCCAACCCGCCCGCCGTCCGAATCCGTATGTAAATCGCCTCCGTCTTCACCTCCACCGTCCCGCCCGGCTTGTCCATATAAACGGGCGACCGCAGATCGTCGTAAACATCCTCAGGATTCACCTGAGCCTGCCGGTCCACGCCAGCCTCGGTCGTATACCTCCCATGCAGCTCCAAAACCTCCACCGCCTCAATCTTCAGCGGCTTCATTCCCGCGCCAGCCGCCGGGCTCTCCGTCAGCGCAGCCGCCGCAAATCCAGTTCTCCCGGCGAAAGGCCCAGCCAATACTCCAAGCCCCGAAAGAAATCGCCTCCGATTCACCAATCCGCCCCCAAAACCCATAGCGATACACTCCTCGACAACTAGCTCGAATCCGAACTTATGCTATACGCTCATCCGCCACTCGCGTCATCCAGGCTTACTCTCGAAATACCAGTCAATAGACAAAAGGGACGCCCTTAGGGGCGTCCCTTTTGCGAGTGGATATTGGTTGAGGTTTAGAACTTGATCTTCGCCCACAGAATGACCGTGCGGCTTGTCGCCACTCTGGACGGGGTGAGGAAGCCGGCGCCCGCATCGAGTGGGTTAGGATCGGTGGTTTGCGAATCGTTGTGGTTGAAGACGTTCTGAGCCTCGGCGCGCAGGGTCAGAGCACCGCGTTCCAGGTGAAAGTACGCGAGTCCAATACCCTTCTCGAGAGCAATGTTATTGGTTGTGGTGCCTGGGGTGATGAAGCTGTCGCGGCCAATCGTCTGCGCCAGGGTTGCAGGATTTCCCGTTGTGGCCACCGGGACGATGAAATGCACCTGGGCGGCAGTAACTGGAGCCAGATTGCCTGTAGTGTTGACTTGGCTAAGGTCATAGAGCTGGCCGGGAGTCGCGCCGAGGTAGGCGCCGTCGATTCCGACCGTGGTCAGAGCCAGCGACCTGTTCCCCACCAGCGGCCGGTCATTCGATGTGCTGAGATCGCCGTTGATGTCGAGACCATTGAGGTTGAGAGTGGTAGAACCGCCACTTTGGAGCTGGGTGACACCGGAGATCGTCCAGTGGCGGGTCAGAGCTCCGAGGGCGGCGTTGCCAAATCCGTTGCTGGAGTGCAATCCAGGCACGGAGTAAGCGTATGCCACCGAGAAGAACTGGCGGTGGTCGAACGCGGAGTTGCCGTACTCCAGGTTACGGAAGCCAGGTGCGAGATTGATGCCGTACGACGAAGTTGAGCCAACCCCGGAGAAGATATCGTCGGCCGTGCTCAAATTCTTGCTGTAGGTGTAGTTGGAGCTGACGTAGAGGCCGTGCTGGAAGTTATGCGTTGCCGAGACCTCCAGCCCGTTGTAGTTGGAGTGGCCATAGTTGCCGCGCAGGATAATCTCGCCGCGATCGGCATCCGGACGAACTCCGTTGACGGGGCTGTTGTATTGCTGGTTGGCAAACAACTTCGTACCCTGGTTGCCAACGTAGCGCGCGGTCAGGATGATCGCGCCCGGCAGCTCGCGTTCAATGCCAAGGTTGTACTGATAGGTGATGGGGTTTTCGAGGTCTGAGGCCTCGCTCTCAACCGTGGAGAGTTGGCTGATGTCCGGAGAGATGGTCGCAATCAAACCAGTCGCAGGTCCAGGGGTGGTCGTATTAACTTGCTGAATCAGACCGCTGGCGGACTCCGGAGCGGCCTCCGCGGAGTTGGTCAGAATGTTCGAGAAGGTGCTGTCGTAGAAGACACCGAAACCGCCACGGAGAACCGTCTTGCCATCGCCGAGGAAGCCGAACTTGCCATGCGGCGAGTAAGCGAAGCCGAAGCGGGGAGAAATATTGGTCCAGTCGTTGCGAATGGGCACGAAGGTCGGAATCGGCGCCAACGGGTTGTTGGGATCGACACCGGGGTACTGCAGGCTGTTCTCAGGATTGCTGAGGTAGTCCCAGCGCATGCCCAGGTTGAGTGTGAGATCGGGGTTCACTTTAATGTCGTCTTGGAAGAAGACGCCGTTGCGGTACCCATGCGAATCCGCGCGCGTGGGACCGAATACCTTGGCTGCGGATCCGGATGCGCCAAGCTGGTTGATCAGGAAGTTGCCCAGCGACGTGGTCGCATTGCCGCCATCCTCAAACGTAAGCGATCCCTTGGCGTTTTGGGGTACAAGATCGATCTCGATCAGGCGGCCGATATCGGCGCCCATACGCATCGTCTGGCGGCCCTTGGTAAAGGTGACCGTATCCTGGAACTGATAGAGATCCTCTTCACGTCCCTGGGGGAAGCCCTGGTTGGGGCCAAGCGCAGGGAAGGTGAAAGTGCCAGCTGCAGTGGCGCCACTGAGGTTGCCGAAGTTCAGCGTCGGCAAATCGTTGAGGGGATTGGCCAGCGTAGCCGCGGTAGGAGCGAACGTGAAGGCGAGACGAGCCTCCGATACGCGGAACTCGTTCAGCAGCGCCGGGGTAAAGATATGTATCCAGCCGCCCTCTCCAAGTTCGCTTGGCCCACCCTGCTGGGTGTCGAATCCAGTAAGCGCATTGGGGTTATTGAAGAAGTCCGGCGTCAGCGAAGTGCGGTCATGGAGATAGCGAAAAAAGAAGCTGTCGCTATTCCAGGGCTTATAGTCGACGCGATAGGACCACTGCGTATCCGGGTTGTTCAGAGCCGCGTTGGGACGCTGGAAACCGGCGAAGGTAATCACGCAGCCTGTAGTAGGGCAACCTGGCAGAGCACCAACGTTCTTCGTGGCGGCGCTGGGCAGGATGCCGTCCTGGGTGAGATAGGCTCCGTTGCTCAGATACTGATCCATGAGTTGAACCTGCGTGGCCGCAGCTCCGCCAATCCCCTGCAACGTCGCATATCCGGCCGCATCGGGCAGCAGGTTCACGCCGGGCTGCTCGGTGCCATAGAAGCGCTGAAACTCCGATGCGCCATAGACAAAGAGCTTGTTCTTGAGGATGGCGCCGCCGCCCGTGAAGCCGTAGCTATGCTCGTCCTGGCGAGCCTTCTGGAAACCGGTCACGTCGGTTGGTCCGCGGAAGCCGCCGGGGATTGAGTTCAGGCCGGAACCCGTGTAACGCTCAAATACCGAGCCATGGTAGGTGTTGCTGCCCGACTTGGTTGTGGTATTGACGATGCCGCCGCCGCCGCGGCCATATTCAGCGCTTGCCGCGCTCGTAATCACCGTCACCGATTCGAACATGTCGGGGATCTGAGGTTGGAAGGCCTGGCCGGTGATGCTGACATCGTTGATCTCCTGTCCATCCAACAGGAAGTTGTTGGCGCGGGGGCGAGCTCCGTTGACTTGAATATTGACGCCATTTTCATTGGCGCCAATATTGTTCGCGACAGGCTCTACGCCGGGAACGATCAGGGCAAGCTCAATGGGGTTCAGGGAGAAGATGGGGAGCCTTTCAAGCGCCTCTTCTCCAACCACACCGGCCAATTGCCCATTTTCCGTGTTGATCGTCGCCTGATCGGCTTCGACGCTGACGACTTCTTGCCTGCTGCCGACAACGGCCAACACATCGTAGCTGGTCACCGTGCTGGCCGTTATTTCAACGTCCTTTGCCTTAAACTCCTCGAAGCCGGCAGATTGAAAGTCGATCGTATAGGGCCCAGGGGGAATGGCGTCAAAGCGGTACACACCGTCTCCACCGGTGGTTCCGGTACGCGTTTGGTTCGTAGCTTGATTGGTTATGCTAACGTTCGCGCCAGAAATTACTGCGCCTGTCTTGTCTCGTGCCGTTCCAACCAGGGTGCCCAAACTAGTCTGCGCTTGCGCAGAAATTCCGCCGGCAAGGAACCCCAAAACGAGGAGGATTGTGAGGAAGGTGCTCTGAATTTTATTCAAACTGCCATTCTCCGTAACGATATTTTCATTCTGCGAAAGTGACTCAGCTAAACCAGTCTGAGCGGGGACCCTTCTATCAGCATTTAGGCTGCCAAACCCCTTAAACATTCAAATCGCTTGCTTTAGCCTGATTTCGCGAATGTTGTTGTACTTGATGTCGAGACATATCCAAATATCCATATCGCGCGTACAGGTCTACAGAGAGATTTCAACTTCTTGTATGGTCGGCTATAAGACTGATAATTCACACGATCAAAAATCGGCAGGAGTGCCTGTGCTCGCCGGCCCCCACACTTTTTGTGGATCGCGCGCCAACCGTCACCGGTTATCGCCATATTCGCCTGTTCTACAAATTCAGTTTCGAACCTGCCAGGAATTCAAACTAGAAAGGCCCGGCGCTCTTGGAGCCGGCCCCTTTCGCACGCCTCGCTCGAATACCGAATCCCATAGAAACAGGCGAAACATACCAAAATCCGTAGCAAGACCAGTTTGTAAAAAGATCGTAAATTACACATATTGCTCAAATTAGTCAAGGACATAGGGAAGTGGCCCCGAAAATGCATTATACCTGCCGGATTGCGTTGTGCCAACGGCAGTCCCGTAAGACAGCAGGCTCCAAAACCGATCCGATCGACTCGCTAGAGCCTTAGGGTAGCAAGCTCGCCCGAAACATCTTTCTCAACCACACCCCGCCGGGAGCAAAAAACGCATGTTTTCGTTCAAAAAACTGCAATTGCCTGTTTTCACTCTTTGCGCCTTCGCGCTTACGGCCACCGTAGCCATCGTCCCCAACGTCGGAACCCGAACCGCCTACGCCCAGGTGACCGTTTCCCAGATCCACGGAACCGTGACCGACGCCAGTGACGCGGTCGTCCCCGGAGCGAAAGTCACCGCCCTCAATACGGCCACGGGCATCTCGGTAGTCGCCACCACCGACCACAGCGGCTATTACCTCTTCACCTCGCTCCAGCCCGGCGGTCCATATACCGTCACCGTCGAGGCGCAGGGCTTCGAAAAATACGAGGCTAAGGGCATCACCCTCATCGTGAACGCCAACTTGGATGAGGACGCCAAGCTCAAGATCGGCAGCAACCAGCAGAGCGTCACCGTCGACGCGAGCGGAGTGCAAGTCGAGACCAGCAACACTCAGCTTGAGCAAGACGTCAACGCCGATCAGATTGAGAATCTTCCCCTATTCGGTCGCGATGCGTCCGGACTCGAGAAATTGGCCCCAGGCGCGGTCGAGTCCTCCGACCGCTTTGGTGGCTATTCCGCCAACGGCAGCCAGACCACCAGCAACTCTTACCTCCTCAACGGAGCGGACATCAATGACGGCCCGCTCCAGAGCGAGGGCCTCTCGATCAATCCCGACTCCCTCCAGGAAGAGAACGTCGTCACCAGCACCCTGAATCCCGAGTTCGCCCGTAACGGAGGCTCGGTAGTCAATCAGGTTTTCAAGTCGGGAACCAATCGGATTCACGGCAGCGGATTCGAATACTACCGTGACACCTTCATGAACGACAGGAACTTCTTCTCTCTGCCCGGCCCCGGCCAATCCCCAAACTTCCACCAGAATCTCTACGGCGGCACAGTCGGCTTCCCCTTGCTCAAAGACAAACTCTTCGGATTTCTGGCATACCAGGGTCTCCGGAACCGCGTTGGATCGACAACGCAGACTCCAGTCTTTCCCACGGGCTACACCTCAGGCAATTTTGGTGCCCAGGCACTCTCCAGCAAGCCGATTCCTTTTAACATTGGCTCATGCGTGGCGGATCCGACGGCCACGAATCCTGAAACCTGGGCAGAATGCTTCTCCGGTTCAACTGTGACCATCGACCCCTCGAACTTCAACTCCATTACCTCGGCGCTCACGGCAAAGTACGTCCCGGCAGGTAACTCCGGAACCGCAGCCGCACCGTTTTACAACTTCAACTCCCCCAGCACGGCAGCCTCGGATCAGGGCGTTCTGCGTTTGGATTATCACCTCAACGACAAGAATTCGTTCTTCGGCTCGTTCCTCTTTCAATCGAGCCCTTCGCAGCAAGGATTGAGCTTCGGCGGTGGCACCCTCCCGGGCTTCGGGCAGATTGGCGTGGAACATTTCAAGATCGCGTCGGCCTCCTACACCCACACCTTCAGCCCGACCATGATCAACGAACTGCGAGTCGGCTACTACCGCTTCATCTTCGGCGCCGTGGAACCGGCGCAGAGCGTTGCCCCAAGCAGCGCCGGGTTTGACATTACGCCGCAATATCCCGCCCAGGGCCTGCCTCTCATGAGCCTCACCGGCCTCTTCAGCCTCGGATTCAGCCGCGAAGGCCCGCAGCCCCGCAACGACACCAACGCTTCCGCCTCGGACAGCCTCTCCAAGACCATCGGAAACCACAATCTCAAGTTCGGCGGGACCATCGAGCAATTCCTCGTTAGCAACCCCTACAATGCAGACAACAACGGCTCCTACGGCTTCGCCGGTGACGGTACTTACAGCTCCGGCGTCCCGTCCATCGACTTCCTGTTGGGCATCCCCGATACCTACATCCAGACCTCCGGAGGTTTCGTCGACGCCAAAGCCTGGGAATTCTATGCCTATGCGCAGGATAGTTGGAAGGTTACTCCAGATCTAACCGTCAATTACGGCATCGCGTGGGATACGGAAACGCCGAATTATAATGAACAATTTGGCGGAATCGGAATCACCTGCTTCTCCGTCAGCAGCGCCACGTCGAAAATCTTCACCGGCGGTTTCCCAGGCCTCACGTATCCCGGCGACCCCGGTTGCAATACCCAGGGCGGCGCTAACAACCACTATGATCATTTCGGCCCCCGCTTCGGCTTTGCCTGGTCGCCGAGCCACGGTCCGGAAAAGATCATTGGCGCTGAGGGCACGCACAGCTTCTCCATTCGAGGCGGCATCGGCATTTACTACAACCGCGACCAGGAGGAAGGCCAGCTCCAGAATTTGGGCGATACACCCTTCTACAAGGCGTCGCAAGGCGCTATAGACTTCGGAGGCAGCCCCTCGATCGCCAATCCCTTCGCCGATGTCGCAGGACTTGGCTCCGAGCCCAATCCCTTCCCTTACGTTCGCCCCGCCAAAGGAGCCGCGCTCAATTGGGGAAACTACATCGAAGAGGACATGAACGCGATCAGCCCCAACTACACCACCCCGTACATCTACAACTTCAACCTGAACATTCAGCGCGAGCTGCCCGGTAAGATGATCCTTCAGCTGGGCTATGTAGGTTCGCTGGGGCGCAAGCTCGCCACCACCTACGAGGGCGACCCGATTACCCCGGCCGGCCACGCGGCCTGCCTCGCGAACTCATCCTGCGTTGCGAACAGTTCCGAACAACACTTGTTTTTCCCTCAAGACGCAGCGCAGCCCGCAACCTTTGGGGCCACCGGTATCCCCGACTATCTCAGCGTGGGCACCTTGGCTACCACCGGTTCATCAAACTACCACTCGTTTCAGGCCAGCTTGAACAAAACCCTCTCCCATGGACTCTACTTCACCCTGGCCTACACCTACAGCCACGCTCTCGACAATGCGTCCGGCTTAGAAAGCTCCGGCTTCAACGGTCCCGCCACCAACAACATCCCGGGCTTCCAGCATCTCAGTTATGGCAACTCGGACTATGATGCCCGCCATCGCCTTGTCGCCTCCTACGACTACGAAGTTCCGCTTCTGGCGTCGATGAACCAGAATTTCCTCCTCAAGGAAACGCTGGGCGGCTGGCACCTTGCCGGCATCACCGCGCTGGAAACCGGCTTCCCGATCGACATCACGGACGCCGGTACCTACAACTCGCTGTATTGCGACGGGTTCAGCTACTACGGCTGCCCGGATGTTCCGGTCACGTCTACCTTCAATATCCCCAAGCTGAACATCCGGAATGCGGGCAATGTCTACTTCAACAACAGCGTTTTCTCGCAGGAGCCGATCGGCACCTTCGGCAACGTTGGGCGCGGCCTACTCCATGGCCCCGGCTACAACTACTCCAACATGAGCCTGTACAAAGTGTTGCCTTTGGGACGGGACACTACCCGCTCGATCCAGCTGATGCTGCAAGCGGCCAACGTCTTCAATCACGCCAACTTCGCCAATCCCGATGGCAACTTCACCGACGGACCCCTCTTCGGCGTGGTCTCCGCCGTGAAGGCCACGGCGGACGTCAACGGCGATCCAGCAGGCGGACGCCTCGCTGAGCTCGCCGCCAAGTTCCGCTTCTAAACTCTGTCTCCACAAAACCCCAACCAGAAAGGCCGCCGCTCACCCGAGCAGCGGCCTTTTTCCCACCAAAATGGGTGCCCCACCTTCACCACGTCTTTGTTTTTGTGGTTAAGGTGGGATACTTTGTACCTATAGTTTTGTATGGCTCTTTAGTCTTGTATTGTCTTTACCAAC
>Ga0302325_10005749_pt1 | contig 28105 bp, 24 predicted proteins | sample Palsa_T0_2_FD_201948 | JGI IMG/M metagenome (GOLD analysis project Ga0302325, IMG submission 201948) | Peat permafrost microbial communities from Stordalen Mire near Abisko, Sweden - Palsa_T0_2 | ecosystem: Environmental > Terrestrial > Soil > Palsa > Peat permafrost | place: Sweden: Abisko... | reverse complement strand
AGCGAACCTTCGCACGCGTCGCGCCGATGCGGGCGAGACTCTTTTTTTATGCGTGCCTGGCCGTCGCACTCTTTCTCGCGTGGCGGCTGATCGACGTACAGGCCGTCAAAGGCGCGGTCTATGCCAAGCGAGCACTCGAGCAGCGATCCGACACCGTCGAGGTCTTCGCGCGCCGCGGCAGCATTCTCGACCGCGAGGGAAACGTGCTCGTGCGCTCGCTGCCGTCGCAGAGCGTCTACGCCGTGCCTCGCGAGATCGTCGATCCCGATACGACCGTCGCGAAGCTCGAAAGCGTCTTTGGCAAACTCGATGCCCCTACCGTCGCCGCGCTGCACGACCGCCATCTCTGGTTCGCGTGGGTCGCGCGCAAGATTCCGCACGAAGCGGCGGCGCGCGTTCGCGGCCTCAATCTGCTCGGCGTCGACCTCAAGGAAGAGGAGACGGGATTACGCGTCGATACCGCCGGGCGGCTCGCGTCGACGGTCCTCGGATTCGTCGGTACCGACGAGAACGGGCTCGACGGCATCGAGTATGCCTTCGACGACGTGCTGCGCGGTCAATCGGGGCGCATCACGCTCGAAGCCGACGAGTTCGGACGCCCGATTCCGTTCGGCGGCGAGCGAGTCGTCGCTCCGGCGCAGCCCGGCTCCGACGTCGAGCTCACCATCGATCCCTATTTGCAGTTCGTTGCCGAGCGAACGCTCGCCCAGCAAGTTTCGACCTATCACGCGCTCGACGGTACGGCGATTGTCATGGATCCATGGACCGGCGAGATTCTCGCCATGGCGAATCTCCCGGAGTTCGACCCAAACCGCTTTTGGAAGTATAACGATGCCCAGCGCCGCGATCGCGCGGTGATGGACGCGTACGAGCCTGGTTCCACCTACAAGCTGGTCACCGCCGCGGCGGCGCTCGAGTCGCACAAGGTAACGCTCGCAAGCCGGTTCCCGGCGCGGAACGAGCTCGAAGTAGGCGGTCAGACGATTCACAATGCGGAAGACGGTTTGATGGGCGCGGGAGGAAGCGAGACGCTCGAGCAGATCGTCGCGCTGTCGCACAACGTCGGCGCAGCCGAGGTTGGATTGGCGGTCGGCGGCAAAGCGCTCTACGACATGGAGCGCAAAGCCGGATTCGGAACGACCAGCGGCATCGGCCTGCCCGGCGAGAATCCTGGCATCGTTCCGCCGCCGTCGCAGTGGAGCGGCTCGTCGCTCGCGACGATGTCGTTCGGACAGGGCGTCTCGGTGACGCCGATTGCGATGGCGCGTTACTACGCCGCGATCGCCAACGGCGGCTTGTTGATGCAACCCCACGTCGTTCGCGCGGTCTACGATCAGCAGGGAACGTTGATCCGGCGTTATGCCCCGCACGTCGTTCGTCGCATCTTTTCCGAGCGCACCGCCGAAGAGCTGCGCGGATTTCTGCGTGCGGTCGTACTGCATGGAACGGGAAATCCGAGCGCACAGATTCCAGGCTACGCAACCGCTGGCAAGACCGGGACGGCACAGATGGTCGTCGACGGTCTCTATCGCGGCGGATACTACGCGCCGTCGTTTATCGGCATGGTGCCGTATCCGCGCGCGCGCTACATTATTTACGTCAAAGTCGAACGGCCGATCGGATTGTATTACGGCAGCGAGGTCGCCGCGCCCGCATTCGCGGCCATCGCTCGCGCCGCCATGCTTCACGCGGGAGTTCTACCGAGCGTCACCGTCGCCCATCGTGGACGCTGAGCGGAGCGTCGCGCTGGCGACGCTGCTGGATCGCCTCGAGCCGCCGTCCGCCGTCGTAGGAGATTGCCGGGTCGCCGTTGCGGCGATCGAAGTCGATTCGCGGCGCGTGACGCCGGGTGCGCTCTTCGTCGCGCTGCGCGGCGCGCACACCGACGGCCACCTCCACGCGCGCGATGCGGTCGCGCGCGGCGCGAGCGCCGTCGTGGCAGAGCGCGTTGTCGAGGTGCCGCCGAGTGCGACGGTCGTGCTGGTGAGCGATGCGCGGCGCGCGCTATCGAGGCTGGCGGCGGCGTTCTACGGCGATCCGTCGCACACGCTCGACGCGATCGGCATCACCGGAACCAATGGAAAGACGACGACGGCGCATTTCGTTGCCTCGATCCTCAACGAAGCGGGGGTTCCGTGCGGAATCGCGGGAACGGTCGGGGCCGAGTTTCGCGGCGCGCATCGAACGCTGGAGAACACGACGCCGCTTCCGCACGAGCTGCACGGGCTGCTCGCATGGCTGCGCGACGACGGTGCGAAGGCCGTCGCGATGGAGGTCAGTTCGCACGCACTCGCGCTCGGGCGCGTCGACGACGTGCGCTTTCGCGTTGGCGCCCTTACCAACGTCGCGCGCGACCATCTCGATTTTCACGAAACGCTCGAAGCGTACGCTGCCGCCAAGCGCCGGCTTTTCGACCTCGCTTCCGCCGCGGTGCTCAACGCAGGCGATGCCTACGGCGCGCGCTGGGCGGACGAGCTTCTCGCTGCGGGAGTGCCGGTCGTAACGTATGGCGGTGCCGGGGCGACGCTCGCCGCGACGTCCGTCGAGGTGTCGCCCGACGAAACCCGTTTCGACGCCGGCGGCCGTCACTATCGGCTCCGCGTCACCGGGCGGTTCAACGTGAGCAACGCGCTCGCCGCGCTCGGCGTTGCGCGCCTGCTTGGCCTCGACGACGCCGCGAGCGTTCGCGGACTCCTCGCGGTGCAGCGAGTGCCGGGGCGGATGGAGCGCATCGCGGCGCAGGGGCTCGACGTCGTCGTCGACTACGCGCACACACCCGATGCGCTGGAGAACGCGCTGCGCGCGCTGCGCGAGACGTCGCGCGGCGACGTTGCGGTCGTCTTCGGCTGCGGCGGCGACCGCGACCGCGGGAAGCGCCCGGAGATGGGAGCGATCGCCGCGCAGTTGGCCGACCGCGTCTACGTCACCAGCGACAATCCGCGCACCGAGGACCCGCGGCGCATCGCCGATGCGATCGTCGCGGGCATCGGTAGCCGCGAGCACGTGCTCGAGCTCGACCGGCGGCGTGCGATCGAACGCGCGATCGCCGAAGCGCGCGCCGGCGACGTGGTGCTCATCGCGGGGAAGGGTCACGAAACCTATCAGATCGTCGGCGATTGCGTTCTGCCGTTCGACGATGCGGCCGTTGCGCGCGAAGCCCTCGCCGCGCGCCCCGTGCTGCGGTGAAGCTCCCGCTTGCGCTTGCGGTCGAGGTCACGGGCGGACGACTGGGCGGCGGCCGCGCGCCCGGGTTGCTGCACGTCCTGACCGACACGCGGAGGCTCGCGCCGGGCGATACGTTTCTCGCGCTGCACGGCGAACGCTTCGACGGTCACGATTTCGCCGGCGATGCCGTCCACCGCGGCGCTGCGCTGCTCGTGCTCGATCGCGAGGCCGCACTCGACGGCGATACGCCGGTCCTGCACGTCGCGGATACGAAGGCCGCCTATATGGCGTTGGCCGGCGCGGCGCGTGGACTCTTCCGCGGGCGCGTCGCCGCGATTACGGGCAGTACCGGCAAGACGACGACGAAGGACTTTCTCGCGCAGCTGCTCGCCGCCGCCTACGGCGAACGCGTGCTTGCTTCGCCGAATAACGAGAACAACGAGATCGGAGTTAGCAAGCTGCTCTTGAGCGCGTCGAACGAAACGCACGACGTGCTCGTCGTCGAGATGGGCGCGCGGCACTACGGCGATATCGATGCGCTCGTCGCGATCGCGGCGCCGGAGACGGGCATCCTCACCAACGTCGGCGATGCGCACCTCGAGATCGTGGGTTCGCGCGAGCGCCTCGCAGAGACGAAGTGGGCGCTGTTCTCGCGCGGCGCGCGCGCGGTTCTCAACGCCGATGACGCCGTCTCGCATCGTCGCGCACCGTCGCTGGAGCGTCCGCCGCATTGGTTCTTTTTCGAAGGCGCGCACCCGAAGAAGCGTATTCACGACGTGTCGCCGCCGTACACCGGACTGATCGGCGACGAGCGGCTCGTCCATAGCGAAAACGGCCAAACCGAGGAGTACGCGGTCGACCTGCGCGTGCCGGGCGCGCACAATCGCGAAAATCTCGCCGCGGCGGTCGCCGGCGCGCTCGAGCTGAGCGTCCCGATGGAGCGAATCGCCGCGACGATTCCAATCGTCCGTCTTCCCGCGGGCCGGTACGACCCGATTCCGCTGCCCGGCGGGGTTCGTCTCATCTACGATGCGTATAACGCGAACGCGCAGAGCATGCTTGCGGCGCTGGCGACGTTTGCGACGGAGCCCGCGTCGCGTCGCATTGCGGTGCTCGCGTCGATGGCGGAGCTCGGCGAAGAGTCGGCGCTCTTGCACGAGCGCGTCGGCGAGCATGCGGCGCGCAGCGTCGACGTGCTGCTCGTAAGCGGGGAGTACGCAGCCGACGTAACGCGCGGCGCGCGACGCGGCGGCATGACGGATCGGCAGATCGTCGAGATCGCCACGAATGCCGACGCGGCGCGATGGATTCGCGAGCACGCCGGCCCCGACGACGTCGTCTTGCTCAAGGGCTCGCGCAAGTATAAGTTGGAGGAGATCGTCACGGAGCTGCGCGCATGAGCGTCGCCACGCGAAGCCTGCTCGTGACGCGCCCGGAAATCCCCGCCGGCTTGACGGCGATACCGATTCGAACGCCGCTCGTCCGTCCGGGCGACGATCTCGTCGCCGCGATCGGCAACGCCGTGCGCGGCATCGCGCGCGGCGGCGACCTGATCGCCGTTTCGGAGACGGCGGTGGCGATCGCACAGGGCGAGTTCGTCGGCGCCGAGTACGTGCGTCCCTCGCCGCTGGCCTTCGCCATCGCGCGGCGCGCCGATCCGATGGCGACGATCAGCCAGCCCGAATCGATTCAGCTCGTGATCGATCGCGTCGGGCAGTGGCGCGTCGTCTATGCGACGCTGCTGCAGGCGGTCGGGCGTCTGGCCGGCCGTCGCGGCGCGTTCTACGAAGTGCTCGGCGACGCGGTCGCGGCGGTCGACGGTTATACCGGCACGATGCCGCCGTACGAACGCGCAATCGTCTTCGCGCCGCGCGATCCGAGCGGCTTTGCAGAAGCGGTTGCGACGCAGATCGGGGTGGCGTGCGCGATCGTCGACGCCAACGATCTTGGGCGAGCGAAAGTGCTCGGCGCCTCGCACGGCGTGAACGCCGCGAACGTGGAGGCGGCGCTGCTCGACAATCCGCACGGCAACAGCGACGAGCAGACTCCGCTCGTCGTGCTCAAGTGGCGTGGTGACGGACGCAATCCGCTGACGAACGCGGCGGGCTCGTGAACGGCGCACCGCTGCCGGTGCTGGGGGCGTGGCTGCTCGCCGGCTTTGCGATCGCGGCAGCCGTAGCGGCCGGACTCGTTCGCGCGTTTGCGTATCTCAACGTACGCCAGCGCGCGTACGAGGACGCGCCCGCGACCCATCGTGTGAAGACCGGCACGCCGACGATGGGAGGCCTCGCGTTCGTCGTGGTGCTGCTGATCGCGTTCGCCGCCGTGCGTCTGCCGCTGCTCGCCGAGCTCGTCTTCTTGGTGGTGCTGTGCGCGGGCATCGGTGCGATCGACGATGCGATCGCGATCCGCCAGGGAGCGAACCGCGGATTGCGGGCGCGCACGAAACTCCTGGCGACGGCGCTGGCGGCCGCGATCTTTCTGCGCGAAGCCGGGGCTTCGCCGAGCCTCGTTCCGCCAAACGTGATCTTTCACGCCGGAACGTTCGCGCTGGTCGCGCCGCACTGGCTCTGGCTCCTGCTCGGCATTCTCGCGATCACGTCGACGACGCATGCGGTGAATCTCACCGATGGTCTCGACGGGCTCGCCGCGGGGACGATGATTCCGCCGCTGATCGCATTTGCGGCGATCGCCGCGCACGCGGCGCTGCCGGGGGTGGCGATTGGTGCCGTCGCAGGTGCGGGGGCGTGCGCGGGTTTCCTGCTGCTCAACGCGCATCCGGCGCGCATCTTCATGGGCGACACCGGGTCGCTCGCGCTCGGCGCGCTGCTCGCCGGCGCCGCGATCCTCACCGGCGAGATGCTTGCGCTGATCGTCGTCGGCGGCATCTTCGTCGCCGAAGCGCTCTCGGTGATCGTCCAAGTCTCGTACTTCAAAGCGACGAGCGGTCGGCGCATCCTGCGCATGAGCCCGCTGCACCATCACTTCGAACTGAGCGGTTGGCCCGAAACGACCGTCACGATGCGATTCTGGGTTGCGTCGCTGCTCTGGTCGCTGTTAGGATGGGCCATCGTGCGATGAGCGAGATCTTCGATTTCGGCGCCGGCGAAACGATTCTGATCATCGGCTTGGGACGCAGCGGCTTGGCGAGCGCGCGCGTCCTCGCCGAGCGGCACGTTACCCTCTTTGCGGTGGATGAGAAGCCCGTTGCGGAGCTCTCGGAGGCGATCGCCGCCGCCGAAGCGGCGGGTGCGCGCTTCATCGAGCCTTCACGGCTCGATGCGGTCGTCAGCGATCTGGATTGCGCGGTGCTCTCGCCCGGCGTGCCGCCGACGTCGCCCGTCGTCCGCCGGCTGCACGAGGCGAACGTCCCGGTGCTGGGTGAGATCGAGGTCGCTTACCGGCTCTGCAAGGCGCCGATCGTGGCGGTGACCGGCACGAAGGGCAAATCGACGACCACGGCGCTGATCGGACACCTGCTGCGCACCTGCGGCTACGGCGTGCGCGTGGGCGGCAACATCGGCAACCCGCTCATCGCCGAAGTCGAGGGCGCCGGCGCGGACGATTGGGTCGTCGCCGAGGTTTCGTCGTTTCAGCTCGAGACGATTCGCGCGTTCCGTCCGCGCGTGGCCGTGCTGCTCAACATCATGCCCGACCACCTCGATCGCTATCATTCGATGGAGGAGTACGCCGAGGCGAAGTACCGAATCTTTGCCAATCAGTTGATGAGTGATTGGTTCGTCGGCGACTTGGACGATCCGCGCATTCGCGCGTTGCACTGGGGCGCGGCGACGCGCGTGCAGGCGCGTCAGCTGTGGTTTACGCTCGAAAGCCCCGACCGCGGCACGATGTATCTGCGCGACGGCACGCTGATCTACGCGCCGATCGGCGGCGACCCGCGGCCCGTCCCGCTCGTCGCGCGCGACGAGATTCCGCTGCGCGGCGAGCATAACGTTCGCAATGCCATGGCGGCCCTACTCGCGGCGCTCGCCGTCGGCGTTCCGGCCGGCGCCTTGCGCGACGCGATCCGCACCTTCGAACCAATGCCCCACCGGCTCCGAACCGTGGCGGAGATCGACGGCGTGCGCTACGTCGACGACTCGAAGGCTACGAATCCCGCTTCGGTCGTGGCCGCGCTGCACGCCTACGACGCGCCGATCGTATTGATCGCCGGCGGCCGTTCGAAGGGGACGCCGTTCGCCGAGATGGGCGCGGCGATCGCCGAACGCGCGAGCGCGCTGGTTGCAATCGGCGAATCGGGCGCGGAGATCGCGCGGGCCGCGCGCGGCGTTACCGCGGTGCGCGCCGAATCCATGGACGAGGCGGTTCGGCGCGCGCGCGAGTTGGCCGCGCCGGGCGGCATCGTCTTGCTCTCGCCGGGCTGCGCGTCGTTCGATATGTTCGACTCCGCCGAAGATCGCGGCGAGCGGTTCGCCGCTGCGGTTGCCGCGCTGCGGGAGCCGGCCGGTGCGTAGCGCCGCAGCGCTGGAACCGCAGCGCGAAACGGCGCGTTCGCAGGTTCGCGCGCCGCTCGACACGGTGCTGCTCGCATCGGTCGCGGCGCTGATCGGCATCGGCTTGGTGATGGTGTTCTCGGCCTCGAGCGCGACGGCATATGCCGAGCACGGCGACATCGCCTACTATCTCAAACGGCAGTTGATGTGGCTCGGCGTCGGTTTGTCGAGCGCGTACCTCTTTTATAGAATTGACTATCACCGGCTGCGAAGCGTCGCGCCGTATTTGCTCGCCGGAGCCGTAATCGGGCTGATTTTGGTCTTCGTGCCGCACGTCGGCCTCGGCGTCAACGGCGGTCGCCGCTGGATCGGCACCGGCGGTCTGAGCGTCGAGCCGTCGGAGTTCGCCAAGCTCGCGCTGGTCATCTACCTCTCCGCGGTCCTGTCGGCCCGCGGCGAGCGCATCACGTCGCTCTCGCGCGGCGTCGTGCCGCTCTGCGTTCCCGTCGCGCTCATGGCGGTGCTCGTGCTCAAGGAGCCCGATATGGGCACCGCGAGCCTCTTGCTCTTCATCGCGCTCACGCTCTTCTTCGCGGCGGGAGCCCGCCTGATGCACTTGACGGCAGTCGTGTTCGCGATGGTGCCGTTTGCAGCGTTGACGGTGCTCGCGAGCCCCTACCGGCGCGCGCGCATCTTTGCGTTCATCGATCCGTGGAAGGACCCGCTCAACACCGGCTTTCACATCGTGCAGTCGCTGCTGGCGCTCGGCAGCGGCGGCCTTTTCGGCGTCGGGCTCGGCGCATCGCGCGCGAAGTTCTTCTACCTGCCCGAGCAGTACACCGACTTCATCTTCTCCGTGCTCGGCGAGGAACTGGGTCTGGTAGGAACGCTCTCGGTGATCGTGCTTTTCATTACGTTTGCATACCGGTCGATTCGCATCGCGCTTGCGGCGCCGGACCGGTTCGGCTTTTTCTTGGCGTTAGGCTGCACCGCGATGATCACTATTCAGGCCTTCGTGAATATCGGTGTCGTCTCGTCGTCCTGGCCGGTGACGGGCGTGCCGCTGCCGTTCATCTCCTTCGGCGGCAGTTCGCTCGTGGTCAACTGCATTGCCGTCGCACTGATCGCGAACGTCGCACGAAATCGGCGAACCGCGCGCGCGTGACGGTCGTTTTCGCCGGCGGCGGCACCGGCGGCCACCTCTATCCGGCGATCGCCATCGCCGACGCGCTCAAAAGCCGCGCTGCGATTCAATTTATCGGCACCGCCGATCGTCTCGAAGCGACGATCGTTCCGCAAGCCGGGTACCAGCTGCACGCGATCGCGAGTCGCGCGCTCCCGCGATCGGCATCGCTCGGCGTTCTTGCGACGATCGCTGCGAATCTGAAAGGGACGGTGCAGAGTATGCGGCTGCTCGCCGCGCAGCGGCCCGACATCGTGATCGCTACCGGCGGCTACGTCTGCTTTCCCGTCGCGCTTGCGGCGCGCATTCGGCGGCTGCTCGGGCTGACGCGCGCGCCGATCGTGCTGCTCGAGCCCAACGCCGCACCCGGGTTGACGAACCGCTTGTTGACGCCGATCGTCGACGAGGTCTGGACGGCGTCGTCGCCCGGCGTTCCGATTCGAACCTCGCTTCGCTCGCTGCCCGACCGCGCGGGCGCGACCGCGCGGCTCCGGCTCGATCCCTCCAAGCAGACGCTGCTCGCAATGGGCGGAAGCCAGGGCGCGCGCTCGATCAACGATGCGCTGATCGCGCTCGTAGCCGGCGGCGGGCTGCCGGCGGGATGGCAAGTGCTCCCGCTCACCGGCGTTGGCGATTTCGAGCGCGTTCGCGCGCGCCTGCCGAACGCGCGCGCCTACCTCGACGACATGGCCGACGCGTACGCCGTCGCCGATTTGGTACTCGCGCGCGCCGGCGCATCGACGCTCGGCGAGCTCGCGGCGCTCGGAAAACCCTCGATTCTCGTACCGTATCCGTACGCCGCGCAGGACCATCAGGCCGAGAATGCCGCACGCTTCGAATCCGCGGGCGCCGCGATCGTGCTGACCGACGAACGCCTCGCGGAGGGCCTCGCGGGCGCGCTCGCGCACGCGTCCCAGCCCGAGACGATGCGCGCGCTTGCCGCGGGCGCGGCGCGATTGGGAGGAACCGATCCGCTGCGCGCGATTCTTGCCCGGATCGATGCCTTGACCTCGCGAAAGACCGCTCGGTGACGAGTTACCACTTCGTCGGCGTGGGCGGCATTGGGATGAGCGCGATCGCGCGCATTCTGCTCGCGCGCGGTGAGAGCGTCTCGGGCTCCGACCTTTCGCTCACCCCGCTCGTGCGCCGGCTGCGCGACGAGGGCGTGCGCGTGACGATCGGACACGATGCCGCCAACGTCGCCGGCGCGCAGACCGTCGTCGTGAGCTCCGCGATCGCTCGCCGCAATCCGGAGTGCGTCGCGGCGGCCAAACTCGGGATTCCGGTGCTGCACCGCGGCGAGATGCTCGCGCGGCTGCTCGCCGGCCGTCGCGGCATCGCGGTGTGCGGTACCCATGGGAAGACGACGACGACGGCGATGGCGCACGGCGTGCTGCGCCGCGGCGGGATCGACGCGGGGCTAGCGCTCGGTGGAATCGACGTCGCGCTCGATACCAACGCACACAATGGAAGCGCGCCGTGGTTCGTCACCGAAGCCGATGAGTCGGACGGCTCGTTCGTGCTGCTCGAACCCGCGATCGCCGTGGTGACGAACGTCGAGAACGATCACCTCACCAGCGACGAGGAGCTCCCGGGACTGGTTCGGGCGTTCGCGGAGTTTCTCGCGAAGCTCCCCGACGACGGCGTCGCGATCGTCGGCATCGACAACGCGCTCTCCGCATCGCTCACTTCCCACGATTTGCGCGCGCGCGTCGTCACGTACGGTCTCGCGCCGTCCGCGTTGGTCCGCGCCGAGCGGTTGCGCTTCGACGGGCTCGCATCCCGCTTCGACGTCGTCGCGAACGAGCGACGGATCGGCGAGGTCGAGCTGCGCGTCCCCGGGGAGATGAACGTTCAGAATGCCCTCGGGGCCGTCGCGGTCGGCCTCGAACTCGGCATTCCCTTCGACGCAATCGCCGCGGCGCTGCGCGATTTTGCGGGCGTGCGCCGCCGCTTCGACGTGCTCGTGTCGTCGCCGCGCGCGATCGTGGTCGACGATTACGCGCACCATCCGACGGCCGTCCGTGCGACGATCGCGGCCGCCCGGCGCTGCCATTACGGCGAGCTCGTCGTCGCTTTTCAGCCGCACCGCTACTCCCGAACGGCCTATCTCGCACGCGAGTTCGCGGCCGCGCTGCGCGATGCCGATCGCGTCTATCTCGCACCGATCTACGCCGCATCGGAGCCGGTGATTCCCGGCGTGAGCGAACGTTCGATCGGCGACCCACTCGCCGCGCTCGGCGGCGACGTCCGCTACGCGGCCTCGATGGAGGAGTTGGAACGCAGGCTGCTTGCCGAGATCCCGCCGGGCGCGATGATCTTGATGTTCGGCGCCGGCGACATCACCGACGCCGCATCGCGTCTTGCAAGCCGGATCGAATCCGGCGAGCGCGCCGCCTCGTTGCCGGCATGAGCGCGACGACGTCGCAAGCACTGCGCTCGCTGCTCGGCGACGAGGACCGCGACGCACTGCGCGCGATCTTCGGCGAGCGCGTGCGCTTCGACGAGCCGCTCGCAGCATACACGTCGTGGAAGATCGGCGGCCCGGCGGACGCGCTGGCGCTGGTGCAGACCGAGGCGGAACTAGCGGAACTGTTGCGCTTCTGCTTGCGGCGGCGGATGGCGTGGTGGATCATCGGTGCCGGCAGCAACGTCTTGGTCGGCGACGGCGGCGTGCGGGGCGTGGTCGTTCGTCTTGGCGGCGACTTCGCCGCGGCGCAGGTTCGGCGTGAGGCGGACTGCGTGATCGTCGAGGCCGGCGGATCGGCCGATATGGCGCTCGTCACCGCGAAGGCCGCCTCAGCCGGCGCGGAGGGGATCGGGTCGCTGGCCGGCATTCCCGGCACCATCGGCGGATCGCTGCGTATGAACGCCGGAACCGACCGCGAGATCGGCGAGTTCGTTGCCGAGGTATGGGTGCAATCGCCGGGCCGTCCCGAGCCGCACGCGACGAGCGTCCAGTACCTCTACCGCCACTCGACGCTGGATCGCGACGTGGTCGTTTCGCGCGTCGTGCTCGAGTTCGCGGCGTCGCATGCCGACGACGTGCGGGGCGAGATGCGGACGCGGCTGGTGCGTCGCAAGCAGACGCAGCCGATCGCGCTGCCCAACGCGGGCTCGTGCTTCCGCAATCCGCCCGGCGATAAGGCGGCGCGTCTGATCGAAACCGCCGGCGCTAAGGGATGGCGCGAAGGCGGCGCGGAAGTTTCGCCGCTGCACGCCAACTTCATCAACAACGTGGGCGGGGCGACGGCCAAAGACGTCGCGACGCTCCTAGCCCGCGTTCGGCGTGCGGTCCGGGATCGTTGGAACGTCGAGCTTCAGCTCGAAGTGCATTTGGTCGGGGTATTCATCGATGCAACGTAACGCGGGGTCGAAGGAACGAGTCGCCGTCGCGATGGGCGGCAACAGCGCCGAGCGCGAGATCTCGCTGCGCACGGGATCGGAAGTGATACGCGCGCTGCACGCGCTCGGCTACGACGCGCACGCCCTCGATTACGACGAGCGTTTTCTCGACGCGCTGCGCCAGCTCAAGCCGGACGTCGTCTTCATCGCGCTGCACGGGCCGGGCGGCGAGGACGGCCACGTTCAGGCGCTCCTCGAGTATCTCTCGATTCCGTACACCGGCAGCGGCCTCGAGGCCGCTGCGCTGTCGATGGACAAGCACCTCACGAAGAAGCTGCTCGCCGCCGAAGGCTTGCCGACGCCCGTCTGGGATCTCTTCGATCTCGCCGGCGGAACGCTGCCGCTCCTGCCGGGATCGCTCGACCTTCCGCTCGTGATCAAACCGCGCTTCGAAGGGTCGTCGGCCGGCGTTACGATCGTGCACACGCACGAAGAGTGGACGAGCGCCATGTTAGAGGCGTCGAAAACGTACGCGCAGATTCTCGCCGAGGAGTATCTCGCCGGCCGCGAGTTCACGTGCGCGGTGCTCGGCGAGGAGGCCTTGCCGATCGTCGAGATCGTCGCCAATCGCGACGGATTCTACAGTTACGACGCCAAGTACGAGCCGGGTGGGAGCACCCACGTCGTACCCGCGCCGATCGACGACGATCTCGCCGCCCGCTTGCAGATGATCGCGCTCTCGGCGCATCGGCTGCTCGGGCTGCGCGATTATTCGCGCAGCGACTTCATCGTGACGCCGGACCAGCGCCCGCATCTACTCGAGATCAACTCGCTGCCGGGACTGACGCCGATGAGCCTCGTGCCCGACGCCTGCGCCGCGGTGGGCATTTCGTTCGAAGCGCTCGTCGACCGCCTAATCGGCTACGCGCGCGCACGAGCCGATCTGCGCGACGCCGTCGCGTAAAGGGCCTACTTCGACGCGAACGCTTCCGCGTCGTCGGCGATCAGATGATCGAGCCGCGGCGTTTCGGGCGGGAGATTGCGCGCGCCCGGATAGCGCCGTAGGAACTCTGCATCGTTCATGCGCTCGCCGACGGTTCGCGATTCCAGCTTCGCGTTGATCTCGGCGTAGCGCGCCGGGTCGGTGTGCGAGCGAATCCAATCGGCGATCTCGGCATCCGATCCGGCGGCGGCGACGGCGGCGCGAAGCGATTGCTCCGCGATGCCGAGCGCGTTGAGCAGGCTCGAGCTGAAGCCGGTGATCTGGTACTCGCCGATGTTGCCGCCGGGGAGCGTCGCCCGAATCTTATCGACGGTCCGAGCGAGCATCAGCAGGTCGACTCCCGGGAGCAGTTCCCGGGGGCTGCGCGGGGGGCGCTTCGAGAGGTCGAGTGCATCCATTGGGCGGCTTTTCAACCGGGCTGGGCGCCAAGGCCTTCGTCACAGGCCGAGCGCCGCAGGAGTCGAAGCAGAGCCGCCGGGGCAAACCGAACCCGCTTGTAGTTCGCACATTAGCATGGAGGATTTTCTTGTCTACCGTTGTCGATCGTGGCCTCGAAGGCGTCGTCGTCGGGTCCACTTCACTTAGTAGTGTCGAAGGGGCGATCGGGCGCCTAACCTATCGCGGCTACGATATCGACGACCTCGCACCGAACGCGACGTTCGAGGAGGTCGTCCACCTGCTGCTCTACGGCCACCTGCCTAATCGCCACGAGCTGGAAACGCTCAAGCGGGAGCTCGCTTCGTGCCGTTCGCTCCCCGAGCCGCTCGTCAACGCGATGCAGAACTTCCCCAAGACGGCGTGGCCCATGGAAGTGTTGCGGACTATCGTGAGCGGGCTGGGCCTCTTTTCGCCCGTCAACGCGCAGGGCGAGCATCGCTCGGACGTTCATACCGCGCTCGATTTGATCGCGAAGTTCCCGACGATCGTTGCAGCCTGGGATCGCATCCGCCGGGATCTCGAACCGATCGCGCCGCGCGCCGACCTGTCGGCGGCCGGCAACTTTCTCTACATGCGCACCGGCAAGATGCCGCACGCGATCGAAGAGGACGCGCTCGACACATACTTCGTCCTGCTTGCCGATCATTCGTTCAACGCCTCAACCTTCGCGGCGCGCGTTGCCGCGTCGACGCGTGCCGATATCTATGGATCGGTGACGGCGGCACTCGCAACGCTGCAAGGCGATCTGCACGGCGGCGCCGCAACGGCGGCCTTCCGTACGCTCAACGAAGTGAAATCGCCGGAGAACGCCGAGGCGTACGTTCGGCAAATTCTCGAGGGCGGCAAGCGCATCATGGGCATGGGGCATCGCGAGTACAAAGTGCGCGATCCGCGCGCGCGCCATCTCGAGGCGATGGCGAAGGAGCTCGCGGCGCACGTCGGCGGCGATCGCTGGTACGAAACGGCGCACGCCGTCGAAGAGGCGAGCCGCAAGGTGCTGCAAGAGAAGAAGCCCGGCAACACGATCTACGCCAACGTCGACTTCTACACCGCACCGGTGCTTGCGGATCTGGGCATCCCGGGCGACGAGTTCACATCGCTCTTCGCGTGCGGACGCATCGCGGGCTGGAGCGGTCACGTCCTCGAGCAACTTGCCGACAACCGGCTGATTCGTCCGCAGGCTTCCTACGATGGCCCCCCGAGCGGACCATACGTGCCGCTCGAGCAGCGCTCCGGTAACGGCGCGCCCGCCTGACGGAGCGAAGATGCTGGTCGTCCCGGCGATCGACCTGCGCGGCGGCAAGTGTGTCCGCATGAAACAAGGCGATCCGACGACCGAGACTGAGTACGGCGGCGATCCCGTCGAACGCGCGCGCGCGTTCGTCGATGCCGGCGCCCGGCGGCTGCACGTGATCGATCTCGACGGCGCCTTTGGCTCGGGCGAAAATCTCGCGGCGATCGCGCAGATCTGCGCGGCGGCCGGCGTTCCGGTGCAAACCGGCGGCGGTCTGCGCGCCGTCAAGCACGCGGAGGACGCGTTTGGCGCGGGCGCGTCGGAGATCATCCTCGGCACACTGCTGGTTGAGGACGAACGGCTCGCGCGCCATATCATCAGCCGGTTTCCGGGCAAGGTGATCGCGGGCATCGACGCGCGCGGAAACCAAGTTGCAACCCATGGATGGCAAGAGCGAACGCCGGTTGACCGCGACGCGCTCGTGCGTCGCGTCGCGCAGTGGGGCGTTTCGCGCGTGATCTTTACCGAGATCCGGCGCGACGGAATGGGCGAAGGGTACGATATCGAGGCGCTCAACGCCGTCGCGTCCGCCGCCGACGTAAACGTGACTGCCAGCGGCGGAGCGCGCAACATCGACGACTTGCGCCAGTTGGCGCGTTCGGTTCCGCCCGCCGTCGACTCGTGCATCGTCGGCAGCGCGCTCTACAATGGCACGATGAATCTCAACGAGGCGATCGCCGCAGTCGCCTAGTGGTTTCCCACGGCATCCCGCTCGCCGACGCGAGGCTGGCGCTACGGCTCCACCATTCGCTCCGCCCGCGCGTGGTTCCGAATAGATCCCCGCGCGTGCCGATAGCGAGCCTCCGGTTTGGAGATTTGCCGTCGGCAGCGCCGGTGAAACTGTAGACGAGGTTGAGCGCGTGGCCGTGCAGCACGTAGACCGCGCCTTGTCCGGAATATCCATGATAGGGATCCACTACGTAGACCGACGCCCGGCGATTGCCCCGACCTCGGGATAGAGTCCCCCCGACGGAGACGAGTAGACGGTTTTGAAACCGGTCGCCCCGGCCGTCGCAGGAAGGATCAGCGCGAGCGTGACGACGAGCGTGGGAAGATTGAATCGCATAGTTTCATTCCCGATAGTCGCGTCGCAGGTGCTCTGGCAAGCGCGTAATGATTTCGTAGTTGATGGTCTGGCTCCATACCGCCCAGTCGTCGGCCGTGACCGCAGCGTCGCCGTCCGAATTGAGAAGGGTGACCGTCGAGCCTGCGTGCGCGTTGGGCGCCGCGGTGAGATCGATCTCGGTCATGTTCATCGCCACGCGGCCGACGATCGGACAGAGCGCGCCGTCCACCGCGAACGCGCCGCGATTGGAGAGTGCTCGCGGAACGCCGTCTGCATATCCGACGGGTACGACGCCGACGCGCATCTCACGCGGAGCGTGAAAACTTCCGCCGTAGCCAATCGATGCTCCGGCGGCGACGGTGCGCGTCACAACGATCTGCGACCGGTATGAGAGCGCCGGCTGCAATCCGAGTGCCGACGAACCCAACGCCTCGCGCGTTTGCGGCGACGGCCATAAGCCGTACAGAGCGATGCCGAAGCGGGCCATGTCAAGGCGAGTCTGCGGCCAGAGCATGGCGGCAGCCGAGGCCGCGATATGGCGCAGCGGCGCCACCCCGTTTGCGTCGAGATGCGGTTTTGCTTCGGCGAGCGCGCGCTGGAATGCGGTCAGCTGACGCATCGTGTACGGCGAGTCGAGTTCTTCGGCAGCGGCGAGGTGCGAGTAAATGCCGGCAACGACGATCTCGGGAATGCCGAGCAGCCGTTCGACGACGCTCGGCAGCTCGCCGGGCTCGATGCCCAGGCGGTTCAAATCGGTGTTCACTTTGATGTGCACGCGTGCAGGGTGTCCCGACCTTCGCGCGCCGGCCGCGACGCCGTCGGCAAACGCGCGCGCATCCCACAATGCCAGCTCGATACGGGACGCGATCAGATCGTGGAGGGCTTCGATCGGCGCGGGTCCGAGCAATAGGATCGGTACGGCGATACCGCTCTCGCGTAAGGCAAGCGCCTCCTCCGGGGCATAAACGCAGAGCCGTGCCGCCAACGGCTCGATTGCGTTGGCAACCGGCAAGAGCCCATGACCGTACGCGTTCCCTTTGACGACGAAGGCCGCCCGGGCCGGGGCGACCAGGTCGCGGAGAAGCCCGGCATTGTGGCGCAGGGCGTCGAGCGAAATCCGTAGGCCGCCGATCATCGCCGGAGAGGTTTCGACTCAGGCCGGGGAGAGGCCTGAAAGGCCCTTGCACTCCCCCGCCGGCTCTGCTAAGATGGCACGGCTGGCGCTCTCGCGCTGAGAGTGCTAACCCCAAATATGCTGTACCGTCCGTGAACTAACCTGTGGAGGGTTTTTCGTGAATCTCAAGCCCCTGTTCGATAACGTCGTCGTCGAGCACGTAGAGCAAGACGACAAGACGAGCGGCGGCGTCTTTCTTCCGGATACCGCCAAAGAGAAGCCCCAGGAGGGCATCATTCGCGCGGTCGGTGACGGCCGCATCACCGACAAAGGCACGAAGGTCGACATGCACGTCAAAGTCGGCCACCGCGTGCTCTATCGCAAGTACTCGGGCAGCGAAGTCAAAATCGACGGCACCGAGTACCTCATCATTCCCGAAAAAGACATTCTCGCCATCGTCGACAAAGTGCCGGCCGGCGTCTGAAGGAGTTCAAGTTTTAACATGGCTGCAAAGCAACTCGTATTCGATGAAAGCGCGCGGCGCGCGCTCGAGCGCGGTGCGAACGTCCTCGCCGATGCCGTGAAGGTGACGCTCGGCCCGAAAGGCCGCAACGTCGTGCTCGACAAAAAGTTCGGTTCGCCGACGATCACCAACGACGGCGTGACGATCGCCAAAGAAATCGAGCTCGCCGACGCGTTCGAGAACATGGGCGCCCAGCTCGTGAAGGAAGTCGCGTCGAAGACCAACGACGTGGCCGGCGACGGCACCACCACCGCGACCGTTCTCGCGCAGGCGATTATCCGCGAGGGCCTTCGTAACGTGACCGCGGGAAGCGATCCGCTGCAGATCAAGCACGGCATCGAGAAGGCCGTCGAGATCGCGGTCGGCGAGATGGAGAAGTTCAAGAAGAACGTCGACACCAAAGAGAAGATCGCGCAGGTCGCGTCGATTTCGGCCAACGATACCGAGATAGGCGATCTGATCTCCGAAGCGATGGAGAAGGTCGGCAAAGACGGCGTCATCACCGTCGAGGAGTCGCGGACGCTCAAGACCGAGGTAGAGACCAAGGACGGCATGCAGTTCGACAAGGGCTACATCTCGCCGTACATGGTTACCGATTCTGAACGCATGGAAGCCGCGCTCGACGATCCGTACATTCTCGTCACGGAGCGCAAGATCTCGGCGATCGCCGACATGCTGCCGATCCTCGAGAAGGTCGTGCAGATGCAGAAGCCGCTGCTGATCATCGCCGAAGACGTCGAAGGCGAAGCGCTCGCGACGCTCGTCGTCAATAAACTGCGCGGCACGTTCACCTCCGTTGCGGTGAAGGCGCCGGGCTTCGGCGATCGCCGCAAGGAGATGCTCAAGGACATCGCGACCCTCACCGGCGCGACGGTCATCTCCGAAGAGCTCGGCCTCAAACTCGACAAGGTGACGCCGGATCAGCTCGGTCGCGCCAAACGCGTCACGGTGGACAAGGACGAAACGACCATCGTGGACGGTGGGGGCAAGGCCGATGCCATCAAGGGCCGGATCGAGATGATCAAAAAGCAGATCGAGGAGACCGACTCGGACTTCGACCGCGAGAAGCTGCAAGAGCGTCTTGCCAAACTCTCCGGCGGCGTCGCCGTCATTCAAGTCGGCGCGGCAACCGAGACCGAGCTCAAAGAGAAGAAGCACCGTATCGAGGATGCACTCAGTGCGACGCGTGCCGCCGTCCAAGAGGGTATGATCCCCGGCGGAGGCAGTTCGCTCGTTCACGCGGTCAAGGCGATCGACAAGTTCGAAGCGCCGAAGGCAAACGGTCACGGCGGAACGTGGGCCGACCAGAAGATCGGCATCAACATCGTCCGCAAAGCGCTCGAGGAGCCGCTGCGGCAGATCGCCGAGAATGCCGGCTTCGAGGGCTCCGTTCAAGTGAACAACGTGCGCTCGAAGAACGCCCCGATCGGTTTCAACGCGATGACCGGCGAGCTGGTCGATATGTTCGAAGCGGGCATCATCGATCCGCTGAAGGTCACGCGTGCGGCGCTGCAAAACGCGGCGTCGATCGGCGCGCTGATCCTCACGACCGAGACGCTCATCGCCGACAAGCCCGATCCCAAGAAGGAGCCGGCGGGTATGCCCGGCGGCGGCATGGGCGGCTACGACATGATGTAGTCGTCATCGCTCGCGATGACCAGCATCGAAAGGGCGCGTCGTACGACGCGCCCTTTTTCGTTATCCCGCCGAGGTGCGCCACATCTTCGGACAGAGCAGGGTGTCGACCGGATCGCCGGCGAGCGAATCGACCATGTCTTCCGTCACGTCGATCGTGATGCTCGTCGGCCAGCCGGCCCAGGGCACCGGGAACGGCACCGGCAGCCGCACGTAGTGGTACTGGTGCGTCGGCGTGCGCAATCGCAGCGCGAGCTGCTGCGAGTTCGGCGCGGCCGACGAGTCGGGATAGAGCGAGGCGTAAAAAGCGTCCTGATCGTTCTCCACGTTGACGTTCATCGTCAGTGCCGTCGGCAAGGGCTTGTTGCATGCGGTTTGACTCTTGTCGAAGAGCACGAACGTGGGCGCGACGTAGAGAAACGATTGCGGCGCGCTTCCCGAAACCAGTATCGGCCTCGCCGGCGGCGCTCCGTCGTCGGCGAGCTTCTCGGTGACGCTGCGGTCGTGTCCGGCGATAAAATAGAGATAATCCGCTGCCGTGCACCGATACTTCGGCGCGTCGACGACCAGCGAGTAGATGCCGAACGCGCTATCGAACTCGACGATGCCTTCGGCTTCATCGCCGCGCGTGACGCGAAAGACGCGATCGAATTGCGGCGTTCCGCGGCGATCGGTCAGACGCACGTGAAACGCAACCGTCGTCGCCGGTGACGCTCGCGCGATCGCGTTGCAGAAGCCGATATGCAGTACGACGTGCGAGAGTGCCAGCATCGGTCTGCCTTTCGCGGCCGGGAGAGGTCCGCCATTCCCAAGGGCGAATAGCGTTTCTCCCATGCCCGCGCGTGCCGTCAACGACTTTACGATTCGCGTGGCGACGGTCAACGGCTCGGGAAGCCAATCCTCGAACCTCGTTCTGACCAACGCCATCGCGCGGCTCGGCATTCCGGTCGCTCCCAAGAACGTCTTTCCCTCGAACATCGAAGGCTTGCCCACGTGGTTCGACGTGCGCGTCTCGGCGCTGGGCTATCAGTGCCGGGCGCCTGAGTTCGACGTGCTCGTAGCGCTCAACGCGGCGACGTGGCAGCAAGACGTTGCGGGCGTCAAGTCCGGCGGTGCCGTGGTGCACGAGGAGGCATTTCCGTGCAAGGGCGACACGCTGCGCGAGGATCTGACGTATTACGCCGTTCCGTTCACGGCGCTGGCCAAGGAGCACTTCGCCGACAAGGGCGACCTGCGCAAATACTTGATGAATATGATCTACGTCGGTGTGGTCGCGCAGCTGCTCGATATTCCGCTCGAGGTCGTCGAGGAGAGCCTGCGCACGCAGTTCCGCAGCAAAGCGGCGGCGGTCGAGCTCAATATGTCGGCGGTCAAGGTCGGTGTCGAGTACGCAGCGCAGCACCTCGAGAAGCACGATCCGTGGCGCCTCGTGCCGATGACCGGCAAGACCGAAGGCCTTTTGTTCATGGAAGGCAACCGCGCGTCGGCGCTCGGCTGCGTGATGGGCGGCTGCACCGTGGCGGCGTGGTATCCGATCACGCCGTCGTCCTCGCTCTGCGAGTACTTCATTCAGTACTGCGATCGCTATCGCGTCGATAAGGAATCCGGCGAACGCAACGTCGCGATCGTCCAAGCGGAAGACGAGCTCGCCGCGGCGGGCATCGTGTTCGGCGCGGGCTGGGCGGGCGCGCGCGCGATGACCTCGACGTCGGGTCCGGGCATCTCGCTCATGGCCGAATATGCCGGGTACGGATACTTTGCGGAAGTTCCGGGCGTGATCTTCGACGTGCAGCGTGCCGGGCCGTCGACGGGGCTGCCGACCCGAACGATGCAAGGCGACGTTGCGTTTGCGTACACGCTCTCGCACGGCGACACGAAGCACCTCGTCCTTTTGCCCGCCACCGTCGCCGAGGCGTACGAGTTCGCGATGGAAGCGTTCGATCTCGCCGAGCGGTTCCAAACGCCCGTCTTCGTGCTCAGCGATCTCGATCTCGGGATGAACGCGTGGATGACGCCGCCGCTGCGCTATCCGGAGAGGCCGTTCGACCGCGGAAAGGTGCTCGGCGCCGACGATCTCGCCACGATGAAAACGTGGGGGCGGTATCGCGACGTCGACAAAGACGGAATTCCGTATCGCACGCTTCCGGGAACGAAACATCCGAGCGCGGGCTTCTTCACGCGCGGCACCGGCCACGACGAAGAGGCGCGATACTCCGAGATGCCCGAGGTTTGGCAGCGCAATCTCGACCGTTTGGTCCGCAAACACGACACCGCACGCTCGGTCGTGCCGGGCCCGATCGTCGAGGAGAAAAAGGGCTGCAAGCTGGCGATCCTTGCCTACGGCACAACGCACCATGCCGTCGTCGAGGCGCGCGATTTCCTGCGCGAGGCCGGCATCGAGTGCAATTATATGCGCGTCCGGGCGCTCCCGCTCTCGCCCGAGGTCGCCACGTTCGTGAAGCGGCACGACCGCGTCTACGTCGTCGAACAGAATCGTGACGGACAGCTCTACGGCATTTTGCGCACCGAGCTGCCCACGCACTTGATCGGACGCTTGGCATCGATTCGCCATTACAACGGCGTTCCGATCGACGCCCGTGCCATCATCGACCCGCTGCTCGAGAACGAGCGGCGGCCGGCGGTGGTGGCGGATTGACCCTTTCGCTATGCTAGGATGACAGAGTGACTGCAAACCTCAATATCGTCGGTCTCACCCGCGAAGTCTATAAAGGCCTTCCGACCACGCTCTGTGCCGGATGCGGTCACAACTCGATCACCAACCATCTGATCAAGGCGCTCTACGAGTACGGCGTCGAGCCGCACAAGCTCGCGAAGATGAGCGGCATCGGATGCTCCTCAAAGACGCCGGCGTACTTCGTCGAGCAAGCGCACGGCTTCAACGGGCTGCACGGCCGGATGCCGTCGGCCGCGACCGGAGCGAAACTCGCCAATCGCGAGTTGCTGGTGCTCGGTATCAGCGGCGACGGCGACACCGCGAGCATCGGGCTCGGTCAATACTGCCATATGATCCGCCGCAACGTCGACTGCACGTACATCGTCGAGAACAACGGCTGCTACGGCCTCACGAAAGGGCAGTTCTCAGCGACCGCCGACGTCGGCTCGACGCAGAAAGGCGGCAAGGTCAACGAGTACGCGACGATCGACATCTGCAGCCTCGCGATCGACCTTGGCGCCACCTTCGTGGCGCGTTCGTTCTCAGGCGACGGCAAGCAGCTCGTGCCGCTCCTGCAGGGGGCGTTCTCACATCGGGGCACGGCGATCCTCGACGTCATCAGCCCGTGTGTCACGTTCAACGATCACGAGGGATCGACGAAGAGCTATTCGTACGTGAAAGAGCACGACGTCGTACTGCATACCGCCGACTATATCGCGGGCGGGCGCGAGATCACGGTCGACTACGAACCCGGCACCGTCCGCGACGTCGAGCTCGAAGACGGCTCGCACGTTCTGCTTCGTAAGCTCGACGTCGATTACGATCCGACCGACGCCATGAACGCGCTCAAGACGATTCACGAGGCGCGCGAGCGCGGCGAGTTCGTGACCGGACTCCTCTTCGTCGATACGAAAGAGCAGGATCTTTGCGAGCGCGAGCACCTCACGCGCGCGCCGCTCGCCGCGCTCGACGAAGAGGTGCTGCGAATCGATCGCGACGAGTGGCAGAAACTGATGCAGGTCTAACCCTCGCCGTCGGCGATCTCGTCGACGCGGTTGCGAGGGCGTCCTCCGTCTTCGTTCTCACGGGATCGGGTATCTCGGCCGACAGCGGCCTACCGACGTTTCGCGGCGTCGGCGGCCTGTGGCGTACGCATCGCGTCGAGGAGCTCGCTTCGCCGGAAGGGTTCGCGCGCGACCCGGTGCTCGTCTGGACGTGGTACAACGAACGAAAGGCGGCACACGCGCGTGCCGTACCCAATGCGGGGCACGACGCGCTCGCGCGTCTCGAGCAGCTGCTCCCCGAGTTCACGCTCGCCACGCAAAACGTCGACTCGCTGCATTTTCGCGCGGGCTCGCGCAACGTTTTGGAACTGCACGGCAACCTGCGCGAAGCGCGATGCACCGCCTGCGCACAACGCCGTCCGCTCGAAGCGGCGGGCTTACCGCTCGATGCGATCGATCATGGATGCGGCGGACGCTGGCGGCCCGATATCGTCTGGTTCGGCGAGCCGTTGCCTGCCGCGGTCTGGCGTGCGGCGCAGATTGCCGCATCGCGTGCCGGCGTCATCCTTGTCGTCGGAACGAGCGCGGTCGTCTATCCCGCGGCCGCGCTGGCGACGCACTATAACGAGCGCGCGTTCGTCGCCGAGGTCAACCCCGAGGAAACCGCAATCAGCGACCGGATCGATTGCGCGGTGCGCGGAACCGCCGCGGCGTTACTCCCGCGAATGCTCGGCGAGCTGACCCGCCGCACCTCGCAGTAGCCTGGCTCGCCGCGTAAAGAGCCAATAGACCGGCAGGCCGGAGAGCAGAATGCCGATGCCGATCGCGGTTTCGCGCGGCGATTTCAAGATCGTGTCGCCCACGATCGACCACGCGGCGACGAGAAAGAGCAACGTCGTGACCGGATGCCCCGGCATGCGAAAGTACGGTGCGGGCGCGCTGGGATTGCGTGCGTCGCGCATGCGGAAGACGACGAGTGCGATCGCGGCCAAGCCGAAAAAGATGTAATCGTTGCACGTCACGTAGGTAAGGATTTGATCGTAGCTGCCGGAGAGCGCGATCGCGATCGCAACCGCGCCCTGGAGCACGATCGCCAGGACAGGGGCATGCGTTCTCGAGCTCACCCATGCGAGTTGCTTGAAGAACGTGCCGTCCGCCGCCATTTGAAAGTAGACGCGCGGCGATGTGAGGATTTGGTTGCTGAGAAACCCGAGCGTCGAGAGCGCGATGATCGTGGCCATCACGCGCAGACCGACCGGCCCGAAAGCGATCTGCGCGATTGCCGATGCCGGCGTCTTCGTCGCGGCGAGACCGGCGACGCCGAGCACGCGCAGGCACGCGACGTTCACCGCAAGGTAGAGCAGCACGACGGCGACGACGCCGATCAGGATTCCGCGCGGCAAGGCTTTGTGCGGCTCGTTGAGCTCGGCCGTCATGAAGCTCGACGTCTGCCACCCGCTGTAGGCAAAGAGCACCGGTACCATCGCGAGACCGAGCGCCCCGAACGTGCTGCCCGCCGGCGGCGCGGCCGCAACGACGGGTATGTGCGCCGCAAAGAGACCGACGGCTGCAAAGCCCGCGATTGCGAGAATCTTGAGCACCATAAAAAGGTTCTGCGTCGAGGTCCCGGTGCGTACGCCGAGCGCATTGATCGCCGTGAAGACGGCGATCGCGGCGATGGCGATCGCGGCGGTCGGGGCCTCGCGGCCGGTAAGCGGCGCAAAATACGCCGCGAACGTCACCGCCGCCGCGGCCATGCCGCCGCTCTGCGAGACGAGCAGCAGCGTCCAGCCGAAGATAAAGGCAAGGGCCGGATGAAACGCATCGCGGAGATAGGCGTAGAGTCCGCCGTCGTCCGGCCGGCGCGCGGCGAGCTCTGCAAAAATGCCGGCGCCGAGCAGCGCGATGGCGCCGCCGGCGATCCAGACGAGCATCACCATGACGCCGCTGCCGACGAATCGCGCGACGACCGATGGATTCATGAAAATGCCCGAGCCGATGATGCCGCCCATCACGATCAGCGCGGCGTCGCGGGTTCCGAGGCGGCGAAGCAGTTTAGGCGAAGATTGCATTCATGCTTGCATTAGCGACGTTCTTCCTGACCACATTGTTTAATGACGTGGCACAACAGCCGCCGCCGGAAACGCCGGGCGGACCGCCGCCCCAGCAACAAGCCGCACCGATGGGTCCGATGCCCGCGCAGCCGCCGCTCAACAGCGGATATTGCCTCGACTCGCTCCGCCAGGTGCCGAAGGTTATCATGCCGCCGGTCGCCACCGGCGCGCAAATCGTTCGCATCGATCTGGTCCTCTCGACCGCGACCTTGACCCCCAACGAGGTCATCGGTTTTCTCTACACGACCGAAGACGGCTCGACGTGGCTGGGGCAGCGCGCTGCCGATTATCAATCGGCCGCCGAGGCGACGGCCATCAATCGCGTGCTCGCGGCGACGCACGTGCCAGGCTATAACGTGACCGGCTTCCCGCCGAGAGACGTCTACGGCGTGCCGACCAAGCATCCGCAGCTTTTCCGGGTCCAAATCCCGCCGAACGCCTACGACCCGCTGCGGATCACCATGCAGCCGTGCGTCGTCTGGCCGGCCGGGAGGCCCCTCCCCGACCCCAGCATCTAGCTTAGCAGTCGCTGCATCCGGGTGCTAACTAGCGGGGTTTAAGGCTCGATGGAGTTCGTGGTTCGGACCCGGCTCGGGACGTTCGCACCGAACGCCGACGTCTTCATTGACGAAGGCGGCCGGCGGGTCGTGGTCGTGATCGAGGTTGCGGGTGCCGACCCCGAGTCGCTGCGCGTCGTGCTGGACGAGCGCTCGCTGATCGCTGCCGGCCGCCGGCGCGAATCGGCGCGCCTTAGCCGGGGCTCCTTCGTACAAAAGGAGATCGTGCACGGCGAGTTCGTCAAGCGAATTCCGTTGCCGGTCGCGGTCGAATACGAAGGCGTCGTCGCCAGTTACGAGGACGGCCTGCTCGTCGTCGTCGCGCCGATTGCCGCGACGGCCTATCTTCCGACCGCCCGAACCGAGCTCCGCGTCATTGTGAAGAGGACCAACTCCTAAGCGATGCCACATAAATCTGCCGAACCGGCCGTCGTTCCCGCCAACCTGATCGGCATTTTGCCGCTGCAGGAAGCGGTGCTCTTTCCGCACACCGTCATTCCGCTTGCGGTGGTCAAGAAGCCCGGCATCGCGCTGGTCGAGGAGGCGTTGCGCGAGGGCAAGCCGATCGGCTTGGTCGTGCTCAAAGACCGCGAGATCGAGGACCCGGGACCCGACGACGTCCAGCGCGTCGGAACGATCGGCGTCATTCAGAAGATGCTCAAGGTTCCCGACGGCACGCTGCGCTGCATCGTCGCGGGTCAGCAAGTCTTCAAGATCGAGCAGTTCACGCAAGTTGCGCCGTACATGGTAGCGGCCTATGCCGAGCTTCCCGATACGACGGTCGAAAACGAAGAGCTCGTCGCGATGCAGCGCAATCTTGGCGGACTCTTCCAAAAACTGCTCTCGTATTTGCCGCAGGCGCCGCGCGAGATGGAGATGGAGGTCGCGAACATCACCGACCCGGTGGTGCTAACCTACTTCGTCGCGTCGACGATGCGCCTCGACACGGCCGATCGTCAAGCGCTGCTCGAAGAGCGCGACACCGCTAAGCGGATGCGCAAGCTCACGCTCTTGCTCACCAAAGAGCTCGAAGTCGTCGAGCTGGGACACAAGATCCAGAGCGACATCCAGCGCGAGATGGAGAAAAACCAGCGCGAGTTCTACCTGCGCCAGCAGCTCCGCGCGATTCAGGAGGAGTTGGGCGAAGTCGATCCGCAGCAAGCCGAGACCAACGAGCTGCGCTCGAAAATCGATTCGGCCGCGATGCCGGAAGAGGTGAAGAAAGCCGCCGACCGCGAGCTCGAACGGCTCGCGCGCGTACCGCAGGCGAGCCCCGAGTACGGCGTGATCCGCACGTATCTCGATTGGCTCGTCACGTTGCCGTGGAAAGCCGAAACGGCCGATCACATCGACATCAAGGCCGCCCGCGCGATCCTCGACGAGGATCACTACGATCTCGACAAGATCAAGGATCGGATCATCGAGTATCTGGCCGTGGGCAAACTCAAGAAGAAGCTGACCGGCCCGATTCTTTGCTTCGTGGGTCCGCCCGGGGTCGGCAAGACCTCGCTGGGACAGTCGATCGCGCGCGCGATGGGGCGCAAGTTCGTGCGCCTCTCCGTCGGCGGCGTTCACGACGAAGCCGAGATCCGCGGTCATCGCCGCACCTACATCGGCGCGATGCCCGGCACGATCATGCGCGCGATGCGCGATGCCGCCACGCGCAATCCCGTGATGATGATCGACGAGATCGACAAGGTTGGCTCCGACTTTCGCGGCGACCCGCAATCGGCGCTGCTCGAAGTGCTCGACCCCGAGCAGAACGTCCACTTCCGCGACCACTATCTCGATCTGCCGTTCGACCTGTCGCAAGTGCTCTTCATCTGCACGGCCAACACGCTCGACACGATCTCGCCGCCGCTGCGCGATCGCATGGAAATCATCACGCTCTCCGGCTATACCGAGCTCGAGAAGCTGCAGATCGCCAAACGGTATCTCCTCAAGAAGCAGCGCGAGCACAACGGCCTGCGCGATTCTCAGGCGCAGATCAACGATGCCGCGCTTCGTTCGATCATCAACGATTACACGCGCGAGGCCGGGGTGCGCAACTTGGAACGGGAGATCGGGACGGTCTTCCGTAAGGTCGCGCGCAAGATCGCCGAGAGCCCGCGCTACAAGGCGCGCGTGAAACCCGAAAATCTTGCCGACTATTTGAGCAAGCCGCGCTTCTTCAACGAAGTGCGCAAGCGCGTCGCTTCGGTCGGCGTCGCCACCGGGATGGCCTACACGCCCGTCGGCGGCGACATTCTCTTCATTGAGACGCAGGGGATGCCCGGAACCGGAAAGCTCGTGCTCACCGGACAGCTCGGCGACGTGATGAAAGAGAGCGCGCAGGCCGCGGTGTCGTTCTTGCGCTCGCGCTCGAGCGAACTCGGCTTACCCGAGGAATACTTTTCCAAGCACGACGTCCACATTCACGTGCCGGCCGGCGCGACTCCGAAGGACGGACCGTCGGCGGGCATCGCGCTCGCGACGTCGATCGCGTCGATGCTCACGGGCATCAAAGTCGATCCGAACCTTGCGATGACCGGCGAGA